>Ga0123354_10000094_pt1 | contig 65692 bp, 64 predicted proteins | sample TergutLab28metaG_2_FD_97872 | JGI IMG/M metagenome (GOLD analysis project Ga0123354, IMG submission 97872) | Labiotermes labralis P4 segment gut microbial communities from Petit-Saut dam, French Guiana - Lab288 P4 | ecosystem: Host-associated > Arthropoda: Insects > Digestive system > Gut ... | reverse complement strand
GGGCGTTCCTGCCGCGTGGGTAGCGCTGGATCCGGCGAGTTCGCCAAGCTATCTCGGCACAAGCGCAACACAGACTAAGCCTTTCCGCCAAGGCGATGAGACGACAGGGCTTTATTCTGACGCCGCCAGCCGGGTACAGATCGCGATCGCCGGGCAAGAACGTTTAAGAGTTACAACAACAACAACCATGGGCAGTGGTGCGGGGTCGATGTTGAGTCTGTCGGGGTCAAATGCGTCCTATGCGATTGATGGCGTGCATTTGATTTCCATGGTCGGAACGCGCGGCAATTACAGCATTATGATTGGCGACAGATATAACTATACCAATGCGCCGCTGATTGCTCAGGCAGCTTCCAGAGATGTTCTGATCGGCGACAGAGTCAGATCCGGCAACGCGCCTGTTGGCCTTACCGGCAGCGATACTGTTCTTGGTCATTCAGGACTTCAATATCTTCATACCGGCGGCGGTAATGTGGCCTTGGGTGGTGGCGCGCTTCAAGGGTTGCTGAGTGGCAGCGTAAATATGGCGATGGGGTTAAACGCGGGCGCGAATTTAGAACAAGGCACCAGAAACGTCTTTATAGGTCAGTCTGTCGGTGGGCCGGGCGGCAATCTTCTGGCAGGTACGGAATATGTTTATAATATTCTGATCGGCTACGACGGCATGAGTGCCACGATTCCGTCGGGGACAACATCCAGCTGGCTTAGTGTCGCCAATGTGGTGCAGGCCAAGATAAGTTCAGGGCAGGTCATTCTTGGCGGAACCGCGACTGTCACCGGCGTTAAAACCGGCGTGGCGGTTGATATGTCGCGCTCTGTCAACAGTATGCTCCCACCAACAGGTACAACAGGCGAGCGCCCCGCAGCGGGGATTGTGGGAATGATCCGCTACAACTCGACACTCAACACGCTTGAAGGCTATCAGGGATCTCCGCCCGCGTGGGTGCCTTTGAGTCCGGATACGGATCTTTTCCTCGGCACCAGTGCGACAAAGACTCGACTCTCTCGTCAGGGCGATGAAACAACCGGTCTTTATTCCGATGCCGCCTCGCGGGTGCAAATCGCCATCGGCGGGATTGAGCGCATGCGTGCAACCGCCTCGGGGATTGAAGTGACGCAGATGATTACCGCAACGGGGACGGCGCCATACTACGCTTTCGGCGCGACGCGCTACATGCATGCGCCCGCCGGCACAAGCAATGTCGGGCTTGGCGAATATGCTCTGAATACAACAATGGCGGGGACTTCCAATGTTGCGATCGGCTCGCAGGCTTTGCGCTATGGCGTCACGGGCGGCAACAATGTTGCCATCGGCGCTAGCGCTTTGCGCAACTCTGGCACCGCCAGCGGCGGGGCCAACAACACCGCTGTCGGTGCTACGGCCGGTCAAGCTTTAACGACCGGCTCCAGCAATCTTATCCTCGGTAATGGTGTGGCAAGCACGGTGCTTGATACGGGATCGCGCAATATCTTGATCGGCACGGGGAATGCGGTGACGACTCCGGCTGCCAACACCAATGACTTTTTGAATATCGGCGGGGTGCTTAATGCCACTATGACCACGCAGAGGGTCGGTGTGAATATGGGGACGACAGCGGCCTCGTTCCCCTTCCAAGTGGGGACGACGACGTCGAACGGCAACGGGGCTTATCTGACGGGGGCGGGCGTTTGGACAAATGCTTCGGATGAAAGAGTGAAAGAGAATGTGCGCGAGCTGCCTTATTCGATCGAGGATCTGATGAAGCTAAGGCCTGTCGCTTACGAGATGATAGGCACGCACGAAAAGCAGATCGGGTTTATTGCGCAGGAAGTGATGAAGGTGGTGCCGGAGGTTGTCTCCGGCAGCGAGGATACAAGGTTCGGGTTGAGCTACGGCAACCTGCTCGCCGTGGCGGTGAAGGCCATTCAGGAGCAGCAAGTGCGGATTGATGCGCTTGAGGCGGAGAATAAGAGATTGCGCGAAATGGTTGGTGGGATGGCGAGCGGGGATGCCCCCCACCCAACCCTCCCCCGCAAGGGGGGAGGGCTTGAGGCGCAAGTCCGGATGATTATCTGGGTCGGCGGGACCGTGGCGCTTGTGCTGGGGGTCGGGCTGGCTGGATGCGGCGTGGCGTTGGTGCGGGGAAGAAAGCGAGCAGCGTAGGGTGGTGCCCCCCCTGTCATTGCGAGGCGGGCCTTCAGGCCCGACGTGGCAATCTCTGTTGCAATGACAGTTAGGAAACAATCTCATCATACAGATCCTTCCAATCCGCATGGTTCTTTATGATTAAATCAATCTTATCCCGTCTTGAACCGCTTTTGATTTGTTTTTCTCTTTTTATCGCGTCGTTGATGTTTTCAAATGCTTCGTAATAAACCAGTTTGTTTAAATTATATCGCTTGCTGAAGCCGTTCAGTAGTTTGTTTTTGTGTTCATATACCCTTCTGCTTAGGTCGCGGGTTACGCCGGTGTAGATGGTGGAGTTTGTTTTGTTGGTTATGAAGTAGATGTAGTATTGCTGGGGCATTTTTTAAACCTGTCATTGCGAGGAGGGCCTTTAGGCCCGACGCGGCAATCCCCTGTAACATCGTTGAGATTGCCACGTCAAACCGGCTTACGCCGGCCTTCCTCGCAATGACACATGCCGCTTGTCATTGCGAGGCGGGCCTTTAGGCCTGACGTGGCAATCTCTACGGAATCAACGGCGACCAAGCCGGATCTGAGGCGTCCATGGGGGTGGGGATTTCTCGTTCGTTGTAGCCGGTTAGATCGATGCTGTAGAGGCGCGATTTTTTATTGCGGCCTCCCGGGCCGGAGGGGAGATCCTTGAAGTACATCAGCACGCGGCCGTTCGGGGCCCATGTGGGGCCTTCGACGTGGAAGGATTCCGTCAGCAGTCTTTCGCCTGAACCATCAGGGCGCATCACGCCGATGTAAAAGCGGCCTCTTAATTGTTTGGTGAAGGCGATCAGATCGCCGCGCGGCGACCAGACGGGCGTGGCGTAGCGGCCTTCGCCGAAGCTGATGCGCTTAACTTCGCCTCCGCCCGCTGTCATCGTATAAATCTGCTGCGTGCCGCCTCGATCCGATTCAAAAGTTATTCTCTTGCCGTCCGGTGCGTAACTGGGCCCTGTATTAATAGACGGGTGGTTGGTGATCTGCGCGATTTTGCGCGAGCGCAAATCCATCGTATAAATATCCGAGTTCCCATTGCGCGAGAGCGAGAAGACAACCTTATTTCCATCCGGCGCAAAGCGCGGGGCGAAAGTCATATTGTCGAAATTGCCGAGAACCTCTTGCCGTCCCGTATCAATGTTAAAAAGATAAACGCGCGGTCTTTTGTTATAATAAGCCATGTAGGTGATTTCCTGCATGGTGGGTGAAAAGCGCGGCGTTAAAACCAGCGCGCGCCCGTCACTCAGAATGCGGTGGTTTTCGCCGTCCTGATCCATAATCGCAAGACGTTTGACACGGGCTGTGGAGGGGCCGCTTTCTGCGACATAGACAATGCGGGTGTCAAAGTAGCCGTCTTCGCCGGTGATGCGTTTATAAATTGCGTCCGCGATAATATGCGCCACGCGCCGCCAGTTCCCCGGGATCGTAAAATAAGCAAGGCCTGTCATTTGCTGTTCACCGAAGACGTCCCACAAGCGGAACTCGACTTTCAAGCGGCCATCGGTTTGCGCTTCAATGCGGCCTATAACAAGCGCCTGAGCGTTTAAAACGCGCCAGTCCGCAAAGCGCGGGCCTGCCATAAGTGAATCTCGATCCTGAATGAAAGAGCGCGGATCTACCATCGTAAAAAGGCCCGAGCGCATAAGATCCTGCATGACCACTTGCGCAATGTCCTGCCCGAAGCGCGACTCATTCTGGGTTTTTGCGTAAAAGGCCGGAATGGCGATGGGAATAGGCTCCACCGTGCCGCGCGTAATATCAATGCGGATTTCCGCCTGCGCAGCGTTTGCTCCAAATAGAAAAAAGATTCCGAGAATAAGACTCAGCAAAGTTTGACGGGTTATCATAAAAGGCTCCTCTTTAAAACATATCGCGCGGGTCAAAGGTGAAACGTATGGTCTTCCATTGGTCATAACGATCCGGCGGCAGCTCCAGCGGCGTGCAGCGCGGGTGGCGCAGCGCTCTTATCGCCGCTTCAGCCGCCGTGCGGAAATGCGAGTCCGCGTTAAAGCGGAACTGATCGACAACTTCCGCCGAACGTACCGTACGATCCTCGTTCATTTCAATCAAGACTTCAACAACAAGCTCATGCGCATCTCGCGCACCCATCGGCACGTTCCAGCATGCGCTGATCTGGCGGCGCAGGGCGTCTTCCTGCGAAATAGTCAGCCGATCCGAAAAAGCGGGGCCTGTGCGGGCGGCGTCCGTGCTTTTGGCGCTTCCGTCCTGTTTTTCCGGCGCGATTTGTTTGGCCGGCGGCGCGGGGCGCTCGGCAGGTTTGATTTTGGCCACGTTTTTCAACACGCTGGCCAGAGGGTCTTCCTTGGGCGGCTCGGGCTTTTTCACAGGCTCGGGCTTGGGCGGGGCCGGTTTTTCGGGCGGGGGCGGAATGGCCTCGCTCTTGAGCGGTTCGGGCGGTTTAACCTCCTTGGGCTGCGGGGGCGGGGCTTTTTTCGGCGGCTCCTCGACCTTCTCGCTGACTTTGCGGGTGTTGGTGATGGCGCCGATTTCCACAATATCGACAGGCAAGGGCTGCCATGGCTCTTTTAAGGGCGGGGCATTGAAAAAAGAGGGCGCGCCCCAGTAAAGCCCTCCCAGCATAAGGGTGTGAAGAAAAAGCGAAAGCGCCAGAGCCGGTTTCAGATTTTCATCGTGAAAAGACATGCGTTTATCGGCGACCTTTGGAGCCAGAGACGGATTCTTCTTTGGGAAGCTCGGCCACAAGCGCGATTTTGGTAAAGCCCGCCGCGCTGATCGTGCCCATCACTTCCATGATTTTGCCGTAGGAAATGCCTTTGTCACCGCGCACGAAAATACGCGCCTGAGGGTCGGCGCCTGTGATGGCTTTGAGCCGCGCGACGAGCTGCGCCGGTTCAAACTTCGTTTCCTGCAGATAAATGCGGCCCTTGGCGTCAATGGAAATGACAAGCGGCTCCTTGTCCTGTTTAAGGGACTGGGCGTTTGTTTGAGGTAGATCCAAAGGCACCGCCACCGTCAGAAGAGGCGCCGTCACCATAAACACAATCAGCAGCACAAGCATCACATCCACAAAGGGCGTGACGTTAATCTCAGCCATAGGGCGGAAATTGCTGAATCGTGAACGTCGTCCGCTGCCGTTTGGCGGTAAAAGAGGCCCGGCCATCTTACTTGCTTTCCATATTGCGTGAGAGGGTGGCGATCATATCATTGGCGAAGTTTTCAAGCCTTGCGCCGTAGCGGCCTATTTCATTGGCGAACTTGTTATAGGCTGCCGTCGCCGGAATGGCGGCCACAAGGCCTACGGCGGTGGCCATCAAAGCCTCGGCAATGCCTGGCGCGACAACACCCAAAGATGTGTTCTGCGCCTGCGCGATTCCGATAAAGGCCCTCATGATTCCCCAGACGGTTCCGAAAAGCCCGACAAAAGGCGCTACAGATCCGACCGAGGCCAGAAAAGTCATCCATGTTTCAACCTGCGCCATCTCGCGCCCTATGGTTACTTGGAGCATGCGGTCGATGCGCGCCAGAATATTGCTGCGGCCCTGCGGCGTGTCCAAAAGGCCTTTGTCGTGGGCGGCGCGCCACTCCTTCATTCCCGCCACAAAGACGGCCTGCATGGGATCGCCCGGGCGTTTGATTTTCTCGTAAAGCCCATCAAGGGAGCCTGCGGCCCAAAAGCGTTCCTCAAAAAAACCGGCGCGGGTTTTTAGGCGCGATATTTTGGCGATTTTGTCAAAAATCAAGGCCCATGTGAAAACCGAGACCACCAAAAGTCCGATCATCACGCTTTTTCCGATAAGATCCGCATGGCTGAAAAGGCCCCACAATGACATATCCAAAGCAGGCACCGAGCCGGCCAGTTTTACGCTTTCTACAAGTTGAGTTTCCATTCGATGAACGCTCCTGTTTATAAATAGGCTGTCAGTTTTTCCCGCCACAATGTCGGCAAACGCATCACTTCGCCCGCCTGTGTAACGGCAACCAGTGTCACTTTTGTGGCAAAAAGAGGAAATCCTTGACGTGTGACAGTTTGGTTCATGGTCAGGCTGGCGCCCCCTATATGCGCAACTTCTGCGCTGACCAAAAGCAAATCATCAAGCCGCGCGGGGGCTGTGTAGTCCGCTTCGAGGCGGCGGGCGACGAAGAGGGGGTCGTCTTTTTGCCATAAATGGCCCTCGCCTCGGCCCAGTATGGTGCGCAGAAACTCGCTGCGGGCGCGCTCGGCATAGCGCAGGTAGTTGGCGTAATAGACGACTCCGCCGGCGTCCGTGTCTTCGTAGTAAACGCGCACGGGCAAAAGGAAACGTTTCTTGTTTTCCGGATCAAAAACAGTCATCAGAAAGGCTCATCTGCGGAAAGGGTGAAGTCTTGCTGCTCGGGCGCATCCGCAGGCGCATGAAGGCCAAGATGCTTATAGCCGCTTGCGGTGAGCATGCGCCCCCGAGGCGTGCGTTGCAAGAGGCCTTGCTGGATGAGAAAAGGCTCTATCACCTCTTCGAGCATATCGCGCTGCTCGGCCAAGGAAGCGGCCAGCGTTTCGACCCCTACGGGGCCTCCGGCATAATGCTGCGCGATCAGATTCATATAGCGCCGATCCATCGAATCAAAGCCAAGGCGATCCACCTCAAGACATGTCAGGGCATGATCCGCCATTTTTGCGTCAATGGTTTTTGCGCCCTGCACGGCGGCAAAGTCGCAGACGCGGCGCAGCAAACGGCCTGCCACGCGCGGGGTTCCGCGCGCGCGCCGTGCGATTTCAAACGCGCCGTCTTCCGAGATGGGTACACGCAGTTTTGCCGCTGCGCGTTTGACAATGGCGCTTAATTCCTCGGGCGTGTAGAACTGCAGGCGCAGAGGAATGCCAAAGCGTTCCCGCAAAGGTCTTGAAATCAGGCCGCTGCGGGTTGTTGCGCCGATCAAAGTAAAGGGCGGCAGATCGATTTTAACCGAGCGCGCCGCAGGGCCTTCGCCGATGATAAGATCAAGCTGGAAATCTTCCATGGCCGGATAGAGGATTTCTTCCACGGATGAGCTAAGGCGGTGAATCTCATCAATAAAAAGAACGTCATGCGGCTGAAGATTGGTTAAAAGCGCGGCCAGATCGCCGGCGCGCGCAATAACGGGGCCGGATGTGCCGCGAAAGCTGACGCCGCGTTCATGCGCGACAATTTGCGCCAGGGTTGTTTTGCCAAGGCCAGGGGGGCCGGAAAATAAAACATGGTCAAGCGCTGAGGCCCGTGTTTTTGAAGCCTCAATAAAAACGCGCAGATTTTTACATAAGGAGTCCTGGCCGACAAAATCCTCAAGCTTTTGCGGTCGCCATGCCATGTCGGGGCTCTCATGCGGCAGCTCCTGCGGGACGATCAAGCGGTCGGCGGCTTTGCTCATGCGCTAGACCTCCTTCTTTCCAAGGGCGTTCAGGGCGGTTTTTATAAGCTCATCCAGCTGCGGCTGCTCGCCAAGCTCAAGGCGGGCGGCGTTGACGGCCATAAAAGCTTCCATGCGCTGATAGCCGAGATTCAAAAGCGCCGAAAGGGCGTCTTCGGCCACTTGAGGCGTCTGGTACGGCACGAAGGGCGTTTTGTCTTTGGTTTGCAGACTCAGGGTAGTGACTTTGTCTTTCAGCTCCGTGATAAGTCTTAGGGCCAGTTTGGGGCCTACCCCGTCTGCGGCAGTCAGTGCGTTTTTGTCGCCGGACAAAAGCACTTGCGCAAGACGCTCAGGTGATAGCAGGCCCAGAATCGAAAGGGCGGATTTGGCGCCGACGCCCTGCACTGTGATAAGAAGGCGAAACCAGTCCCGCTCCGCCAGCGTGTGAAAGCCGAAAAGATTAAAGGCATCTTCGCGGACTTGCGTTTCGATCCACAGGCTTACCGGTGTTCCGGCTTTGTCACCCGTCAGCCTTAGCGTATGGGCCGAGCAAGCTACCAGATACCCCACGCCGCCGACATCCACGAGAATGTGGTGCCCTGCGATGCTGTCAAGATGTCCGGTCAGTTTTCCGATCATGCCAAGACCTTTAAATGTTGATTCGCCGCTAAAATATCATGATGATGCGCGTGACACACGGCAATAGCAAGCGCATCCGCCGCATCCGCCGCCAAATCTCCCGATAAAGGCAGCAAAAGACGAATCATGGCCATGATCTGTTTTTTGTCGGCATGGCCAAATCCTGTCACCGTCTGCTTTATTTTGTTTGCGGAATATTCTGTCACGGCCAAGCCGGCCTGAGCGGCCGTAAGCATGGCCACGCCGCGCGCCTGACCGAGCTTGAGGGCTGAGGCTGCATTTTTGTTGACAAAGGTTTCCTCAATGGCGGCTTCTTTGGGGGCGTGGGCGCGGATGACCTCTTGCAGGCCCTGGGCCAGCGCGGCCAGACGCTCAGCCATGGGAAGATCGGGGCTGGGACTGATGCGTCCGGCGGCGATAAAGGACAGATGCTGGCCGTCCTGGCGGATAACGCCCCAGCCCGTATGGCGCAAACCCGGGTCAATGCCCAATATGGAACGAATCATCTGCATGCCAGGAGGATAGATCTTTTTTGGCGCTTGTGTTAGTGTTTGAAGAAAGGGAGAAAAGCCGATGGCAAACTTTGCTTGGTCTGACAAATTGACTGTTAAGGTTCGTCTTTTGGACGAAGACCATAAGCGGCTTTTGGGATTTGTCTCGACTCTTAAAGAGCTTGCCCATAAAGGTGCGGGGGTGCGCGAGATTTTGGGTGAAGTGGATCATCTTCTGGCCTTTGCCAGAACCCATTTGACGCATGAGGAAACGCTGATGCGGCGCACGGCCTATCCGTCTTTTATTCCCCATAAAATCGAGCATGACCGCCTTTTCCGTGAGGTGGAAGATTTCCGCAAGCGTCTGGCCGGCGGGCAGGTGATGCTCAATGATGACAGTTTAATGGCTGTATATGCGGGAATCTGCGATCACATTGTCGCCATGGACGCCCCTTTGGGCGCGTGGCTTTCCAAGCATGCGAAAGAAACAGTGACCTAATTGCGCGCGCGTGAGACGAAGAAGCTGTCAACGCCCTCCAGCGAGGGCAGCAGGTGCGCGAGGTCGGAAAGCACCAGATCGCGGCGGTGATAGTTTGAAAGCGCCACAAAGCGCCATTCCAGCTGGTTGTTGTGATGCTGGATGGAAAGCGAGCCGCGCGCCACGCGGTAGCCGTGGTTTTTTAACATCTCGACAATATAGTCGCGCGTGGGGTGAAAGCCTCTTTTAAATTGAACGCGCACGCTGATGGGGCGCTGCGCGGGCAGAAAGCGATCAAGGCTTGCGCCGAAAAGAACAAACAAAAGCGCCACAATCGTCATCGACAAGGCCGGAATATAAAAGCCCAGTCCCACAAGAACGCCGATCGCCGCCGCGCACCAGATAGACGCTGCCGTGGTCAGGCCCGAGATTTTCATGCCGTTTTGCATGATGATTCCCGCGCCGAGAAAACCGATGCCGGTGACGATGCCTTGAATGGTGCGGGTCGGATCAATCATGGTCAAATGGGATGCAGCCTGCCCCGTTGTTGACCAAGCGTCAGGATGCGCGGACAGGGCCGTAAGCGCTGCTGATACCATGCATACAAGCCCGTAGGTACGCACGCCTGCCGCGCGGCCACGGTAGGAACGCTCATAACCGAAGGTAAAGCCTAAAAACAGGGCCACAAGCATGGCTGTTACAACAGATATCTGCGCCGAAGCATGCGCGAAAAGCCAGTAATGGTGCAGGACTTCGTAAAAATGCATTGTGAAATCTATCATGCGCGGCCATCCGTAACGTTGTTTTTATTCTAGCAGAAAACAACGTTATCATCTTTTCCTTGATTCGTTTCAAGGAAAGCAATTTCCTCTTCTGTCGAGACACGGCCTAAAACTGCATTGCGGTGAGGAAAACGGCCAAAGCGCTGGATGACGGCTGAAGACCAGTTGGCCCAATCCACCCAAGCGGATGTTTTGGTGCGTTCGCGTATGTAAAAAGAGGCCAGACGTTGATCGCCGCTGTTTTCCGCATGAAGAAAAGGAAGGTAGAAAAAAAGTTTGAAATTGATGTCAATGCGGTCGTCAAAATGGTGAATGATCGCCTGCCGCGCCAAATCAAGCGCCGTTTCATCCGTGGCATAAGCGCGCGCCGTGCCGCAGAACATACGACGCGGAAAAATATCAAGCAGCAAAAGCAGGGCCAACATGCCTTCGGGCGTTTCTTCCCACGGACGAAGCCCGTCAAGGGCGGCGCGCTCATGGGCGATAAGAAAACGCGAACGAATGGCATCGTCCACAGCCGCGTCAGGCGTAAACCAGTGCTGGGGGCCGACTTCGTAGAACCAGTAGTTCAGTATCTCTTCAGGATCTGTCAACATAAGGCGGCATTGTAAGAGGTGAATCTTTCGAAAGTGTTACTCTTTTAATCCGAATCTCCTACTTGTCATCCTCGTGGCTTGCCCGTCTTGTCGGCAGGCAAGCCACGAGGATGACAAGGGGAGCGGGGTTATTTCGTTTTCCATGTGCGGATATTGCCAAGGTCGATATGGATATGGTTGCTGGAAGGGTAGTAGGAGACCCCTCCTCTTTGCATGGTTTTTGCAATCTCTGCCACGGCGCGGCCATTGACTTTGCTGATCCTGAAATCAACGGCCCATCCGTATATATGCAGGCTGTCCTTGGCGGCCTGACTGTTGCGGGCGCGTAACTTCTCGTTGGTGCTCCGGCTGCGGTAGCCGTCCAGAATCTCGAACGTCACGCTGGGCGGCAGGCCAAGGCGTGTGCGGATATCAACAAGAAAATCAATAAGTTCGGGATCAATTTTGCCGATGCTGTTATTTTGGCGGTCACGAAACAAGCGGTTGATCTTGGTCAAGGCCGCCGGATCATAGCGGTTGTTTTTGTAGTAGGTGAGGTTCAGCCGCTCGCCGCTTGGCGGGTGGCTCAGGACAATGGCGCGCTCGGGAACCTGATCGGGGTGCGTTTTGGCGGCGCTGCCGGTTGTGACGGGCTTTTTGGACAGCGGCGCGGCGCAGCCCGCCAAAGCCAGAACAAAACAACAAAAGACCAGAAGAAGGATATTTTGCTTTTTCATGAGTCCCCCTTGCCGCGCCATAGGGGGTTGAAGCGGTAAAGCCCTTGCTCCATCAGAAAGACATCCTGTTTTTCATTTTGATCCATGATTTTGCGGCGCAGGCGGTAGAGATGCGCATCAAGCCTGTGTGTGTCAAAACAATCCTGAGATCCCCAGAGCGCGGTTAAAATCTCATCCCGCGCGCAGGGGCCTTGCGCCAGATAAAAATAGTCCAAAAGGGCCGTTTCCTTGTCCGTCAGCCTGACTTCTTGACCGGTTTTTCTGTTTTGCAAAAGGCGCAGGTTTGGGGTGAAAAGCCAAGGGCCTATGATTTTGGGCTTGCTTGTCATGAAAGAGGGTGGCCGTCTGGCCTCCTCAAGCAGGCCTAGCAACGCGCCAAGGCGAAAGGGCCGCGTCAAGGTCATGACATCAAGCGCCTGCGGCCAGCTGGGCGGACGGCCCAGAATCATAAAAAAGGGCGGCGTAAAGCTTGCCTCAAGATGGGCCACGAGCTTGTCCCAAAGGGGTGCGGGGGCCTGCGCCGAGTCATCCCAGTCAAGCAAAATGGCGTGCGGCAGGTTTTGCTGCCAAGCCTCCAAGGCTTCTTCAAGAGACGGGAAGAGGGCCAGCTGCAACCCTTTTTTTTCATGCTGAAGCTGCTCGCTGACGGCGCCGCAAAGGACGGGATCGGAGGAAATAAGGCCTAAAAGAAACATGCCTATAGTTTTACAGAAAAAGCGCAGCGCGGGCAAGGGAGGCTTTTCACGATTTGACGCCGTGGCTGCCTTTGTGTAATTAAATCCGTGGTGCAAAAAGACGAGAAAAGAGGTTTTTATCATGACAATGCCGACAACGCCCGTGGCAGGTACTTTGATGCAGGGCAAAAAAGGCCTTATTATGGGTGTGGCCAACGATCATTCTCTTGCTTGGGGGCTGGCGCAAGTGTGCGGCGCGCATGGCGCTGAGCTTGCTTTTACCTATCAGGGTGAGGCGCTAAAAAAGCGCGTGACGCCTTTGGCTGCTTCTCTGGGCTCATCCTTTGTCGAGCCTTGCGATGTGACGGATGAAGACAGCATGGATGCTTTATTCAAAACGCTGGAGGAAAAATGGGGCGCGCTTGATTTTGTCGTGCATGCTGTTGCGTTTTCCGACAAGACGGAACTGGATGGTCTTTATCTGAATACATCGCGGGATAATTTTCTCAAGACGATGGATGTGTCCTGCTATTCGCTGACTTCTGTGGCGCGGCGGGCGGCGCCTTTGATGAAAAAGGGCGGCTCGATTTTGACGCTTAGCTATATCGGGGCGGAGCGGGTGATGCCGCATTACAATGTGATGGGCGTGGCCAAAGCGGCTTTGGAGGCAAGCGTGCGCTATCTTGCCGTGGATCTGGGGCCGCAGAATATTCGCGTCAATGCCATTTCGGCAGGGCCTATCAAAACACTTGCGGCAAGCGGAATCGGCGATTTCCGCGCGATTTTGCGGTGGAATGAAATTAACGCGCCGCTGCGGCGGAATGTGACGATTGTTGAAGTCGGTCATGCGGGTTTGTTTGCTTTGTCGGATCTCGGCACGGGCATGACGGGGGAGGTTTTCCACGTTGACTCGGGCTATCACAATGTCGGCATGCTGGCTGTGGATCGGGCTGAAGCTGTTGTTGATCTTCTTAGCGGGTTTGTCGGAAAGAGCTGAAACATGGCCAGCAACAGTTTCGGATCATTTTTTCGTTTTACAAGTTTTGGAGAAAGTCACGGGCCTTTTATCGGGGTTGTTGTGGATGGCTGTCCGCCGCGTCTTCCTTTTACCGAGGCTGATGTTCAGCCTTTTTTGGATCAGCGCAAGCCCGGGCAATCCGCTTTTACCACGGCAAGGCAGGAAGATGACCGCGTTGAGATTCTTTCAGGAACTTATGAAGGTGTGACGACAGGCGCGCCGGTCTGCATGCTTGTGGTCAATAAAGATCAGCGCCCGGGCGATTATGATTCTATCAAGCATAGTTTTCGACCCGGGCATGCCGACTATACTTACAGCGTGAAATATGGGGTGCGCGATCCGCGCGGCGGTGGCCGTTCAAGCGCGCGCGAAACCATCGCGCGTGTGGCGGCAGGCGCGCTTGCGCGCAAAGTGCTTGGTGAAAAGGTTCAAATCCGTGGCGCTGTGGTTCAACTGGGGCCTCATAAAATAGATCGCGCGAAGTGGGATTGGCAGGAAACGCAGCGCAATCCTTTTTTTGCGCCGGACGCAACGGCGGCTTTGCTTTGGGCGCAGTATCTTGAAGCGGTGAAAAAAGAAGGCAATGCCGTGGGCGCGGTTGTTGAGCTTCATGCAAGCGGCCTTGAGGCCGGCTGGGGCGATCCGGTTTATGAAAAGCTTGATAGCGCGCTTGCATGCGCCATGATGTCGATCAACGCGGTCAAAGGCGTTGAAATCGGCAGCGGCTTTGCGCTGGCGGCGATGACGAGCGATCAGGGGCAGGATGAAATGCGCCGTGGTGAAGACGGGCGGCCTGTTTTTCTTTCCAATCACGCAGGCGGCGTGCTGGGAGGCATCTCGACAGGGCAGGATGTGGTTGTGCGCTTTGCGCTGAAACCGACAAGCTCTATCCTTATGCCACGGCGCACCGTGAATGAAGCGGGTGAGGAAATCATGATAGAAACGCAGGGGCGTCATGATCCTTGCGTTGGCATTCGCGCCGTGCCCATTGGTGAAGCGATGCTGGCCTGCGTGCTGGCCGATGCCAAATTGAAAGCAAAAGCTCTTTTATAAACAAAATGTTAGCGCGGTCTCCTTGCCAGAGCGGAAGCTTTTGTCTAAGATGAAAAAAGCCGAAGTCTTACAAACAGGGGGAGATTTTCCATGGAAAAAATGGTCGCTTTGTTCCGCAAGTATTTTGTGGATGTTTTGAAGACGCAATATGCTGATTTTAATGGTCGCGCGCTGCGCTCGCAATTTTGGTATTTCGTGCTGTGCTATGCTGCCGTAAGTCTTATTGTCAGGCTTGCTGATGAAATCCTTCATATGCCTGTTCTTCAGACGCTGCTTGCGCTGGCTTTGCTTGCGCCCGGACTGGCCATTGGCGCGCGGCGCCTTCATGATCTGGGCAAAACGGGCTGGTGGCAGTTGCTTGGGCTGGTTCCTGTTGTGGGCTGGATCATTTTGGTTTTCTGGTTTGCCATGGAAGGTCAGGAAGGGAAAAACGCTTATGGCGACCCTGTTGTCGATGCATAAACTTAAACACTAGAGGATCTCATGTCCGGCTTTGAGACAATCAAGCCTTCTTATGATGAGTGGATGTATTTTACACAAGTGGTGCTTGATAGGCTTTCCACTGTAACGCAGATTTATAAAAATCCTCCGCATGTGGATGCCTATATGCGCGAAAAAGAGCGTCAGGAAAAACTCGGCATGACGGTTGCGGTGATGCGGCAGCTCCATACGCTGACGGATGAGCCTGCCTTCGGCCTGTTTGAGGAAGATCAGGATACATCCGCGCTTGAGGAAGGTTTGATTGCGCAGATCCAGCTTGCGATGGTGGATGTTCTGGCCAAACTGCCTATATGGTCTGCGGATATGCAGCTTCTTTTGAAATCGCCTTGGATGCAAAATTGCGCAGGCAAAGTGGCGACCATTCTCTTTCGCGGCCCCGAAAGGCGGGAGGAAGAAGGGATCGGCTCGGGCATGGTGGAGCATGGGAGGCTGCCGGCCAAGCTTGCTGCCATGGTCGATCTTGAATCCGCCGGTGGCGAGCGCGCGGCGCGCGTGAAAAAACCGGCGGCGGCGCAGGGCGACGTTATGCGGCGGGAAGATCTGGCGCGGCTTTGGGCCAAGCAGAATGGCGCGTTTCTCCGCACGGCCGGACGTATGGACTAGACCTCATTTTTAAGGAAAGAAAATTATGGCACAAACCTATGCACAAAAAGCGCCCTTCAATGACTGGTGGTACTGGTCTGAATGTCTTGTCAAGCGTTTCCGCACCATTGCCGAGATCTACCGCGAAAATGGTGAGCTTGAGCGCAGCGATGTGATCGGCGAGCTTGCGCGCAAGCTTAAAGATAATTGCATGGTTCCCGTGATGGAAGCGCGCAAAGGCATCAACACGGACGAACAGAAAGAAGCCATTCGCAAGCTTGAAGAAGAATCCATCTTCAACGCTGCGGTGATGTTTCGTGATGTTTTGACCAATTTTCCTTTTATATCCTCGGCCATTCAGGATTTCCTTTATATCTACTGGGAGGATGTCAAATGGCCCGCAGAGGATGATGAAGACCAGCTTGATGAGCGCACAGGCATGGCCAAAAAGAAAAAGAAGAAAAGCAGTGAAGATCTCCGCGTCACCGAACTTTTCTGGGGGCCCAAGGAACGTCAGGATGAAGGGATTCGCAGCGGCAAGGTTGAAGATGGTGGCCTGCCCGGACTGATTAACAACATGGTGGCGGCGGAGAAATCATCTTCAAACCGCGCGCCGACCGATTATGGGCATGTTATGCAGTCTGCAGCTGTGCAGCAATATGTTGCCACGACAGCGGCCACCAATCAGAAATGGGAAAAAGCCGGCGTGAAGATGAACTTTAAGCCTGGTGGTGGGATGTAGGAACATTTTTTGTCATCCTCGGACAAGCGCGAAGCGATTGATCCGGGGATCTGACGCTCGATTCACGTTTCTCTAACGCCAGATCCCCGGGCTCTTGCTTCGCAAGCCCCGAGGATGACAAGAAGTGGTTAGATTTGAATCAATATCTTTCCGATATTCTTACGCGCGTTTAGGTGTGCGTAGGCGTCGTTGATGGCGGTCAGGGGGAAGATGGTATCGATTTTGGGTTTGATTTTTTCTTTTTTCATCAGGTCAAAAAGCTCATCAAAGACGGACTGGCATAAAAGGCGATGCTCGATCAGCGGCCACATAAGAAAGCCTGACAGGATCGCGTTTTTGCGGCGGAGCTTGGCGATGATTTCATGATCCTGAACCGCGCCGTCATAGGCGCCGAAGATACAGATTTGTCCACCGATGCTGTGGAGCGCGGCCAGATTATCGTCAAAATAGGGGCCTCCATGGGCGTCCAAAAGAATGTCGATACTGTCAAGCAGGCTGTTTTGCGCAAAAAAAGACCATGGCTTTTCGCTGACATTGATGACTTTGTCAAAGCCGCGCTCTTTTTCAAGATACGCAACCTTGTCCGCGTTTGAGCATGTGCCTGTAAAGTTCAGGCCGTGCCAGCCGCCCGCGCGCAAAAGGTCGCTGATCGCAAGGCCTACGCCGCCTGCGGCGCTGTGGATCAAAACCCTGTTATTGTCTTTGATACGCAGGCAGCGGTTGATAAGAAACCATGCCGTAAAATACGCCATGGGAAGCGCGGCCCATAAGGGATCTTCGGTTTTTTGCGGGAGTTTAAAAACATATTTGTCTTTGACATGGGCTTGCTGTGCAATCACGCCGCTTGTGCCAAAGCCGCTTTGTGCAAAGGTGATGACGCTGTCTCCGATGGCAATATCCTGCACCGCGTTTCCGATTTGCAGCACCTGCCCCAGACATTCGCCGCCCAGAGTTAAGGGCGGCTGAGCGGTAAAAGGATAACAGCCTTTGAGAATCATGGATTCGTAAAAATTAATTCCGGCGTAAAGAACGCGGATATGCACCTCGTCTTTTTGTAGCGGCGGCAGATGGTGTGTTTCAAGCGCAAGAGGCTCATGCGCGCGGTGAAAACGTGCGGCTTTGATGGTTTCATCTGGAGCAGGGTGGTAATGATGCGCGGCTGCGCTTTCGGGCGGAAGCTTGAGTTCAGGCGTGCAGCAACAGGGTTTGTCTGTGGTCATGGGGGCCTCCTCTTTTTATGTTTTTTATGAGGCGGAAGGCAGCATGCGTCCCAGTTTGCGGCCTGCCAGAATATGCACATGATAGTGTGGAACCTCCTGCCCGCCATGCGCGCCGCAGTTTGCAATCAGGCGGTAGCCCTGATCCGCGGCGCCCGTGATGTCGATCACCTTACCGATGGCGCGGGTGAAGCCTGCAATTTCTGCGTCCGTCGCATGGGCAGAAAAATCATCATGGTTTTTGTAGGGGCCCTTGGGGATCACAAGGACATGCGTGGGGGCTTGCGGGTGCAAATCGGGAAAGGCCAGCGCGACATCATCTTCGTAAAGCTTTTTCGCCGGAATCTCGCCGCGCAGGATTTTTGCAAAAACATTTTCGGGATCGTAGGTCATGGTGCGTTACCGTTTTTTCTCAAGAGGACATAATAAGCGCCGGCACCCCCATGGTGCGGTGCTGCGGGCCGGAGCGCAAGGATTTTTTCATCAAAGGGGGCTGTTTCACTCCAGCGGGGAAGGTTTGTTTTTAGTGCGCAGCTTCCATCCGCGCCTTTGCCGGTGATGATAAGAAGCATGCGCCGCCCGCGATCATGCTGCTGGTGGATGAAGGCGTAGAAGGCTTCATAAGCCTCCTGCTCGGTCATGGCGTGAAGATCAAGGCGTGCTTCGATCAACACCTCGCCGCGCGTCATATTGCGCTTGATCCGCGAATCAAGAGCTTGCCTTGGGATATGGCTTTTTGTCGGTGCCGGTACAGGCGGAAGCTTGGAGAGGCTTGCGGCCTGCCGCGAGGCTTCTTCCTTGAGGAGAGTTTCTTTTTTCTGCTGTTCTTTGGCGGGTGTTTTTTTTGCCGGTGGCGTTTTGTCGGTAAGAGGTTTCACGCCCTGCGCATAGGTTTTCCAAAGATCTTCGTCTTTCATGGGCGATCCGCGATTGTTTTGGGCAAAAGAAGCACATAATAGCCCTGATATTGCATCGTGCCCGCCTGATCTTCGGCATAGGGGCCTGCGCCCCAGAAAAGATCGCCGCGCACAGCGCCCTTAATCGCGCCCCCGATATCCTGCGCGATCACCAACTGCCTTTTCTGCGGCGTGACAAGCCAAAGCGGAATGCCAAGCGGTATATAAGAAGGATCCACGGCCAGCGAACGCAAGGGCGTCAAGCCAACGCCCTGCGCGCCGATGGCATCCACGCTGCCTTGAATCTGAAAGAAAACGACCGAGGCGTTTTTATTCATCACCTCCTGCTGCTGCGCGGGGTTGGCAGTGAGCCATGCACGTATTTTTTGCATGGAGACGGGGCGCTCAATTTCTTCGCGCTCGAGCAAAATGCGTCCGATGGGGGTGTAGCCGTGTCCGTTTTGCGCGGCGTAGCCAAGCGCGATGATGCTGCCATCCGGCAGCCTGATTTGTCCCGAGCCCTGTATTTCCAAAAAGAAAGCCCCGATGGGATCATCAACATAAACCAAGGGCTGCGCGCGTCCGCCAAGTGCGCCATCGGCAATCTCCGCGCGCGTATCATAGGGAACCAGTTTTCTTTCACTGACTTTGCCGGTTATTTTCTGGCCCTTTAAAGAATCACGAAAAAGGCCGAGGTCGGCGGTAATCATATCCTCGGGCGCGGCCCATAAGGGCGTGGTGTAGATCTCATCCTGCGTCAGACTTCCCCGCAGCTGCGCTTGATAGTAGCCTGTGAAAAGGCCCGTTTCTTGTGGGGCCGTGACGCGGTAGGGCGTAAACCAGCTTTCAAAAAAAGCGCGCGCTGTGGCCGCATCAGGGGCCTGTAAAAGGGCAAGATGCGCGCAGATATTCTGCCAGTCCTCCATCAGGCCGGCTTCTTCCATTTTAAGCGGACGGGACGGATCGCGTTTTTCAAAAAGATCGCAGCTTTTTTGGAAAGCGGGAAGGGCTTCTTGCTGATTGTCCTTCGTCCAGCCTTCAAGCGCGTCAAAGGATATGGGCGCAAGACGTAAGGTTTCGGGCGGTTTTTGCGCGCAGGCGCATAAAAGCAAGAAAAGTGCGCCGCAAAGGATGTTCTTGAGAAAGGCGCCCGTCACGACTGGGTCTCGGTCAAAAGCCAGTTGGGATCGCCTGAGGTCAGGTCGCGCTCAAAAACCCAGAAATCCCGAACCTCTTCGGCGCGCGCGGCTGTTCCTTCCAAAATCCGGCTTTGCGCATCGCGCAGCACATTGACTTGGTGGGAGATAAACTCAACCGTCAGCGCGACATGGGCGCCTTTATGCTGAGCTTCAACAATGTCAGCTGCGACAATGCGCTCGATTCTGTTTTCGAGGCTTAGGTTTTCTTCTGCGCGTGCGGCGATGGCGTCTTCAAAAGACTGGCGGACTTTGGGGCCCAAAAAGCGCGTGACCGCGCTTAAATCGCCGGACGCAAAGGCGCTTACAATCGCCGTGAACGCCACGCGCGCGCCGGCGAGAAAATCTTTTTCATGAAAATGGGGATCGACCATTTTGATTTGATCCAAAGCGCCTGCCAGAGAAGCCGGTGCATGGCCCGCGCTTGTCAGGGCCGAGACAAGAGGCGGCCGCGTAGAATCTGCAAGCGTAAGGGTTGCTTCGGGGGCGTCCTGATGATTCGGCCGCTCGGACGAGGGGGGCGTTTTTTCGCGCGGGGTAAAGGGGCTTTGGCGCGAGGGCTTGTCTTCGCCTTCCTCATCGCGCTGGCCCAGCACAGACCAAAGCCGTACCGCAAGAAAGGCGGCTATGGCCGCATAGATCAAAATATCAAGCATTTCACCCTCTTGCACTTGGTATAGCGTGCTTGTGTTTAAAACGCAATGAAGCTAGGGTGTCTGCGCGTATTTTTTCCCGAAGAAAGGATTTTTCCTCATGACCAAAGACAAACAAGAAGAACAACAGCCTGCCGCCCCGCTCCAAGTCATGGTGCACACCCAATATGTGCGCGATCTGTCCTTTGAAAGCCCTGCCGCGCCCGACATTTTTGTGCAAAATCAGGCTCAGCCCACGATTGATTTAGGGATTAATGTGCAAACGCGCATGATGGATGCGCATACGCATGAAGTCATGCTGATGATTAAGCTTACAGCCAAAACGGACACGGACACGGCCTTTATTGTCGAGCTGGCCTATGGCGGCGTGTTCGGCCTGCCCACCATGGAAGAGGCACATAAAAAGCTCTTTCTTTTGATTGAAGCGCCGCGTCTGCTCTTCCCCTTTGCGCGGAATATTGTGGCCAATGCGGTGCGTGACGGCGGCTTTCCGCAGGTGCTCATCAATCCCATTGATTTCGGCATGCTTTATCAGCAGCAGATGGAGCAGCAGCAGGGGGCTGCGGCGCCCGCTAATCAGGATTAGTGGATTTAAACAACCTTGGAAGCCGGTGTTTTTGCCGGATCGAAATATCTGTCGAACAAAGAGGCTATCACGCGCACGGCCATGCGGTGGGGGGTGGTCAGCGTGATTTTGTAGCCGTCTTTTGCGATGAGGCCGCTTTGGATGAAGGGTTCAAGCGCCTCAAGAGATGGCCGCAGAACCGTGAGAGAAAAATCATGCTGCCGACAGGTCGTTTCCAGATTGACGGTCATGTGGCACATAAGCTGCTCGATAATCGCGGCGCGCAGATGGTCTTCACCGCTTGTGCGCAAACCGCGCGCCGTGGCGAAGCCGTTTTGGCGCAGCGCGTTTTCGTAAGAGCTGTCCTTGCGCGCGTTTTGATAGTAATTGCCGCCCAGAAAACTGATCGCGCTTGCGCCGATTCCCAAAAGAGTTGGCGCCTGATTCGCTGTATAGCCCTGAAAATTGCGCCGCAGCGTTTTTTCTTTGGCCGCAAGGCTGAGCGGGTCGGTGGAATGCGCGAAATGGTCGATCCCTATTTCACAAAAACCGGCCTGCACAAAAATCTGCCGCGCGGTTTGCTCAAGGGTCAGGCAGGTTTGCGGGTCGGGAAGAACAGAGGCTTCCAAAGCTTTCTGGTGCGGCTTAAATGTCGGCATATGCGCATAAGAAAAAAGCGCAAGGCGCGAGGGGTGCAGTGTCAAGGCCTCTTGCGCCGTTAGCTCTATGGACTGCGGCGTCTGGCGGGGCAGGCCGTACATCATGTCAAAGTTTATGGCGTAAATCCCTGCTTGGCGCAGCGTGTCGCAGGCCTCTCTGACCCGCTCGTAAGATTGCGCGCGGCCGATGGCGTATTGCACTTCAGGATCAAAGTCCTGAATGCCCAGACTGACGCGATTGACACCCAGCAGCGCCAAAACGCGCGCTTGCGCTTTGGTAATCAGGCGCGGGTCCAGCTCCATCGACACTTCTTCGCACGCGCCGAGGTCATAATGGCGGGCAAGGATGCCGAAGAGTAACCCCAGATTTTTCTCGGAAAGAATGTTGGGCGATCCGCCGCCGAAATGAACTTGACGAACTTTGCGCGGCGTACCGGCGCTGCGGGCGATCAGTTCAAGCTCCCGATGGAGATAGTCCATATAATGGGACACACGCTCATATTTCTGGGTGGCCGTGCTGTTGCACCCGCAATAAAGGCACAGAGACTGGCAAAAAGGGATGTGAAGATAAAGCGATACCGGCTCTTCCTGAGGCAGGACGGCAAGAGCTGAGGCGTAGTCCTGCGCGGTGATGCCTTCATGAAAAGAGGTTGCGGACGGGTAGCTTGTATAACGCGGGGCTGCGCGGCCTAGCCAGAGAGATTCTATTGTCTTGGGTTCGCCCAAAGGGCCGATATAGGGATCATCAAGATCTAAACCCGGCGCGTCCGGTTCGTTGAGGGGGGCAAAAGGGCGGGTCTGGCTGGCAATCAAGAGGATTCCTCACGATAAAGAACGCACGAATCACAACGCTAAACCAATTTTGATTCCGAGGAAAGGATTATTGTACCGCGATTTTTTCCTGTTCAGGCGTGTATTTTTAAAATATCTCAACAAAAACCAGACCTTAAAATCCTTGTCGCTTTTTCTTAAACGGGGCTCTTTCCCTGTCTTCATGCGATGGCGGGTTTTTTCCTTCGGAAAACTGTGACTTAAAGGCCGCGCGTTAGCGCAAAAACACCACAAGAAGCACTTTTTCTATATCGCATGCACCCCTATAAGCATTAATTAATAAGTCATGGCTTAAAAGTGGGTTGACCCGCCTGACCCTTGCTTCGCGGTTTTTGTCTTACTTTCTTTGTGATGGAGAACAACATGAATACTTCTGTGAAACTTATGCTGGCCGGCGCGGCTTTGCTGATCGGCCTTGGATCATCAGCGGCTGAGGCGCAAATCCTTAACGTCGTTCGTGACAGCAACGGCAATACGGTGCGTGCGGCTCTTTCCGGCGACTGTGTCCGCCACAACCAAGAGGTTGCGGCTGATTTTTGTGGTGGATGCTGGTCTAAAGCTTTCTTCATGGGTGGAGAGAGCGTTTCTGTTTACTTTGACTTCAACAAAGCTGTCCTAACTGCTGATGCACGTCAGACCCTTGATGCTTTCGTCAAGAGTGTGAAAGCCAGCGGAGATAAGGTGACGGGCGTGCGCGTGACCGGTTTTGCTGACCGTATCGGCACTGCCGCGATTAATGAGCGTATCTCCAAACAGCGCGCTGACGCTGTTCGCCGCTATCTGCTCAATAAGGGCGTGCTTCGCGTACATGATGTTGAAACAGTCTGGTTCGGCGACAGCCAGCCGGCCACCAAGTGCGCCAAGGATCTCTCGCGTGACGCGCTGATTAAGTGCCTGCAGCCCGATCGTCGCGTTGACGTTCAGATCGAAACCAAGTCAGTCAGATAAGCTTGGTTTGAATGAGAATAAGAAACCCGCCGTCTGATGGGACGGCGGGTTTTATTTACGACATCCGCAGCGCCGCCTTGGGCCAAAAGGCCGTAGCGGCTGCTTTGGCGACAAACGCGACCAGCTGGATTTCTTTTTGCGAAAGCCTGTCTTCCGCCGCGCCATAGTGGCGCGGCGCTCGGCTTGCCATATGATCGCGGCGCGTCATCTTGCGGTCAAGCCGTATCAGCTCGGCGGCAGGGATCTTGTTTTGGAACAGCTCATGCGCGGCGGCTTTCCAAGCTTGTTCACGGTCGATCATGTAAAGCTCGCGCGTGCCAAGATAGTGTTGCATGATTTTTTCTGATCCCATTTTCCAAGCCATCCGGTGGAGCATGTCCTGCTCATTGATACAGACAAGGCGGTAGGCCGTTTCAATGGCGTGGTGCTTAAAGAGCTTGCGGATGTCCATAATGGAGCCGTCATTGACAATCTCAATATCCCGCGCTTTGGCAATGCCCGTGATAAGGCTGGCGGTTTCTTCGCCTAAACGGGGGAGCTCCACTTCAAAAAAGACACGATCCCGCGCAGCGCCGCAAACGGAAGTGTCAACACGCCCGTGAAGGCTGTCAACGAAGTGCAGCGAAGCATAGCGCATCACGCGGTCGGCTTCGATTTTGAATTCGGTTTTGTCTTTGGGCTTGGCTTCATCTTCAGGCTCTTGAGAAGCATGCTCCTCTTGCTGCTGCTTAAGATAATCATAAAGATTCAACCCTGAATCATTGACATTCTCCAAAACCTCTTTGGAGATGTTTGTGTCGTCAATAAGCGTTGCGCCTGTAATACGCGCAATTTCTTTGGCGCGTATATGATTTCTGTCAGTTTCATAGCTGTAACCAAGAACGTGAACCGCAGCCTCTTTACGCGGCCCGCTGTAAAGATGGGCATGACCCGCATAAGGGCATGCCGCTGTGCCATCGCGTAAAATGACAGCTTTAACACGTTCAATAAGGTCGTTGGCATCGCGTTGTAGGGGAGTCATGACAGCCCCCCTTGTTGCTTACAGATCGTGACGGTAACAATCCCATCCTTGACGTGTGCGTTGCAGATTTCGAAGCTTTGCGCCTCGCCAAAAGGCTGTGCGAAAATCTTCAAGCTCTTTTCCCTGCAAAGGCTCGCCTTCATATTTTTCAGAAGATATTGTGAAATCAAGAACTCTTTCTTCTTTTTTAAGCAGCTTAATAAGATGATGATCTTCTGTAAGAGGCTCGTCTTCTTTAAGGAAACCGTCTCTTTTAAGGCGTTTGATAAAGATATCATATTCCGAAAAAGGATCCGTAATTTTTCCTGCGTTGTCTTTGAGACTTTTATAAATGGAACTTGCTTTGGACAAATGGGTTGCTTTTGAAAAGACATATCTGAAACGCTCAAGGGGGATATGAACGAACAGATCATTAGACCCGCGCCAGATTTCACCCAGCGGGTAGCCTCTTTCAAGCACACCGCCTCCGTCAATGATTGTCGCCACATGGCGTAATTGGGGGTCGTAGGGAGGCATGGCAGAGCTTTCACATATCGCGCACCAGCACCAAAAAGCTGCGGGCAGCGGGGTGTTTCAATCAATCTTGCGCTTAACATAGATCTTTTCCTTTGCTTTCTTCAAATAGTTTCATCGTTATGCTGGCCCGTCTGGCGTGAGCCTATTATGCCATAAATTCAGGCCCCATACAATTTTGCTATTATTTTCAATGCGTTAATTAATGACTGGTTAATTTAACCTTTTTCCTGTTCAAGGATAAAGGGTTAAGGCCGGTGCGCGACGGCCTTGTTAACCATGTTTTGGGGGAAGGAAATATAATTTTTCGCTTTTTTCTGGCTGGATCTTATTCCCGCGCGAGGGTTTTGCCGAGTTCGACGCCGAACTGGTCGAAGGCGTTGATGTTCCAAAGGATGCTTTGCGTAAAAACCTTATGCTCGTAAAAGGCCAGAAGCTGGCCCAGCGTGAAGGGCGTCAGGCGGTCAAGCCATAGGATCATGGATGGTCTGTTGCCCGGGTTTGTGCGGGCGGGATCGTCTGCGCTGGTGCCGATTTCCAGAGCCTGTGCTTGCGCTTTCAGGTTTTTGAGCAGGGCCTGATGTGTGTCTTCAAGGGCCAGAGGGTCATGCTTGATGCCGATGAAAGAGCTGAGGAGCGCGGTGGGGCTTTGGTGAATCCACTGCATAAAACTATGCTGGCAGCTTGTCCCGCAGCTGCCGAAAATAATGGGGCCCGTGCTGTAGGAAAGTGGTTCACTTTGGCGCGAGACGCTTTTGCCGTTGCTCTCCATCTCAAGCTGCTGCAGATAGGCGGGCAGCAGCTCAAGCCTCTGCGCGTAAGGCAGGATGGCGATGGCCGGAACGGCCCAGAAGTTTAAGACCCACAATTCCAAAAGGGCGGCCATAGCGGGCAGGTTTTCAGGCAGTGACGCGGTTTTAAAATGCTCGTCCATTTTGGCGGCGCCAGCCAGAAGGGTTGCAAACGCATTCCATCCGGCCAAAAGCGCAAAGCTAAGGCTGGCGGCAGACCAAAGACTAAAGCGTCCGCCCACCCAGTCCCACATCGGGAAAATCATGTCGGGATTGATGATGCCGAAATCGCGCGCGCCTTGCGCGTTAGCCGTGACGGCCAGAAAATGCTGCGTGTGCGCCATCTCGCCCATGGCCTTATTCAGCCAGTTTTTGGCGTGGCGGGCGTTGACCAGAGTTTCCTGTGTGGTGAAGCTTTTGGAGACAAGAAGAAAAAGCGTTGTTTGCGGGTTGCATGTTTTAAAAACATCGCGCAAGGCGGCGCTGTCGAGATTATTGACGAAAAAGAGCGCCGGCGCCTGCGCGCTTTGCACGCCTTCAAGATCCTTGAGGGCTTGACACAGAAGATGCGGGCCTAGATCCGAGCCGCCGATGCCGATATTAACGATGGTGTCGATGGGTTTTCCGGTAAAGCCGCGCTGCTGCCTTGTCCGCACGGCGCGGACGAAACTTTCCATGCGCATACGGGTCTGCCTTATAAGCGGCATGATATCCTGCCCGTCCACAAAAAGAGGCTGGACTTGCGTGCTGCGCAGGGCGGTGTGCAAAACGGGGCGGCTTTCGCTGAGATTTATCTTTTCGCCTTCGAACATGGATTTTCGCATGGCCTCAAAGTTCTGGCCATGGGCGAGCGCAAAAAGGAGATCCAGCGTTTGTATTGTGGCGGGCATGCGGGTGAAATCGCCCGTGATGTTTTCAAGCGTGAGGGTGAGCTTTTCCTGCCTTGCCTGATCTTCGCGCAAGGTTTTGAGCGACTGCGTTTCAAGCTCTTTCTGATGCGCCTGAAGGCTTGCCCAGACGGGAAGGGTTTGAGGGTTTGTCATCGGCTCAATCGTCTATTTTATCGTAAACCACATTAAAGGTGACATTATCCGGCGCGCCAGCCATGGCAAAACTCAGCTGTTGCGGGTCAAACCATTTTTGGATCACGCGCTGAACCTGATCTTTAGTGACAGCACGGACGCGCTCTTTATACCGCGCAAGGTAATCCATGCCAAGCTTTTGTGTCTGCATGGCAAGAAGCATAGCGGCCATGGCGTCGGTTGAGGTCAAAGAAAGGGGCAGGGAGCCGGTCAGGAAATCCTGCGCGGCTGTGATCTCCGGCTCCGCAGCGCCGTTTTTGTAAAAATCCTGCCATACGGTTTGAAGAAGATCCAAGGCCGGCCGAACCTGCGTGTTGCCGGTGGCGACAGAGCCGATCAAAAGCGAGGCTTTTTCCATGGCAATCAGATCCGTACTAATCCCGTAGGTTAACCCCTGATGCGCGCGCAAGGCGGTCATCAGGCGCGCGGTAAAGCCGCCGCCGCCCAGAATATAATTGGCGATTTGCGCGGCGTGCCAGTCAGGATCATGGCGCGGCAGCATGGGGGCTGCAAAAAGGATTTCCGTTTGCTCGCCCTGCCGTTTGACGAGAGTCCGCGCAGGCGCCTTTGGCCAGACGACAGGCGGGATGTTCGGCCTTGTGCTTTTTTCGGGTAAAGCGCCGAAAATCTGATCCAAAAGCGGGGCAAGTTCCTGCGCCGTGATCGCGCCGACAACGGCCACAGAAAGATTATCGCGCGCAAGAAGGTTAGCGTGATGGGTTTTGATATCTTCCCGCGTTAAGGCCTCAAGGCTTTGCGCGGTGCCGAGCGCGCGCTGGCTGTAGGGGTGGGCTTGGAAAATATGACGGTAAAGCGTATAGCGGCTCATCCAAGCCGGTTTTGCGCTTTGGATTTTGCGCAGCGTTTGCATCTGGCGTTTCAGGCGCACGAAACTTGACTGTTCAAAACGCGGTGACGTCAGGGCCAGCGCCAGAAACTTGAACGCCTCATCCTTGTTGCGCGCAAGCGTTTTCATGGTGCCTGTGATGCGATCGCGTCCGGCTTCAACGTCAAGAGCAATAGACGCGGCGGCCAGAGCGTCTTGAAAGGCTTTTTCGTCATAAGATCCTGCGCCCTGCGTGAGCAAAGAAGCCATCAAAACCGACAGGCCCTGCTTGTCGGGGGAGTCCGTTTCAACCCCGCCTTCAAAGGCGAACTGGAAGGCGATCAAGGGCAGTTTGTGATCTTCAATGAGCCATGCTTCAAGACCTTTGGGGCTTTTGATGCGCTGAATAACAGGCGTGCTTTCCGCGTGCGCGTGTACGGGCCAAAGCAAAAGGAGCAGGAAAAAAAGGATAAGCCTATTCATGCGCCGCCTTCCAAAATCCCGCGCGCCTGATAGGGCGCGTGCAGCAGGGTTTGCAGGGCCTGATGGACATCTTTTGTTGTGACGGTGTCAATATGTTCGGGCCAGTCTTCGATGAAAGACAAATCATAGCCTGCGGCCAAAGTCGCGCCTAAAATCTGCGCCGGTGCCATCAGGCGGTCACGCGCAAAGATCGCGCTGTCTTTCATGCGTTGTTTTGCTTCGACCACGGTGCGGGCCGTCAAGCCTTTTTGCGCAAGCTCCTGCAAAAAGCGCATAACGTCACGCTCAAGATCACGGACATCATGATCCGGTGCGGGCGTGGCGCTTAGGACAAAACTTACAGGCCCGCGCGTCAATGTATCGGCGGAGGCGCTTAAAGAGGTTGCGCTGTTTTGATCCAGAACAAAATGCCTGAAGGCCAGACCAACCTCGCCGCCGGCCAGAAGCTCGGCCAAAACATCAAAGGCCAGAGCTTCACGGCTTTGGACCTTGATCTCCGGCAATACCCAGCGCCGCACGAAAAAGGCTTGTTTGACGCGCTCATCCTTATGTTCTACGGCGATCGTGCCTTTTTCCCTTGTCCAGACCGGCAAAGGGGCGGCAGCAAAAGATGGCGCGGAGATCTCGCCGAAATATTTTTGGGCCAGCGCAAAAATCTCTTGGGGCTGCACAGCGCCGCTGACCACGAGAATGGCCCTGCTCGGCGCATAATGGCGTTCGTAAAAGTCGCGCACAATCTGGGGGGTGAAGTTTTGGATATCCTGCTTCTTTCCGATGATGGGGGCGGCGTAGGGGTGGGCGCCGTAGAGGGCTTCGTTCATTTTTTCAGCGAAGATTCCCTGTGGGCTGTTGTCTGTGCGCTCTTTGCGTTCATTGAGGACAACATCGCGCTCGCGCAGCGTTTCTTGCGGATCAAGAAGAAGATTTTTCATGCGGTCGGCTTCAAGGGCGAAAATATCTTCAAGCCGCTCGGCAGCGAGGCTTGTGTGATAGGCCGTATAGTCTTTCGTTGTGTAGGCGTTTTCCTGCCCGCCCAGCGCCGCGATTTTGGCGCTGAAAGCGCCTTTGGGAACATCGCGCGTGCCTTTGAACATCATATGTTCAAGAAAATGCGCAAGGCCTGTCTGGCCTTTTGGATCATCCGCCGCGCCGACCTTGTAAAACAGCATAAAAGCCGCTGCCGGTGAAAGATGGTTTTCGACAACAACAATTTGAAGCTCGTTATCAAGCGTTTTTGTTTGAGGATAAAAAACAGCTGCCTTTAACGGGCATGGCAGGAGCAGCGTAAGCAGGAAAATAAAGGCTAAAAGCCGTCTTTTCATAGGCCAAGCCAGCCGCTTTTGTTTTTCTCGATAATCGGAGTGGCGCCGGTGGTGACGGATTCGCCTTTTTCTTTGATCTCTTTAAGGCGCTCAGCTTCGGCCACGGCGTCCACAGTCACGCTTTTGCCCTCGGGGTTTTTCCACCATAAAAGTTCTTCGACCAGATGCCGCTCGCCCAGCGCTTTTTGTGCGGATTCACGATCCACCAGCGTGCGAATCTGCGGCTCAGCCTGCTCTGCGCCGGCCTGCGTCAAAAGAGCGATTTCGGTTTTGGAAGCCGCGGGCAAAGCGGCCTTGCCTGCTGTGCCAAAGACAACCTGATTTGCCCGTTTTTGGGCGGTTTCATCCTGCGGACGCGCCGCGCCAGGGGTTGGAGCGCGCAGATCGTAAACAGGCGGCAAAGACAAGGGCGCTCGATCCACAACAGAAAACTCATCCGGCACATGGCGGCCAAAGCCCATGCTTTCGCTCACGCCTGAACATCCCGCAAGAAGGATGGCGCTTAGTCCCAAAACCGCAAGATGGGCGCTTTTTTTCATCATCAGATCCCTTTCCTCTTTTACGCGTTATTGTGATCGTCTTTTTCTTCTTTGGCAATTTTTTGTTCGCGCCTGTTAAGAACAAAACTGTCAAGCATAAGAAAGATGATTCCGCCTACAATGGCCGAGTCGGCCAGGTTGAAGGTGTACCAGTGCCAGGCGCCGATATGGAAGTCTATAAAATCAACCACCGCGCCGAAACGCAAGCGGTCGAGGACATTGCTGATAGCGCCGCCCATAATCAGGCCGAGCCCCAGCACCGCCCAAAGGGTTGAAGCCTGCCTAAGCCACCGGAACAAAAAGAAAATAATCAACATGGCCATGCTGATGAGAAAATAAACCATCCATGACTGGTCGTGGCGCAGAAGGCCAAAAGTAATGCCTGTGTTCCAGCTGAGGCGAAAGTTTAAAAGGGGCATGATTTCAAAAACAACCCGCGGATCCAGCGTCTGGTTTAAAAACCAGCTTTTTGACGCCTGATCGATCAGCAGGATAAAAACCATGACGTAAGAGGCGATGCTGATGTTGTTTTTATACGGCGGCATGCTTAAAACCCCTTTGCAACCACAGCGGCGCAGCGCGCACAAAGTTTTTCTTTGTTGACGTCCTGGCGCACCTGCCAGCAGCGCAGGCATTTTTCGCCTTCCGCCTGCCCTACAATGACCGCAACATCCGCGACATCGGGCAGCGTAAAGGCCTGTGCAGGCGAGGCCTGCGCGCTGAAACTGAGGGACGAGGCGATGCAGACGGTTGCGAAATCATGCTTTTCCAGAAGCGCTTTTTGTTTTTCATTGACATAGACAACCGGCGCGGCTTGCAGGCTTGATCCGATGATATTAGCCGCGCGCGCAACTTCCATCGCGCCCGTGACCACGCGGCGGATGGCGCGCAGCGTTTCCCATTCCTGTCCGAGCGCGTCATTTTGCCAGGCCGGATCCGGCGCGGGGAACTGTTCAAAATGCACGCTGGCATCTTCTTCCTTATGACGCGCAAGCCAGGCTTCTTCCGCCGTAAAACACAAAGCAGGGGCCAGCCAGACGGTCAGATGCTCATAAAGGATCATAAGGACTGTACGCGCGGCGCGGCGCGTGGGCGAATCCGTGGCATCGCAATAGAGGCTGTCTTTGCGGACATCAAAATAAAAGGCCGAAAGATCCTGCGTGCAGAATAAATGGAGTGTTTGCAGCCAGTGATTATAGTCATAGGCCGCAATATCCGTGCGCAGGATGAAATTGACCTGCGCCAGACGGTGCAGAACCCAGCGCTCAAGCTCGGGCATGTCCTTGAGGGCCACAATTTCCGTTTCCTCAAACCCGTCCAGAGCGCCTAAGAGATAGCGCAGCGTGTTGCGAAAACGCCGGTAAAGATCGCCGGTTTGTTTGATGACATTGGGGCCTGCGTGAAGATCCTGCGTATAATCGGATGACAAAACCCACAGGCGGAGAATATCAGCGCCCTGCGTGTTCATCACTTCCATGGGATCAACAACATTGCCGAGCGATTTAGATTGTTTATGGCCCTTTTCATCCAGCACAAACCCGTGCGTGAGAATCTTTTTAAAGGGCGCGGCACCGCGCGTGCCGCAGGCTTCGAGCAGCGAGGATTGAAACCATCCGCGATGCTGGTCTGAGCCTTCAAGATAAAGATCCGCCGGCCAGCGCAGCGCTGGCCAGGGCGGCGCGGGTTGCGTTTGATCCAGACAAAGGGCGTGGGTGGAGCCTGATTCAAACCAGACATCAACGATGTCGAAAATCTGCTCGTAATCTTCGGCCCTGTAAGCGGTGCCGAGAAAATCCTGCGGCCCGCGTTCATACCAGGCGTCTGCACCTTCTTTTTCAAAGATGGTAACAATGCGGTTTAGCACGTCACGGTCTTTCAGTGGCTTGCCTGAAACTTTATCGACAAAAAAGGCCAGCGGCACGCCCCAGGCGCGCTGGCGGCTGATGCACCAGTCGGGGCGGCCCGCGACCATGGCTTCAATACGGCTTTGGCCTTGCGGCGGGTAGAAGGTCGTTTCCTGAATGGATTTTAAGGCAAGCTGGCGCAGGGAAAGGCCTGTCTGTCCCACTTTGACATCATCAAGCGCCACAAACCATTGCGGCGTCGTGCGGAAGATCAAAGGCGCTTTGGAGCGCCAGGAATGCGGGTAGCTGTGCGTGATGTTTTTCTTGGCTACAAGCGCGTTTTCCTGCGCCAGCGCGCGCATCACGACCGCGTTGGCTTCGCCGGCCTTGCCGTCAGGCGTATAGATATAAAGCCCTTCAAAGCCTTGGATCGCGGGAAGATAACGTCCGTCGGCATCCACGGAAGGCTCAAAACGGATTTTATATTGACGTGCAAAATTGAAATCATCTTCGCCATGGCCTGGGGCAATATGAACAAAGCCGGTGCCTGTTTCGGTTGAGACAAAATCGCCCTGATGCAAGGGCACATCATAGTCAAAATAATGATCTGTTCCCGCGCGGCCACGGAAAGGATGGGCGCATTGCGTGCGCTCAAGATCTTTGGCTGTGAGATGATCCTGCAAAATTGTGCGCGCCGTAATTTTGGCCTGCGTGCAGAAATCATTCACAAGATCGGTTGCGATTACAAAGCGGTCACCCTCTTTGACATTGGCGCCTTCGCTTATGCCGTCCACCTGGATCAGCGCGTAAGAAAAATCACCATAGGCAATGGCACGGTTTGAAGGGATCGTCCAGGGCGTTGTCGTCCAGATCACGACATAAGCGCCCAAAAGCGCGGGGTTTGTCGCAGCACAGATCGGAAAGCGCACCCACAGGGATGTGGATTTGTGATCGTGATATTCGATTTCAGCCTCGGCCAGCGCGGTTTTTTCAACCACAGACCATAGAACGGGCCTTTCGCCGCGATAGAGAAGGCTGGCTTCAAGAAATCTGTGAATCTCGCGCACAATAAGCGCTTCGGAACGGGCGGTCATGGTGGCGTAGGGGTTTTCCCAATCACCGAGGCCGCCTAAACGCTGGAACTCTTCGGACTGGGTTTTCATCCATTTGTCTGCGAAAGTGCGGCATTCGGCGCGGAAGACGGGGATGGGGACGCTGTCCTTGTCCTGACCTTTGGCACGGTGCTGTTCTTCGATTTTCCATTCGATGGGAAGACCGTGACAATCCCAGCCAGGCACAAAAGGCGCGTCATAGCCCAGCATTTGATGGGTGCGGACGACAACGTCTTTGAGGATCTTGTTGAGCGCATGGCCGAGATGGATATGCCCGTTGGCAAAGGGAGGGCCGTCGTGAAGGATATAAGTGGGACGCCCCGCGCTGCCTGCACGCAAACGGTTGTAAAGCTCCATTTTTTTCCAGCGCTCGCGAAGCTCCGGTTCTTTGGCAGCCAGAGAGGCCCGCATGGGAAAATCGGTTTTGGGAAGAAAAACGGTATCGCGATAGTCTTTTTCAGTCTCGGCCATGAGGTTCTTTCCTGCTTTTAAAACATGGGGCAGAATACAGGCCTTGCGGGCGCGGGACAAGGGCAGGTTTTTATTATTTCTTCATTGACCAAAGGATTTATCAGGTTATGATCGCGGTCGGCCTTTCAGCGCAAGGCCCCAGTGGCGGAATCGGTAGACGCGGCAGACTCAAAATCTGCTTCACGCAAGTGAGTGGGGGTTCAAGTCCCTCCTGGGGCACCAGATAGATTATCTTCTGACGCAACGAAGCCCAGAGTTTGTGCTGTCCCCCTTGTTCGCAGGATCCATGGAGGCATCGCTTACTCCATTCACATGCGTACTACTGACCTCCGTGGACGACCAGTACTTACTACTGGAACTGAATCCATAGGCGCTGCCGAGACTCCTGAGTCCGCGAAGCGTGATTAACGCCTCTATGGCAGGCAGATACCAGTCACTATACCCGTGCGCGGTCAGGTCGTGGCAATAGAGCGCCGCCCGATAAGGCGCAGGCGAGGTACCGAGCGCGGCAAGTCCCGCTGTATTCGCGCGACCTGTAAACCTGTTCGTGAATCCTGTAGCGACGCTATTGCCGAAACCATCGTCCCATGTAAGTTTTAGTTGCACGCTGGTACAGGCTGTCCCATTCCAGCTCATGCCCGCATCACAAGGCGTGGTATACATCGGAACAGTCCCATCCGACGACAAACCCGTATAGACCGTCCCATCATCACACCGCGTGCCAACAGGCGGCGTCCCAAGACAGGCATTCGGATTGGTCGTGACTGTCCATGTAGCCGAAGTTGTCGTCCCAATCGTGACGCTGGCCGTTGTAGGCGTCAAGCCGAAGTCAACTGAATGGCAATCGCGTCGCCCGCCGAAAAATTAGCCGACATGCCCACCAAGACGCCGTTGCGGTACATGCCCGTGCAGCTCGGGTTGCAGGTGGCAAGCAACTGCCCCGTAAAGCCGCCCAGAGTTATAGCGTTGCTGATAATCGTTGTATTGAGCAGCACGTTCGTCTGGTCAATAAAGCTGAAAGGGTTTGAGGCTGTATTCACCGACCCGCCCAGCGTAAGCCATGTTGATCCATCGCACCCTTGAAAAGAACTCCCCGTCCATTGCAGCATGCCTGCCTTGCTCGCATCGCAGGCGGTAGAAGTGTAGGGCGGCGCGGTCAGTGTGCCGAGAATAACCGGCGTTGTCTGCATCGTGCCGCTTGTCCCTGCTGCGGAAGATGTGCACTGAAACAAAGTATCAAAATCAGCCCCGCTTGCCAGATTCCCACAAGGCTGCCCCACAGACTTCTGTCCAAGGGTTGCAGTTGTACGCGCAAAAGCAGGGGGAGAGATAGCTAGAAGCAGGCAAAAAAGTGTTATACAACAATTAGTTATTATATGGGGGGGGGTGTAACCGTAGGCTGTGCATCAAAAAGGCCTTTCTGAAGCGATTTATGGGGTCATATTTACGCACGCGGTGAGTCATGTCAACACCCATCCCCATTGTCATTGCGAGGAAAGCCGGCGCAGCCGGATTGACGCGGCAATCTCGGCGATGTTGCAGAGATTGCCACGTCAGGCCTAAAGGCCTTCCTCGCAATGACAAGGAGGGGGGAGGGGATGGCCAGAACATACAGCGCGGCACCTTATACATATAATTTTCATTTTTTGTTGCCAAAAAGAAAACAAGGGCAACAAAGGATTGCGGGCCGTGAAAGAGCGTTATGTTCATACCCACGCAAAGTGGTTTGCCAAAGATGCCGCGCTTGTGCTGGAAAGGCTGAAAACCATGCCGGATCAGGGCTTGACGGCCCTACAGGCGGCGCAGCGGCTTGAGGAGTTCGGCCTTAATCAGCTTCCCGCTCCCAAGACAGACCCTGCCTTTATCCGCTTTATCAGGCATTTTCATGATATTCTGATCTATATTCTTTTGATCTGCGCCTTTGTGACTTTGGCGCTGCGGCATTATGCCGACACGGCTGTGATTCTCGCCGTGGTCGTGATTAACGCGGCCATCGGATATTTTCAGGAAAGCAAGGCGGAGAAAGCTCTTAACGACATCCGAAAACTTCTTTCGCTGCGGGCCTCGGTGATACGTGATGGGGTGCGGCTTGAAGTTGATGCCGCGCAGCTCACTCTTGGCGATATTGTTTATCTTTCCCCGGGGGATAAAATCCCTGCCGATTTGCGCCTTTTTCGCACGGAAAACTTGCGCATTGAGGAATCAGCCCTTACGGGCGAGGCCATGCCTTCTGAAAAACAGACCGCGCCGCTTGATCCTGAAACTGCGCTGGGTGATCGCTCCAACATGGCTTATTGCGGCACTATGGTCAGCGCAGGCACAGGCTATGGCGTGGTGGTGGATATTGGCGCAGAAACGGAAATAGGGCGCATCAACCAGCTTATTGCCGAGGTGGGCGATACGACCACGCCTCTTATCCGGCAGATGACGGCTTTCGGCAAGACCATCTCTATTGTGATTATCAGTATCGCGGTTTTTGTTTATCTGTTCGGACGTTTTTGGCGCGATTATGAACCGGCGGAGCTTTTGCTTTCCACCATCGGGCTTGCTATCGCGGCCATTCCGGAAGGGCTGCCTGCCATTCTTTCCATTATCCTTGCCATTGGCGTTCAGAATATGGCGCGGCGTAACACCATTGTGCGCAATCTTCCTTCGGTTGAGACATTGGGATCTGTCTCCGTCATTTGCTCGGACAAAACGGGGACGCTGACAAAAAATGAGATGACGGTGAAAAATCTTGTGGTGCATGATTCCGGTTTTACCGTCACCGGCTCCGGCTATGCGCCGGTGGGGGAAATCTGTCAGGGGCACCATCCGGCGTCTGTGGAGGAAGGAACATTGCTGCGCAGGCTTTTGACCTGTTTTAAGCATTGCAATGACGCGGCCTTGTCGCAGGAGAAAAATATCTGGAGCGTGCAGGGCGATCCGACCGAGGGCGCTTTGCTGACGGTTTATGAAAAAGCGGGAATCACGACAGAGTTGCCGCCGCGTATCGCTACTTTGCCTTTTGACTCGGCATATAAATATATGGCCAGTTTGGACGGTGGAGGCGTTCTTTATATTAAAGGCGCGCCTGACAGGCTTTTGGCTATGGCACAGCAGGAAATGGCTTTGGGCGGCGCTACGGCTTTGACTCGGGAATATTGGGACGAGGCGGTCGCCATGCTTGCGGCCAGAGGGATGCGCGTGCTTGGCGCGGCGATGAAAATTGTTGATGCGAGCAAAACAAGCATCACGCATGAAGATTTGCAGGAGGGCGTGATTTTCCTCGGGCTTGCCGGTATTTTCGATCCGCCGCGCGATGAGGTGGTTGAGGCCATTGCCAGATGTCATGAGGCCGGAATCTGCGTCAAGATGATAACAGGCGACCATGCAGATACGGCCAAGGCTATCGGCAAGGATCTGGGGATCGGCAATGGGGACAAAGCTCTGACCGGCAGTGAACTTGATGATATGACGGACGAGCAGTTTTATGCCGCTGCCCGAAAATATGATATTTTCGCCCGCACAAGTCCGGAACATAAACTAAAACTGGTGAAGGCTTTGCAGGCTCATGGCTCGATTTGCGCCATGACGGGGGATGGCGTGAATGACGCGCCGGCGTTGCGCAAAGCGGATGTAGGCGTGGCCATGGGCATCAAGGGAACGGAAGTCACCAAGGACGCTGCCGAGATTGTGCTGGCGGACGATAATTTCAGCACCATTGCGGCTGCGGTGGAAGAAGGGCGCAGGGTTTATGACAATCTGAAAAAAACCATTCTCTTTATTCTGCCGACCAATGGCGGGCAAAGTTTTCTGGTGATCGCCAGCATTTTGTTCGGGACGATGATCCCTCTGACGCCGATACAGATTTTGTGGGTGAATATGGTGACTTCGGTCACGCTTTCCATGGCGCTTGCGTTTGAGCCTGCGGAAAGCGGCATTATGGCAAGGCCGCCGCGTGATGCGCGCGAGTCTTTCCTGAACGGCTATTTCCTTTGGCGCATTTTGTTTGTGTCTGTGTTGATCGGCGGCTTGACGCTGGCTTTAAGCGTTCATTTGCTTGCCCTTGGCTATCACGAGGATCTTGTGCGCACGGTGACGCTGCAAGCGATTGTGCTAAGTCAGGCCTTTCATCTTTTCAACAGCCGAAGCATCCGAAGGCCCATCTACGCGATGCCCTTCTTTGGCAATAAGATGATCTTTGTTGTGCTGGGTCTTTTGATGGCGCTTCAGTTTGCTGTCGTCTATCTGCCGTTCATGAATGATCTGTTCCACACCGTCCCCCTTGCCCCCGCGCGGTGGGTAGAGCCTGTTGTGGTAGCGGCTATTATCTTTTTTGTGGTCGAGGTTGAAAAGTTTGTGATGCGCGCGCTGGATAGGCGGAAAGAAGGTCTAAAAAACCTGTCATTGCGAGGAAAGCCGGCGAAGCCGGCTTGACGCGGCAATCTCGGCGATGTTGGTACAGAGATTGCCGCGTCAGGCCTGAAGGCCTTCCTCGCAATGACAAGTGGGGTGATAAAGCTTTTTTTAAGTTTTTTGTGTATAATAGCGTGGCGTTTTTTCTCTCTATCAAAGGAGCTTCCCATGACCCGCTTTAGTCTTGGTTTTTTGGCCTTTGTAGGCGTTTTGGTTTTGGCGGGGCAGGCGTGGGCCGAGACAGCCCCCTGTGATCCCAGAAAAGAGGTTTGTATCGGACGAGCATGCGATCCGGTGCAGCGGGGCGTTACGCTGCTTGATTTTGACAAGAAGAATATTCTGGCCTGTCTTGCGGGCGCGGATGGGACAACATATTACTGGAAGCAAAACTCCATCGGCAATATGAAGTGCGCCGAGGGACAGACCTTGCAAGGCATTGAAGCCGGCCAGCCTGTTTGCGTGACGGCTGCGGGCGGTGGTGGCTCCGTATTTGTGGTTGATGGACTCAATTATGGCGCTGGCGCTAGACGTAAGTGGTATTCGATGGGATGGAGTATGCCGGCATGTCCTGGTGGGTTGATGAATCTTTCGTTCTGGGGAGGCATACAGGTCGACTCCTTTGGCAAATCTTTTAGTAATGAAGTTTGCTGCCTTGCCCCCAATCCTGCCACAGGACAGTGCAGTTGCCCTGAAAGTACGATTCCCATTGTATTAAAGTGGGACGATGTAATCGTACACCCTGACGAAAGAGATCCTGCCCATAAGGTCACGGCCATAAATGATAGTGGGAATCTTGGCATCCCATCCCTTATAGGATGTTTTGCCGCGCCGACAGCATGTATTTCTACCGGATCTATAAGTAATGCAACATGTAACGCCCTCAAGAAAGGATGGGGTGGCCTTCATTATTATATGCTGCCGCAATGGGTACCGGGTACGGGCTAAAGCAGCTGGTGTCCTTAAATATCCACATCCTGCACAAACTTCGCGTTTTCCTGAATGTATTGAAAGCGTAGCTCAGCTTTGCGGCCCATGAGTTTTTCTACGAGGGTTTCGGTTTCTTTGGTTTCTTCGGCACGGTCGGGGGAGTCGGGGGCGGCGATGATGACGCGCAAGAGAGATCGGCTTTGCGGATCCATGGTGGTTTGTTTAAGTTGCGCGGGCATCATCTCGCCAAGGCCTTTGAAGCGGCTGATTTCGATTTTGCCGCGTCCGTTAAAGGTGGTTTCAAGAAGTTCTTCCTTATGCGCTTCATCGCGGGCATAGGCGGTTTTGTCGCCTTGGGTCAGGCGGTAGAGCGGCGGTTGCGCCAGATAAAGATGACCCGCATGGATAAGGCCCGGCATCTCGCGGTAAAAGAACGTCATCAGGAGCGATGCAATATGCGCGCCGTCCACATCGGCGTCGGTCATGATAATCACGCGCTCATAACGCAGTTTGCTGAGGTCAAAGGCGCTGCCGATCCCGCAGCCAAGCGCAAGCGCAAGATCAGCGATTTCCTGATTGGCGCGGAGTTTTTCCGTGCTTGCGCTGGCGACATTGAGAATCTTGCCGCGAATGGGCAGGATCGCTTGTGTGGCGCGGTTGCGGGCTTGTTTGGCGGAGCCTCCGGCGGAATCGCCTTCGACAATAAAGATCTCTGTATCCGTTGCCGCCATCTGGGCGCAATCAGCCAGCTTGCCGGGGAGTCGCAGCCTGTGCGTGGCGCTTTTGCGCGCAAGCTCTTTGGCTTGCGAGGCTTTGATGCGCTCCTCAGCTTTGGCGGCAAGGTGATCTAAAAGCGCTTTGCTGCTTAAAGGATCTGCCGAAAGCCAGTGATCGAAATGATCCTTGATGACCTGATCCACAAGACGGATGGTTTCAACGGAGGCCAGTTTTTCTTTGGTTTGTCCCTGAAATTGCGGATCGTGGATGAACAAGGACAAAAGCGAAGTCGCATCGCCAAAGGCTTCATCGCCGGTGATAGCGCTTGCGCGGCGGTTGCCCAAAAGATCGCCATGCGCGCGCAAGCCGCGTAAAAGCGCTGCGCGCAGCCCTTGTTCATGCGTGCCGCCTTGAGGGGTCGGGATGGTGTTGCAATAAGAGTGGCAAAAGCCCTGCCCATTGCTCGGCCAAGCAATGGCCCATTCCACGCGCCCCTTATTGTCGGGAAGATCGGCTGTGCCGGAAAAAAGCTGCGGCGTGACAAGCGCGCGGTCTTCGAGGGCAGAAGCCAAATAATCCGCAAGCCCCCCCGGGAAATGGAGCGTGGCTTTTTCAGGCGTGTGATCGTCACTTTTAATCAAAGCGGGATCGCAAGACCACCTGATTTCAACGCCGCGAAAAAGATAGGCTTTGGCGCGCGCCATTTTGTAAAGCGTTGAAGGTTTAAAGCGCAGTTTAGAGCCGAAGATTTCACAATCGGGGACAAAGATAATCGTTGTGCCTTGTTTGGTCGTTGCGCCGATCTTTTTAAGTTTGCCTGTCGCAAGGCCACGGCTGTAGCTTTGGCGGTAAAGCTGCTTGCCCCGCGCGACCTCAACCACAAGTTCTTGTGAGAGCGCGTTGACGACCGAGACGCCTACGCCATGCAGCCCGCCTGCAGTCTGGTAAACGTGATCCGAAAACTTGCCGCCCGCATGCAGCGTGGTCATAATCACTTCAAGCGCCGATGTTCCCGGGTATTTCGGATGGTCATCAACGGGGATGCCACGGCCATTGTCACTGATGGTGACTTTGTTGTCCGCATCAAGGCGAACGGTTATCACACTGGCGCAACCTGCAACGGCTTCATCCATACCATTGTCGAGCACTTCCGCCACAAGATGATGCAAAGCGGCTTCATCCGTGCCGCCGATATACATGCCCGGGCGGCGGCGCACAGGTTCAAGCCCTTCAAGGACTTCGATGTCTTTGGCGTTATAGCCTGCGCCTTTGCGTCCGGCGCCTTGAGATGATGATAAAAGATCTGCCATGGCCCTAAAGGTTCGTGAATCACATAAAGTTGCGCGGCGATCTTATCTTTCGTTGGGCCAAATGGCAAAAAAAAGAACGAATCAAAAAGTTGTGGATAAACGAATCGCGCAGATCCCTCTCAGGGCGGCCTTGTCCACATGTGTATAGCTTGAAATGACAACGACCTTTCAAAAGCTTATACCGCGCGCCGGACTGGGCTCTTTTCGGTTATCCCCAAAAAAGCGAAAGACTGGAAAGGTGCGTCCGCATCTGGTATGGATAATCCCCATTAACCACTATATCTTGTGTTTCTTTAGGGGTGTTTTGGTTAATGTTGAACAGCCTTTTTTCGGATTCGTAACACTTCAAAACCAAGGAGCTTAGACCTATGGCCTGGACTGAACAACAGATAGAGACCCTCCGGCGGATGTGGGGCAATGGCTATAGCGCCAATGATATTGCCAAGAGCCTTGGCGGGGGCGTGACGCGCAATGCCGTGATCGGAAAGGCTCATCGTTTAAAGCTCTCGGTGGGTATGGCAAGCCGCGCGGCGGCCGAGCCTCCTTCCGGCGTGCCGGGTGTTGTGATGACCAAGATCAAAAAGGTCAGCAAGCCGCGCTCGATGTTAAGGGCGCTGCCATCCTTGCCGCCTTCGGATGTTTTGCCGCGCACAACGATCAACCGCGACACAACGCCACGGCCCATTGATATTGCGCGGCGCAGCGAAGGTGTTCCCGTCACCAAGGTGGGAGAGCGTCACTGCCGCTGGCCCATTGGTGATCCGCGCTCGCCGGAGTTCCGTTTTTGCGGCTGTGAAGCTCAAGAAGGCCTGCCTTATTGCGCGCACCATGCACGGGTGGCGTATCAGACGGTTTCGCGGCGTTCGCGCGCCAATGCTTCGCTCGTGGCTTCCGTGCCGGAGCTGCGTGAGCGCAAAGCCGGCGGCTCGCGTTGAAAAAAGATCCTTTTAATCCCGATCACGCGCGCGGCCTTACGGCAGTTCCCGCGCATGAAAAAATGCGCGGGCGCGTGACGGAAACAAGGTCTTTTGAAGCTTATCTCCAGCCGTCAGAGACGATCTTATGGCAAGGCGCGCCAGCGCCGCAGGCGCTGCGCCTGAACCGCCAGTCTTTTGTGGTTTATCCGTTTGCTTTTTTCTGGCTTGCCTTTTCATTGTTTTGGGTCAACGGCGCCAGCACGCCTTTGCAGGAGATGGCTGCGCGCGGGTTTCAGGAAACGGATTTTGTCGAGATTGTCTTTGCGTTTGTTTTTCCTCTTTTCGGCGTGCCGTTTGTTCTGGCGGGGCTTTGGCTGCTTTACAAGCCTTTTGCGGATAGAAATAAAATAAGAAGATCGATTTATGCGCTCACCAATGACCGCGCTTTGATTTTAAAGAGGGGGTGGCGAAACAAGCTGATCTCAATCCCCTTTCAGGAAAGCCTGCGCACCGCAAAGGAAAAAGCGCCGCAGGGGGACAGCGGGACACTTGCCTTTTTCAACGTCACTAGCAGCGCCAGCATGCCGCGCATGATGAGGGATGCTCTTCCTTCGGGGGAGTTTTCTTCCGTGGCCCGCATTGATGCGGTTGAGGATGTTTTTGTTCAGGCCTTCACCCGCAAAACGGGTCATGCGCCTTTGCACTAAAGCAAATCAAGAACCGACTAAAGAGCTGAGTTCTTTTCTTATTCCCTTTTCTATTTCCTTCGCCATGATTTTAAAGATGTTATAATAATCATCCGTCCACAGGCCGATTTTTTCGTCCGGCGGCGGTATTTCCCAATCCAGAAACGGCGCGATGTCTTCCCGTGTCCGACCGACAATCACCCATCTTGAATAAGAAGCCACTTCCTCCAGCTGGAATGTCTTTTCCGCTTCCTGACTTACGAGGGGCGCCATATTCGTCTGGTTTACTCTTGCCTGCATACCCAATTCCTTCGCCATGTTTGCGATCACCGAACGCAAGTCAAGATAGCGGTTGCTGATATGGACAAATATCAGGCCACCTTCCTTGAGGCGCGAGAAGTAAAGCTCGAACGCCTCTTTTGTCAAAAGATGGGCAGGAATGGAATCCGATGAAAAGGCGTCCATGATGATGACGTTATATTTCTTGTCTTTGGGGAGTTTGGCCATTTCCATACGCGCATCGCCCAGATACATTTTTGCATCCGGCGCGCATCTTTTAACAAAGGTGAATAGCGGCTCCTCTCCTTCCTTTTCAGGAATGGAAAGTTTTATGATCGCCGGATTGATTTCAAAGAAATCCCATGTCTGCCCCTTTTTGGCAAGGCAGGCGACCGTTCCTGCGCCCAAACCGAAGACGGCCACAGACCAGTCGTCATTCCTTTCGTTGAACGGCTGGAAGAAGTTCCTTAATACCGCAAAATAAGCCGTCAATTCCGTTTCAAATGTCCCCAGAAACTGTTTGCCGTGAAAGGTGGAGCCGTGAAGCAGCGCGCGCTCTCTATGCTCCCGTATCGGGTTTTCCGTGACCTTAAAGGCGCCGTAGAAGTTCCTTTCTTCCAGCAAAGTTTTTTCCTGCAAGAAGGGGTTAGGGGGCGAAAAATACAGCAGCGCGATGGCCGCCGCAAACAGGCCGCCGATAAGCAACATCCATTTCATGCCTTGTTTCTTGAGTGTGGGCAGGAAATAAAGAGCCGTGAACGCCAGAACAAGTTGAAACTCGATCAGCCTTGAGAAGATAAGCGGCACCAAAAGTGCATTAAACACGCCGCCCAAAGTTCCGCCGACAGACAGGCAGAGATAGAAGGTGGTGAGGTTTCTGGGGTTCGGTTTGGTGAGGTTTAAGCGATTATGGCACAAAAGCGCGGCCAGAAAGAACAGAGGCAGGTAAAAACCAAGGGTGGTGAAAAACCCGGGTGTTCTTTGGAAGAAGATATAAACAAAGCCGCAGCAAAAACCGTAAAAGATTTTTGAGAGAACGTCTTCGGAATAAGATTTTCTGTCTGCAAACGCAATGACGAAGGTGAGGAGATACAACGCCAGCGGAACAATCCACAGCATCGGCACAGGCGCGATGTCCGTGGTGATGTATTGCGTTAACCCCAGCATTAAACTGGAAGGGAAAAAGGCCAGAACAATCCATTTCAGGACGATTTCAGGGCGGATTTTTTCTTTTATTTCCTGTTTTGCAATGACGGCCTCTTTTTTCTTTTTCAGGAAAACGCCTAAATTGACGAACAGCAAAGTGAGGAGGAAATAGAAAAAGCTCCAAGCTTTTAACTGCCAAAGGAGGGATGAAAACGGCTCTATGACAAACGGATAGGCAAAAAGAGCCAGAAAACTCCCGAAATTGCTGGCGGCGTAAAGGAAATATGGATTTTTGTTTTCTTTGCTTTCGCCGGCTTCCAAAAACCATCGTTGCAGGAGCGGCGCGCTGGCCGACAAAAAGAAAAACGGGGCGCCAATAGCAGCGCCCAGCAGGAGGAAGATTCGAAGCTCAGGTATCCGGCCACCGGTGGTTTCCACCAGCTCGGCGGAAAAGCCTATGGGCAACAGCATTAAGCTGAGGAGCAGGAAGATGATGTGAATGATATATTGCTTTTTGACTGAAAAGAAGCTTGCCAGCAGATGGGCATAAAGATAGCCGCACAGCAGCAGCGCCTGATAAAAAAGCATGCAGACATTCCAGACAACCGCGCTGCCGCCGAATACGGGCAGCAACTGCTTGGCAATCAAGGGCTGCACTAAAAACAGTAAAAAGGCGCTGCTGAAAATCGTGAGGACAAAAAGGGGCAGGGCAGAAGAAACCTTGAGCTTCAATTTCGGCGGTTTCATCTGTTCCCTCTATTATTTAATATGGGCTTTGCGTAACGAAAAATAGCAGGCTGGCTGGGAGACTAGGATTCGAACCTAGGTAAACAGAGTCAGAGTCTGTTGTCCTACCGCTAGACGATCTCCCAAGCGTGAGGGGTTTCCTATCATATTTGATGGCCCTTTGTAAAGTTATAGTGCTATGATAGTGTCATGCTTTAGCTTTTGTTTTTGCGGGGAATTATGAAGGGAAAAGGCGGACATCGCGGGATCGGGGGGGATGCCAGCAAAAGGCGGCTTGCGGTGCGCGTGAAGACGGCGCGGCGGCGCTCCAGTTCTTCTGCGCAGTGGCTTCAAAGGCAGCTGAATGATCCTTATGTGGCCGAGGCCAAAGATCGCGGGTTTCGCTCGCGCGCGGCTTTTAAGCTTTTGCAGCTTGACGAGAAGTTTCATCTTTTGCGCCCGCATTTGCGCGTGGTGGATCTTGGGGCGGCGCCCGGCGGGTGGTCTCAGGTTGCGGCTAAGAAAATAGGGGAAAAGGGGAAAATCATCGCGCTTGATCTTTTGCCGCTTGATCCACTTAACGGCGTAACTTTTCTACAGATGGATTTTATGGATGATGAAGCGCCGGAAAAATTGAAACAAGCTTTGGGCGGGCAGGCGGATCTTGTTTTAAGCGATATGGCGCCTTCCACCACGGGCCATAGCGGAACCGATCATTTGCGCATTATGGATCTGGCCGAACATGCGGTGCATTTTGCCATGTCCGTGCTGGCCAAGGACGGCGTGGTTGTCTGTAAATATTTCCAAGGCGGCGCGGAGAAGGAACTTTTGGACTCGCTGAAAAAGAGTTTCGCCAAAGTCCGCCACGCCAAACCCGCCGCCAGCCGCGCCGACTCGTCAGAAAGCTTTATCGTGGCGATGGGGTTTCGGGGGCAGATCACCCCGCCTGATAATTAGGCGCCTCTGCCGTGATCGTTACATCGTGGACGTGGCTTTCGCGTAGGCCGGCGTTTGTGATGCGTACGAAGGTTGCGCGTTCCTTCATCGCGGCGATGTTTTCGCAGCCTGTATAGCCCATGGAGGCGCGCAGGCCGCCGATCAGCTGGTGGATGACTTGGCTGACGGGGCCTTTATACGGGACGCGACCTTCAATGCCTTCGGGAACCAGTTTGCTGTTGTCATGCCCGTCAGCCTTTTGGAAATAGCGATCTGCCGAGCCTTCCATCATGGCGCCCATGGAGCCCATCCCACGATAGCTTTTGTAAGAGCGGCCCTGATAGAGGATGACCTGACCGGGCACCTCATCCGTGCCTGCAAACAAAGATCCCAGCATCACGCAATCCGCGCCCGCCGCGATGGCTTTGGCGATTTCGCCGGAGAACTTGATGCCGCCATCGCCGATCAGCGGGATTTTGTGTTTTTTGGCCACTTTAGCCGCGTCCATAATGGCCGTGAGCTGCGGCACGCCAACGCCCGCAATAATGCGTGTCGTGCAGATGGAGCCCGGGCCGATGCCGACTTTAATCCCGTCCGCGCCTGCGTCAATCAGCGCTTGCGCGGCTTCAGCCGTGGCGATATTTCCTGCGACAATATCAACATTTTTTACACGCTGCCGTATAGTCTTGAGCGCCGCAATGACGCTGGCGCTGTGGCCGTGGGCCGTATCAAGGACGATGGCATCCACACCGGCATCCACCAAATAATCAACGCGCGTTAGCGAATCCGGGCCCGTGCCGATAGCGGCGGCCACGCGCAGACGGCCCTTGTCGTCTTTACAGGCCTGCGGATTAAGACGCGCTTTTTCTATATCCTTGACGGTCAAAAGGCCGACACAACGGTAATCTTCATCAACGACAATCAATTTTTCAATGCGGTGTTTGTGCAAAAGCGCGCGGCTTTCTTCGCGGCTGATGCGGGCGCTGCAGGTAACCAGATTGTCTTTGGTCATCAGCTCGGCCACGGGCTGGGCCGGATTTTCCGCAAAACGTACATCGCGGTGCGTTAAAATGCCGACAAGGCGGTTGCCGGAGCCTTCCACCACGGGGATGCCTGAAATATTGTTCTGGTGCATAAGATCCAGAGCGGCTGAAAGGGGCGCATCGGGCGTGATGGTGACGGGGTTCATCACCATGCCGGATTCAAAGCGTTTGACTTTACGCACTTCTTCGGCCTGAGCGGCCGGGGACATATTGCGGTGTATGACGCCAAGGCCTCCGGCCTGAGCCAGAGCGATGGCCAGAGCGCTTTCCGTGACCGTGTCCATGGCGGCGGAGACCAAAGGGATGTTCAGGGCGATATGGCGGGAGAAAAAAGTTTCCGTTTTGACATCAGCCGGCAGAATGTGAGAGGCTGCGGGAACCAGTAAAACATCGTCAAAAGTAAGAGCTTCGCGGAAATCGGTCATCGGGCGCCTCCATAACAAAACGGTGGCGGCCATGTTTATCACGGTGCGGCCTTGCAAGACAAGGAGAAATAATTAAAAACTTGATTTTCCACCAAATTATGTCCTAGTTTCGGTTTAGGCTCTTGTTTTTTATGATGTAAGGAGGCGTCCTTTGTCCCAGACGATCGTTCTTGTCGATGATGACCGCAACATCCTGATTTCCGTCAGTATGGCTTTGGAAGCGGAAGGCTTTGAGGTGCGCACTTTTTCGGATTCGGAGGAGGCTTTGCGCGGCCTTGCGGGGCGGCCTGCGGATTTGGCCGTGCTTGATATCAAGATGCCGCGCCTGACGGGTATGGAGCTTTTGCAGAAACTGCGCCAGAGCCCTGTGACGCAGGCGATGCCTGTAATCTTTCTGACCTCGAAGGATGAGGAAATTGACGAGATTATGGGGCTTTCCATGGGCGCAGATGATTATATCACCAAGCCTTTTTCCCATCGGCTTTTGCTTGAGCGTATCCGCGCCATTTTGCGGCGCGAGCAGTTGCGGCTAAATCCGCCTGCGGAGGATGCGGCAAGCACCATGAAACGCGGCGATCTGGTTTTGGACAGCGCGCGGCATCAATGCGCTTGGCGGGGAAAGACCGTTGATTTAACGGTGACCGAGTTTCTTCTTGTCAAGGCGCTTGCGCAGCGCGTGGGCCATGTCAAAAGCCGCGACCAGCTGATGGATGCGGCTTATGGCGAATCCATTTATGTGGATGACCGCACGATTGACAGCCACATCAAGCGTCTGCGCAAAAAGTTCCGCGTGGTGGATTCGGAGTTTTCGATGATCGAAACGCTTTACGGTGTCGGCTATCGCTACAAGGAAGGCTAAAGCCTTATGAAGAAAAAGCTGCGTCTTTTTCACTTCTGGTCTTTCCGGCGTAAGGTGGCGGAACAAGCTTGGCCCCATGTTTTGTGGGTTCGGGAGCGTACGCGGACGCATTTTTCGCCTTTGACGCTGCGAATCCTTATTGTTCCTTTGATCGCGCCGGCCGTTCTGGTCGGCAGCTTCCTTTATATGGGCCAATATAAAAACCGCCTGATTGAGGCCGAGCTTAACAGTCTTTTGATGCAGACGCGCATGTCCGCAAGCGCTCTGGCCGAGGGCGCTGTGGTTTTGGATGAGGATGAGAGCAATATTCTCTCGCCTCTTTTGGCCAGACTTATGGTGCGCCGTCTTGTCGAGGCCAGCGAAACGCGCACAAGGCTTTTTGATATCAACGACCAGCTTGTGGCCGACAGCCGGATTTTGCTTGAAGTGATGAACAAACCGCAGGAACTGCCGCCTGTGGAAAACATCTGGCATGATTTCGGCGTCAGGGCTTTTTATGACCGCCTTGACCGGCTTGCGCAGAAACGCGAATACCCGCTTTACCCGGGCTCCCAGATCGAGCGGGGGCATGCTTATGACATTATAAGGCAGGCGCGTGAGGAAGGGCGGCCCAAGACGCAGGTATGGCGCTTGCCCGAGGGCGGCTACTTTTTAGTGGCTGTGGCGCCGGTGCAGCGTTACCGGCAGGTTCTCGGCACGGTGATGCTGACCCAGTCGGATGAAAAAATCATGAGAGCCATTCAGATTGTGCGGGATGACACGCTGAAGCTTTTCGGCATAGCTTTGTTTGTGACGGTTTTATTGGCGCTTTATCTGGCGCAGGCCATTGTAAGGCCCTTGAAGCTTTTATCCAAAGCTGTTGAGAGCATACGCAAGGGGCAGGTGCAGCTGCAGGGGCTTGAAGGTTCGGCGCGGGCGCTCAAGCGCAGCGTCATTCCGGATTTCAGCAAAAGGCAGGATGAAATCGGCGATCTCTCTGTGGCCGTGAATGAGATGACGTCCGCGATCGCCAGACGCATCAGCGCTATTGAAAACTTTGCCGCCGATGTGGCGCATGAGATTAAAAATCCTTTGACCTCTTTGCGCAGCGCGGTTGAAACATCTACAAAAATCAAGGATCAGAACCGGCTTAGCGCTTTGATGGCGGTTATCAAGGATGATGTGGACCGCCTTGACCGACTGATTACGGATATTTCGCGCGCCTCGCGCCTTGATGGGGAGCTTTCGCGGGATGAGATGACCGTTATTGATATTTATCAGATGCTCACGACTTTTATCGGTTTTTACAGCCAATATACAGAGCTTGCGCCGGTGGTGCTGGAGCTTGACAGGGCGGAAAATCTTAAAATATCCGGTGTTGAGGCCCGCCTGATTCAGGTGATGCAAAATCTTATTGATAACGCGCAGTCCTTTGCCCCTGCGGGCACCAAGGTCGTGATCCGCGCGCGGCGCGCCACGGAAAATGTGATTGAGATTATTGTCGAAGATGAAGGGCCCGGGATTCCGCAGGCCAAGATCGAGGCTATTTTTGACCGCTTTTATTCCGAGCGCCCTAAAACCGAAAAGTTCGGACTGCATTCCGGTCTGGGTCTTAGCATTTCCAAGCAAATTGTTGCAGCGCACCATGGAAAAATATGGGCTGAAAACCGAAAAAATGAAAAAGGCCTTGTTTTTGGCGCACGCTTTGTTATGCAGTTACCAGCGCGGGATGAATCTTAGGTTGCTTTGTTGAGTCGATCACGGTAAGCTTTCGCCCAACTTACACCTCTCCCGCGTCCGCAGATGTTTTTGAACATTCGTTTTTAAGGCAACTGCGCGACTTATCTCTTTCCTAAGGAGTTTCCTGAACATGTCTAATATTGTTATTGTCAGTGCTGCACGCACGGCCATCGGTTCGTTTCATGGCTCGCTTGCGACAACGCCTGCCGCCAAGCTTGGGGCCATTGTCATTAAAGAAGCGCTCGCCCGCGCCATGGTTGAACCCGCTGCCGTCTCTGAAGTGATTATGGGCCAGATTTTGACCGGCGGCCTTGGCATGGGCCCGGCCAGACAAGCGGCTGTGGGGGCAGGGCTTCCTGTTGAGACAACGGCTTATGCGCTTAATCAGATTTGCGGCTCGGGCCTGCGCTCGGTGGCCAACGGCATGATGGCGATCATAGCGGGCGATGCCAAAATCGTTGTCGCGGGCGGTCAGGAGAATATGAGCCTTTCGCAACATTCCATTTATGCGCGTAAAGGCTTCCCCATGGGGCCGGGCACGCTGGTCGATACCATGATTTCTGACGGTCTGACGGATGTTTTCAACAACTACCACATGGGCATCACGGCGGAGAATGTTGTTGAAAAATACGGCCTGACGCGCGAGATGCAGGACATGTTCGCTGTTGAATCACAGTTAAAGGCTGAAGCTGCGATCAAGGCTGGCAAGTTCAAGGAGGAGATTGTGCCTGTCGTGATTCCCAACAAGAAAGGCGACATCACCTTTGCCCAAGACGAATATCCGCGTTTCGGCGCGACTGTTGAAGGAATGGCGGCGCTGAAACCCGCCTTTAAGAAGGATGGCTCCGTCACGGCGGGCAATGCTTCGGGTATCAATGACGGCGCTGCGGCGGTTGTTTTGATGACCGAGGATGAAGCCAAGCGCCGTGGTCTTAACCCTCTGGCGCGCATTGCGTCTTGGGCGACGGCTGGCGTGCCTCCGGAAATTATGGGCATCGGGCCGGTTCCTTCAAGCCGTCTGGCTTTGGAAAAAGCGGGATGGAAAACCGGCGATCTTGATCTGATTGAAGCGAATGAGGCTTTTGCCGCTCAGTCCATTGCGGTTAACCGCGATATGGGTTGGGACGTTTCTAAAGTCAATGTCAATGGTGGGGCCATCGCTCTTGGCCATCCCATCGGCGCTTCAGGCACGCGCATTCTGGTGACGCTGCTTTATGAAATGCAAAAGCGGGGCGCCAAGAAAGGCCTTGCAACGCTTTGCATTGGCGGCGGCATGGGGATTTCCATGTGCCTTGAGCGCGCAAGCTAAACTTGAAGTCCGGTAAAAGCATCGCTGCAGCCCCGAAAAAGGGCTGTAGCCATGCGGTCTTTTTTTCAACGACACACATCATAAAGGATCAAGCAAATGGTAAGAAAAATTGAAACATCACGGGTAGCGGTCGTCACAGGGGGAACGCGCGGAATCGGCGCTTCTATCAGCGCTTTGCTGCATAAGTTCGGCTATAAGGTTGCGGCCACTTACATGGGTAATGACAAGGCGGCTGAGGCTTTTCGTGAAAAAACAGGCATTGATGCCGTCTATAAGTTTAATGTGGCCGATTATGACGCTTGCGCCGAATATATCGCCCGCATTGAAAAAGATCTCGGGCCTGTGGACATTCTGGTCAATAATGCGGGCATCACGCGGGATGCGTTCTTGCATAAAATGACGCCGCAGCAATGGCAGGAAGTGATCCACACCAATCTTGATTCGGTCTTTAACCTGTCACGCCTTGTGGTGGAAGGGATGCGCCAGCGCGAATTCGGGCGCATTATCTCGATCAGCTCCATCAACGGCCTGTCGGGGCAGGTGGGGCAGACCAATTACGCGGCCGCCAAGGCCGGTATTGTGGGCTTTTCCAAGTCTCTGGCGCTTGAGGTGGCCTCCAAGGGCGTGACCGTCAATGTGATTGCGCCCGGCTATATCGACACGGACATGGTGCGCGCGGTGGATGCTACGATTTTGGAAAAGATCGTTGCGAAAATCCCCGTCAAGAAGCTCGGCAGCGCGGACAGCATTGCGCGGCTTGTCGCTTTTCTGGCTGATGATGACAATGTTTTTATCACCGGCGCGACCTTTAACATCAATGGCGGCCAGTATATGGCTTAGAGGATGGGGGCCAAAAGCCTTGCGTTCTCGCAAAAGACTTTTTCCTGAGCCTCAAGCTGCCTTAGGACGGAGTCCCTTGTTTTGATGGGGGAGCGGTCTTCTGTGTAGGCACTTTGAAGATGCTGCCTTGCCATGGGGCTGAACTTTTTGATCTTAGGGTCGAACGTGTCCATGATAAGGGTGTGGATGTTCGGGCTAAAGGGATTTTCCTTGAGCCTGTGGAGCGCTGTTGCGGCTTTTTTAAAGCCTTCGTCAAGTTTCTCAACTTCGTTGATGATGAACGGCTTTAAATCCGGCTGCACTTTAAAGGCCGCGCTCAGGATTTCCTTTGTTCTTCCAAAAGTTGCCGTCTTCAAAAGGCCTTCGCGGGTGAGGCTGCGGATATTTTCTTCCAGACCAGGCCCGTTGTTGGAAAGAGCAGAAATAAGACTCTCGTGGAATCTGTACTCATTTAGATTGTTGTTAATCGCAAGGGCAAAAGAATGGACGCGCGTCATAACGGCAACCCTGTTCGTCATAGCGGAAGAAGAAGTTTTTTTCATGATTTTAATTCCTTTTAGAGGCTAAGGCCCAGAGCTTTGGCGCGTTTATGGAAGGCATCTTCCCGAACCTTGAGATGCTGCAGGACTGAGCGTTTGGTTTTGAAAAAAGAACAGGGTTCGTTGTAGGCGTTTTGAATAAGCTGCGTTGCCATCAGGCTGACTTCTGTGTTGTCCGGATTGCGGAGGTCACGGATAAGGGTTGTTATGTGGGGGCCAAAGGAAGGGTCTTCGTGCTCGCCAAGCAGTTTTTTGGCGTCTTTGAATCCTTTTTCAATGCCCTGTTTTTCGCTTATGGCGGGCGGCAGCAAATCCAGCTTTGTTTTAAAAAGCGCGCCCAGAATATTATAGGCTGCCGAAAAAGCTTGAGGTTTCAAAAGACCTTCGCGGGCGATGGTGCGTATATTTTCTTCCAACCCGGGCCCATTTTCGGAGAGTAAAAAAACAAGACCCTCGCGTGAGGCTTCATCATAAGGATCTTTTTTGATTTTGACGGCAAGGTCATGAGCAAACTCTGCAACGACGGTCGTATGGGGAATAAAAGGGTTGTTCATGGCTTAAATCCTTCAATTTCTATGTGTTAGGAGCAGTGTTTGAACTTTATCGCGGGTTTTTTACTTGCGCCAGATTATTTTAAGGGATTCTTTGGAAAAACCTGTCATAACAAAAGGGCGTGTTGATCCAATATTGCTTTAGGTCACTGATTTTGTTAGAGTTATGCACATGAATGACCCTGTTCTTATTGCGCCATCTCTTTTGGCGGCTGATTTCTCCTGTCTCGGGCAGGAGCTTGCCGCCATGGATCAGGCGGGGGCTGATTATATCCATCTGGATATTATGGACGGGCATTTTGTGCCCAATATCACTTTTGGCCCTTCGGTCGTGGCGGCGCTGCGGCCTCTTTCCCCAAAGCCGTTTGATGCGCATTTGATGATTGCGCCGGCTGATCCCTTTATCGAAGCTTTCGCCAAGGCGGGGGCGGATATTATCACTGTGCATCCCGAGGCGGGGCCTCATCTCCACCGCACGCTCGGGCTTATCAAGAGCTTTGGGAAAAAAGCCGGTGTGGCACTTAATCCCGCAACGCCTTTGTCTGTGGTCGAGCCGGTTTTGTCCATGCTTGATCTTGTTTTGGTGATGACGGTCAATCCGGGTTTTGGCGGGCAGTCTTTTCTTGAAAACCAGCTTGAGAGAATCGGCCAGCTTCGCCGCGCTATCAATGCTTTGGGAAAAACTATTGATCTTGAAGTTGATGGCGGAATTAACGCGCAGACGGCGGCGCTTGTGCGCAAGGCCGGCGCTGATGTGCTTGTGGCGGGAACTGCCGCTTTTGCAGGGGGGCCTGCGCAATATCAATCAAACCTAGACGCTTTGCGTCGCTGAATGAAGAGAGTCTGCCGTTTATGAACAGCCCGGCGAAAATATTACGCCAGATTAAGCGGCGCGTTCAGTCTGTGACTTATGGCAATCCTCTTTATCGTCTTGTTCTGGATCAGGGCGAGGTTGCTCAAAAAATCGGTTTATCCTTGCCGGATCTTTGGCCGGGTGACGCGCAGGCCGGACAAATGCTGATCGCAAGGCAGGGCAGCCTTTTAGATCCTCTTGAAGGTGTATTTGCCGATCAGGAAACTCCGTGTTGCCATCTTTTAACGCAGGAGGCTTTGCGCGATTTGCGCGCTGTCGGGACAGAGCGGGCAAGGCAGCGCGCCGTGGTGCTTATTCAGGAATGGATGGAAGATCTTTCGGCATGGGATGAGGAAAGCTGGTCGCCGCCTGTTTTAGGCGCGCGTCTTTCCAACTGGATTGCTTTTTATGATTTCTTTTCGCCTTGCGCGCGTCCGGCTTTTACGCGCGATTTCCTTATTTGCGCCACGCGCCAGCTTAGGCATCTGCTTTTAACCGCACAAAGCGGCTTTACGGGTGTTGAGGGGCTTTATGTCGTCAAGGGCCTTATTTTCGGCGGTCTTGCCTTGGTGGATCGGGAGCGGGCGCTCAGTTTAGGGTTTGAGCTTTTGGAGCGCCAGCTGACAGCCGAGATTTTACCGGATGGCGGGCATGTCGCGCGCAATCCTTCTGTGCATGCGCATATGCTGCGGCTTCTTATTGATATGCGCGATGCTTTGCAGGTGGCCGGCCTTGAAGTGCCTTCCGCCATGACGCTGGCCATCACGCGCATGCTGCCGGTTTTGAAGTTCTTCCGTCATGGTGACGGGTCTTTGGCCCTTTTCCACGGCAGCTGTGAAGAGCGCGCGCTGCTTTTGGATGCGACCGTGTCTTTGGCGCGCATGCGCACAAGGCTGATCAAGCGGCTGCCTTACATGGGCTATGAAAGGGTTGTTGCGGGGCGCAGTCTGCTGGTGGTTGATGTCGGCGCGCCGCCTTTGCGGCCTTTTGACAAAGAGGCGCATGCAGGCCTTATGGGTTTTGAGTTCAGCGTGGGGCGTGAGAAAATCATTACCAACTGCGGCGCAGCGCCGCACCATAAACCGCACTGGTGGTCGGCCCTGCGTGCGACAGCAGCGCACAGCACCATTACGGTCTGCGACAAAAACGCCTGTGCCTTGTTGCCCGAAGGCGGTATTGCGCAGCGGCCTTTGCGTGTTTCAACTTTACGTTACGAGCAAGACCAGAAAGCCTATGTCGATTGCGCGCATGACGGTTATGCGCAGCGCCATCATGTAACGGTGGCGCGCAGCCTGCGCCTTTCTGCCTCGGGCGATCAGCTTGAAGGCGAAGACCTTATCGAAGGGGTGCAGGGGCAGGAGTTTTCTATACGCTGGCACCTGCATCCGGCTGTGCGGGCGATGCTTTCCCAAGATGGCGGCTCGGTTTTGCTGCGCACGGCTTCGGGAAGCGGCTGGCGCCTGCGCCTTTGCCCGCCTTTTCATGAATCTCCGGCTCTTGAACCAAGCGTCTATTGCGCCGATGGGAGGCTTGTGCGTACACTGCAGGTGCGAATCTCCGGCTTCAGCGGCTCCGGCACAACGCGCGTGCAATGGGTGCTAAGCCGTGAAGGCAGCAAGGACAAAAAAGGAGCGTGACCTTATGACCAGCATGACATTTTTACGCCGCCAGCGCGGTTTTACGCTGACCGAAGCCGTCCTTGTTTTCGCTTTTGTCGGGTTTCTTATGGCGGCTATCTGGGCGGCGGCGACACATACGCGCGCGCGGCTTAACATTTCCGATACGGCGGCGACAGCCATGGAGATCGCCAATACCGTCCGCGCCATTTACGGCATGCATATTATGGCTGCGCCGCCGACTGATATTGAAGGTCAGATCGCGGCTGGGCTTTTTCCTGCCTACGCCATCCCTAATGTAGGGACGCATGTGGTGAATGCTTGGAACGGCGAGATCTTGTTACATTTTCACCGTACGACTGATACCAATGGCAACAGCATCACGCGCGGTTTTACGATTGAGTTCACATTGCCGGATGTTGCGCCTGACGCGAGCCGCGCTATCTGCACGGACATGATGGTGGCTTTGCGCGGCAATCGCGGTGATTATACGGGCACTCATAGCGGTTTTATGCCGGCAGATGTTTTGCCTTTGGAGCCCACGCAGGATGGGGGGCCTTTCTTCTCCTATATCAATCGGGGCGGCGAATGGATCAATGCTACGGCTTTGGCGCCCACCGCGCTGTTTACGGTTGGGCGGCAGCGTTGTGACGGCTTTGCTTTTTATTTTAGAGTGTAGCCGCCTTTTCAAGCGCCTCAACGCCCGGCAGGGTCTTGCCTTCCAGATATTCCAAAAAGGCGCCGCCTGCTGTTGAGATGTAGGATATTCCATCACCAAGATCCGCGTGCGTGATGGCGGCGATGGTGTCGCCGCCTCCGGCTACGGACAGGAGCTGGCCGCTTTTTGTCAGCGCTGCGATATGACGGCCAACTTCGTTGGTTGCGTGGTCAAAGGGTTTGACTTCAAAGACGCCCAGCGGGCCGTTCCAGAGAACCGTCTTACACCGTGCCAGCGTTTCGTTGATGGTTTTGATGGCTTGCGACCCCAGATCCACGACCATTTTATTCTGCGGGATTTGATCGATATTGACGGTCTGGCTGCCTTCGCCTTCCTTGATTTCTGTTGTGACCACAACATCTGCGGGTAAAAGAATGGTGCATCCTGCGTCAGCTGCGCGCTGCGTGATTTTTGCGGCTTGCTCAAGCATGTCGGCCTCATAAAGCGAACGCCCGAGCGCAATACCCTGCGCGGCAAGAAAAGTATTGGCCATGCCGCCGCCCAAAACCAAAACATCAACCTTGCTTACAAGATTAAAAAGAAGATCAAGTTTGGTCGAGATTTTGGAGCCGCCCACCAAAGCCGCCACAGGATGCTGGGGATCATCCAGCGCATCTTTAAGCGCAGTCAGTTCGCTTTGCATCAGCCGTCCCGCCGCAGAAGGCAAAAGCCGCGCCAAAAGCGTTGTTGAGGCATGCGCGCGATGCGCCGCGCCGAAAGCGTCATTGACGAAGACGTCACCGAGCGCGGCCAGCTCTTGCGCAAAGGCGGGATCGCCTTTTTCCTCGCCCTCATAAAAGCGGACATTTTCGAGCATAAGGATCTCGCCCGAAGAAAGCGCCGCTACGGCTTTTTTGACATCTTCGCCTTTGCAATCTTCGGCAAAAGCGACAGGGCGCTTTATCAGCGTGCTAAGCGCCTGAGCAACAGGACGCAGGGACATACTATCCTGCCGTTTGCCTTTGGGTCGGCCAAAATGCGAAAGGATCACAATTTTGGCGCCCGCCTTGATAAGATCAAGAAGCGTCGGCAGGGTTCGTTCAAGGCGCGTGAGGTCTGTGATCCGGCCATCCTTGATCGGCACATTATAGTCCACGCGCAAAAGAACGGTTTTTCCTGCCAAGGGAAGATCATCAAGCGTGTTAAAGCGGGGCATAAGTGGCCTTTCTTATTCAAAAAGTTTTAAAAAGGGCGATTTTTCGAACTTGCGCAGCCTTGCGCGGGTTTCTTTGCTTTGCGGCGCGAACTTTTCTACAAGATTCCAAAATCTTTTGCCATGATTTTTGTGTTTGATATGAGCAAGCTCGTGAATCACAAGATAGTCCAGCAGCAAAGGATGCGTCATGATAAGGCGCCAGTTCAACCTGATTTCATCCTGCGCCGAGCAGCTTCCCCAGCGCTGGCGCGGGCTTGTTATAAAAACCGCGCGCGGTTTAAGGTTCATAACCGCCGCCCATGCCGCAAGTTTTTGAGGGAGAATCTGCCGCGCCTGTTTTTTATACCATAAGGTCAAAGCGGTTTTGATCTCGCTTTCCAAAAGCGCGGGCGTGAGGTTTTTTAAGGGAAAGGCCATATTCAGGCAGGTTTCATCCGCGCAGGTCAAAGGGGCATCACGATGTTCAAGCACGAGCCTGAGATCCTGCCCCTGAAAAGGGATCATCATGCCGTCGCAAAGGCTTGGCAGTTTTAGGGAATCTTCGTTGTTTTTAAGGGCTTGCCGCTGTTTTTTAATCCAAGTTGTGCGCTCAAGGATAAAAGCTTGGATGGAGCGCAGGCTTGTTTTCATGGGCACAAGCACCCGTAGCGAGCCGTCATTTTCGACATAAAGCGCCAAAGACCGCCGCCTTCTTGCACTGCGGACGATGGTAGGGGTGAGGTCTGAAAGCTCGCTTTGGATCATGGGTTTCAAGGATAAAACTGAAAAGAAAGGACTTCAATCTTTTCCTTGTGCTTTGGGCCGAGTGTCCTTAAAGTCCGTTTCTGATGACAAAAACGCCAAAAAACGACATGACGGGAATGAGCTTTGAAGACGCCATGGCGGCGCTTGAGGCGCTGGTGCGCCAGCTTGAAAGCGGGCAAAGCAAGCTTGAAGACGCCATTACGGCTTATGAAAGAGGCGCTCTTTTGAAGCAACATTGTGAGTCATTGCTGCGCGGGGCGCAGGCGTGTATTGAAAAAATTACGGCTGCAGAAGACGGCACCGTTAAGGCGGAACCTTTTTCATAGCAGGAGATAATACCCATGCCTTCAGTAAGTCCTTCACTTTCAACCGCTATGGCGCAGGTTGCCGCTTCGGTAACGGAAGTCATGGCCCGCCTTTTGCCAAAATCGGATTTTGCCGAACAGCGGCTTTTTGATGCCATGCGCTACAGTGTTCTGGCCGGTGGCAAGCGTTTGCGGCCTTTTTTGACCGTCAGCACCGCGCGGCTTTACGGCGTCAGCGATGAAAGCGCTTTTCGCGCCGCCGCCGCGATTGAGTTTTTGCATTGCTATTCGCTTGTTCATGACGATCTCCCTGCCATGGACAATGCTGATTTGCGGCGCGGGCAGCCTACAACGCATTTGAAGTTTAACGAAGCTACGGCCATTTTGGCGGGCGACGCTCTTTTGACTATGGCGTTTGAAATTTTGGCTGACGCCCGCACGCATGAAGATCCCAAAGTGCGGATTGCCATGGTGGCTTTACTTGCGCATGCGGCCGGCGCGCGCGGCATGGTCGGCGGGCAGATGCTTGATCTTATCGCCGAGACCACGCGCTTTGACATCGGCGCGATCACGCGCCTGCAACGCATGAAAACGGGGGAGCTGATTGCATGCGCCACAGAAATGGGCGGGATTTTGGGCAAAGCTCCCGCGCCGCATCTGAGCGCGCTGCGCGCTTACGCGCATGATCTGGGGCTTGCTTTTCAGATCATTGATGATCTTCTGGATCTTCAAGGCTCGCCCGAGGAAACAGGCAAGTCCGTGGGGCAGGATGAACAGGCGGGCAAGGCGACCTTTGTCAGCATTCTAGGCCATGACCGTGCCTTGCAGCAAGCCAGACTTCTTTCAGAGCAAGCCATCGCGCATCTGAGCATTTTCGAAGGCCGCGCGGGTCAGCTTGAAGATATTGCGGTTTTTGTGGTGGATCGGAAGTCGTAAGATAACTCATGTCACCCGCGAGGAAGGCCTTTAGGCCTGACGCGGCAATCTCTGCGACGTTGCCGAGATTGCCGCGTCAAGCCGCCTGCGCCGGCTTTCCTCGCAATGACAGGTTTTTTTAAGTTTCTTCTTTGATCTCTCTTGCGCGGCCTTCGATCTGGGCGGTTTTTGTGCGGCTTTGGGTTGCTTTGAGTTGGTGCCACAGGGTCGGGCTGCGCTCAACAGGCTCGCTTTGGGTGAAGGAAGAAAAGCGTTCGCTATGTTCTTCGGGAATCTCGCCGATAAAGCGTGAGGGCAGAGGGTTTATTCCACGGCCATGTATAAAACGGCTTGCGACATGGCTGACAAAAGCGCGCTCTCTTGCGCGGGTGAGGCCGACATAGGCAAGGCGGCGCTCTTCTTCAAGGCCTTTTAGGCCGTTTTCCGTCAAGCTCAGGGGTGAAGGGAAGATTTCTTCTTCCCAGCCAGGCAAAAAGACATAAGGGAACTCAAGACCTTTGGCGCCGTGCAGCGTCATGATGCTGACCTGATTGTCGCGGTTGTTTTCCGTGACTTCCATCACAAGACTGACATGCTCAAGAAAGGCTTCAAGCGTGTCAAAACCGGCCATGGCCGTGATAAGCTCTTTGAGATTATCAAGCCGCGCGGGCGAGTCGGGAGATTTGTCGGCCTGCCACATGCCGGTATAGCCGGACTCCTCAAGAATAATTTGTGCAACTTCCGTATGGGGCAGGGCTTCAAGAAGCCCGCGCCATCTTGTGAAATGCTCAATCAGATTTTGTAGCGTGGCGCGCAATTTAGGTTTAAGCGCATCGCTCTGGGCCAGACGCAGGGAAGCTTCACTTAAAGACATCGTATTTTCTTTGGCGAAGCGGTGGATTTGCGCAAGCGCTGCCGGCCCGATACCGCGTTTGGGAAGGTTGATAATGCGCTCAAAAGCCAAATCATCATCGCTTGAGCGCACAAGCCGCAAATAGGCCAGAGCATCGCGGATTTCCTGCCGTTCATAAAAACGCGCGCCGACAAGGACGCGGTAGGGAATGCCGCGCATGATAAAGATTTCCTCAAACAGGCGCGTTTGAAAACCGGCGCGCACCATAATGGCGATGGAGGAAAGCGGAATATGGCGGCGCTCCAGAGATTCAATTTCATCGCCGACCCATTGCGCTTCTTTTTCGCCGTCCCAGAGCGTGCGGATATGGATTTTTTCGCCCGGCTCGGCTGCCGTCCAGAGGTTTTTGCCAAGGCGCATGCTGTTGTGGGCGATTAATTGTCCGGCGGCGCCCAGTATATGGCCTGTTGAGCGGTAGTTTTCTTCAAGGCGTATCACTTGCGCGCCCGGGAAGTCTTCTTCAAAGCGCAGAATATTGCCGATTTCAGCGCCGCGCCAGCCATAGATGGATTGGTCTTCATCGCCGACAACGCAGATATTGCGATTTTTCTGCGCGATCAGGCGCAGCCACAGATATTGCGCAATGTTGGTGTCCTGATATTCATCGACCAGAAGATAATGAAAGCGGTTGTGGATCGCGGCCAGAATATCAGAATCCTGCCGCATCAAAGTCAAATGATGCAAAAGCAGATCGCCAAAGTCGCAGGCGTTGAGGGAGGCAAGACGTTCCTGATAAAGCGCATAAAGCTTTGGCAGTTTGCCGTGCGCGATGTCGCTTTTTTCATGCTGCACATCGGAAGGGGTCAGGCCGCGATCTTTCCAGCGCTCGATAAAGGCTAAAATCATGCGCGGCGGGTTTTTTTTGTCGTCGATGTTTTCAGCTTGCAAAAGCTGCTTAATCAGGCGCAGCTGATCGTCCGTGCCTAAAATGGTGAAAGATGGTTTAAGCCCCACGCGCTCGGCCACAGGGCGCAAAAGCCGCGCGGCCAAAGCATGGAAAGTGCCCAAATACCAGCCCTCCACCGAGCGGCCTAAAAGAGCGGCGACACGTTCGCGGATTTCAGTGGCGGCTTTGTTAGTGAAGGTCACGGCCATGATCTGGCCCGGCATGGCTTTGCCTGTGGCCAGAAGATGCGCAAGCCGCGTGGTTAAAACGCGCGTTTTGCCCGTACCCGCGCCGGCCAGAACCAGAACGGGGCCGGATAAAGCCTCAACCGCCTGGCGCTGGGCTGGGTTCAGGTGATCCATATAAGGGGGAACGTGCATGGCTTGAGGCTCTAGCGCATTTCTGTTGTTCAGACAAGAGCGGAAGTTCCTGAGAGCGGATCGCATAGCGCGGATATTTTACGCCGGTGATAAGAGGAACCAGCAGGCCTACGGGAAGAATATGAGATTTTTTATGATCCTTCTTTTGGGCGATATGGGAAATATAGAGGTAAGAGGCATGGAGCGGCATGCAGATTGTAGGCTCATAAACCCGCATGCCCCTTACTGTCTTTGATGTAACGTCGGGGTTGATGCTGAACACATTATAGGATTCAGCATAGCGGTTTTTCGCTTTCTTTATGGGTACAAAAACCGTGCAGTGAAGAGATTCTTTTATGCTGCCTTTGTCGCCACGCGCGGATATATGCCGCTGTGTAAGACGTAAGTCCACGATCGTGTTGATCCGCCGGACATCCATGCTTACATCCTTAAAGCCCGCTTCGCATATTTTTATCGTGTCTGCGGCAAGGAAGGGCGTTCTGAAATTGTCGTCCAAAACGGCATAGCCATGAAAAGGCCTATCATTCAGGCTTGTGATATGGACAAAAGCGGCGTTTTTGCCGCAGGGGATCGAGGCGTTGATCTCATGATCCTGCTTTTTACCGGCGGGAATGCTGAAAAAATCCGTCCGGCCATCTGTTGTCATAATATAGCCGGTCGCCTTGGATGGCGGGGTAAGCCTTGAATCCGGAGCGGCATATTTGCTGCGGCATGAGGTGATATTTTGATCCTTGACCTCCGCCGTTATGCGTTTTGAAATGTCCTGAAGCGGCTCATAGCGCGGGATGGTCAGATTAAGCTTGATACCGGTTTTTTCCCTGACAAGGGAACCTTGAATATCCATTGTGTTGGGCATACGCGGCGGCTCGATCGTTTTCAACATAAGCGCGCAAGTATAGGGCGTAAACAGTTGGGGAATATCATCAATATTATTGGATGCGATCACGCGGCGGATCATCCATGTTTCTGCGGGATCAAGAGGGACAGTGCTGATATGAAGCTGGTCTGTCATAATTGTTCTCCTTTTAAAAGGGGCATTGCGCCCCATTTAAGGCTTTTTGGGTTGGTTAAAGTCAAGAAAATAAATGCTTGTTAATACTTTCGTGATCGGCGCTTTGCAAGGGCATAAGGCTGCGTTAAGCTTTTCCCGACTCATAAAGGATAGAACATGGCGATCCAGATCGGGATTGATATTGGCGGCACAAAGATTGCCGTGGCGGCCTTTAGCGCTGACGGGGATGTCAGGGCTTCTTGCCGCGCGCCGACACCAAAGACTTATGAGGCGCTGCTTGAGCAGTGCTTTTCCTTGTTTGCTTCTGTTGTCAGGGAGGCTGGTGATGTCGCGCAGGCAGGGCTTTGTCTGCCCGGGGTTATTGATCGCAAGCTTGGGACGGTCGCCAGCGGGAATCTTTCTTTTTTGAAGGAAAAGCCGTTTGGCCATGATCTGGAGCGGCTTTTAAAGCGTCCTCTTGCGATCGGCAATGATGCCAACTGCGCGGCTCTGGCCGAGGCTTTGGCCGGCGCGGGCAAGGGGTATGAAAGCGTGCTTGGGCTTTGCCTCAGCACCGGCATTGGTTCGGGTTTTGTGTTGCATGGCCGGATCTGGGAAGGCGCCAACGGCCTTGCGGGCGAGGTCGGGCATCTTCCTTTGGCGTTTCGTGAACCGCAGGACGGCCCGCCCAGCTTATGTTCCTGCGGCCAGCTAGGTTGCGTGGAGGATGCAATCTCTGGTGGTGGATTCAAGAGACTCTACAGCTTCATAACCGGCGATGAAGCGCCGGAGCCTGAGATGATCGTTCAGCATTGTCTTGCCGGCGATAAAAAGGCGGCTGAGGTTATTGACCGCTATCTGGAGCTTGTGGCCAAGGCTATGGTGGGTGTCTTTCACAGCCTTGATCCTTCTGTTGTGGTTGTATCCGGCGGACTTATGAATATCCCGGGCCTTTTTGAGGAGGTACCGAGGCGTCTTTTGCGCTATATTTGTGCCGAAGAGATTCGCACGCCATTTGTTCCGGCGCGGTTTGATACACTGGCCTCGGCATTCGGCGCATCGCTTTTGCCCGAGATGATGGAAAGAGAGAAAATTGATGATGTTTAACATGATGCCGTCCAAGAAACTGGTTTTTGAACTGACGCCCGAGTTTGTCGAGCTTGATCGGAAAAAGCGCCACGCTATTTTGAAACAATATCGTGCGGCGCTTGTTTACAAGCCGCAGGATATAGAGCGCCTGAAGATGAGCGACTCGCTTTTCAAAAAGCTGCAGGATCGCTTTCTCCGCCGCCGCCGTATCCGTAACTGGTTTAAAGGGCTTCGCCTGACATGGATCAAAAGGAAAGGGGGCCTTCTTTTCTGGCCTCGGTTTAAAAGGATTGTCCCCAGACCGCGCTATGTTATTTGCGGCAAGAAGGGCGTGCGGGTGTATTTCTCGCACGGCAAGGCCTATGTGTTTGTGCCTTTGAGCCATTTGCGCAGCGGAAAAATAAGAGGCTGGTTCGGCAGGGTTTTCAGCACCGCCCTTTTACGTCCGCGCATGGGCATCAAGGTTTTTGAAGCGCCTCTTCCTGCTTTCAAGAAACAATTTAAACATCTTCAAGGGCCAAACCCATCTTAAAGAAAGGGGACATCATGTCGGATGACTATGTAGCGGCCAAGGTGAAAGAAGCGCTTGAGGCGGTGTCGGGCGTTCAAAAAGATGCCGTGAAACTTCTTTTGACTTGGGCTGTGCGGGATCAGGCTTTGCTGATCGGCCTTGCCAAGCCTCATTTAAAAGCGGAAGTCACGGCGCGTGTGCATGCTTTTGTCAAGGCGCAGAAATATGAAGGCGAAGAGGAACAGCAGCCTTTGGGGGCCTTTTCTTTTCCTTCGGCAAAGGGCGAAAGACGGCATCATCCCACAACGCCGCCGCCCAAGGCTTCGGACAATCATGTCTCTGTGATGAACCAGATTGCGCAAGCTTTTAAAAAGAAAAAATCCTAAAAGGTTTTTGTGACGATGAAAGATGCGCAAACGCCTGCTTTGGATCTTGTTCTAAATCTGGATGGGTTTGACGGCCCTATTGATCTTCTTTTAGCGCTTTCGCGTGAGCAGAAGGTGGATCTTTCTACCATCTCTATTCTGGCTTTGGCTGAACAATATCTTTACTATATCCAAGAAATGCGCCATCTCAAGCTTGAGGTGGCGGCGGATTATCTTGTGATGGCGGCGTGGCTTGCCTATCTTAAATCGCGCCTTCTTTTACCTGTCCCGCCTTCGGAAGAGCCTGACGGGGCGGCTTTGGCCGAGGCTTTAAAGTTCCAGCTTTTACGGCTTGAGGCCATGAAACAGGCCTCACAAAAGATTTTTGAGCTGCCGCAGCGCGGTCATGATTTTTTCCTGCGCGGCGATCCTGATCCGATTGAGATTGAAGAAAAGCCGACCTATTATTTGCCTCTTTATGATCTTTTATCTGCTTTGGGCGCGCCTGCGCGGCGGCGCAAGCCGGCGCGTTATGACATCGCGCCGACACGCCTTTACAGTATGGAAGAAAGCGTTTTGCGCCTGCGCCGCATGCTGGGCGGTATCAAAATGTGGGATTCGCTTTTTACTTTTCTTCCCAATATGAAAGGGCATGAAGGGTTGCAGGCGCGTTCGGCCATTGCTTCGACTTTTGCGGCTGTGCTTGAGCTTGTCAAAGAAGGCGAGGTGGAGTTGAAGCAAAGCCGTATATTCTCGACCATTTATCTGCGCGGGAAGTCCGGAACATCACAGGATGAGGATCATGACACAAGAAACTCTTGATGAACAAAAAGCTCTGCAGCTTTTGGAGGCCGTGTTGTTTGCGCAGACGGAGGCTGCTTCCTTGCGCCTTTTGCAAGAGCATTTTCCGCCCCAGACCGATCTTGCGCCGTTGCTTTTGAAACTTTCTGAAGATTACAAGGAACGCGGCATTAACCTTGTCGAAAATGACGGCGTGTGGAGTTTTTGCACCGCGCCGGATCTTGCGCCTTTGATGAAACTAACGCGCGTGCCAAAGCGCAAGCTGCCCAAGGCGGCGGCGGAAGTTCTGGCCATCATCGCCTATCATCAGCCTGTCACGCGGGCCGAGATTGAATCTGTGCGCGGCGTTGAAACCTCGCGCGGGACGCTGGACATTTTGCTTGAAATGGACTGGATTCGCCCGGGACGGCGGCGCGAAACACCCGGGCGGCCTTTGACGTGGAAAACGACTCCGGCGTTTTTAAGTCACTTTAATCTGACAAATCTCAAGGAACTCCCCGGTCTTGAAGATCTGAAAGCCGCCGGTCTTTTGGACGCGCGCCCCGTGATGGAAAATCTTCCCAAGGAAGATAACGACACCGCCCAAACTTACGCGCAGGAAGATGATGAACATTACGGGCATCTGGCGGAGGAGTAGGGTTATCGCCGGACGCAGCGGAAAGCGTTAGTTTTATTCTTGTTCTCAGGCTGGCCACCGACGCCGGTCCATACTTGCACCGTACTGCTACTTGTTTCGGTGGACGACCACATGCTTCCACTTGTGACGCTATAGGGAGACACATAAGACCCGATTGCGCGAAGTGTTATTAACTCATTCGAGGAAGGCAAATACCAGTCGCTATATCCGTGTGCGGTCAGGTTGTGGCAATAAAGCGCCGCCCGATAGGGCGCAGGCGATGGCGCGGTGCCGAGCGCGGCAAGTCCCGCTGTATTGGCCTTGCCTGTGAATACAGATGTGAATCCTGTCGCAACACTGTTGCCCATGCCATCATCCCATGTAAGTTGCAAAGCCACGCCGGTGCAGGCTGTTCCGTTCCAGACCCTGCCCGCATCGCAGGGCGTTGTGTACATCGGGACAGATCCATCCGACGACAAGCCCGCATAGACCGTGCCATCGTCACATAGGGTGCCGATAGACGGCGTTCCAACGCAGGCATTCGGGTTTGTTGTGACTGTCCATGTGGCGGAAGTGGTTGTGCCGACTGTGACGGAAGCCGTCGTAGGCGTTGAAGCGATTGAGGCCGAAGTAAGCTCAATCGCAATCGTATCCCCCGCCGAAAAATTAGCCGACATCCCCACCGCAACACCATTGCGATACATGCCTGTACAACTCGGATTGCAAACGGCGAGTAATTGTCCCGTAAATCCCCCCAGAGT
>Ga0123354_10000093_pt1 | contig 66287 bp, 39 predicted proteins | sample TergutLab28metaG_2_FD_97872 | JGI IMG/M metagenome (GOLD analysis project Ga0123354, IMG submission 97872) | Labiotermes labralis P4 segment gut microbial communities from Petit-Saut dam, French Guiana - Lab288 P4 | ecosystem: Host-associated > Arthropoda: Insects > Digestive system > Gut ... | reverse complement strand
ATTTACTAGTGGACGGTTCCAAGGATGCGACCAGAGAGTGAGCAGTAAGGAATCCGTTTCAGGAACAGGTAGTAGTTTCAAGGGGAGGAAAGGGAAAACAGGTTTAACATGAAATCAAAATCTCGAACCCAGTCCATGTGTCTGGGTTTGAGGCTCACCACGGCACAGTGCTGTACTAGAAAACAGTCTTCATTTCCTGGAAACCTTGTAAAGAACTAAATTGACACATACACTTCAACTGCATGGTAGTAGTTGACCAGCAAGGCATTGTTGATTGTAGCTGAAACCACTGCTGTACTTTAACAACCACCTCTAGGCTGGGTTACATAACCAGCACAACCTCCCACGTTCTCTGATTCTCTTGTAAGTAAACAAATCTTTGGCAGCATGTATAAAGTCATCCTAGACCATTCAGTATTTAATCAGCTGGTCAAGAACTTCCCGGTTTTTGTACTAACACAGATGCTTATCACATTGTACACAGAAGTTTGCTGTTAGACTATCTTTAATCAGTTCAAATCAGTTAACATTGTAAGTCAGCACATTCCTGTGATATCTGTCTTAACACCTTGCTGACTAGATGATCTTTTAGATAAATACCCCCAGTTCCCAGTTGTTTTAAATGCTTGGAATGTTCAACCCCATAACCTATTCTTACTTTTGGTTTAACACTGTAGATTATGCTCCTGAGCCCCAGACTTCAGAAACTGCATGTAGATAGTCTAGTAGTATGTCACTGAATGGTATTTCTCAAAACAAAACCCTTTGTGAATTGGAACAACGCAGAATTTACAAATGTATGTAGTTACACTTTGCTTCTCATGTGCAGCACACACTTTACACTGTATTGCAGGATACTTCTTTTTTCCCTCCTCACCAGCAACAATTTTTTCAAGTTTGTGTATTCTGAAATCCCCAAAGAGTCTGCCTGGTGGGTCCTATTTAGGCCCCCATGGTGTTTGCTTCTCCAGCAATTGAAGGTCATCAGAACTGGACTCACTTCAATTCTGAACTTCTGATATCCAGGACCTTCCTACCTCATGCAGGAAGTTCTTGTACTTTACTTTTTTATTTGTATTTCATGTCCTGTACACAAAAAATACATTCGAAAGCACACAATTTAGCAGATACAATACCACCTTTTTTGACCATTTTACAGTTTTCCTCAGAACTGAGTAAAAACTGAGGTGCTTGTCTGCCCTGTCTGCACCCTTCATGAATTTATTGTACTGGGCAACAGCATAAGGCTTCTTTATTTCCATATTTGTTTTCTTGTCTTTCCACCCTGTGTTTACAATTGTTGTCTCATGGATCGTACTTATCATTCACACAAGACTTTTGTCCTTCCACACTTGCGCCATTACGTCATCTTTTCTCCGGAATGCTGACTGCTCTTTTTTCAAGTGCTTGCCTCCCCTTCTAGGTCACGTGGAATGCCCTTGTTAGCCCTCATAGTGCCGCAGACTCTCACATTTCTGCCTAGTAATGTCTGAGCTAATCTCACACTGTTATAAAAATTGTCTTGACGGATGCGATGATTTTGGCCTAAGTTTCTGTCTACAAGTGACAACACTGTGTCCTCCAACTTCTTTCCCTCAGTTGAGTATATCTCCATGTTACAGATATAACCCCATACAGCCTCACACACCATTCTCACCAGCACTCCATATTTTGTTATTTTCCCTGGATTGTATGTCCTAAATTTCAGGTGGACCTGCCATGAGATCATGGCTTCATCAATGACATTTCTTGTATTGGACTGTACACTGACCTCAATTTCTGTACAGTATATTCATACACAGGCCAAATTTTGAATAGCCACACTAAATCCTGTTTTTGCTGGCTGTTGTCACTGAAATGCCAGGCCTGCCAATGGATTCAAAACAGTTCATACTCATAGTGCGAGGAAAAATGGGTGTGGAAATTGTGGGGTCATTGTACCAGTAGTCTGTTATATTTTCCTTCCTGACTTGTCCCATCAAAATTATTAGTCCAACAAACACTCTCTTTTCTTCAGGTGTGATAATGGACCACTTCAGCATTTTAGGCGAGACTTTCCATTTTTCTGCATTTTGAATACGGTAATGGTTAGACTGTTAAGTAAGTAACAGCATAAGATTGTCACCAATGACTGAACTCATGACTTCAACAACAGACTCAAGGTTATCAATTACTATGTTCAGACCTGTGATTCCAAGGAAATGCTCATTGCTTGGTTTTTTTTATCAGTTTACACCATACATCACTTGTTTTATCGTTAGAGTTCTCCAGTTCACTACTTTCTTCCTCTTCGGTACTTGTTTCACTGTCACTAATAAAAACTATGGCAGAAGATCACAATAGTTTACGTGAACTAGTTGTGGGGACATCACTGTCACTGTCCAAACTTTCTTTGTCACTGTGATCAGAGACATCAGAACATGTGTCCTCATATAGCTCACACAAAATATCATCCTCTTGCAGAACATTTCCTACACAAAGCCATGATTGCAACTAAAGGAAAACAGAGAGAGTATATGAATGAGTGGTTTCCTTGTTGCAATCTTATGGTTCTAAAAATAGGGGGTCTTGACCGGTCTGTTTGTTTGTAACTTGAAACACAAGCATCCTGCATCAAGCTGTCAATAACCTTGAAGTGATAAGTGAACCAGACCAGCTGACAAATGCATGTGCAGGAGGTCGTGTAAGAAAACGTAGAAAGACGTGACCCATCAACAATGCATGGGATAGCAATCACATCTTTTTGCGCGGCCTGACGGCAAGATGTTAATGTTATCCTGTCATATATAATATGCTGTCTGAAGGGATCACATCCCCTGCTACTTTTTCTGCCAGTATCGTCCTTATGAACTTACATGCTCTTAACTAAATTGCATGGAGCATAAAATGTCTACGGAGAATTGCCTGGACATATATTTAAGCACTCATGGCCCATTTCTAAACTTTCATTAAACCACTCTCAGTTTAATTTAGTAACGAAGAATAATAAATATTACTAGGGAAAGGTAATAAAATGCTCAATGACAGAAATCTTACAGGATAATAAAAGAGAAAATGTAATTAGACAAATATTTATAGGCTGGTGTGTCATTGAGACAAAAAGGCAGCTCCATCTATGACCTATTATACTGCTGGTTACACACTTTTACTGCTTTTTGCTGCAGTCTCTCTTCATGTCTTTAACACTTACAATACAGCAGAGTTTCCAGACAGCAGTGGGCTTACTGTTCCGGTTTCTGGGAATGTTAATGGATATTAACTAACTGACCAACTTTCTGTATTGGACTTGTAGACTGATTATGGACAGCAAGAAATCTGCATTGAATATGGGAGGGTTATGGAAATATTGGAAAGTGGCAATTTAGAAAACAAAGAAGAATATGGAAGTATAATACTAAAATGATTCTTAGGGAATGATTTATGAGCTGATGAACTGAGAATATTTTCATTTTTATGTTTAATGGCTATTTTTACTTTGGTTTTGTTATCAGGGATTTGATTATCTGTCATTTGATATGTTAATTCATGCTTTCTAAGATGCATTTTTCCCATTTCTGTTGACATGTAGGAGTTCCTTAAATTAATGTTTACGTTTTAAACAGAACCAGTGGAGCTTGGAACTGGCCCCATCATTGGGATTGTTGTGTCCGTTCTGGTGCTGCTCATCATCATCTTCATGGTGATCTTTGCTCGAGCAACGGGTCGATGGTGTTTCTCAGGTAGGCACTCTTCCCTAGTTGCATTTTTAGTCACAGATTATCTCAGTGTTTACAGGTCACTGTGGCATTGTTGCCAACTATGAATTTTACTAGTTTGGAATTAAAGAGCAGAAATGTTAGACTTAGCTTGTTGACATGTTGTAATAATTTGTAAAATAATGAAGTGAAAGCCTTTGAAAATATATTTATTCTTTTGGAAGGCTTTCTTTATATGTTGATTATTATTAGCATTATTAGATCCCTCTTCAGTGCCTAGAATGTGGTGACAGACGGTGGTTGTTTATCAGCAGTAGAATGCTAAACATTTTTCGTTTCCATATATGTGTATGAAATTAACTTCTGTAAGTATTAAACTTGATCACAAACTGTATTGATTGTGGATTCTATAATCGTAGTGCCTTCAAATCTGTGATTCTTCAGTCCCCTGATGTGTAGTGAAAGAGATGTGTAAAAATAGATTATTCATGAGCCAGCTTTGCTTTAAGACAGATTCAGAAAAACACAGTGATAATAGTGTTGCTGCATTAGTGGATGAAATTGTTTGATTTTGTAGACTACCAGTTGCATAGTTACACTCTTTCAGTAATATACAAGTGAAGTATGTGTCTGGAAGGATTAGAGAGACAGTAAAGAAGATATGGTAAGGGCAGAATATAGTTTTAGACGGAGATTTACCTGACATTAATGTATTCTGGTATGTGCATCCATGCAGTGCTGTAGATAAGTGCTGGTGTTTTGGAGGAACCAACAGTGCTTGCATGTTCAGGGTAGAATAATAAACAGTGCTGGGTAAAATGTTTAGTGATGTCATATATGGAGGCTTATTGTTTGTAGTCACCACCACGGGAATATGATATTCTGCAGGATTAACATGCTATGAATTTTATAGAAAGGGATTACACAGAGTGGTGAAAGTAGTGTACTGTAAGATTACACCTTGTCATTCAGTAATCAGAAGGTGGCAACACTGTTACATGGAATTGAGAGTATCTGTTTTTGATGCTTTGTTTACAGGAAGAAAAGTCCCATTCAATCCTCATTTTTTGGAAGGACTTAATTTTCAGTCTGGTTTGCTTTGTCCTGCTATGCTAATAATTTTTAAATTTATGTATCCTGTGTGATAGTGTAACTGCAGTATTCTTGTGCCTGTACACTTCCCAACCAAATAATATAATTGGGTGCCATATTGTAGCACATGTTGCAAAGTGTAGAAGAATGCATGTTGCCATACATATCACAACAAAATTTAATAGCATTAACTGGGGAGGGGTTTTTTTTTTGTGCCTGTGGGTATTTCAGTTTAATTCACGAAACAGGTCTTCCATTCCTCTAGTTGTGGTTATGAATGTATGTATGTATGTACGTACGTACGTATTATATCAAAAACTTTACTCATTGTATTCTGTATATGTGTGTATTTTTCCTGATGTGAATGTTATTTTGAATACATTTCCTCTCTTGTATACCTTGGAATGTTCCCTGAGTAGCATTTAAACCCTGTAAGAGTCCATTAGTTGCTTGAGAGAAAAGCCCAGTGTTGATTGTACAGATGGGTTTAAAAGTAACTGCTAGTGAGCAAAAAGGAGAATGCATATACGTTTACACATTGTACCTATGCTTTGACTAGTTTATACATATACCATACTTATGTTTTCATATTTTTACTGTGGCCTTCTGAATTATGATTGCATGTTGCAGTAGAGGAGTTTCATACCACCACTAAGGAGGAACACACTGCCTCCATTCATGCAAATGGAGGGAAGTATGTTCCTCCAATATGGTGGTACTAATCTACTATACTAAAACATTACATCTTATCCTGGAAGGCCATAATATGAATCTTTACAGTTGTCAAAACTATATATTTATGCAAGTTATCAGGCTTTCAAATCAGTAGAGTTGAGGTCTCTTTTCTTCTGGGATGTGACACTGTGTCACTGGGTAAGAGGTTCCCAACGTTTCCACATGATGCGTTGGTCACATCATCAAGAATCAAAATGCCTAAACAAGACTGTAATTGTCTTCTTTGACATGTGAGCCATTAAAGGTGAGGCCACAGCATTATCCTGAAACATCAGGTTTCAATTACCCAGTAATGCAGCAACACATCCCAGAAGAATGGACACTTCAGATTTTATGTCTACATAGTTTTACAATTTCTATAGTAAAACCAACTAGATGCACTAATGTATCAAATTTATTTTATTTTGGAATGACACTCCGCATGTTTCGGACATTCTTTCCATCCATCATCAGGAGTTCAAGACTGTACATACAGCAACAGGCATTTGTGAAACAGATACTGCTGACTGCTTGCTAGCAAGCAGACAGCAGTATTTGATGATGGACGAAAAGACTGTCCGAAACATGCGGAGTGTCATTCCAAAATAAAATAAATTTGATACATTGGTGCATCTAGTTGGTTTTACTATAGCAATAATATTGCAATGCACGGCCCTGTGAACATCAAATAGTTTTACGACTCTTACTTACTGCTGTCTTCAGTTATTCACTGAACTTGAAATTAAGTAATACAATAATTACAAGTTTATATCTTTCAAATATCTTGGTTACAAAGACTGTACTGAGGTGAAACTTGTATTTGACATTTCCCATTATCTTATTAAAATACAAACATTTTGGAAGGTAGCTCTGCTTCTTTCATTTGGTAAAGTATAAAAATTGCTACACCTACTGTTGGGTCTATTTGTTGGAACAAATCTGTGTCCTGGATTGGCCCATTTTGACTGACTAATTGCTTCATTAGCTATTTAATGGTGCTGTATCAACACCAGTTTTTATTTAACATTAAGTGATATTTCATGATAATTATGAATACTGATTTCATCGAGATTGAAAAAAAAACTAGTCAAGCCCTTGTCCAACATTTGCATCAAAATACTGATGAAAATGATGATATTATTGGAGTGGAAGTAAATTTTACAGGAACAAATTAGAATTTAGACAACTGCAGACAAGAAAATTTGCCTAGAGGGTGAACTTATTCATGCATTGAGAATTATGTGGGAATACAAGAGTTATTCTTAGTTTTATAATAATATGCAAAACACTTGTCGATTATATGATTTCTTTATTCTTACTCTTTAAGTTGTCTTTTGTTATTACTGTCTTGTTATTCTGAAGTTTTATCATGTTTAAAAAGTTTCATTTAGTGCATTTGAACTTCATTTTTCAATTTGAGGCCTTTTTATTTAGGACACTGCATGCTCATCTGTTTTATTTGCAATAACATTAATTTTGCTGTAATTTGTTATTTAGAATTGGATGGCACGCACTACCACTTTATAGTTTTGAGTGTATTCCTACAAATACTGACTGGACAATTGTTTCACACGGTTTAACGTTCATTGAGCGAAATGCTTTATGTTTTTTATTTATTATTCATATAACGTGTTGATTTTCATATAATCATGAAATATTTATAAACATGTTTTGGGACCTTTTCTTTCATAAACAAGGTATTAAACAAATGCAGTTAGATCAGTCCATATATATAATGAACCACTATGGCACATGACAAAAGGCAACCTTAATTTAGTAAGGTTTCACAGTTTTGTAGTAAACAGTTGCTGCAAATCCTCTAGGGCAGTGAGATTTGTCAAAGGTGACCTAAAACTTCAAACTGCGATATGGCTTATCATCTGATAGGATTTTATAGTCACAGTGTTTTTACATATAAGTAAATTGTATTTAGGCGATTTTGTCCTGTGTGTACAGATAATATAAATGCAACATATCTTTTTTTGTGTGTTTATTATAGAATTTCTTTTATACACATTTCATAGTCAGGTGAGAGAATGTGCCAAATATTTCAAATGCATTTTTTATCTTTTATGGGAAACAGGATGGCCCAACCATTAAATTCCACAGGCCAAATGCCTGATTTGTGCTATGTAATGGTTCCACAAAGATTTTACAGATACTTAACCCTTTGACACTGGAATTAAATCCCCCCCCCGGCCACTTTAGTGGCCGTTTGGCTATTTAAAGGACTCACTGCACGACATATATATATATATGTCGTTCGGCAGCTAAGGGTTAATTGAAAATGTGATGAATTGCATTATCAGTTGTGTACTATATTTGAAATAAATATTGTGAGGAAGTGGTTGTTTCAAGCAGGGAACCGTGATCAGAGTAGATTAACTTTTGCTTACTTTAGATGTTTATGTAGAGGCTAATTAAGGGTTTTGAAATGTGAGATGATGTTAGTACTGCATGCCTTAGAGCAGTGCTGGTCAACATGCGGCCCTAAAGGAAAGTATTTGTGGCCCTCAGACACCCCAATAGTTTCAGTAACACAATTAAAAGAAACATGATATAGTAGGTCTACAAAAACTAGTACAGCAGCTTTAATAAATAACAATAAAATAAATGTCTTTGCCAATAAGGCCGTTCTAGTTAATTCAATTCCCCTTCCCCTCAATACATGTATATACAAGTGCAGCCCTTGGGCGAGTCCTTAAGAATTGTGTGGCCCTCCAATGGGTTGAAGTTGGCCAGCCCTGCCATAGGGCACGGCACTGCATCTGTTAATGAAGACATACAGACAAATCAATCGAAAAACATAGATAAAACACACCCAGTTTGTTCAAGGGAAATATCTATAATTTGTCAGACTTCCACTGTGAATATTACCCTGATACCAAGTATTGCTTCATTGCAACAGATTTCTGGAAAACTTCAAAATATGTGAGACAAACTTGATGCAAACTATGTAGACAACTTCAGTTTTGTTCCTAGAGAAAGCTTAGTCAGAATAAATATTTTTCCATTCTTTAAAGTCATAAATCTCAGCCTCTTTAAAAAGGTTTCCTACTTCATTACTTTGTGCCATCAATCTTAAAAGGAATGGGCATTATTGAATTTTTATTTGAACAAGTCCTTCTTAACTTAGCTGTTTTAAGAATATTGATAATGTGACCTGATAAGAATTTGCAAGGAGAACACGTGTAATGTCATTGTCTGCAGGAATATGTTGCCGTTTAATTTGGTAGTACCAATATTTTGGAGGCATATGCTGCCTCCCTTGGTCCAGCCCTTAAATCACTCCTTGCATGGTCACTGTTACTGCAGTCAGTTTTGCCAGTATTTTATACTTACTTTCATTCCCGGTAGGAGCAAGAGATTTGTCCCTTCACCAAAATGTTTAGAGCAGCTCTCAGGCCCAACCAGCCTCCTATACAACGGATACTGGTGTGCTTCTCAGGAGTGAAATTGTCAGAGTGTAATACGGACCACTCCCCTCCATGTGGTGTCAAGGTTAAGAATTAGTGCAGCTGCACCTCTACTCCCCCTGTATACCTCCATGGTTTAGACAGGGATAACTTTACCTTTTACTTTTAGTCACTGTCATTCTTCCCATGCTTTTTTGCTTCTTTCCCATGGATATCTGCTTTCATATTATTTTCATTTATTTTTATCCCATTAAACAAAATAGGTGGAAGGTTTTTAGGCTGCATGGGGAAGTACATTGCTTGACTTATTAAAACTAAACTCTTTTATGAATCAGTGTGGCTAAAAATTGTAACCTTCTTTGAGGTCTAGTATTAGTCTACCATACAAAATTTCAACAGAATCTGTTTAACAGTTTGTACAGTAGTCATAAATGGACAAGTCCATTTATAGCCTAATATAAAGTTGGCTTTATTATAGATCAGTATAACTGAAAGTCAGAAATGACCGACAACTATTAGTGCAAGCTTGCAATGTCAGATTTTAAACATATCAATCTGACTATTGCATGCTAATACTAGATCACAGCCAGACAACATACAGACAGATAGGTAGGCAGACACGTGACCCCAACATAAGGCAGTCTTTTTTACTCGTATGTTTTATAAAGAATTTCTAGAAACTAGGCATCATTTCAAACATGAAAGATCTATTTCAGAACTAAACAGCTCTCTCGTAATACTGTAAAAATGTACAATTTTCAAAAACTGCGAACTTCTGTATCAGTTGTACCTACATAAAATTCTGCAAGTCTTGTACTGCAAGGATTCACACACAGATCGATATACGTTAACAGTAGTTTGCAACTTGTTTAAACTTTAATCCACTGGGGGTTTGGTACAGCCATACCACAGTCATTGACCACATTCATTGCAACATGACACTGCAGTATTTAGTTCCATGAATGAGGATTTGATTTGATTTCAGTGAGTTTACAAAAAACACCTACTTCAATAAGAATTGAAATTCACAGCATGCTGTGAAGTAAAGGATCCATTGAGGGCTTGTAGCTTTCTTCAAAACACTTCCACATGGCTGTTATCTTGTGATTCCCACCCTGCATTTGGAGCTGCACTGAAAGTCATTAAAATGGACAGAAATATATACACCAGTCAGTATACAAGGTGAGGTCAGGCAATAGTTAACAATTCAGATCTAAGCATAAACATAAATTTGCTAGTCCTTCCCATTCTTGTAGCTCCTTAGTAGGAACAGGAATGTACATGTTGGAATAGAAAAAAATGCGACTGAATTGCTGATGTATAAATTTGTGTTGCCTGTGTTATGATTATTGTTCAAATGGCATGTGTTTGGGAATTGTTATGATTGGAGTAAAGGTCATTAAAAATAGCCCCTCGAGGCACTTAGGCAGGCATCCCAGGGAGACATCAGTCAATGGATTCCCTCTGCAAGGAACTCACTAGAACCACTGCACCACCATGGCCTTGATGTCATCATCTCAGCCAAATCTATGACCCTTTAGTGCTTTAGCCTTCACAGACCCTACCATCACCATTAGCACACAGCAATATTGTGGAATCCTCTGAGACATTTATACCATCATCAACAGAAAGCATTCCAGCAAAGGGTGTCATCATATTTCAAGACAACTCTTACATTCATATGGTCCACACTGTCTGAGATACCCAGCACTTCATGGACTGGTAAGAGCTGGACCATCCCCCATACCATCTGAATCTTGCACCTTGTGACTTCCATGTGTTTACCTCCCTGTAGAAGGCACTAACAGTCCATTGATTAAGGTAAAATTAAGACATCACGGTCAGAATGGTGCAGTGGTTTGATCAGCAGCCTGGGGTGTTCTTTGGAGAAGGACCCATTGACTGCTGTGTCATTGGGATGCCTGCCTCATACCTATGGCTGTTTACTGCCTCTACTCCTTCACTCAGAACAATCCTGAGATTAGCTAGATTAAATATTCCTTATAAGAAAATTGTTCTCTGATGTAAATGTTGCCTGTGGGCTATTTGTTGGACTACACAAATACTAAAATGATGGTTTCTCCATTTGCAAAGTTGTGCCAAATTATTTGATCAGGATAATTATTCCTCCAGTTACTCTATCGTATCATAACCTGAGAGAGTCAATATAGCGGGTGATGCAGTGTGATGGCAATCATTATGTTATAATAATAATAATAATAATTAAGTCCATCATTCCTTCTAGGAACATGGGTTGTCTATGAGTCCTTTCCACTTCTGTCTATTGGCTGCTAAGAGCCTTAGTTCATTCCAGCTTCTACCTGCTTCCTTAATTATCGATCTTCTCCAGCTGTTTTTCGGTCTTCCTCTCTTCCTATTTCCCTGAGGGTATCTCTCCATCCTCTTTTCTAAATGTGTGACCAATCCATCTAAATTTTTTTTTTTTCTTATTTCTAAATTTATATCTTCTTGTCCTGTTACTAGGTCCTTATTGGAAATTATGTTTGGCCACCATATTCTTAATATATATCGTAGACATCTATTCACAAAAGTTTGTATTTTACGCTGGATTTCGCTTGTAACAAGCCAAGTTTCACATCCATACAAAAGTACAGATTTCACACAGGCATTAAATATCTTATGTTACCTTCCAAATATTCAAATTTAACCATTTAGTCTGAAAAGTATCTTGGTATCTATTGGATTTTAGGGGACGTATTTATTTCCCCTCTTCTGCATTTGTTATAAACATCAGCAAATTCAGTCCATACTGCATTAACTAATTTGTGACAGTTGCTATATTTAGTACACAATTCCAGTTTTGTGTGAATTTCAGTCAATGGTGAGATTCTCGCATTTCCCTGTGATGCCCTGCCTGAAAACTAGTAGCCTGATGTGGACAGCCAGCCTTAATCTTTTATTCCCAGGAAGTCCTAAGTGACATAATGTACAGAATTTAAGAGAAAATGAGCCTGAAAATGCACATTTCCATACTCTGTTCAACCTAATGTCACTGTTTTTAAATACTTATATCATCAGAGGTTTAATAGTCTGGATATATAACAAAGAGTAATTATGCCTAAATTATGTTCAGTTTTTCTTGGAGTGTTCATCAAGCCACTGATTATTAATTTATAATTTATGGTTGCTAATAGTCTATTAAGCGGAACTTCTGTCTCACATTTTCCAAGAAATTCATTATTAGAAATAATTAGCAGTGTATGGTCACTTTGACTTAACTGTTCCATATTTGGAATCTTGTAAGTTGGACACCCATCAGGATATCAAAATGGTTTTTATGTGCTCGTTTGTGTGTTCTCTGTCAAATTGCATCCTGTTCCATTGTATTTATAAGCCCATAAGGAGCATAAGTCGCCCATTATATAGATGTGGGTACTACCATCACAAAGTTTCTGGGGGGCCGGTAGCAGTTTAAGAATTTTGGTCCTCAACTTTTGTCCCATGCAACACCCATACTAAACATGCATTACATGTTTTGAAGTAGTTCGTTTTCAAACCATGCACTGGTTTCAGTTGAAAGAAATTTTGCACCTTTATAGTATACTTCAATTAGTTGTACCATAATTGTATAGTTCCTTTTATGTTGTTTTGTTGTTATATTATGCTGCTATTTGTAAAGCAGAGCAGCAGTGTCAGACATGTGAAGTTAAATTGCATAAACTTTGAAAGAGTAAATGTCTTTGTGTAACCCCAGAGTCTCCTTAGGGTGGCTTTCCTCTTGCTTTATGTATGTTTTTATTTATCCATTTATTTTAATGTGTCTTTTAATAGAGTGTAAGCTGATAAGTTGACGCTGTTACTTGCAACTAAATTTGTGCTGCTGACATGCATAATATCTCTTTATGCTTGGAGCCCAGTTGCACCCAAGCCCCCCTCACATGGTAGTACCTGAACCCTTGTGTTTAAGAATTGCTCCCTAGTATAACTGTTTCTGTGTTTCCTTTTTTGACGAATTAACATTAGCAAACTTGAGAATGTGTCTAAATATTACTTGCAACAGACAGTTGTTCAGAGTATTTACTGAACTACTATTCTTATTTCTTATTTGTTACATCAGAGAATATACAATTAATAGTCATTCCTATGACAGAACATTGTATTTGAAAAGTCTTTCATCATTGCAATCCAAAAGAAGATTGAAGGTTGCCACTCACACTGATGATTGAAAGTTCAATCAGTGGCATTTGGCCTATAATTTTACTTGATTTATGTGGCATGAGGTTCACAAAAATTTAGACCCTGTTTGTTTTTCAGCGGTAAGAAAAATGGAAAACTAATTAAAGAATTACATATATCACACACATAAATTTTATATAACAGCTGTGTGGAATATGTGAATAAGAACATGTTTAAAATACAAGTTGTTATAGCATTCAACAAAAATTCTTTAAAATATGAACCCACAGAAAAATGGCACTTAGATCTCAAAGTTTTGAAGTGTAATATTTCCACACTTTTAGGTGCCTGGGCCTGAAATAGGGAGTGGGTATGTAAGAGTAGGTCACAGGTAAGAAAATTCATTTTGTATTTAAATGAAGAAGTGAGTTGATCCACAAATGGAACTGTATAAAGCAGAATCACATGTTGGTAAGGGAAGTGTGGTCATTTCTGAAATATACTTAGCTCTTTGAGTTTCAGTTTCTTTTTCCATAGGTTCCCACCAGGTCCAGTTATTTTTGCACAGATTACACAGTCATATATTGTTTCCAATTGGTCAAAAATTTGCCTGATTCTGTCCTAACTTAGTCCAGTATAATACGCAACATTTTAATAATTCATTCATGTAGGCCTACAATGTGAAAGATCTCAAAAGCTGATGCAGGTTTCATTTTGTGTCATAGATTCCTGCTTAGTTATATATCTTGTTGGAGAAAACAGTTGTCATATGTTGATTACTGGGCATCACAAATAATGTTACTTAAGCTTCACAATATTTGTTGTTGGAGAAACTGTGTAGTTGCCATATACTGACCAGCAGCATCAATAATAATGCTTCTTTGGAACTTCTCTTAAACTTGTATTGTTTACAGTGTTGAAAGTCTGTATACATTTGTAATTCCAGACACTTTCCAGCTTCACAATCTGTATTCCAACTGAATGGTCAAATTGACAAGGAATACCATTCACTCTAATTTGCAGGTTTAGATTCTGAAGTATGAGACACTCATTCTTCTTTTCTTGACTTGGGTGAAGGACAGAACTAGCTCACCATCTAATCATGAGGTTCATCATCCCTGCTGTGTTCTGTGAAATAACTAATGTAGAGTGTGTGTACTTGTCTAACACAACTATATTTATTGGTAGAATATAAAGTATTTTCTACATAAGGTACAACTACATGTTTCGGCATGTGATAATGACCATCTTCAGGTTGTACATGAAATACTTATTGAGCAGTTATACAAAATATACATGGGCTGTTTATATGGGGTAGGGAGGGGGTAATGGCATTGGAAGGGGTTAGCTGTCTTTCTGAGGCACTGTTTGTTAAAGTAAATATTAACATTGCATTTGTATAATTTACTCTTTAAGTTATTTCACCATCTAAGTATTTGTGAAGACTGCTATCTTGTGTAATGTGATGCCCCATTGTCCAAAATTTCAATGCTACTAATACTGGTGTTCATCACTAGTCATAATTTTTGGCACTTTTTTCAGTCTGTTTCCTTACAACATTTTGTTGAAGATACAGTTGAATATTATTCTCCTTTCTTCTCAGCATTCAAGTACAGTCGAACTTGATTATAACATGATCGAAGGAGCCAAATAAATTGTATCGTTATAAACAAGTGTCACTTGAAGTGATGTGTATGGTAAAAGCAGAAGAAAAATATTTCAAGACAAAATATAGGCCTGTAGGCATGTTACAAAAGTATTTACACTATGATCTATTTTAAACTTGGATTAAATTACAATTTAGAGAGAATAAATATTACTCTTCTATAATTGTAAATTTCCATACAGGCTTACACTAAAAAAAACATTCATTAATTAAAATTTATGAAGAACAGAAATTATCATGAGAGGAAGACTGCTGACTGGTGCAGTGTCACTTCTGTGTTGCTCAAGCCACTTATGCAGCATCTCTTTTACATCATTTCGTTCAGACTTTTGAAATACTTCATTCTTAATCTGTTTTGTTCAGTCGCATTAATAATTTTGAGTCTGTTTTTCCAGATTTTTTGATTGTGTAATGAAACCAAATTTCCAACACATGCATTTTTTTTTAATGCTCAAATGAGTATATGTGACTAGCAATATTATCACTTTACCAGTCTCCTGTTAACTGAAAGAGTAGCTACCTAATAGCATTGAGGGCTTGCCCTCTCAAGGAAGAGGAAATGTAGAATTCTCAAAATAGTATACTTCTTGGAAAATTATATTGGAACCAATGCCTGGCAATGTCATTATATTCAAGGTAGATGCTTCAATGTGTGTGGTAATATGCAAGGCACAAAAACATGTGCCGTGTGGGGAAGTGGTTGGTACCACAGAATGTATTACGCTGTAGCCAAGATGTTGCACAAACCGAGGTTGTTGTGATTGAGTTCAGCTCTATTTAATTATGGTAGGTTTGTACACAAAATTGTTTGTGGATTCGTTTCTGCCTTCTAAGCTAACAGAAACATTTGTCATAAACATTTGTGATTACAGTAAAATTTCCTGTGCATATCTTGAAGGCATATAGAGGTAGCAGAGATCTAACTTCATTCTTAACCTTCAGACTAGACAGGGGTGAATAATCAATTGCGGAACGAGCCACTATGCCATCTGAGAAAAGAGGCCCAATACCCATTGAGTGGGAGGCTGAATGGGCCCCAGAGATGGTCTAGAAATTTTGGAGAAGACAAAAATCCCTTGGCCCTGCTTGAACCCCAGGTTGTGCAGTCCATTGCTTATACTGACTACACAGTCCTGGATCCAGTTGTAATTACAGTTGCAAACCTTATTGTTTCTCAGCCTATTGTATCAGGATCATTCAGAAAAGAGGCAGTTACATATTGAGATAGATTTTCCCATGACATGGGAGCAAGTGCTAAGTAACAATTTTGTATATGCAAGGCAAATGTTCACAGTTCCAAAAACCTTTGCAGTAAAGTAAAAAAAATGCAACTTTTTTTATGGGTGTTTTTAATGTTGTTATGTAATGTATACTGTTGCAGTACACTATTTATCATCAACAATTACAGTGTTTTTTACTGTGAGGTGAAATTTCATATTGCATGTCTTTGATGTTAATTTGCATCATTATTGCTGCTGCCATTATAAACACATCGGACCCCATCATGACATGAAATATTATACTGTCACTGGGAAGCCATTACGTCAGTGATTATGTCTCTCTGTAAGGAATTTTGTGAGGCTTTATATATTATTACGTATTGTCTTTGCTTGAGACATAACTTTATGCACTGGCAAGAAAGGTTGATTTTCACCAGAGCACTGAGTGGTAAGACATTTTGAGGTTATGTGAAATATTTTTTCTCAGTTACAAGATATGCTGTAGTTGAGGTACCAAGAGTGTACCAAAAGTTTACAATTCTGAGCTGACTTAATTGTAATTTATTGGCACTGTTATGTATTACAACAGAAAAAGAAAATGTAATAACAAAAAATTCTCAGACAATGAAATTATTAGTATGAGAAGAAAATACCTTAATACCATAATTATTTTGTTGTTATATGAATGTTTTGCCACAAAACCATCATGCAACTTAGGTTAGTCTTATCATTGAAGTACCATTATGGACAGTTATAGTGTCATCTGTTTTGTCAGTTATACAGTAAAGAGGAGAACAGCAAAGTATAGAAATAGAAATACAAAATTTTTAAGTGTGTTGGATGTTAAATGCCAGATGATGATATTGCCTTTCCTTGCTCACAATTCTGATACATTTGCCTCCATCAAGTCAGGTACCATCATAAGGGGTCTTCATTACAATTGCTCAGTGTTTAGTACTTTTTAGTGTGGTTTTTGTTGTAGTGAAGATGAGAAAGACAAATTGTACAACCAACTTCGAAATCTGAAGTTACCGTAATTAGTAAAATAATTTTAATTTGTTTTTCATGATCATATTGTTGTTTACTAAATTGTTTGCTAACTCCATGAAACCAGGCAGTAGTTTAAGTCTAGTGTTAAAACAGTTCGATTGTATTTTACGTATAAACATTATTATCACATGTTACAGCAGTGTGAGACTACAGATCACTGCAACTGATTAGCAGAATTCTAATGGTTCTGTCTACTTTTGATAATCTTGTACACTTCTTGACAGTTGTCTGGCTTGAATCAATAATATCGTACAAGACATATTATATACTTGTGACCCAACTGCTTTTATACATGTACAGTTAATTGTACTTACTTTGGAAATGTTTACTAGATAGGGAACTGTACACAAAGGATAACAGTGGATTTAGAAATGCTAATTACTATTGTTTACAGATGATAAGCATTAATACAGGTTTTTTGTGCTAGTAAACATGTGAATTTCCCAGTATTAGCCCTTTCACTGTTATTGAAGGAAAATCTGTTTGTCATGTTAGCCTGAGTGTCAGAATTGTAACACTGATGCCGTATTTCATCCCTAAACACATGAATGCATTAATGTGTTTACTGTTAAACTCAGCTTTTATATAATACATTGATTTGTCTTTTGTCACATTTCTCAAAGGAAATTAAAAGATCTAGATTACAGCAGTCAACATATTTGCAGTCTCTTTTGTGCTTAACCTGTGACATGTTTTCCCACGTGGTGGAACCATTATGCTCTAACAGTAAAAGGGTTAGTCATTTTTAAATTGAAGGGTAATAAATCTAAAATAACTTGGAAGATCATTTGATGTCCTTTGTGACAATCAACTTTTCATGCTGTACAAATTATAAGTGAGTTGTGTTATTGTGTGTAGGGCATGACAGTCGGGCCAAGTAATCAAAATCTAAAAAACAAAATATACGTGGAAATTAAACAAATAAAGCATAAAGTCTATCATGCAGTTGGGTAAGTTTACATCTTTACATATATTAATGCGCATGGATGTTAGCATTGCATTGTGTGCATCAGTTGCTTGCAGTCTGCTTCTCGGAGGAAGGTCATTTATTTTTTCTGAAAAGTGGATTTCCTATGTCTTCTTTTTTGTACCATCATATTGCTTTTCTATGAAAATCGAGATGTAGGTGTAACTGGTAATGATAGAAGTAAAGAAATCAACATTTAGGATTATGAACTTCTGCAAAGTGGACTTTGTCCCTCCATCTTTCTGTTCAATGAATGTTTCTTCAAATTTATGCCAAGATGGTGAGGGAAAGGTGAAATACAATGCGCTATTTTTAGTGAAATTGTATATGAGTCTTGTGAAAATATATCTAGTGTCCAATTCCTGATAAAATTTGCAGCAGATATTGTTTGGTGGCATCTGTGTGTGAACAATATGCACTATTTGATATATACTTCAAAACTTGTAATAGTAAAGTGTCATCAAGTCTCATGTTAGTGTGTGCTGTAATTGCTACTAACATTGAACACAAGAAACTGTAACAGTTTTACCAGAAGGATAACAAACTGTTGCATTGTGCTGAATATTCCCTTTATTACAACCATTCTGTATGACACTTCCACAGTTTAATATTGCTCTGGTTATAACACCACATACCTTCATTATCTTACATTGAAAATTTTAAACATACCATCGTAACAAACAAGAAAATTTAAATATGCAGCTCAACAAACTGAAAACTTCATGCACTGGGGCATGCAAATTATGAGTAATGTTGACTCGTGCTCTGCTGTTAGAACCTTAACATCTCGTTAAGTACCATTACTTCCTCAGAATTAAAAGCACTGTGTAAAACATTTCCTGTTCCAAAAATGAACCCAGAAGTCTTTTCCCATTTTGTGAGTATTTGACACAGTAATTCTTTAAAATTGTATGTTCAAAAGAGTTTGTTGGGTAATATATGATCATGATGTCTTTCATAATATATCTGCGTGATGAACAAAATTACTTTATCAGGATACTTAACTAGATCCCCAGTGTCTGTGTATAATGTGCATAGCAGAGCTATATATCAATAAATTAATTGCATGCACCAAAGAAATGGAGCCACATTTCTGCTACAAAGATTATTTGCCTAACTATGGTTAGAAAGGTGATATTCTTATTCTGAGAACTAACAAAACTCATAAATTAAACCTCTGTGTGCAAAATGTGAAATAACTGAATGTTAAAGTGATTACACAAACAAGTTTTGTTTCTACTTTATTGCAGTTATAGAACAACCAGCTGGTCAATTCATATCCAAACCTTTGAAATCATTATTTCTTTTGGAATTTAAATTTACCTGAACACTGTAATACTGTTGCATTGGTCAGTGTTCCCATTATTGCAGCAAACTGTGATAACAAGGAATGTGTAGCTGCTTTGTGTGATCTCTAAAGTTTTTTGGTATTTATGATTCCATGCAATAGTTCAGACACTTCTGAAGTGTGTGCTCTTGTCAAGACAGCTTTTTTAATTTCACTGTATATAGTATGAAGAATTTAAAAATAGTCAGTTTAGTCTGCGTGTAGCGTGAAGAAGTGACTGTACCCCGAACAGTCTTGTAATTCTTTCACTAAGTAATTGTATCAGACATACAACTACATATGTAAACAATATGAAACTACATGATTGTGGGAAGGTTACTGGATTAGTGTATATGTTTTCATAACTAGTTATTGAGATGTCAATTATAAGAAGGGTTGACTGATAGGTGTAGTATTAGGAAGAAATGATGCCTTATTAAAGCATAGAACAAATGGATAATGTCTTGTAACATTTATTGACTCAGATGTCAGCATTCTCTAATTGGAATCATGATTCTTACAGTAACAGGCAACACACTGCCAGAGTTCTTTTCATTTCTTAAATTCTTTATTTTATGAAATATTACCCTTAACAGTATTATTGGACTGTACTTAGCTGAACTGTACTTACAGTACATAATGGAGTATAAAGCTAATATTTAATAATAGAGTGCATTATGTATTAAATATTTCATATATTCAATGTCTTATTTAAATTTTTGCTTTGTAGCTTACATGTTATATGTGTAGAACATGGATTCCGTCTGCATTTTTCATAGGTAATTTGCTTTTAGGTATTTCATGATATTTAAGATAATGTGGAAAGTGTGCTTGTAAGTAAGACTATTTAAGGTTAAAATGAGACTTACTATCTTCTTCCAGATACTGTCTATGTAAATGAACTGTTTTTGATCATTTCTGTGCATCAGCATGAAAAAATGCACAAATGGCACAATTCACACTTTAATAATAGTGTATGACCTAAATCTTCCAAGTATTTTGAAAAAGGTTAAATATACTGGAAAGATTTGTATTTATTCACTGTTATTCTGTCAAAGCATGTGTGTATTACTGTAGTATAAATATGGCCCAGTGAAATAAGTTGTAGCTTTAAGCATGCCCTACATACCATGTAGGTTATTGCTTGTTATGATTGCCTTTTGTTCTGCTTGTGCGTTTGCTGTTATGGAGAAGCAAGAACCTATATTCGGCGAAGGCAAGTGCTTATATATCCTTTCTACCCCTACTGGTGGAGTAACATCTCTTTTGTGTCTCTGTTTACAATGGACCCAGCATCTTGCAATGCCAGTGTTCCTCATTTCTGTTAAGTGCATGATTTTGTCATATTCCTGCCCCCAGTTCGAAAGTTTGTTAAATGCTATGTAATTCACATGAATGAGCTCTTCTCAGAGTAGATGTTCTTACCAGGACACACACACAGACACACACCCACACACATATCATAAACTTTATATAGCAGTTTTTTGAATTAGCATTAACTTGGAATTTCTGTACAAATGATGGACATTGAAAAGTCGCGTATAATCTGGTGGGGAAGATTTGCATATTACATATTTTGTAAAAGTTTTTGAATAGTGGTTTTTTTGTTTGAAGAAAAAGAAATATGTGACACTCTACTTTATCTGTTGTATAGTTACCACAATTAAATCTGTGACTTACACAGGTACAAACTATGTCAATAATTACATATAAATATTTATTGCTGTAGCACCCCATCTTCTAGAAATCAACTTTACACAAGTGTGAACATAAGTTTAGGGCAGTATGCCCATTTTTAGAACTTTGTTAGTTCTATGGCACACACTAAAATCATGCTTGTGAGAATTACTGTCTATTTTATACACATGGAATATACAATCTTCCCTGCATTTGTAACAAAATGTAAATGGACGAATCTCATCACTTGCCTTCACCGTGTGTGTGGTTGTTGTTTCTTGCAGCAGGTGGTGCTGGTCGCAGCGGCACAAGTCACTCAAGCAGTGAGGCTCATATTGATCCTGAGAATCAGCAACCTGTCCATACTGAGAAAACTAAATCAGGCCACCACACAGAAGGGGAGGGGGGGATGGAAAACCCATCGGTGAATCACAATGTCAGCACTGAGTATATCAATGGCAACAGTCCACAGGACACAAAGAAGAGTGACAAGGACACGCCTGTTTAAAAGATGTGCTTTCAAACATATGGTGAAAGCAGTGGATTTTAGCATGATGGCATAATGATTTTGTAACCTATAATCATACATAATTGAGTAGAGCTCTCAAGACCAGTTAAAAGGCAGTAGATAATATAGATTTAGTCCAAGTGTCTACAGGTATGTATACTGTAATAAAAACAAATCCTGTAGTCTGAATTTTGATGAAGCATATTAATTAATACTGATCTTTAAGTTACTGATTCTTGTCTTAAAGTTGTTATTGTATTTTAATTACTGAGTTTACAGTTTGGTTACTCTGTCCTTCAGAAGGGAGTTACAAGTTAAGACATTCACTGCCAGGTATGTCCATGCCAGTTTAAGTCTAGTGGCCAAGTAACCATGCCAAAGATATTTAATTTAAAAAACAAATGCTTCTGCACATATATCAGATATGTGGACATATTTCAATTTCTCAAAATTTGTATTATTATCTGTGAAGAGTTGTGTCAGATGACAACTGTTGAAGTATCTTTTAAGTCGCCTTTTGTGTGCTGCAGGGCTTGCATGCCTTAGAGGCAGTGAATATGTTACTTACTATAGTTTACAAACGAAAGTATGAATAACCAATATATTACTTAAATGGAAGTGCTGAGCATATTGGATTTTGGATATATCGTGTTGCAGTTGTGTTGATAGTAGGTTACAAAATCAGTTGTCTTTTAGCAGATGTTTGTCACTGTTTTGAAATACACTGAATTTCAAATATTCAGGATCCTTCTGAGAAAGGACATGTAATTTCAGTTCTTATTGTTGTGAAGTGACCTGTCATGTTACAAGAACAAGACTTCATATAAATCGTAATGTTTTAATGTGCACAATGAACGCTGAGTGCAGTATATCAGTTCGCTTACACAGTTTATATTATGGCAGCTAAACTTGCAGTTGTATCTCCTGCTGATCTGCATGAGGCTTGTTTGTTCAGTTTTAGTGTAAAATAACAAGCAGTGTGTAACACACTCGTTTATAGTAGTATGATATTTTTTTCTGTATGTGGAAGTCTCTGTCTGATGAAGTGAAACACTTGAGGATATTGAGGCTCAAGGACATTTCTATGATTCCACCTGACACTGTTCAGCCCACTCCAATGGACATTTCATAAGTATGGGTCCTCAGAAATTATGTGTCTGTTTTTAAAGGCAAGATTCATGGAACACCTTATGTCTAACCCACCTGTGCCAGTCACTGTGAAATCACTGTGAAGTCTCTGTTCCATAACATAGAGGGGTTTGTACTAAGGATGAAAAATGTTTGTTAATAACAATTATGTGAATATGCTGTGTTCTTGTGTCGGGTTTGTTATTGCAAAGGTAGGATTTGTAATGAAAAATGTTATCTGAGTGACCTAAAATGGTGCTGAAGCCATCTGAGTTTCATGAAAATTATCTGCTTACAGAAAATTTAATAACAGGAACATACATAGACAGAATCCACAGTTGTATAAGGACCCCCTTTCTCTTTTGTATACAATTTCTAGTATTGTTGTTTTATGAGGATTTCTTTCACTGTTTGGCTTTAGAAATTTCATTCATTGGGCTTTTCTGCCTTATTTGAGTGAAATTGATGTGTCTTGCATGTGACAGTGGTTTCGTCCTTGATCCTCTGTGTCTTCAGTCTCAGGAACACAGGAAATCACCAATTTGGAAACATGTAAATGAAAGTAACAGAGATATGACTTTGTGCATAGCAACACTGCATTAACACTGCCTCATAAATTCTGTATTTATATTGAAAATTGTAAACCTAGTGAACAAATGCAGAAGAGAAGCTGAAGATAATGTTGTGTGTGTTTACATGTGCTCGCCCTACATGTGCAGATTCTCAAGAAATGTTTTTAGTGTTGATGTGTGACATGTGCTTGCTGGTCACGTGTATTTTACCCTTGTGCAAAGATTTGGAAGTGTGTTGCATTTACACATGGTAGTTTAATTGTAAAAATATTGATTATTAGCTCTTTTTAAAGACAAAAACAGTGGTATTACAAAATGGTTTGTCACCAAAGCCTTTAGGTAATGTTGTAACTTCTGTATGACTTGAATTTGTTGGCATGGTGTTGGTTCAACATAGTTGAGACCAGTGATTCACACACACACACACACACACAAACACACACACACACAAACACAAACACACACACACACACACACACAAAACACTGTGGCTGCATCAATTAACAAAAACGGTATGTAGCTGCATTAGTGAACAAAGATTCTTTGGCCATATTCAGCTTTTTGTAACTGATCCTTCAAAATAAAAATAATCTCCATTCATTTAGTGTGTAGAAGATTATGTGCATACGTACTGAAATTGAAATTAAACTTCATTTATAACAAGTCAAACTGTTACTGTATTTGTATTATGAAGGCCAATCTTGAGATTTGCTGTTTGAGGGTCTCTGGTCACAGTGGTTGAACCATGCCATCTGTTCAGGCAATAGCCATGTCTGCTAAGGACTCTGTATGGTTGAAATATGGATGGTACCTTAACCATAGTCTTGAAAACGAAGATGATAATTGTTTAATGAGCCTCTGATAGAAGTGGTTTTCAGATCACTGTCCAAACATTGGTTGTTCCCTTACAGTTACACTGTGTAAGAAGGTGCCACAGTGTATGTGTGTTTATTATGGCATTCTAAATGTTTCCAACATTCCGATAAGTTGTTGTGATATTATGAAACCATGGAGGGTGATCTCAACATTAGTGTGATGTGTACTGCAGGGCAGCTTATTATTGATTTCACATTGAACAAAATAAATATTATATATTCTCATAACTTCCTCAGAAATGTTAGTAAATTTGTATGAGAAGAAACTTTATTGATATGTTATATATGTTATGTTATCAAACAAGATCATGAAGAGGCTGTTGTTCAGTTAGCATAGCTCAGTTTATCTGCGAGACAGAGAATTAACCATTTCTGTTCAGCTGTTGGGAGCATACCCACCACTGCAGAGACCTTGTTTCCCTCTCAAGTCAGGAAATAGCTGCTTCTTTCTTTCTTTCTTTCTTTCTATTTTTCCTTCTTTCTCTCTGTCTTTCCTTCCTTTCTTCCTTCCTTCCTTCCTATTACTTGTATAAGGCTTAATTTTGGTATCAAATGGCTTCTACCTTCTGTTCTCTGCCTTATAAATTATTTACTGTATCCTTGGATTATTACTGGTTGACATTCTATATAGAGAGATAGCTTGTTTAAGCCAGTAATCTGTGGTACAAACTCCCACTTCCTGTCCCCAATCCAGTCCGTAAATTCTGTATTCTGTACTGAGAGTAGAAGGAAGTGCCCCTTGGATACTGTAGACTCAGAAATGGATTTCTTCATGTTGTTTGACTGATACGGTAAGACTATATCTGAAGACATGTCACAAAAAGTAACAAACAGCAGAGGTTGTATTTATAAATTCAAGAAGAGTGGATAGGGTAAAAAAATGTTGTTACCATGTTTAAGAGAACCTTCAGTGGTATGCTTGAGATTTTAAATGATTGCTAGTGATGTTTATGGTTATTTTTCTCTGAACCTGTGTTTATTAGCAAACATGAATTTATGACAAGTGTAAGTGGATGAAACACATGTTCTCATACTTGTTTCATATCCCAGCACAAAGACAAGTATAAGTTTGCAAGAAGTATACATAAGATGCTGTCATTTCCTTGCATTTGAGTCATTAATACCAATTCAACATGCTCACAGATTTATTTGTTCTCTGGTCTGTCATATAAATGTCTTTAACAATATTAAATTCCTTGTGCACAAAATTATCAATAGCTTAACTTCTGTGTAGTGTAGGCTTTATTTTGTGTGCATGTGTGTGTGTGTGCATATTTATACACACACACACACACACACATACATTTCATGTTATTCTTGCATTCCCATTTATTTTGAAACCATTGACAATATATCTATCATGTACATCATTGACAATCAGTTCTCCTGTTTGTGGTTTTAACTTTTTAACTGGTACATCTAAAGGCTATTTTCTTTTTTGTATTTGAAAACCTGCATGATTAGGTCTCTATTTTAAGATGGAAGCTCCTATTCATTGTTCAGGTATATTTTCCCCTCATTATTGCTTATTATTTTGCCTATACCATCAGGAGGTGGTACAGGTATAAATTTAAACTTGTAGGCATGAATGGTTACACTAGACCACAGTACCACTTTTCTGATTTTGACACCATTGATTTAGTTAAATCTTGGCAGAGTGAGAGATAAACAACCTACACAGCATGAAAATTCCTTTGTGCAGTCATCTCAAAAACGTTAGGACTTAAAGGACATAAAATATGTGGTTCATTTATGTCTTTCAAGTTTTGTTCAAAATATTTGTTGCTTTATTGAAATATTTGGTGAAGTATTTTTAAGATTTGTACCATTTTAGTGTTTGATCTTAACCAATTAACCAACACTGGAATGTGTTGACAAGGTTTAGTGTATAACTCCACTATATCAAATTCTGTGACAATCCTGTCACTGGTTGTTAATTAGAGCCCAGTGACTAAATACACATGGCAAAGCTAATTGGCACATTTTGCAAATTTTGTTGTTAAGTTACCAGACACTTGTTGCAAGTGCAATATCTTGGTACATTAACTTAATATGTTCCATATCCATGCATTAAAGGAATATTTAAACTTAGATGATGATTGCAAGGGCCATCCAAGCATGTTGGTAATTAATAATATGTGATAAAACATACTTCACACATGTGCATTTGTTGGTTTTATTACGTTCGTTTAAATGTCTTTGGTACAATTTTTACCTTTATTCTTGTTTTGGAGTCGCATTGTTTTTGGATTGATATTATTATGGGTTTCACCCTTTACTGTCAGATTAGTTCAAGTATATATTTTGGAGCAGTTACAACGTTTGCAACCAGCATTAGAAAATCAACAACATTGACATAGTGTAGGTTTTCCCATTGTGACTGTGAAGTGCTTCTGGTATGTTGTGCTGTGTGATTTGGTAGATAGATACCAACACTGCAGAGAAACTGTCTGCCTTCATCCTCAAGTTATAGGTGGAGGGAGGAGATTTCTTGGAAATATTGGTGCCTATACACCAAAACTGCATGGAATCACTTCCCAAAATATCATGATTTTGATGAAATTTGTGTCAGACAAACAGATAGAATCAATGTCATGGGCTTTCTTGTCTTCTGGGGTGTAATATTTTTTTGTCTTGTTAGTCGAGGCACACGACTTTGCCTGAAATTATTGTTTGCAGTTGGTGTCAAGAATACATACGCATGCAATTGAAGAAATATTTGTGTCTGTAGAATGCATTCCTTTACACTGTGTGTGTTAGAGCGGTCCTTCCCCACTGAAACGATAATTTGTCTGCCATATGAAATGAATTTTACAAACCAGAGTTTAGATGCACATATTTGTGTAACAGTTAAATAGTTAAAATAATATTACTCTACCTCCACCCCCCACCTCCCCAGTTGGAAGTACAATTTTATGTCTTGTGTTGAATATGAAAGCACAGAACTGATCTATAATGAGGAGTTCAGAGATATTTGTGTGATAAATTCAACACTCTGCAATGGTACTAACAATCTTAGGGAAGTCATCCCATTATATTTACTATTGAGAGGCTATATATAACGGTCTAACACAACATAAATATGTAGTGTACTCATAAGCCATTGGATGAAATATAAATAAAGTTTATATTGTTCTAGACACTTACATATAGCCTAAAATGGTATTAATTTTACTGAGGTGTTACAAAGTTATATATCAGAATTTGAAGAAGACAATAAGTGTACAAATTTTCCATTTGTTCTATTCTCATTTTGGTGAAACTGTGAGCCATCTACTGTAGCATGTGAAGCAGGTGTCTTCTAGGTCATGCTATGGTGTATGCTCTGTCAGTATTAAAAGACATTAAATCTCAAAATATTGTCTATAGAGCAAACTTTGTCAGCCGACTGGCCCAAATGGTATAAATAAATAAATGGATTAAAGAACTAATAAATTAAAATATTTAGCTGTATAAAAAACAAGACAGATTATAAATGTGTACCATTGATTGGGATATTTTTGTGCATCTTGTGATGAAAGTTCAAAGAGGATGAGTTTTAAGATTGTATGGGGATATTTGGTATGAAGAATAGTCCTGGGCTGAAAGAGTTTGCCAACCACTGCTTAATCTCCTCAGTAGAAGTGATGTGATATAGAACAGTGTTTCTCAACCGCCAGGCTGCAGCCTGGTACCAGGCCCTGGCATCAATTATACTGGGCTGTGAGAGATTCTCCTGGAATTGATAACTAATTTAAATGTAATTTTATATTTGTCAACATGCCACACTATACACATAAGTGTACTAATACTCTTTATGATTATGCCATAATTATTAATACTTGTGTTAGTTTAATGTATTATGAAAAAGGAATTTACCGGACCGCGGTCTCACAAAGGTTGAGAAACACTGATATAGAACAAGAGTGATCCAAAGGTCCAGGGGCCTGATATATTACTGCAAACAACATGTTACTTCAAAGGGTATACCTGAATTTGCCTATGTAATTACAATTGAGAAACATGGAAATTACATTTACTGAGATCCATACATGCAGTATGTTCACAAGTTTTCTTGCAGTTTTGTTAAGGTGCTGTACAGTATTCTCTAAACAATAGAACCCACTGACATAAAAAGAATCCTCTTGGTTGCTATCAGTGCTCTTAAATAATGGCTGCTTCAACCTGCAGGTTGAGTTGATATGACCAGTATCAGTAATACATTCTATGTCATATCACTATTAGCAACATAAAATATGTAGAAGGTAAATGAATTGTTTCTTCAAACTACTTGAGTGGTTATTTGTAGTGGCTTTGACTGTTACCTTCTAACATAAACAATCCTGTATCCAACCTACATACAGTGTGTCAGATATGGTAGAGTAATATTATCAGTGCTGGCAGTTTATGAAGATTCTGATCTGTCTTGGCACAATATGAAGTAACCAAACAACTTAAGTATAGTTAATATTATTTGGTAAATATGCAAATTCACACAGTCCTTTACTTATTGTATTGTTTAAAAAACCGTATCTTTGAATTATAACCATGCCTGGCATTAGGTAATATGATGACCCCTGCTTCAGACCCACAGACACTTCTGCCTTGCTTGGAAAAAAAGTTGTGAACACCATTAAGGAAGACAAGATTTCATGAGAGTTGAAGAACAGGAAGTGTTTGTTCATCACTCTTCATTGTGTGAACTAGTGGAGGGTATATTAGTATGCTACTAGCTATAACTTTTGGCATCCTAGCCTTGTCCTGTATGTGGGAGGGGAGAAAGGCACAGGATGCATGCCCTCATTGTCAGCCCTGATTATTACATTATGTATGTATTTATGTACAGAATAGATCATGCAGTCTTGGAATTATGTTTTAGATATGAACAATTAATTAATAATTTACTTCTTTGTTAATGCTTTTCGACTGTGAATAACATACAAAATCAAATGAGAGGATAAAGATGATTATCAGTGATGAATGGGTAGGAATCTGTAAGGAAGAGATTGTGGTCTATTTCAGGGTACTTCCCAATATTAGCATTGATAAACTGAAGTTAACCGTAAAATTCTCAGGCAGTGAGAGCCTGCTAAATATTCAGGTTACACTGTAAACCCGGCTGTGGAGAGACAGTAACCTGCTTCACCATCTGTTCCATGGAAGTTCAGTCCCAACAGTTAATTACTGAGGAGGTTGAATGTTAAAATGTCTCACAAATCATTTTCTGTAATTCAGAATTCTGACCTTCATACCCTGTTATATTCCACAAGACGACTTATACATCACTGCATAACATGGCATAGCACATCTGGCTCTTGAACCTACGACCACTACCACATGTGATGAAACAGAATATGTTTCTATGAACTGGACCTCACTGGTATTGTAGTAGGTTCTTTCTATGAATATTAAATGGAGAGATTTTTAAAGTGATCAGTGATAAAACTTACTTTTTGCACATTGATTTCTGGCAAGGACCAGTTAAGAGTCGTAGGGCAGTTATGTTGTTCTTTGTAACATCAGAACATGGTTACAGGCAGATTGCCCATAAAGCAAGGACTGAGGTCATGAACACTGAATCTCCTTTCATTTTTCCTCTGTCCATTACAGTAAAAGGCAGTATGAAAATAGAGGGAGATTGTCAGGCACAGTTATCAAGTTTAGAAAAATTATCGCCCATGAAGAAGTTTCAGGTTCCTGGTAGCCAGTTGCCATGAAGGAAAATATGTAGAGCTGAGTTGCATATTAGAGCTTTTGGAACAGAGAACACAAATCATTTATATACCGATAATATTCAATCACTCGAATGGAATTGGGATTAGATGTTCATGGAGAAACAGCTTGGACATGTGAATGGACGTGTGATATGCTACAGGCTAGCTTGTTCTAAAGAAAATATATTCCAAGGTTGAAAAGGTTTTGTAGTACATTCAGTTTTAAATAACAGTTTTATGTGAAAGTTGCCAAATATGCTGTGCTTCTTTTGTAAAAATAAAAATCCCATTACTCACTCCTTGGCAGCAAGTAGTTAGAAATGTTCCTTGTCTCCATATTAAAAAATAGAAAAGAGATGTGTTGATATTTTTATTTCATATTGCGATAATATTTTTACAATAAGAACAATAAATAAATATACTTTTCCTGAGTTCAGAATTAATAATAGTATTCTAATGTGTGATTGTCAGTGAACTGTACAACATAGTGTTGTGTACTGTCACAAAATATTATTGCAATTATGTAGGGAGAATGGATTTTAAATTTAAACTATGAATTGAGAATGTACTTGCTGCTGCATGGAATTGCCTCATTCCACTTTTGGGATGTGTACAGCAAAGGTCACGGAGCTTATCTGGGACATGCCAAACAGGTCTCAAGATCACAACAAAATTTGGAGAACACTTTTTTTTTAATTTTGTGTTTTTTATGTAGCTGGTTAGGGCTTGCTATGTGCTGAGAGTTTATACTACACACAGTGACTACAAAAAGTTCATAAATGGCTTTCACAAAGGATGACACACTGTTTGCATAATGTGTAAAAATATCTTGAGAATATTTCATTTGGTATGCTTTGGGTGATCTGCCTGTACATATTTTTGGATTATGTTCGGATGTTGTAGATGTTTTCCTTAAAGTATGCAGATGTGGAGGAACATGGATGGAATAGATATTGTTGCACTTGGCAGTTGAAAAGTGATGAATCCTTTTTTTTTTTTTTTGCTTAGGTTTGACATGACGTAAATATTTGTGTATTTTATATTAAACCTCTTCCAGCCTTATCTTGACCAGTGGAGAGCCCTTAATTTTCTTTATTGTAAAATCTGTTATGTATTTTATCATGATGTGGTATAAATTGTATTGTTGACTGGTATTAAATGAATGTTCTGTAACATGGAACATAAAAAGTATCCCTCTGAAGCATGAATTGTATGTAACAAGCATTTTAAAATTCAGTTTCTACCTCACATCAAACACGTACTCTCTCCATTATGAAGACAAAATACTTAATACTGTATACATATAATTTCAAGGTGGGCTTTCTGAATAACATTTGTCAGATTTCTGCAAATAGGGTATGTCAGGTAGTATAAGAAGAAATTATGTGACCAAAGTGTAATTAGATCAGTATTTGCTTGCCTACTATAGTGCCAGTGCTATTCTAACCATGCTCCTGTAGCTTATACAATAAAGTACTTCTAATGTTTAAGGACATACAATAAAAAAAGATTTATATTGAAAATTAGATCTGTTAGTGTAAGTATTGATATAATATATTTTACTGATTATGAAAGAAGAAAAATTATAAGCAGGTGTATTCCAGTTTTAAATAATGTTGTAAGTGTTTTCTTGAAGAAAACAATATTTTTTTTTTATTTGTGTGTGTTTGTGTGTGTGTGTGTGTGTGTGTGTGTGTGTGTGTGTACATTGTAAATATATATGAGGTGGGGTGCAAATTTATAAATAAGTTTGTACAAAATTAAAATTTTAAATTGGGTTATCTTTATGTAATCAGGAGGTAATGAATCAGTGATTAGTGGATTTGTTATTTAGTCCATTTATTTTTGCTCATGATAATACTTCATATATATTATTTTGAATCTCTGGGCCATAATAATTATGTAACAAGCATATTTAGTGTCATATTCTATGTACACACTGCAGAGTATTGGCCGTTGTGTGCTTCAGATACACAAAACAGTGTGTCGTGATTTTTGTCAATGTTCTGAAGGAGAGGAGCTAGGTTACAGGCCACACATCACGTACACAAATTGCCATTAATGTGTGTTGTACAATGGTGGTCATCCTTCCAAGTACCGTGCCTAGTCTGGCTGTTATCACTATTAGAAAGTAACACATTTCCATCCCTCTTGTACAACATTCCTAAATGTCTTCTATTGATTTGTTGCTATTTCCTGTAATTTATAGGGTGACTACCACATCTTATTCTTTCAACATGGCTATTTCATTACTTTTCCCTGTGCTTTATGGTCTAAAAATGCCCTGTAACAGATTTCAATTAATTATGTCAATGGGTTAATAAACTCCTTGGAGCAGAGTTTGTCTGAAGAAGCTAGTAATTACTCAGTTAGTCATGAAATTTCCTACATATTTTGGAGTTTGAAGCCTCATTACCATGTTGACAAGGGCTGGCCACCTGTACCTATCCATACCCCCTCCCCCCTCACACACACTCTATTTCTTGAAGATCCATTTTAATATTAGCCTCCATATACTCTTAGACACCTAGATAGTCTAAGTGGTCTCTGTCTTTCTGGTTTCCCCCAAAAAATACTGTACGCGTTTCTTGTCTCCCCCTACATGCCACATTCCCTTCACATGTCATCCTAATTAATTAGATTACCCTAATAGTGTGTAGTGAGGGTTAAACTAATGAAGCTTCTCATTGTTTCATTAAATTAAGCTAATAAAAGTGAATATATCTTCCATAATCAGTCATTGCATCCTCTCTTTTTGCTACTGTGTGATAAATCAGTAAGTGGCTCAACAGCCAGGGTTCAATACCTGAAATTGATCTTCTCACCCCACATCTAGACCAGCTCTGGGAGCCACCCAGCCCCATATTCAGTGGACAACAAGGCTGCTTACCTTGAAGGGAGGGAATAAAATGCAAGCAGCTTTTGGTGACCCCTACCCTCAGTGTAAAGCTGAGATCTATAGCACATGAAACTTGACCTTTATCTTGCTGCTATGTGAAAATTATGGTCTAGCAAGTGATTTATATATTCAGATTTTCATGTGATGTAATTTTATCCACTCAGGCAGTGTGTGCATAAATAAGAAGTGCAAACTTGAGCTCCTTGGAGAGGCAGACTTGCAATGATATTTACTTAGAATTTAAGTTAGCATTATTGTTTTATAAATGATCAGTAATTAAAAATATGTATTTAACCAGGAGTGTATGGTGTATTATGATGAAATATTAAAAAATATCATACATATTGAATGTCCCTTATTTGGGGGTGGGCTGGGAAGTTTAGTGGAAAACATATTTCTTTTGTATTTGTAACTTGTAGAAATGACAAAGAATAGACTTTTTAAAATAAAATAAAACAAAACTGAGTCAATAATAAAGCATTTTTTATTATGATTCCTCATAAAGCTTCAAAATATTGTTTCTAATGGCCTTTCATAAATTATATCATAAACATATGATATTAAAACATTTCCTTTCACTGCTTCATGAGGATATTATTTGTGTTTGCTAATAAATTATGTCTTGTTACATTACAATTACTGTACCTTCTTTGGCGAATATTAGGTTCAGAATCTTTGAGGCTTGTACTCAGAAAGCAGTTAGTGAAGACATACTGACTTATGATAGTTGAAGCACCATGTGTTACTGGTACACTGGGCTTACTGTAACTAGGTGCATGATAACCATTTAAAAATATAGTGTGAGTGTGGAATAATAATGCTTGTGTGTAGTAAAAATTCTCTGCCTGGTACAAATTCATGAGACTACGTTTGCAACTTGGAAATTCTCCTTGGCTTGCTACCACTTTAACTCGCTTCAGTTACATTTCAATCTTGATTGAAATTGCAGCAAACTCAATTGAAATACAGAATTATGAAGATAGTATGCTCAATTTTTTACTTAGATTGTACTGAAATCATGAAATTAGTTAAATTTCATGTTATGTATCTTTAATGAATTCCATGTAAATGTTAACAATGACAAATTAATCCTGCATCTTAATTGACTTAAGGAAATTTGTGTACTGCAAGAAAGATAGACCGAATTCTTCTTATTATTAGAATTGTGTTCTAATAACAATAGGGATGTCACACCCTGTTTCTCTTATTGACTGCAACAATACAGCATAATGGTAAGGCTTGTTAATTCAGATACCTGGTATATCATTTCATGCATTATACTGTATGTGGTTTTCCAGTAACTGTGAGGTGGAGTGAATGGAAGTAAATAGGAAGATATAAAGGATTTATATGGTTGATAAAATTGTAATGAAATACTTGATGTGTTACTTGAAGCATCATGTCAGTACTTCGTCACTTCTGATGTTGTTTCTGTATATCCAGGGAGCTAAGGGTAGGGAAGGGACAAGGGATATGAGATTCCTTCAGTTCTGATTTCTAACCCCTTCTTGAGAACAGCAAAATGCTCTCAGCTTTCCATATCAGGTAACTGAACTGTCAAGGCATGCAACCCAGCCGTGTATTCTTCATATTCTTATGTAGTGAAAGTCATGTTACATCCATGTGAAAGATAAATATTAGTTGTTTCATCTTACTATTTATTTCACTAGTCTTCTTTAAATGCCAGCTGTGCAAGTTATTTTGAGTCACAGGTTTCCTTTAAGAAAAAAATATCTGGTCACTTGCATATTTTCTATGTTGTAAGAGACAGTAAACAAGCAGCAACAACGAAACAGGAAAGCATGTACTTTGTGTTAAGAATTTAGTCAGTTTAGGCAATGCTGTCTCTTCTTTTCACTTTTCATGTCCACTAACTCACCAAGAAACTTAAAAGGTATCATGCTGAATGTTTGAGGAATACTGTCTTCTGGGACATGACACCATGTAGTTTGCTAGAGAGATAGCAGCATTTGAGGGGAGCATGTTCACCTGTATCTGCCAAGCTATATGACATTATATCCTACAATATTCTTCATATTTATTGCTGTGAGAATGCCACATTGCATAGCTCATGACTTAACTCCTTTCCCACCATATCTCCTACATATTTCGTGGCAGTGTAGCTGTCCATAGATATTCATTTTGAACCATGCTAACATGAAATGTTGAGTAAAGGTGAATTTAAAGCCAGGATTGACATACTTCTCATTCTTTATGTTTTTTCTTCTAGGTCGTGCTCCAGCAAGACATGACAACAAGGAATCGTGAGTATCTCTGAGGATCAAGTAGCATGATAAACCCATAATTAAATATATATATTGTAAGGTGAAGTTAACATTTCTTGTGCATGTCTTGGGGTCTGCAGTGGCATGCTGCTGAAGTCTAGTGGCTAATAGTGTCTAAGCTGTGTGTGTATAAACACATTCAGTTTTAGCATTAGAATGTGACAGACTTAATACATGCAATTTTACCAAGATGCTACGGCTTAAGACTGCGTAAGTTCTTGCTGACTCTGGCATCTGTATCACATGTGGCAGTGGGTTGCATTTTGGGCATTTTTGCTGATGGAACCTCATTTACAAGTGACAGTTACATCAGTCATTCATTACACTGCATGAATAATATTAACATAATCGTACCTTCATCAATTTTGTCATTCTTTGGTTGGTAACTGTGTAGGCTACTTTTGCAGGTTATGTGTGTGTGTGTGTCTCACACCACAACCACTACATTTGTCCATCTCTGTAATTCAAAAGTTACCCCTAATACAAGATCTGTTTGTTCTGTAATTGTATAATGCAAGGTGGAATGTATATGTATACATATATAGTTCATGAATCAGTGCCTCTTCACATTTTGTGAACGCTTATCAAACAATGTACAAGAGCAGTCAGTAAGTCAGTATGGTACTTCATGGTAGCATTTTGCCACAAAGGGAATGCAGTTCCTTGAGCTAAATGACAGGAAATCGATTATGAAATTAAAGAAATGACCCTTTGAAATATAAATTAATGTAATTAGTGAGACACTTGTAGAGCATAGGTGTAGTAATAGTAATTATTCATATACTGCTGAGTCTGTTGGTAAGGAAAATGTTTATATTAAAGAAAGATGGAGTGGATAGTACAGGATAACACATTGAGACACTATGTAGTCCGTTTAGAAAGTTAAGAAGCAGGTAGAAGACATGAGAATGCTATTGAAGCAAATTGTAGCAAACTAGATGGTCAGACTAGCTGATGGCATAGTTTATTCACAAGGAAAGGTCTCCAAGCTCCCTCTTGATAGGAATCTAAGTTAGGCCATGGGGCTGTTATGGATGTAGTAATAAATACAAAAATGTGATTGTCCATGCTAGAAATTAAATTCCAGCTATCCTTCTGGCAGGCAGTATTGTCACCATTAGAATTCTGTAGCAACTTAATGGCAATTCATTGTATTCTAAGAGAGGTTCAAATGCAATCGCTGCCACTATCTCACCTGTGCAGTTCCTGAAAGAAGGAAGTGAAGCAGGCTGTTTGGTCCTGTGTATTATTGCATAGTTGTACCCACAATACCATATGGAGGCAAAAGGTCTGAAATGTATGTTACACTGTCCCCAACGTAGCATAGTATAATTTTCTTTAGTCACTTGAGGGTATTTCCAAGATTTCACTATGGAACAAACCATGATCACTCTCCCGCTCATCCCTTCCGGATTATCATTCTTATTTATCATTCCAGATTTAATGGAAATTGCATGACCTTGTGAACTGATAAGTATATACAAAGATCATGGAAACAGTTACATGTATTATGTGGCAAAAATTATTCCTCGTGTTCTCATAGGTTTGGAGTGTAGGTCTAGGTGGGGGGTGGTCACAGTAATGAACCTTTGTATTGCATGTAAATTGCAAACATATTCTATCTTTCATCCTACGCTATTCCTTACTTTTCGCATCTTGTTGCTTCTGTAGGTCACACCTGTGTACTTTGATTCTGTTAAGATTATTCTTTACTAACAGGAGTGGGGAACATCATGTAATGTGACTTAAACTTAACATACAGATTTGTATCCTCTACATTATTACTGGCCGCCTTAGATTGTGTTTCTGATGTGGTACATTGTGGGTAAAACTCTATGTGTTAATGTTATCTTCAGTACTCCGTAACAATATTTTAGAGTTGTGTTGCATGTGGTTTTCAGAGAGACATTCATAAAGGACTCGCAAACACAGGGTACTAACCCCAACAAAGGAGACAGTCTACCTGATGAGCAAAAGAGTCTAACATCAACAGTCAAAGTGAAAGAAAGGCAAGAACACTGATGTTCACATCATAACAGAAGTCAAGCTCAAAAACTCAACTGTTACATCTCTCTTAATCTCTTAATTTACATGTTGAAAGATGTAACAAGGGCAGTGGTCCACAAAAGGGGGGCACTCCACATGGGTCAGAGCTTCTGAGGGAAACACTCAAAGAACTAAATGGTTTTTAAATGTATGTAGATGCACTAGGACTTTTCTTCAACAGGCTGAACTTTGGCATTCACAGTTTTAACATGACAGAATGAAAAACGTTAATACCAGTACAGCCAAATCTGTGTAAGAATGTCCAGTTTTAAAAACCTAATTGTATGCACCCTTTGAATATCTTCTATTTATTTCAATTTTTTTTTGTTATCCCATACAGTGAGATGACTTCATTTTTACTAGTGTGCCCATGATAAGGAACTGAATCATTCCTTGCAAATTCTATTCTCCGTCACAACATTACAGGACAAATCCCACATATTTTCAGCTCTATGTAACATGTTGGCTGGGCCAACCCCACATATGCACATTTCCAGTTTGTCATTTTTTATCACACCGTCTCTGAATACGCGCATATTGTTTATTGTTTGAAGGTGTAAATCATCACTTCTGTTCAGGGAATGTAAATAGTTGAAGAGCATACAGAATAGAGGGAATAACAGAAAATACTACAGGGTGAAGTAGTGGTTAAAATTTTGGCAGATAAGGAATCCAGTCTTGAGAGTAGGCCAGTGCCTAAAATGCAGAGGTGAAAGTTGTAGTTGGTTAAGTTCTGAATATTATAACACACTCTTATAACACACAACCTCTTGCTATTTTATAAGTTATACATTTTCTAGTCATTTTTTATGATTTCATGTTTTTAATCTCATAGCTAATATCTCCCTGTATCACCAAGTGCAATCTGCACAAAATTCTCTAATTCCAAATTTCAAGTAACATATTTATTAGTATTTCAGCGTGTAAATATTGTATAAGTTGCCATATTATATTTTTAATAAATGATTACTGATTGATTTTTTTCAGTGATCGGTTTGTAGTCAATGGTTCATGTGAAGTTTTAATTAGGTATCACTCCTAATTCTATGAAGGTTCTGAATACGGGTTATTTTGTCTTTCTTCTTGCTCACAGTGTAAAGCTTATCACAACATCTCTTATGTTTCTTTCAATTGTAATAAATCATGCTTATCTGCAGTCTGTACCCTAACCAGAAGTTGACACAACACATTACATAAGCCAAAGGATAAAGCATTATCTTTTAAGGACCAAGGCTGTAATTTCCAGTATACCTCAGGGGCCCAAGGTTAAATATCAAAATCATTGCTACAGGTGCATTTTTTGACAACTTTGGTCGACACTGGGCCACTCACCATGACATTCAGTAATGACTTACGTCAGCAACGGGTCCTAAAAGTTTTAAGTACGTGAATTTTTAAAACTGTTTGAAGGGAGTTCTACTAATCTGTGAAGAAAATTCTACATAATTTGCATTTACACATATATTGTTTGTTTTGTTCAATTTCGTGTGCTGAGGTCTTAGATGAGTGTTGTAAGTACGTGTACACATAAACAGAGTTTTGATGTTTTGCTGACCGTGCTTCTCAGTATAATCTTAGCAGTTGACCAACTTTATGCACAAATTCTTGTTTTTTAATAAGTTTATTATATTCCTCTACATGTTTCGAGCACTGTTGTGCTCATCATCAGGAGGTCTAATTGTATTATACAACATCTGGTATCATCACACTCTGTAGGTGGCTGTCCAGTTTGCAGGTTGAGAGAGGAGTCCTCTCTCAACCTGCAAACCAGACGGCCACCTACAGAGTGTGATGATACCAGATGCTGTATAATACAATTTGACCTCCTGATGATAAGGGCAACAGTGCTCGAAACATGTAGAGGAATATAATAAACTTATTAAAAAACAAGAATTTGTGCATTAAGTTGGTCAGTTGCTAAGAACATACACAGAGATGCTTCACTTATTTTACTGTTAAATATATAATATGTGAACAGACTGTCTACAGTAGCATGAAACATACCAACTGCACATCTTTGAATTGTTTGGTAATGGAGCACCATTTTATCTCACAATTCATAAGTGCAAGCGGTTTTCAGGACCGAGAAAAAAGGCGTAAGAAATAATGTGACACTATGCATGAATACAACACAGCTTAGCTTTGTTAAAAGGGAAACTGGGACCATTGAGCATGCAACTTGTAAATATTCTGTGAGGACAAAATGCAGAGATTCAGGATATTAAAGCAGGAGTTTGTAGAGTAACAACTGTGTTTGAAGGATTTAACATTATTGTGGGATGAATACAATCATAGAATATGCATGTGTACAATATGTATCAAAAACTAAATTTTTGCAGTTTTTCATTACTTTAATATTTAACTTCTGTTTCTCTATCCTTCACTCTCTCTCTCTGTCTCTCTGTCCCTTATGAATTGAAAGCCATATAAGAGAGAGATCAAAATATACATACATACATACACACATGCATAAATATGTACATACATACATACGTACATACATACATAAATACACACATACACAAGCACAGTTATGTGGATCTTAACTTAAAACTACATATGCAAGGGGTAGCCAGGAATTAATTAGGGCAAGGGGTGTGGATTAAGTGACACTGAAAGAAAAAGACATGAATGGTCAGTGGGGGTCATTTTTGTGACAGTAATTAGAAAAGATCTTATAATAAAAATGAAAAAAATATAAAAACAATATAGGTCATCTGTTAAAGAGTTCTAAATTTTTTTTTACTTCAGTGCCCCTTCAGAAACATCACGGTATGTTGCAGGTCATGTTAAAATAAAAATCACTATAAATCCGATTTTCTTGGTAAAAAAAAAGCCAATACAAGTTGGAATTTTCCAACTGCCAAATTAAAACATTCATCTTCAAATAAGTTCTGAATAAGCTTATGTTATTGGATGTAGAAATTGTGGAAAATAGATTGCATATTGACATTAATGTTTACACATATTTTTATCCAAATTTATTTTCATTCATGCTGACATGGTACAGCTGCAGTGGAGTATTGCTGATACTCTGTATGTACACAGAAGGTTTCAACCTGTGCCAGTCTTTGAGGAGTGTGAATCTTGGTCATTTAATAGGTCTGCCAAAAGTTTGGCACTTTGGAATATGGAAATTGGAACTTCATTGTGGGTCATTTGAACCCCCTCCCTTCCCACTGTGAAATGAAGCCCTCCACAGGTCCTGGGAGAAGCTGAATGGACTCTCAAGAGATGTATATGGACAAACCTCACTGAAATGTGTCACTTAGGTTCACTTTTAATTCATTGGTGTTGTAGACCCTTGCTTTTTACAAAGATACAAATACACTTCCAGCCATAACTCTTGAAGGATTTTTTAGACTGATAGCAAACACTTTGTATATACTGATAAAATTAGCATGATATAATCCTTGCAGTAAGTATATCAGGTTTTGAAAACTTCTAGAGTAATAAAATTGACATGTGCCTTATTCGTGCTACATAGTAGTACTGGTACTTATTTCATCGGTTGTTTCTTGATGTTTGTCAGGGCTGTAGTACAGAAGTAATTTTAGAATTTTTTAAAATTAAGAGCATTTACAAAATGGACAATAACATAAGAAATTCATAAAGGAACTGGTGAAAAGCCCCTTCATGTTGCCATAATTCGCATTCTTGCTTCATTTTATTTATAAAGGGAAGTCATTCATTTCTGTTAGCACCATGGGTTCAGGTCTGATATCTGTGATTAGCACCTGGGTTTTATTTGAGGGTCTTCTGGGATGTGATGCTGTGTCATTCAGTGAGTGGTTCCCCTTTACTTCTTCTTTATCCTTGAAGATGAAGGCATTATATTCTTTGAAAACTTTAGGAACCACTTGCCTGATGTCACACTGTAATAAACCAGAAGGGCTGAATCCTTAGATACAATGCTATGAGAACCTCAGATCTCACAGAGTAAGAAATGAGTTCTGAGGGTGAACAACGAAAAATTTATTTTATTATTTGCAGGTGAAGTACTGTCATTTTGTATTTTCTGACATCCAGTTGTAGGCCTGGAATGGCTAAGAAAGAGTAGCTGGTATACTTTTTATATGCTATAACAGTGAACTTGGTAAATATTGGTGGTGATAGTGTCATCAAATTCACAAAATTGTCATTTGGGAATAAATAAGTGAAAGATTCTTTAGTAGTTTTGTAATAAATATGATCAGATATAACCTTGAAAACTGGGATAAAACCCACATCTGTACAGAATGTTTCATGAAACAAAATGACTGTACAAGAGTAGGATGGTTTCTTAAGAAAGATGGAAATTTATGTATTTTGGAAGTGCTACAGCTTAGTTTTACCATTCATGGCATCATTAACTAATTCACATCTTGGGGTACCAGAGTACCAGAGTACATGTAAATTGATATCTTAGATGGCCTGGTGGTTTAGGCTGTCGCATGGAAGGTGAAAGGCCCAGGTTCAGTCCCTGACTGGGATAAAATTATAACTTAGATCAATACTAGATCACATAGATAGTTGCTCCAAGAATATTCAGACTCTTGTTGATAGAAAGTGTTGGACTGCCAGACCTTTTGAGGACCATTGCATACGGTACTGGTGGAATGGATTTGACATCCCTGTGGTTGGAAGTGAGATTTGACGGCACTGCAGGTGGCAGTTGGATGCATCCATTGCATGTGGTGGTGCATGGCTCAAGAAGATAAAACCACGTATGGTTGTAAAGTGCTGTATCTGTTGCATTATGCTTTGTAACATGACTAACTGACTGTCTGTGCTTAGCTTTATGTAAAACTTTTGTATATTCCTATTATTTTAGAGAATAATATTAATATGCATGTTACAATAGGTAGTATAGGTGTTCTGTGTAATTTAATAAGTGTATGAACTGATCCATGAGATATTAAAAATTTTCTACACCATAAAAAATGAACACAATTTTCAGTACGCTTTGACATGCATTGGCCAGGGCTTTTTTTAAAATTAGTTCCACTTCTTTAGTGATGATGTAGAAATTTTTTTCATCCTCTCTCAGGTCTGCTTTCAAAAAAAAAAAGAAAAAAGAAAAAAGAAATATTACTGTTCAAGGGGGACACTGATAATATATGTCTACCATATTGTTGATTGTTTAACAAAATGCAGTTTTTATACTTGATCTTTCCAAACATCTGTCAAAGTGAAATCTTAGTTAAGCTGCTGAATTAATACATAAACACAGTATAAGTGGTATATTTTCCACAGTCTTCATGTTTTGGTTGTCTTCTGATATAAAATTCCAGTCCATGGTCCTGCTGCAAAATCTCATGCCATGAATTTGCTGTGTGTTATGAATGGAGTAATTTTGCCTATTTCTGCACAAACAGGAAATAGAAAGTCCAACAATTCTTCATGCTAGTGCATTCTTATGTTACTTAAGTAATGCCAAAGCAATCATAACTTTTCATCTTTTTGCATACATGTGTTGTCAAATTTATTCTGTGCACACCTTGTAACTTTGGGCGAAAAAAGTTTGTTTCAGTAGCCAACATCCACAGTTCCAGTTGTGAAAACCTCATACATCACTAAATACATTTGGATTTCTATCTTTAGCCACCCAAATTTTAAAGTAAATTCCTTTCAAATTGAAAATAAGAATTGTAACTTGCAAGTATAAAAATTAATTCTGTGTGTTGTGCATAAAGATGTTGATTATTAAGTGTGTTTGTAACTCTTTCTGAGGGTCCCATAATGTGCTTTCATTTATATGAAACAGGGACACAAGAACAACATTGGAAACTAATTGCTGCCAGCATAATAACTTTTTGTCTCACGGATCAGTGTATGGAACTGGACTTGCAGTTTGTAAACTCATCCACCATAGTAGCATATAACATAAGTGTCATGTGTCATCTTTATTAAGTATTGGACCGAAATGTAATGATGCCACCACCAAATTTGTCACATTATGCCAATGTTTTAAAATTTGTTAACATTTCATGTATAAATATATAAAAATGTACTTCTATACGTATTTTCCATGTTTGCCTTTTGTCTTTTGTCCCGTGTGAAATGTACATCATTGGCTTGTATATTATATGTTTCTTGAAATTTATGTACCAAATATATATCAACATACAGATTTTAAACCGCCCTATCTCCTACTTCACGTGGTGTATGTGGTATACTCTTTACACGTAACAAGGATTGTAGGATGTGCCAGTTTTAAAATTTGTCATTACATAATGATTCATTGGATTAATAGTTGTCCCTCTCCAGCCAGTTCAGTTAGATGTTGCAATCATTGTATGTGTTTAAAGGGTGTACCATATGGCTATGTATGCTCTGATATCATTAGGGCGCTTAATTCAGGAAGATCAATTTGTGCAATATTGTTAAACACATAGAGAAAGTGCTCAGTGGATGAGATTGTTTGGGTCACAGAGGCACTGTTTGGAAGATAATATTAAAAAACACACCTTAAGAAAGCGGGTTGTAAAGACATGAAATTAAATGAATAGTTGGAGGTTATAAAAGTCTTTCCAAACTTTATGATATATTTTAAAATTTGATAAAATTGGCTAAATGACTATCAATTGCTTAGAAGAAATCCTGTGCCTTGTACTCTTTTACCAGCTACAGTATTGGATCTATAACGCCATTGGTTCTCCATACACCAGTGGCAAAATTTAGCATACATCAGCACTGATGTAACAGTGCATGATTATCTCCAACACTTATTACTCACATTGTCTGATAATAATTTTAAATTTTATGATCTTCAGTTACAAAACATATGGTCACATGCGAGTTTAGTAAAAATTTTACCTACACAGGGGGGAAGGACTACTTATGCTGTAAAAATACTCGTATGCCATTATTAAATAGTGCATATTGCTTTCTTATATAAAAGAGGAAGTCTATGATAATTTGAGACATTCTTCATGCAGTTGCAGGTGGAAACAACTGTTCTGATGGGAAAGAGCCTTTTAATTGACAGAATAGGAATACAATAATAAGGTTAATTATGATAAAAAATGGTACCATTATGAAACAGGCATCTTCCTCTTCCATGTTATGCATTCCAATATTTCTCCTATTTAAACTTTGCCTCATATATTTGACCCTGGTGGACACATTGCATAAAACTACGTTACTCAGCCATTTCCACCTTAAACATTTTTCACTACTGTATGTGTGTGACTATTGATTTGCTTCACTTTTGTGATGTGTGTACTGTACAAAATTGAATGGGACAGCCAACAGATTTATGGAAGTGGATAACATATTTGTTACAGTGTGACATTGTTGCTGGTGTGATGTATCATGCTACAGTTTCTTGGTTTATTTTACGTATAGTATGTAGAAATCTTAAATTGATTCAAATTTATGATTCTCTTAACTAAATTATTTCATTGGATGCTGAATAATTTTATCAGGTATTAATTTTGAGAAGATGTATTATATACTGTTTGAATTTTAGTTCAGGTACGTTTGAAATGTGTATAACACACTCATAATATGGCGGTCCCTCAGTAATCTGGATCCCCAGGTGGTCCAGACAGTTTTGGGCCTACTGTAGCTCAGTATTCCTCCACTGAAATTATTATTACAGTACATCATCATCGTCATCATCATCATCATCATCATCATCATCAATGAGTACAGTATTTTCACTTTAAGAAGTTTTACTGTAGCATTGAATGATGACTTGGATGTTATCTGTACTGTGGATATATTATATTTATTTTATATTATAATTTTAGCTATACTGTGGAATTTCCCGTTGGTGGTTCAGATTCCTGTTAATCTGAACCACACCTTTCCCCTTATGGGCCAGATGACTGAAGGACTACTGTATTGTGGTGTACTAGGACTCAAGTAAAGATCAAGTTATTTCTGTGGCTGTAATGTATGCCGTTGAGGTGTATTTGTGATCATAGAACTAAAGATCCATGCATGTTAGAACTTCATTCTAGATGGAGATATGTGGTCAACTCTAATATATGGTACATCATCCCCAGTAAGAGTCATCTTAGAAATTATTGATGAGAGGTTTGGTGAATTCCAGACCCATAATGGTGAAGAGAACAATCCAAATGCCCTTAATAGATATGAACCCAGAGCGTCAAGCATACAGCCAGTCACTACATCAATTTACCTATCATATCTCTCACTATTAGGCAATAATGTAAGTTAGAAATATAGTAAAGTGTTAAGCCCAAAGACAGAAGAAAAATGTAGATAGTCATGTATTTTACAAATTGAGGAACTTGAAATATCTAACCCTGCTTTAGAATGTACTTTGAATTGAGGGTTCTTGTCTTCTGGGGTGTTTTTCTATGTAGCATCTCTCTTCATTTCCAGGATGTACCACCTGTTGAAGGTGAAGTCACTGTAAGTCTTCTGAATGTCATAATATGTTAAATTACCTGCTACTTGGAATAACATCCCAGAAGACAGAATCTTCAACATGAATGCTGTGGAAAATCTTTTTTGAATTTTTAATCACAGCACAGTATGTTAGAAGTTATTAGTTCATTTATTTTTAGCCATACTTGTAATCGAATATGATTACAGCATAATTTGAGTGCAGAATATTTAAACACACATGGCTGCTTTCATGTTTTGTTGCCCATTAGCTGGGAGTGCTCAGTCGAGTAAATGACTGGTTATGGCATCAACAGTTTTTGATTCCTGACGAAGGCAGGGATTTTTCTTTTCACCACCATTTCCAGCTAAGATATGAGACCCTCCCCTGATCCCCCTGCCCATTGAGAACTGGACACCATTTTCTTGGGTTGTAAGGCAGACAGATGAGGAATGTGGCCACTTGTCTTCATGTAGCATTGAAGTGTAGACTGCCTTTTCTATACAACTTCATGTCATGGTATGTAGGCACAGGAATAGATTCTCTTGTTTTAATTCCATTATATGCAAAGTTTTCCACAGGAAACATACAAGCTCTTTAAATTTTGTTCATTTAGTTTTTATTATAATGTGACATTATAAATCAAACAGAAAAATCTGTTTTACAAAGTTCACATTGAGATAGCTGGTTGCTGCTTGCAGTAGTGACACGGAGAGTGCTGACCATGGACCAGCTGAGAAGAGCAAGAAACCCAAGATGAATCTCACATATATCCTAAAGAAGAAGAAGGATAAAGTGGCTGCGGATGCTGAGGACTTGAAAGTAAGGGATGAAAAAACCAACTCTTGGTTACTTGTCTTGTCTATTGATTGTTGTATATGATTGTTTTTTAATTGTTCATGCATGGGAGAGATGATAAATTCGTACTAAATTTTGTTCAAAAAACCAGAAGGGAAGAGATCAATTGGAAGGTATAGGCACAGATGAAGTAGTAATATTAAAATTCTGTGTGGTTTTTTGTGTGGTGTTGTGTGCTTTCCGGCTTCTCCCATGATGTAAGTGATATCTTCGCTTTTGTGGAATGTTATACAGCGTATATTGATAGTTAGATACTGACGTTTTGGGACAATGTATTGGTCCCATCTTGTAGGGTCATGCAGTCCTGTTATTCTTCTTGGACTGCTTGACGCTTGAAGTTGGGACCGATAGGTTGTCCCGAAACGTCAGAAACTAACTACCAATCTATGCTGTATAACATCCCAGAAGAGCGAAAATTTCATGCTGTTGTGTTGCGTGTTTAAGCAGCACTTGTACACTTTAAAATGGCTTGGGTTGCGTGACAACATCACGTCATATAAATCCATTTTAAATACTGGATAACAAATCACTTGTTTTAATTACTTGTTTTCCATCCTTATTTCAGTTTCAAAATGTAGCCATGGAGACTGAGAAGGTATGTGCCGTAATTTTGTGATTTTGAATTGGAAATTGTGTTATGATTGCATGATTGAAAATCCCTTTCTTCTTTCATCACTCTTCTCCTCTTCCTCATGTTTTTTGTGTTCTGTTCTCTGTATTCTCGGAGTTTGTATTGAGGTTTCAACCAGTTCTTACTGAATTAACCGTTCTGATATGGTACCTGGTGCAATAAGACACTTGAAGATAATGTTGAGGTCTCGTCTCCTGTCATGTGAGCATATGAGTTGGTGCAGAGGTGCAGCTGTATGAGATTTGAGTATCTCGCTGTGATGAATATTAAGATAATGGTATCTTTGGATGTGACACCATGCATTATGAGAGGTCTGTTTCGGAGGAATGTGCTATTTGTTTATTCAGTGTTGACCTTGATGTTTCTCATAAATTTTGACATTCAGGTGACCATGCATCATGATAAATTCTTATAATGAAACCAACTAGATGCACTAATTTCTCAAATTTATTTTTGGAATAAAACTCTACATGTTTTGGACAGTTCCTCTGTCCATCAACAGGAGTTTTTCACTGTACACACACACACACACGTTTGCTGACAGCTTGCTTGCAGGATCAGGACCAAAACTGGTTTTGTTCTCAGAACCAAACCAGTTCCGTCCTGATTCTGGTTCTCAGAACCAAACCAGTTCAATCCTGATTCTGCTCACAAACTGTCAGCAAACCTGTATGACATATACCATTGCTGTGTGTACAGTGAAAAACTCCTGATGATGGACAGAGGAACTGTCCAAAACATGTAAAGTTTTATTCCAAAAATAAATTTAGAAATTAGTGCATCTAGTTGGTCTTATTATAAGAATTTCTCATAAACTTTGGTATATATCAGCCACATCATATGGTGTCACATCACAGAATACCATTTTCCTAATGCTATATAACTGCTTCAGACTCCTCAAATAAAGAGACTTGCAGATCCAGAAAGGTTGAAGCTTTCTTTCTATTGAAAATAAATATTAGGATTCTGAAGAACAATTCACAGTCTTTACATAACATTAAATATTTGACACATTTAATTGTAATGTATGTAAGTTGGTAGGTAATGCACATGTTTTTAAGTTTTGTTGTGTTTGCAGGAAATGGAGAAGCCTGGCACAGAAAGCAGTGAACATATTGTCACTTCAACAAAAGGGAAACCACATGGACAGGATGTGGTTTACGCTGAACTCGATCTGCAGTCAACTCAGCGTCCTGTTGTTCGCCGGGAGGATGACAAGACTGAATATGCTGAAATTGTACATACAAAAGCAGACGAAGAGGGGGAGGGAGCTCAGTGAACAAAATAACTGCCCCTTTACCATCATGTTCATTCCAGATTCTACTTTTTCGCAGAGAAGTGATATGATTTTATAATGAAACTTTGGTTTCTTTTTGATTATAGACAATTTGCCACTACTATTTTGCAGTTTTTACATACAAGAATAAGTATCATGTATAGTATGGCTATACATGTATGTTGAAACACTGAAGAGCTGAAGTTTTAGTATTGGTTGTTATGTTTTATCTTTGCATCTGAATTGGTGATACGACTAGTAAGTTAATTTACGTATATTATTGTTTACTATTTTTTGTACTTTAAGGGCAGTTTCTGGGAATATCCATAGTGACCATCATGATATTTGACGTTGAAAATTATTGATATAGTTAATACATTATTGGTAAAAGTACAATTACATTTTAAGGAGAATGTATAGTATTTGCAATACACAGGAAAATTTTATCATTTTTATTGTCTTGTTGCAGGATTCCTTTTGAATTCTAAATTACTCTTTTCTTGTCAGTATTATCTTGTGTTGACAATTAACATGTGGTATGTGACAATATTTAATCATATGCAAGTTTAAAATATCAAGTCCTTTGTATCCATACAAGTAACAGTGACTTCCCACCTATGAAAGAAGCATTCTGATTGTCACTGTTCAGTATTGAAATGTGCAACTACTACAAATCATATGATGGTGTAAGGAAAGTAAAGTTAGTGGCTACTAATAATACCTCTTAACTTAGTCTTCTATATGCTTGCAATTTGTTCATAGTTTCAGACTTTGCCACCCCCTCCCCATCCTCAGAACTTGTATTGAAAGGATATTTTATTAGTGCCAGTGTGGAACATCACATCTGCTATGAGCAGGAACTTTGAGAGATGACAAAACTTCAGTCTTATTTCACAATTGTGTAGCTTCTTGTAACTGACGTCATAGAATAAGTCTTGATTTGCTGTTGCTGTTAGGAAAACCTGCTTTGGAAGAAGACACAACAATAGAAGTTACTTACCCTTTGATGGCAGATTGTCTTTGTTGTTTGTTGATGTTGAAGGAGACACTTAGTATATTGTGCATGAACAATGTTGGCACATTCACTAGTTAAACTGATAGCATATTTCGGGATGGAGAGGTCAGATCCCACCAGCATAGCGTGCTTGAATGTGCTGAAAACTAGTTTGATGGATTTTTAATTTTGTTTTCTTTTACTGTGGAATCAGAAGTAGTTTGAGGGTTTACCAATATGTTCAGATTTAGCATGACATAACCCCCCACCATAGCTCCAGAGGTGTCATTTAGATTGCAGGAAGGTTATGGAGGGTTTGCCTAATAGGCCCTAAACGTAGTGCATTTTTTTATTGAAGTTCTTCCACTTGCATATGATACTGAATAGGTGTCATTCCTGTCCATTGCAAGTCTATTGCATCACCACTTGAACGAGAACATCGCAGTCCTGTGTAGAACTCCGTGTATGATGTTAACATCTCTGTCACTTATAAGATCACCTGATATGTTCCCTTCTGCTACAGTTAGTGAACAGTTTGGTTTCACAATATGAGAAAATCATATGTTAATGTTTTAGGTTTTGATGTCCTTTGTTTGTGTGCAATTAAAGACAGTCATATGATTTGTGTATGTGTCTCTCTCCTTGTTCATGCACTAATGTGGTTATTGCTGTAGTATGGATGTGGTTCAAAGTTTATTAGAAACCCCATTTTCATATCAAAGAATTGAAGAAAAGGCAATGTTAAAAGCATGCCCTTCAACCAGAAGGTATTAAAAAATGTAATAACACAGCAAGAGATCACGGACATCTTGGTGGTAGTAAAAGGTTCCCAAGACATCTGCAACCCAAAGGGGTGTTGTGTTTGATGCTTGAGGAGTAATTTAATTGCTAAAGGTAAGAGAGATTGCAGTTCCTTAGCTTAAGACATTTATCAGCACAGAATGGGTCTAAATTTGCTGTAAGAAGTTACTGTAGAATGTAAAAATAAGTATTAAAATATGAATATTTCAATGAAACAAATTTTATACACTTTCCTTAAATGCAGGTTTTGGGGATGAGGGGTGCACAGCTTTATTTGGTGCTGGACCAACATGCTGGGATAGATTGTGGGTCACAACGGTAGTGTAGCACTTTACTTGTTCTCCAATATAATTTTGTTTGTATTGCAAATTTTGTATGCCAGAGAACACCTTAAAGTGGGTTGCAGCAGATGCGTAGAGCAGTTCCTTGTCAGCCATCATAAGATTTGTCACAACATGCAAACATACCTAACTGCACTGAAGAGTTAAATTTGTTAGAACAGAACTTTGTCTCTTACAGAAATAAACTAAGGTTTTAGTGAGAAGATGTCATGCGCCTTTGTGTTTAGAATAACTGAATATAATGGCAGCATGATGTGTGTCTTGTGCATGTAGTTTGTCTCTTCTTTTTCTTCTCCTTCTTCTTCTTCGTATGTTTGTCACATTACCAGAGCAGTCAGTGTATTATATATATTATATTATATTATTATATTAATTTTATTACATAAATAAATTAATTAAGTTTTATAGCTTAAACCCATGCTTGTAGTACTACTACCATTATAATTTGTATCTACAATCATAAAGTGTTTGTTAACATTTTTGTTTTCATTTTATGATCGTATTACAGGTCCATCTATATAACCTGCTTCAGAAAATTAAATAAATACGTTGAAATATGAATGCTCACAAAAGAACAGGTTCTTTATCTTGGTGCTACTTTCTGAATCACCTTCACAGGATACCATAGAAAATTGTGCACCAAGCCTATCATTAGCCATGCCTGGAATCCACAGCTGTATTGTGCACTTGGCCTAAGACTATGTGCTCCTTAGATCAGATGTTTTAGTTACATGTGTTAACCCTTCTAATTTTTCATATATCCCATTGCACATATGGATATTTGAAAGTGACTGCCTCAAGGTTTAACGTTTCCTACACTGTATGTGTGATTTTTGTATTACTAAATTCCTGATTATTTCTATTTTTATTGTTGTAATGAATTATTGTTACACTACACTGACTTCATTGTCCTGTGTTATGAACATTAGATTTATTTTATAATTCCAAAGTAAAATAATTATTATTTTAAGATTTGTTTGTATTTTAAGTGTTGCAGCTATGTATATGTTGTTTTATTTGAAGCAGATTTTTAGAGTTAGTATTGATTCTGTCATCTGAGTGTATGTCTGAGCATGCTGCATTTTGTATTGCTTTCATTATTGACTGTTGTTATTATTGTTAGTAACAGTACAGTACAGGCTCATGTATATAATTTATAAGGGGTTATAAGTTGTGCCAGATATAACAGATAATCTGACATTGTAATGAAGGAATTATTTGGATGTTTGGAAATACAGTAAAAGTAGGTATTTTGATCAGATTTAAGTGTAAGTGGCTTGGTGTTTAGTGTGTTTGCTGGTAATGAGACTTGAGGTAGGGTACATGTCGAATTGGTGTGAACATGCATGGCATATTAAACATCCTTTAATTATACCAACTTAATATACAATGTTTCTTTCATTACACACATTTGTTGTATCTTTCTGGTATGTTTCCATGTCACATTCACCATCATCAGGGAGAACTTTTATGCCCTTTACCTAAAACCAGATATTGTTATGAAGTTGTTAACTATGGTTTCTATAGTAGTTATGCAGTAAATTATAGAGGTACAACTGTGCATATATTTTGGACCTATAAAATATACAGTAGTTAAAATCACAGATGTGGCACCATAGTGCTATCTGTTAAAAACCTGGATAATCTATGGTTAAATCTCCTCTATATTAAACATAAGTGTACAGTTGGCTGTGATTGGCTGTTCTTTTTCTTGGGCTATGCATTTTCATGACAGTGTATGTTCATCTGTCTTTCTTCAAATTAGGATTCAGTCCACTGGACGCAAAATCATTCAGAAGACCCATTGACTAGAAAACAATACAACCTTATGAGTTTACATAAAATCAGGTTGTTACAAGTTATGCTGTATGAACATATGGATATGACCAGTGGACTCACTCTGTTTTTGTGGAGTTTTCTGTGTCAGCCAGTAGAACAGTGATTTGGTTGTGTCTGTGAGCCTGTCCTATGTATGTCATTGGCCTTGTATCGATCCTTGTGTTGTACTAACGTGTATAGTGGAGTTAGATCTTGGGTGTGTGGTTCTTGGATCAGTAATCCTTGTTGTCAAAATGTTTGTACGTAATAGGCTTCCCAGCAATTCATTCTCTGTCCGTTGTACTTTTAGTTGGTATAGTTAATGGGATGTTTAATATTATGAGAATGCATGGAATGGATAATTTCAAAATGCATGATGTAATTTATCCTTACTAATCGTATTCTCAGGCACGGTCTTCTACATGCCATTCACTGACTGACCTAATACTGCAGGCAGTAAAAGATGATACATTTTTAGAACATGAAATAATCAAGTCTCAATGTATTTTTGTATTATTTTATGTGTGCACCTGGGGGTGAGATGTTTGATTTTGAGCGAGATTGCTGTAGCTTTGTCATTCTTGTGCACCTTCCATTTTCCAAATAATATGTCTGATTGCAATGAAATTTGTACAGTTCTGTGACTCTTAAACTTAATCCTTTCTGGACCAATCTTGATTATACATTTACCTGGCATGTCAGCTATTCTAAACCTAAATGTATTCATTTCCTGGCTTTTTGTTTTCACCACCACAACAACACTCTTGCCACTTGTGTTATACGTTCGTTTATTATTCGAATTTTGATGCCTGTTTACAGAATTTAAAATAGTTCTTGAACTTTTTCCTGAGGTAAAATTGAGAAAATAACAAGAATAAAATTACAGAACCTGACCTGCTGATGAAAGAAATGTGTCATAGAGCATGTTTCAGCACTCAAAAAATGTGAGAATGAGTGAGTTCATCTAGCCATTGTGTATTCAAGGTTACTTGAAGTCTTTAAAAATTAACTTCTGTCCTGTGTAATAATTGGTTTCCTGGCTCACACATTATTCTTCTCTCCCAAGGAAAATACAGTCAGCTTTAAATCAATAGCTGAACATATCTCATGTTTTTGGGCTCAAATTTGATGTGAAATTTCAGTTAAGCACCAAGTAATCCCAATATTAACACAGTAAAAAATTGACGTTCATTTGATTTCAAGTTCTCTAAGGCAGAGGACTGGTGCCTGCTACACATGGGTTGATATGACTTTTCGGGACTATGTAAATGATATGATGATATGATCAGACCAGGGCGTAATGAACACATATTGCAAAGGGGATTATTACAATACAGGTTTTAAAAAGTGTTACATCACTTAGGTCTACATTTTATATTGTTGGGAATGACTTTAGGCGTTGTAACTGCTTTCTTTAACAAAAAGCCTCTAGAACCAGGGAGATATCATCTACCCCCATTTTCAACATTACAGCTTTCTGAGTTAGTATCAGAAAAAGGAGTCTTTACAATGCTGAAACTGTTCACAATTTGGCAGTCTGTCACATTATTAATAAAGTTGTTCCCTATTCATGCACTGTCTCCATTCCATGATTGAAATTGATGTAGAGATGTGTTTACAAGAGCACAGTGTGTTGAGTGAATGTATTTGCTTCTCAGAAGTAATTAATTGTGTAGTTATTAATACAGTCATGATTGATTGTAACAGTAAAAGTATGAATCATCTTCTGTGTGTGTGTCTGTGTGCGTGCATGTGCGCACGCATACTTTTTCTCTATGCAGAAAATGGGAACCGTACAAAGGTATGGATCATAAATTCACATACTGGTACTATTTCTTCAATACTGTATATAGCTGAATAGCAGTCATTTGGAATGTTATTTATGAGAATCTATGTCATCCATTTGTACAGTATGTATGTACATCAAAATCAAACACCAGTGACCACGTGTTAGATAGTGAACCACATTATTTCATTATTTTTATCAACAGATTAAAGTTTGTTTTTCCAGATAATGAATCACTTTTATATAGTTAATCCCTGGTGTAGTTTTAAATGAATTAGATTTTGAACAACATTGTTCTGCCAACACAAAAATTTGTACATCACCATTACTGATATTTCCCTTTCTGACATGCTGTGCATCTCTCATCCTTATCTTATGGTGACCATCCCTGATTTTTGGGAACAGTTCCCAAAATAGGACATGTTCCAGACTAATTTTGTGCCCAAGTTTGCCCCAGGTTTTTATTTTCCATTTTTTCCCCCATTTTTCTGATAATATTGTTTAGAATGGAGACTTTCTTAGATCTTATTAGCAACTCTTCCAATGAGAAGATGGCAGCAATGCTGCATATAGAGCAGTAAACAGTAAATATGTGTTTAAGATATAAACAATGACTGTAATGTGTATATCAACTTAATTGTTATTTCAGTGCTGTCCCCATCCCTGAAAATGCAAAAGAAAAGACAGTCACTTTACCTTACTTGTGCTAGAAATTTTTAACAGTTAATTATATTTTGGTAGAATATTCATTACATGAAAAACAAAATTATATGTTCTTCCAGTTTATGTGGAGAAAGCTGACAGCTCCTAGTGTATTCAGTGTCTGCCTCTGTGTATATCAGACAGCACAGGTTGATGACCTGGGCTAGATAGGCCTACTACTTACACAGCTGAATGAAGGCTTTATAACCAAAGTTGTACTGTGTTTGACCTGTAGGTACCATACTGTATGCAGAACACTTGGAGGTGAATACTGATTTTTGTATACATTTTGACCCATTTGGAGTGATTTTTGACTTTAGAAGTCCACCTGTTTTAATGCATTATGCCTCTGCTGATCCATATTTGTTTTGTTTTGTTATTAAATTTATCACAGACACACAATCCAGCATTAGAACAGTTGTTCCTAAATGTTGCACTGTACTGATCAGAGAGTTCAGTTGCTCTTACTAATTAGTTTTATCTTAATGTGGCTCATGAGAATCGCCATTTCACATTAAAACTCACAACAGTTTTACTTTTCAATACCATAATTACTGCTTTTATTGTTTTGTCTAGAATTCAGTGGTGGCATCATTGACTTGTTTAATGAGTTTTAATCTAAGTATTTGTACACATAATTCACTTGTAATATTATGTCAGGAGACATTTGCACACATTTTGTAGGTTTAAATGTCATTTAGATTTTTCTTTGTCCATAATATGGAAATAATATTAGATTCTTGAAAAAGGCAAAAGTGTGAAATGTGTTGCCATATTTAAGGCTAAGTTTTGAAACAGCTTCTGGTGTAGTGGCTCATTTTCCTAATGTTGATTGTAATCTTCATGATTGAAGTTTCAAATTTAAAGTTCTTGCTTATGTTGAGATACAAGTATAGTAATCTGTAAATAATAGTTACTTAATGGAGAACAGTTTGTGTTTTGTTAGTTAAATAAATGTGAAACATAAATTTAAAAAACAGGTTTTTAGATCATGTTGAACATCATATACTGATGCCAGGCATATGATGAAGTTAAAGGTATGGATTGTATTTACAGTGGTGATGTGTCCTTGCTAGAGTTGTACAGTTAAGACACATCATATTTAACCCTTTCCATGCTGTGAACAACATTCCCCGTATTAACCCTTTAAACGCCGAATTAAATCCCATCTGCCATCTGCTGGCATTATTAGAAGCTTACCATATTCTACACGTTAGCAGGATATGGGTTAATGTTCAGCCAGCTCTGCTTCCCTCTCTGTCTTTCATGTGTGAAAATATCATTGATAAGAAAGCTATCATGTCTTTCTTGTCAGTTTAAGCCAGTTATTATCATTATAATTCAACAACAACAGTAATAATAAGTCATGACCATCGGCCTTTGAAGCCATGATAGCAGAGTCAGTAGAGTGACTAAGCTATGGGCTAAGCAACTGAGGTATCATGGTTCAATTTTCGGTACAAACAAGAAATTATCTCTTGTACAGAGCGTCATTCCAGCTGTGGGGTCAGCCCAGTTTCATATTCAACGTGTGCTGGGTGTAAGGCTTTCAGGGCATGAAGCAGACCACTCATGCCCATTGAGTGGTGAAGTTAAGAATGAGAGGAACTATACGTCAACTCCCCCATATGTCTTAATGGCATGCAGAGGTAAAACTTTACCTTATCGCCAGGCTGTAAAAACACAGTCACTCTTGTGTATTGTGCTTGAACGTTGTTGGTTTTTGACTCATCATTGTTACAGATAATATTGTCACACAGAATGGTTTGAATAAATTTTAAGCACTACAGTTCTCTGCATACTGGAAGATTTAGGTTCCTGTGAAATGTGTAGCAACATAAGCCATTTAGCTTTCTCTTTTTTTAAATAAAAAGTTAATAAAATATAAAAAACACAAATCAAGATTGAAAATATTAAATTAAATTGCCAAGTTAACATTCTCGTTCTTAAATACTAGTTGAATTAAAATGTAGTTGATGTACTTACTACTTAATCATTAATCAAGCCTAGTTGATAACAGTTTTGGTCCACTTGTGAGCCTGTATTCTGCACACATAATAGTTACAGCATAAGCTCTCATTTGAGTAGCAAACTGTTCCAAAAATAGAAAATAAAAAATAAAAAAAAGTAAGCTTAACATAGAACTATATATTGCACAAAGCCTGCAGTGTACCTCTAGTCTAATTGAGCATCTAAGCATTGCTTCTTGTATATGCATATATTAGTTGAGATGGAACAGTGGGTTGTAAAGGTATGTTTTCAGTACCATATGCACCTGACCAATAATTTACTGAAATTTCAGGCAATATCATGAAATGCAACTGATCCCACTAAGATGAAATGAATGTCAACTTTGTCAGTATATTTATATGCAGCCCCTCTATGAGAAATACTAAATCAAATATAAACTTTCTATCTTTATGAGAATGTATAATGTTTCTGATTTTAAGAAATTTATTAAAAGGTGATTTTCATTCTGAGAGTTTAGCATCACTTACTTGCTAGCATGCTCTGTGCTGATATGGACAATTTTTAAAATTAAACTGTCATTAAGTTTAATTAATCTCCCCATTGATAAGTAGGTTATATATAAAGTTAGCTGTCAGAAACAAAGTAAGTTTTGTAAGCTTTGTTCCCCTTTCTACTCTCTTTCTCTCGCTCTCTCTCTCTCTCTCTGTCTTTTTTTTTGGGGGGGGAGGGGGAGGGGGTGTAGGTACTAGTTCATCTGAGACATTGTGAATGCTATCTGACACAACCCTCCCTTTAGGCTGCTTACATTTACCTCTGTTCCTTTGTGGAAATCAGGGTACTCAACTCTGTGTAATCCATAATTATTTTAAAATTTTCACATTAGGTGTGAATTAAATAATTGCAGCCCCAGAGCTCATAAAATCTTCTGAAAGAAGCTGCACAAATATATGGCAGGGAGACAGGTTTCTCCCAAGTACTTCAGGTTTCCTCAGTCACTATCACAAGGTGTGATAGCACAGTCAGTATTGTGACTAGGCTAGAGGCTTGATGCCTGTGGAATTGTGGTTTTATTGCCAGTTGAACCAGTTATAGGGATAGCCACTAAAATGTGAAAAGTTGCTGTCTGTGATCCAGCCTTTCTCTTTTTTATATCCTTTTCGTAACTAGCTGTGCTGAATAAGAAAATACAAAAAATCGTCAGTATGTCACAGTGCTGACAAGTGTTCTTTTGCCTTATGATATTGACAGCAATTGAGAAAGAATCTAACTAAATTAGCAACTAATGAATTGCTTGGAGCAGAGTCCTTTTTCAAAAGCTAGTAATTTCTTAGCCAGTCAAGGAGTGTCACAACAGCACACTTGTCCTTATCCTGAGCGAGATTAATCCAGTCCATAGCCTACTCTTCTGTTTTTGAGGAAAGAAGTGTAATTCCTAGGATATCAAGGTATCATTTGAAACAAAGTGTAAGAATTGTGGAGACTGAGGTATTTAATTGTTGGCAAAATTTTAGAAATGATGTTGTGACCCCATACACTTACGTGTCATATTTGTGTAATTTTTGTATCAGTAGCTTTAGGGAGGAATGTGAGACCTCCAGCACATGCTGCATTTTCATATTGCACTGTTAGTACAAGTTCAGGTTTATTGTACAGTCCTTTTATCTCACAGGTTTTCAGTCTGTAATCTCTGCTCCACTTCAGTCTCTTTTATCATTCTTAATCCATTGTGCGTTGCAAATTATGTTTATTTTCGTTAGAATAACTGGATTATTTATACAGTAAGCCTAATAAATAGCCATGAGTATAGTGTTATGAATATTACACACTTAGGTTAAATGAAACTTACAGGGAAGATGGAAATACCTATTGAGGTTAACAGAAAAAGACAGGGAAGATGGTCTTGAATTCTTTGTTGCAGGACAAAATGGTCCACTGATTGAAAATAATCCGAGAACCAGTGATTTGTTACATGAATTGAGTGATGTAAGGGCTTTTTCTTTCTGCAACAAAGAAGTCAGATGTGCTAAAGGATTTGTCAATAAAATGCAATATCTGTATGGTCTGCAACCTTCTCTCACCTGGCAGACAAGTTGAGTGCACTGCATGGTGCTAACCATAAATTCCTTCCTTACTCTTCTCTCATTCCTGCCGAGCTATTAAGACTTGAACTTTATTATGCATTGTCTTTCTCTCACTTTCCCTCTCTGTCTCTTTTCTCCCCACCCCTTCACTGTGAGCTCCTCTGTAAGTCACACTGAACCCCCACCTTTGGCATTCTGTTTTCTTTGATGCATCTCTTCTGTAATAATTATGTCACAGAATACCTTATGCAAACACAAAAATGTGTGGACTGAACTGGGCATAAATTTATCTCTGATGGGCAAGATGTAACCACAAAACTATGAGAGATTTTTGAAGCAACTTGTTGTGCTCTCTGAAGAGCATCAGACTTTGCTGTATACAGATGGTAGTTAAGCATTTTAGTGTTGAAAGCAGCGAAAGGGTTAAAGAAGTTTCCATGTTAGATTAAAAAAAAAGTTGTATTATAATATTTTGGATGTTTTTTTATATGTTATTACATTATATTTACCTTTATTTATTGCCATTGTAATTCCAAGAAATTTTCATAACTGTACATTCCGATAGTGAAGAAGGGTTTTCATATCTATTACATTTATTTTTGTGTCTTTAATGTAAATATATTTTAATGAATAAATGTTCTCTGGAAAGGTAGCTCTAAAAAATCTCTTACCTCAATTTACGGCAGCGATGATGTCTACAAAAAGTGACACAACATTTACAGAATTACTTTTTATGGTAAAATTAATATATTTGAGTCCATGATTATCTGGTGGATCAGCTGCAAAGGCTATACAGTGGATATGTGAGCAAGAGATGAACATAAGTGATTAGCAGTGATGCGTTTTGATATGCTTGCTGCTTGTATGAACCGACTAGCCAACTGCAGTTGTCTTATGTGGTTTTGGTTTCAAGAATTGTGATAGTACATGCTGATGTTTTGAAACCCTGGTCTCCTCTTCAAGATGTCTGAGGGATTTTCAGGGAGAATGTTACAAGCCTGCTCCCTGTTTTTATTTAGTGAGGACACCATGTTCTGATATGGTTCTAAATTTACAGATAGAGACCCCACCTGAATTTTTTATTTATGATATATGAGTACACTACCTAGTTGGTACTGTACCAACCTAAAAGTTATGGTAGAATCATCTCCTTTTCTTGCAGACTGTTTCCACATGTGTATGATTTGACTTTTCCACAGTAGTGCTGATGAAGATGCCACTTCTCTGGGAAATGATGCAGTGTGGTTTGGTAATAGATACCAATGCTTCAGATGCACTGGCTACCTCCATCTTTAGGGTACTCCAAAAAGAGTAAGTGCTGGGAAGAATTGGGTATTTCTAGGGGAGGAGCAGGATAGGCACAATAGGAGGCCATTTGGAATAGTGTCTGGGTGCATAAATGGAATATGTGGAAAATGAGAGAAGGTGACAGAAATGTTAAGCACATACAGACGGTGGAAGCATGTGAGAGAAATTGGAGGGTATCTCAGTGAGTAGGATAAGGGATGGCTAGGTGGACCAAGTGTGGGGATGGAAGGGGAAGACAAACGTGTTAAGGAAAATGTTATTTTGAAGGTCACCTGGTTGGTGGCCCTTAAGAGAGCAGTCATGTTCAACATTGCCTATCAGGGGGAGGTTTCCACTGTTCCATCAGGGAGTGAATGAGAAGTTGTCATGTCCAACAAGGTCATTCTCCCTATTTATTTTGTTGGGGCATAACTGAGTCTTTTTTGCCATATCAGTGATGTAAACCATGTATCAGCATTTGATTGGAAAGGATTGTGATGTTCTAAAATTGGATCCAATGCTCCTTGCTGATCCAGTGCTTGCCACTTTTGATTTATCCAGTTGTTTGTGGTGAATATTCTGGTGGCACTCCACCATAGCCTTAATAGACTGACTTGTCTTCCCAGTATAGATGGCAACACACTTGCAAGGGATGTTTTTCAAAATTAGGTGGCCTTTCACAGGGTGATATGTGGAGATACTGTGGAGTGGGACAGAGCAGGATAAAATGGGGACCTCGATACTCTGTGCAGATTCTAATATGAGGCTGAATATTGAATCAAAGTATGAAGTTGGAATTTAGTCCACATACTTGATGAAACACAATTCGTTGAAGGCGTGTGGGGCATTTGATACAGCTGATACAGATGACTTCATGCTGACATTCCACAGTAGTCCGTTCTATTATGTATGCTATATGAACGAATTTATACACATTTCCATATCTTTGGATCGATGGAATGTGAAAATGAATTACAATTACAATTGTTTATTTTAATGTGAACATAAGACCTTGTTTGGAAAATATTTATAAATTCTGCATATGAAACCAGTGGTCTGCAGTTATTGCTGTTCGATGTATGCAGCGATATAACCATTAATTTTAATGAGTACACAATCTTAGAATGTTACATTAAATTTCTTTTAATTTTAACAATTTTATTTCTCTACTTGGCGTACCTAATGTTATGTGACCGTATGTATACTGAAAATTGTTACAGTTTCGTTTTGTTAAATTGCACCTTCTGATCTTTGGTTGAAACATCTTGAGGTTTGTATAACAAATCTGCCAACTACAATGTATTAGTCACGATTTAATGGTTACATTATTCCAGTTTCATTTTGCCATGATTGATTAAACCTCATTTATAGATGCATTAAATTTTTGTTCAAAGAGAGCATTAAATTCAGTAACGAAGGTTCCGATGGAAATGAAATAATCGATGGTCAGATGATATTAGACTGACAGTTTAATCGAAAGGTATGGTATGTCGTCGAGAGTGGTACGGCCATTCGTCTGGTTTCAGGCAAACAGTTTGCAGTACATCCTTGTATTTCCATGCCAGCTGAAGCCATCAGAATGCCCCATGTGCATTCCATGCATTACTTAGGGCAATCTGAGAAAATTGTTATGATACAATCAGACACCTGTGGTACTTAGCTAATGGGCTGTTACCAACTGCAAAGGCTGCAGAAGTAGGATTATTATATGCAGTGCAGAGGTAGGGACTGGGAAGAGAGATTTGACTGCTTGCAAGGTACGCCTAATTTGTAAAAATAGGCCTAGCTTTTTACAGTGAGGGGTGTTTACCCCAATGCTTAATCCCAAAGCTGGAGGACCACCCCTTGTTAGCTGTTCACGATTGCTTATTCAATACTAGTCGCAGCTACCCTTCATATCTTGAGGCTGTCCTCTCTAACTGCAACCGGAGAACGACCCATGTCGTGGTGAATGGGACCCACCGGTTGATATTAAAATGGATTTGAAGAAATAAGTGTGGGCGCAGGCTAGATTGCTCTGGCTCAGAACAGGAAGAAGTGATGGGTTCTTGTGAAGACAGTAATGAAACGTCGGATTCTATAAAATGCGGGGAATTTCTTGGGTCTCTGAGAAATTATTTGCTTATCAAGAATGACACTGTTTCATTGAGGTCATGTAAGGTGACAATGAAATTTGGTGGATGTGGTTCCGCAGCTGATTAACCCTTTAAACGCCGAGTTAAATCCCATCTGCCATTTGCTAGCATTATTAGGAGCTCACCCTATTCTCCACGTTAGCAGGATAAGGGATAAGAGAGCTGGAATAGCTGCAGTTTTTACGCTTTTGTAGATTGTTCTTTAGTAACGTGAAAGCTGGAACGACTGGGACCAAGCAACACTTCTCGAGCAGAATCGCCTCCGGCTTCTATTCAGGAGGCGCACGCTTTTAATCTCGGCTGGGACGTCGATTTTCCTAACTATACTTTTCCTTAGTTTCCACAGGCAATTGCTGGGAGAGTATTAATCGGGCTCCCAGCACTTCCCTTCGCACCCTTTCCAAATATGTTTTACAATCACCCGATAATTCACCAGTACGTTGCATTAGTTACTGCCACAGTTGTTACACTGCAAAAGAAAATAAAGAACTGGGGAGGAGATTATGGTGTACTTCAAAACTGCTCGTTATTGGTCTGGGGTGACTGAAGAACATTATACTAGCAGAGTCACATGGGCGGTAGTAGACTGGCTTATATACCACTCCGGTGCAAGTTAGACTCAGTGACACCTGGTATCGGAGTAACGTGACACTCTAGGCAGTCATAGACCATACAGATCTTTCGGTCACGAATATTTCAGAGACGCCGAATGTGTACTGTTGTTCGAGAATCCTAAGTCCTCTTTTGTTAAAAGAAAAGGTAGAAAATACGATAAGATAAATACCTCGAAAAGTTTAGAAACCCGTGACCTCGGTGTGCGAGCTACACGCGTGATCCGTGTCAGTGTCATCAGTCTTTCACATCCTGCAATTATTACTGAGGTTGCGAGGTTTGAACTGCTTAGAAAACTGGAGATGAAAACACTGAAAGTTGTTTGCCAGTCGACAGTCTTTCATAACCCAGAATAATTTACTCTTCGTGACTGAGGATGTATGTCAAGTGTTGATCCATCATGTTTGCGACCGTATGTGATGGAGGCACACACCTATGTTAGAGGCCTTGAGACGAGTGGATCCATCGTTTAGATAGTTCCAATCAAGAGTTTGCAAACATTTGCAAAACGGCATGTGTCGTCATGTCCTGTGTCACTTAATGAATGTAAACCTACAGTAGGCCTACATCACACTGCTGAAGTCCATCGCAGCACAAAAACAAGCTTCCATTAACTTTTTAAAATTTATTTTAGCTCTTTGTGTTTGTACAGTCATAGAACAGTCATGTATGTCATCGACAACTAATTTATTGTATTATGTCGTAACATTTGGCTACATGTTTCTGTCAGTTATATGGTCATCATCAGGCCACTCGTGCACGTAAAACCAAAATTACAATTGCGAATTTTATTTTCGGTCAGAATGACATATCGGTCTGTTACACAATGCGAATATATAAAAATTTAAAATTGCTTAAAAATAATGTGAACTTGAGTATTAAGGCATTTATGTAAATGAATAAATAAATGTATTATGTAAATAAATATTTGATGTTTATATGACCGTGCATCATTGATACAATAATATAAACAGCTAACTAGATGCAACAATAACAATTTATTAATAATTTCAATCAGCTCAACATGTTTCGGGTGATAATTTCGCCCATCCTCAGGACAACTAGACTGTGTTTGCAGCTTGTGGTATAAAGCACCGACGATGTTGCCTGAAGGTCACCAGCAGCCAACTTCTTCGGTGCTTTATACCACAAGCTGTAAACATAGTCTAGTGCTCCTGAGAATGGGCGAAGTTATCGTCCGAAACATGTTGAGCTGATTGAAATTATTAATAAATTGTTATTGTTGCATCTAGTTGGTTGTTTATATTATTATACGAAATAATAGTTAGGATTGCTTTGTTATGAACGATAAAGAACAGTGAGCAAATCTCTAAATTAAAAATTACGTCAATACAACGTTCCTGTTACAAACAACATTGTGATATGTTTGACGAATGTTGTAATTACGGGAATACAAGTGCAGTATCATCCCGGCACACATTTCTTTTATCCATTTCTGCTGTACTGAGTTTCTTCTGAGTTACAACAACTGGAAGGTTCCGATGTGAAAAATGTAGTTTCTTTTTAAGCGGAAATGCATGTTATAATTTGACTTAACGAAATCCTCCTAGTGTTTTGACAAAGAATATTGAAAATTCCCTCGTCTATAATTTGTTCGAGCGTATTTTTAACTGACCACCTCTTAAACGGGGTTTTCTTTGACATGTTGTCACAGGTTTATAGAGATGGCAGTACACCATTTTATCCATTGAGGCATTCAGTTTTCTGTTGGTTTTATCTTCTACTGCTGCTTCACCGCTCTGTGGCGACTTACATCTGGGACTAAGCACAAACAACTACAGAGCAACAGCTGGGATATGGCTTGGAAAGATCTCCCTTCGTAATCCAACAATGAATATCATTTTCGAATTTCGACGTATCGATGCACCTGAAATCACAGTAAAGAAGCACTATGTTGAGTTTTGCAATATGAAGAAGGGTTAAGATTACTTTGGAGAGTGATTCCTATGTTCAATTCAGTTCAGAACCCTGTCAGCGGTTCAGGTAATATCCTTGGCTTCCCGCCTGCTACCTGTACACAACAAATAATAAAATACAAAAGCACAGAATATTTTCGAAGTGTTTTTTTTTTATTTGGCGTGGCAGCCCCCAGTGCTTTATACCACACTCATTCACGAGGTTTTTAGATTACACACAACGACGCACCACAGTCGGTAGGACTCCTCTGGAAAAGTGATTAGCTCGTTGCAGAGACTTCTACCGGACAACACTCACAAGAGACAGATATCCATGCCCCCGGCGGGATTCGAACCCACAATGTCAGCAGGCGAGCGACCGCAGACTTGCGCCTTAGACCGCGCGGCCGTTGGGACCGGCTTCTGAAGGAATGATTATTTTAAATTATTTTTTCTCTCTTGAAGGCCATCTTTCCCGATGTTGAATGCTGCCTTAACCAGAAAAGCCCGAACCACTGGCATCGTCATCACCCATGAAAGTTCTTTCTGTAGCTTCAGTTTAGCGACAAGCGCTTCCAACTTGCTGACATAGGCCAGTAGGAGTCTGCTGTAGGCACAGACAGAGAAATGAGCCTCGAGTGTCGTCATCTCGATCATCCCTGGGACTTCCTTGCGTGGCCTCGATGTGAACAGTGGGGATCGCATTGTCTTCAGCCGCTACAGTAGCGAGTCAGTCAGTCAGTCTGGCAGCTGGATAGGTAGCGAGGGCCTAGCTACCATGTAACAAAAACAATGCACAACATAGGGGCCCGCGAGCCCTTCGGAACAAATTGTTTTTACATAAACTGGACACCACCCGTTTGCTGGGAGCATGTGAGAGTATTAGCTAGGAAAAAGACTTACACAAATGTATTTGGAAACCAAGTCTATTTATGGCAGTTATATAAACGTAGCTGTGCTCTTCATGGGTACAATGAGCTTTGAACAGGGGCCCAAAAATCATATCTACGCCACTGGTTGATAGAAAGGTTGCAAATGACTGGTAGTTAAGACATTTGTTCAGGCAAAGAAGTAATATTACTCTTGCAAGCAGGAAGGGTGCAGGTCAGCAAAGGAGGCGCAGGACTGGCAGATAACAGGTCGGTTTTTCCTCTTCCCTGAAGTTCGTACATTTCGGTTTGCCCTCCTCAAAAACTATCGCAATATGGACCTTTCTGGAGTTCCTTAGCTGCTGTTCATCAGATGATACAAATCATACCCATAAGCTGTGATGAAGAAGTCACCGTTGTTGGCCTGGCTGCATTTGTACTGCGCGCATTCGCCTTTCTGGATCCACGTTTCGTCTATGTCATAAGCTGCATTCGTGACGTCGTCGAAACACTTACCGGGGTACCCTGGAAAATGACCCTGAATTGTAAACTGGGCGAGACTGGATCGAGAGGTGACAGCTATCGGGGACCAGAACGTGACTCTCGAGAAGATATGTTCAGAGTTTTACAATAATATAAGCAGCCAACTAGAAGCAACAATAATAATTTTATTAATAATTTCAATCAGCTCAACATGTTTCGGGCGATAATTTCGCCCATCCTCAGGAGCACTACACTGTGTTTACAGCTTGTGGTATAATGCACCGGCGATGCTGTCAGCAGGCAGCATCGTCGGTGCATTATACCACAAGCTGTAAACACAGTCTAGTGCTCCTGAGGATGGGCGAAATTATCGCCCGAAACATGTTGAGCTGATTGAAATTATTAATAAAATTATTAT
>Ga0123354_10000092_pt1 | contig 66700 bp, 62 predicted proteins | sample TergutLab28metaG_2_FD_97872 | JGI IMG/M metagenome (GOLD analysis project Ga0123354, IMG submission 97872) | Labiotermes labralis P4 segment gut microbial communities from Petit-Saut dam, French Guiana - Lab288 P4 | ecosystem: Host-associated > Arthropoda: Insects > Digestive system > Gut ... | reverse complement strand
GTTTTTTGTTTTTGTTCTGGTGGTGGGTGTGGGTGTGGGTTTGTGTGGGTGTGCGGGAAAGAGGGTGAGTTAGAATTGACAGAGTCTGTGTGGAATCAGTTGAGGTGACAAATCTGCCAGTTTAGAGATTTGAACAGGAGACCTTATCATTGTGAAGCCACTGTGTGTCAGAGTTTTGGATGCATGGTTACAAGTCGTTTTGAATATGTGGTGGAATCTTATGCATACTTGACATGCCTGCATAGTTAATTTTTACTGTTTAAAAACATTCAGTGTTGGTTGTCCTTTTAACAAGTCACATACTAAAATAAATGCACTACTGAAACAATTATACAGGATATTATAAAAAGTGTTAGTTGTAGATTAAAAACTTTCACCACCACAGCCCTTACACAGAAAAAGGAGATTGAAGAAGAGTCAGTAATAAAGGTAGACAAGACACCAAATGAAGCGGAGAAGGAGAAACAAGAATCAAAGGAATCACACAGAATTATATCAGAGAAAGTAGTTGAAGAGGAGGTGACAGTACAGGTCATTCCTCAGGGCGTTCATACAGAAGGTATAACATTTGCACTGTTCTTACACACACGCACGCACACATGCACACACACACACGCACACACATGAAATAGTCAAATAATTCCTGATTCACTGTATTATTGTTTCTTGTGGTCAAAGAATTTATTTTCTTTCTCAGAAAATTTATGTTTAAAATTTTGTATGTTCATGATTAATGTTTTAAGTTAGTGGAAACCATAGGAGGTGCGAATGGAATTATTTGGCTTTTGAGATACTTCAGTATGTGATAGTCAATGTAGAGAATACAGTGATCCATGAATTGTTAGGCAGGAACTTTGTAGTGAAATGTTCATCACTTCTGATTTCTATCCATAGATTTCTTTCTGAATAAAACTACTCATGGATGTGTAGCTAACTATCTTGTCACGTACTGTGGATAAAATTGTATTCATACTGAAATAATACTTCATGTGCTTCTGTATGTATGATAACTAAGCTACAGGTAACTAAAATTTGAGTAAGTAAGGGAACAGTAATGTATAGAAGCTTGGTCATGCAGTGAAACCCAGATGTAGCAAACCAAGTAAAATAACAGAAATTGCCTTCTTTATTGTCAGTACCAAAGGGTTTTATTTTATTTTTTTAAACTGCTGGACAATGAAGAGGGTCTTAGAATATGTGAAGCTCTTTATGTCAGACAAGTGTGTTGTTTCACCTTTATTTTCACAGTCTACCATTATGGACAGCCACGTTTTTAATTCTGTTTGCACAAATAAGGTTGAGTTCAGTTCAATGCTGCAAATTGCTTGCTATAACATCCATGTGCTATGTGAATTCTGTACTTAGCTATTCATTATCTGCCTACAAACCAGCATCAACATGATCTGTACCATAAATTTATACTGAGTTTTAATTCCCTTCTGGAATACCCTAATCTGAAAATGTTACCATTGCTTGGAAGGGTTTATGAAAAGAGTGTTCTAAAAAACTTTTTTGTGACTAAGAAGATAAATTAAATGAGTTCTTGAAAAATTGTAGGTTGAGAAACTGAATGATTTATAAGTTTCTAATACTATTGTCAGGGTGGTCTTATGATGGCCTGGACATGTGGCTTCATGGATAAACAACAAATAGTTTCCAATGGTTACCTTTGTTATTAATAGTTTTATGACTTGAGGTTATTTTGTAACTGGGTTTCAGTGTATGTTGTTTGTTTTCAATAACCACTGTATGTGTGTTCCTGTATTAGTGTTAGAAGCGCAACAGCCGGAAAGGCAATCTCTGTCAACAGTTGAGACTCAAAGTATAACATACTCTCGTGGTGGGGATGACGAACAGACTGTCACTATATCTGTAGCTTCAACTATGCACCAGATGGCAGTGTTCTCAGAAGATGGTATGCAAGGTACTGTACTTGGTATATATTCATATCATAAACAAACGTTTCAGAACACATGCTGGGCTGTGTAACATGATCTCAAGGCAACACTACTCTATGCATATGCTCTATTACTCTTTGTATTTCAGCTTTTCTTATTGTATGTAGAACACTGACAAGAAGTTGATGTATTTTCTCCACAGTACAGGCAGTTGGTCTGGCCTATTGCTTTATAGCACTGAGTAGATTAATTCTGTTTTTCATGTTCTGTACATGGGTAGTTTTGATATCGGTTGCTTTGTAGCGGAAATCCTTTTAAGTGTTTTGCTGTTGGTGCCTTCATTTCTTGTGGCCTCACTGAGCAGTGTAACTTTCATAGTATTTGATTTTGATAAGCTGAAGTCTAAAAGAGGAAAGTAACTTTTGGCAGCTAGGAGGGGCTTTGCAATTGTGTGTGTATTCAGTTATTATTTTCTTGATACCAGATATGTAATCTTGCAACTGTTCTCAGCATACTTAATAAGAGTAAAAATAAAAATACATTGACAGTTCTGATCAGCAAATATTCCTGTTCTGACTTCATTGTGACTGGATTTTATAATCATGTCAAGGAAAATCATGCAATTTGGAGGAAGTTACCAACGCCTGTTGATACATTAAAGTATACTTCTTGCATTACTGTCATCCTTCAAGGCATGTTCAGCTTTCAGCAGCATCAATGTAGAAGTACTGAGTAACTGAGAGTAGTCAGAGGTGTAAGCCTATGTCACAAAGTACATTATTTTTATATCTGTATGGTAGTTGGTATATACATTTTTAGATGTACTAGTGCCATTCATTAAAGTGCATGGTCTTTTGAATCTAGAAAAATGACAGTGAGAAAGGGTAAATGTGGATGTAAATGTTCTTCAACTTTTCCTGATAGCCTTGGGCTTTTGGTGTGTAGCATTTGAGCATATTCTATTGTTTATTCTAAATTGTACATTGCATTAAGTAACTTCCATTCAAACCAGTCCCCATTTAAATCCAGTGGGTGGTTTATGCAGAACCTTAGATTTAAAGCATTTCTGTAAGGGTCACTCAATATTGGCTCTCTTTACACATCCTGCTGGGAAACAGAAATGTATGCACAAAGTTAATTGACTCTGAAGTTGTAAATCGTCATTAACGGATTGTCCTTCATTCTTCTCTTAATTACTGTATATATTTTAAGCTTTGTAGTGCTTGAGGGAACTACAGAAACCTGAGTTGTGTGGTTTGCAGAGGCCCCATCACCAAATTTCTTGACTAATGTTGCATACTTCATAAGAATACAGGATCTTGACTCTGAAATATTAGAAGGTTGTGAGATGCAATTAAGTTTAGGTGCATGTGTTTCCATGATGATGATGACCTTTCGCAATCATACTGATTGTAAGTTTTAAGTTTTATTTACCTCATAAAACACACCACTTTAATATGCCTTCCTGTACCTCTAACAGAGCTGTTCTGGTATGCAGTAAAGAAAATGGCTCATATTCTGGAGGCATACAGTTTAGATCTTTCTTATGAAGTGACTATCTTGGGAGAGGTTTTTGTGGGTTTTCTTGTTCTGATCAAGCAAATGCTGGATCATTTCCTACAAAATTCGTCCATTTCTCAGTTCCATAGTTGATATTTCTGTTGATAGTTTGATGCAGCAGATATTTTATTTCTACTCTTGATTCAAAAGACTGTTCAACACTAACATCTAACAGTCTGGTTGCTGCTAACATTCAACTAATTACAGGTTCTGAAGCAATTCACACTCGTGTGGAAACATCATCAACAAAAGTGATATGCCAACAGGCAATACAAAATATGGAAGGACAGGAGGCAAACTTTTTGATCATGCGGGGTGAAGTAAAGTCTGAAGAATCTCTAGACATCATCCCAAAGGTCGCTGAAATAAAAGATTTGAGAATTAAACAGGAAGAACTTATGCAAGACAGTAACTCTGAATACCCATGTTTGCAACATATGAACAGTAAATTCAATATTGGCATGCACATTGAAGAGCCAACTTCAGACACAGATCTTGATGAGCATGAAATTAACAGACAGCATCAACTGTCTGTAAGTCACAGAGTCTCAATAATGTCTCTGACCTCAGATGATGAAAATAGTCTGAAAGCCAGTATTTCTAAAACTTGTAGTGCTGAAGATGCTTCTCATGACTATGGATATTCATCTCATGTTCCCCATATGGATGACTTAGTTGATATGGAATATCAAAAAGGAAAATTGTTTCATATAGCTCCATGTGATGTCCATAATAAAGGACTGAGAGAAATTAGATTGACCCTAGAGGAAACCAAGTCAGAGAAAGGTAAGGTAGCAGAGGAAGCCTCATACAGTGGAAAAAAATATGACTTTAAAGTAGCCCACATCACTTCTTCAGCACCAGAAGCAAAAAAGGGCATGAATCTAGAATTATGTGCAGGAGAGGAGGTTGAGTCTGTTGTACAGAGGCAAGTGATACAACTAGGTGAACAAGTACCTGAGTGTGAACCTCTAAAGGGGCAGAGGAAAGGAGATGAAGATGGAGATGATCCCGCATTCGAGGCACTGTTGCAGAGAATTAGAAAACAAAGAAGTGTTTTGGAGGAAATTCTGGACAAGGAGGAAGAGCGGAAACATGAAGGTAAGGGATGATGTCAGGAAGGTGGCAAGAAAGAAGTAAGAGAATTTTGATAATGCAGGTGATAACATGAGCACTTTGCATTCACTACACGCAGATATGAGATTAATATCTTAACTACATTAAGTGGTAGGAAGTTTATCTGTATGTTTTTCTGTGGTATTGTATGTGAAAGTGAACTAATTCAAAACATTGAGGCAAGGTATGTCTTCATCATCAAATCAGTTAATAGCAGTAATATGCTTCATATTTTTATAATCATCATTGCAGCAAAACTTGTACAAAGGGAATATATCCCTCCTGTTTATTGAAAGCACTGAACTATTGAACTCTCATTTAATTCTAGAATTATAAGATATAAATTTGGATAAAATGGCACATACCAGTTTCAGGGCACACTAAAAAGCATGTTATCTCTTTGTTTGCTTAGTAACATAAAAAGTGAAGGGTATGGTATTATTGATTTTTATTGACAGAGTTTCATAAGTACACAAAGGTGATATATTTGTTGTGGTTGAACTTTAGAGAATAATTCTTGTACTTATAATTTGTAATTTTGTATAGATTATTTTGTATTTTTTTTAATTTAGTACAAAGTACATGGGTTAAATTATGGACAAAACTAAGTTCTTCTTATATGTATGAGTGCATGGTTGGTTCTAGCAATTAAAGGACCTTTTTGCTAATGTTCTGTATCGAAAAAGGTTTTGGTAGAAAGAAGGCTGAGTGCCAGTGTTGAGCTCTTCATAATATAGGCCCAGAAGTTCTGGGAATTTGAATAGGATAATTAACTGAAATATTCTCTCTGAAGTGGACTTGATTAAATTGTTGCACAAATGTTTACTGTGCACAGATATCACATTGTCACAAAAGAACAATACTTGTGTGTCTGAAAGCAATGGTAATTGCTGTATTATCTTGTGATATTTACTTACCTTTACAGTTTTGAATTTTTCTAAACACCCGGTTTATTTGTAACTACCATTAGCAATGCTCTACTTACACCAAGTATGTTTTGGGAGTTTACTTTTATAGATGTAACACTTGTTTTTAGCTCTGCTTACTGAGGTGAGGAAGAGTGAGTGCATTTAGTTGCATATAACTGATCAATTTTCACGCACTCCAGCATTCACTTTTCCTCCTTGAAAGTTCCGTTATGTTCAATGGATTTGCAGTAATGCAATGGAAGTAATACATGTTTTTGTCATAAATGCTCAGTGCTTTAAATAAGGTTTCTCTTCTGCTTGTTTCAGCTAGGCATTCTGCTTAACTTCAGTATTCTTCTAACAGCATAATTTTGTGAGATAATTTGATAATGTATTTTTAAAGGATCCTGCAGTAAATTACTGCAAATTAATTAAAGTTAGTGCCAGTGATAATGAGACTGTAAACCTTCATATTTCTAGGTTTTTATAGCAGTACATGGGTATTGCCTACAGGGTCACCTCCACATATCTGCTAGCTCTTGAGGGATGGGATATTGATATATAAGCATTGTCTCATTTTTAATGGTACCATCTGTGACATTTCATATACAAACACACACCCACCATTTTGTAAATTAGACCCATTTTAATTGTAGATTGCATGACGCGCTAACTGTGAGTGTGATGTCTGTTGTTTTTATGCTGGCTACTTCTACTCCTGGAATCAACAAGTTTTGGTAAGTTTATACTTTTTTGGCTCCTTTGTGTAGTTGTGATACTTCTAAGGTAAGACAAGAGTTAAAGTTTATGCATAACATAGTACATAGCAGTTGCTCATGAATATTCCAATTTGTTGATTAAAGTGACATTACAGAGGTTGACTTTTTCCTGTGTTTAATTGTCTTAAAAAGGCTAACCTGAGCAATACTTCTGTAATGGAGTTTAAGTGATTGTTAATGTGTTACTGTCAGAATTACATAGTGTCTTCTTTTGTTTCATGATTCTTATGCACATGTTCATGTACTTTCATTTAGTGTACTACTGATGCCTTCAGAATCTTGCCAAATTGTTCAAATAGCAGATATTACGTGCTTTAATTTATTGCTATTTGGACTGATGTCAGTATCATCAGAACTGTATGGGACATTTGTTATGTTGTCACTCTTCACCACAATGTATCTCCTTTGCTGTGGAGTAGTTACCATTCAGAAGATAGTCATGCACTGCTATGTTGTTGTCACAGACTGATTTTTGGCTTTAATGAAGTGCTGAGAAAGGTTAATGTGATATTGTACTTGGTGTAATTTGTTTGTATTATTATCATTGTTGAACGTGTGAAGAATATTTTGTTGGGTTTGTTGATTTTTTCAGCCGTTCCTCAAATTATTGGCACAGATATGGATGACAGAGAAGTATATGAGTCACTGTCTACTGCATTTGAGGTTCGAGCAAGTGGAATTCCAAGACCAGAATCAAAGTGGTGGGTAGCTGCTCACATATTTGAATGCAGATCATTTCAGTGACCTTGTATTGCTATCTTGAAGTATCTGATGGTGCTCCCAGGTACCATGATGGGATTGAAGTTACCTCATCTGATCATACGAAGCTGTCAGACAGTGGCGAATCTTACAAGTTGGAGCTGAAGAATGCCCAGTTGTCTGATGCTGGAACATACCAGTGCAAGATCATAAATAGACTTGGAGAGAAGACCCATGAAGCCAAGCTGTCTCTTGTTTGTGAGTTCAATTGTTGATGATAAAGTTGCAAATAGAAACTTTCTCTTTCAATTACAAAGCTTTTGTTTACAAAAATGTCATTTGAAAATTAATGGCAGCACTGTTCCAAAATGAACAGAATTTCTCTTTTAAAGCTGCCTGTTTATAAACTATAAATGGTGTTCTGCCACACTGCAGACACATTGCCACACTTGTGGAAGATGTCTGACACCATGTACAGCATCTTTTCTTTGTACATCAGTTATCGTGTACCCTACTATCAGTTGGTATTGAGTAGTGTTCTCACACATGCAACATGGACCTTATCAGCTTCTGTAAGCAGGTCTGTATTCATCACCTTCTGTCCCAATTTCCCACTCCATAGGTATGCACTTCTCTGGTAACAATTTGACATGACAGAGCTTGTTCACCACTAGCTTCATGGAATCCTCTGTGACGTTGTGTGTCTCATCCATGTGCACCTGGATTTCAATATTCATACTTCGTCAAGTGACACGTGACAACCGATGCCACTAAAGGACACTTAAAACAGGTTGCAGATTCATGCAGAAAGGCTGACACTTGAATTAAGGGTCCATCTTTTCAACCAGCATGTACATATTCACAAGAGTTGCGTGGCACCAGTTTTGCCATTAATTTTCGAATGATCTTTGTAGTTAGAAACTGATCCAATGTTGTATGCTATTCTAGCAGGTTGCTCGACTGTTTTAACTGCTGATAAATGAGATACTATTCTGTATATATTGAGTTAGGAATATGGCAGTGGAATTTTAATCTTACTACCAAGAATTGAGGCATATTTGCTATTTGTCTTTTATGGCACTTACCCCTTTTCTGTCTATGGCATCCCCAATCTTCTCTCCATCCTTCTCCCTTCTTTGCTGCCACCTTCCAACTAGAGCAAATCTACAGCATCCTTTCAAACAGCATGCTTCTGCTTACCTCTAGGCTTTCCCATGGACCTCCTTCCTCCAAAACATACTCTGACTTCTTTTTTGAGGATAAAAGAATCGTCCATCCTTTCTATATGGTTATCCCATTGTAGTGAGATATATTGACTGAAGGAGTGCTGTTACTTCTTAGAAATGAGCGTTCAGAGAGTTGTTTCAGGTGTTTACATCCTCTGTAGCTGAATTTAATTTTGAATTTGCTCTCTTAAATGGAAAAGTGTACATTTTGTATGTATTTTTTTTTACAGCTGTGAATGAGTTCCGGAAACCAAGAATCAAGCAACCATTGTTACCTGTGTCAGTTCTTAAGAATGAAACAGCTGTGATGACACTTGTGCTCACTGCTGATCCCCTTCCAGATGTCAAATGGTCAGTTAAAATATTACTGAATTTGTGAAGTTACTCTATTTTGTATGGAAATTGTGTAGTTATTAATTTGGCAGTAGACACATGTCACATTATGTAGTTAAAAACATATAAGCAAAGCAGGCATCATAATTCTATGTGTAACTTATTGTACAATTGTGTACTTATCTCCCTTTTGTCTTCCATATCATCACTTTTCAGGCTGTTTGTTCCCTCATTAAATCAGACACTTTTTTTTTCCTAAGTTTCAGGTTATTTTTCCAGCCTGTTTTAACTACTCTAACAATTCTGTGCATTTTGTTTATATTTTATATATCATGGATCTTGTGTTTACGTTTTATTGTTTCACACCAATTTTGAAGTTTTGAAAAATTTATTAATTTTCTTTTTCTTTTATGTGTGAATTATGATTTGCAGCAGACTAATAGTCTCTTGATGTTGTCCAGTGCTTAGCTGTATGTGCCTGTAAACTCAGCTTGTACAAGAACTTCTTCATAGTGCATATAAGTTAATTAGAAAATTTAGAGATGTGGGTAATGTAAAAGTTACATTTTTTCAACAAAACTGGTTCTTGTGTGAACTATTATGAAGCTACATAGAATCATTCCATGAACATTATTTCTCTCAAAAACCATGATGTTAGGTTGGCTGCAGCTCATTATGATGTTCAAACTTCCACTTTCTGCAGTACAGCAGTTGGTAAGCTGTCAGCTGGTACCACATTAACAGCAAAGAATTGTATGTGGTGTGATCAGATATTCATTCTTCATCTACCTCAATGACGGATGTTTCAGAATCCCTTAAAACTCTTACCAGATTTTATGATATTTCATCCCAAGAAACATCAATCTTCAAATTTTGCCTGGATTCAACTTGGAAAATGAATACAATGCTTCCTCGTGATTAAGCATGTTTTAACATTCGTAGGTTTTTTTGTAGCAGTATTGCCTAGTTTGACTCAGAAGTTGAAGCACTCACAGTGTTCTCAGAAATGTTCCATTGTATGACCAAGTGCAAATCACAGAGGGCACAACACACTTTCTCACTGTGTCGGGTTTTATTTATAAATGACACTAACTAAACTTTGTAATAAATGACAAATGACCTAGCAGGTTCTACTTGATACCTTCAATTAGCAGGGGAGTTTTATCCTAACTGCCACCTATCGTACTGCATCCAGTCAAAAAACTAATTAATGAGACCATTTATTTTGACGTTATGCATCCAGATCCACTGGCTCTGCCAGCTCAACTCTAAGTATAAAGACCTGCTAGTGATTCATGTGTTTGTGTTCCATTCAGGTTCCATGATGATGTGGAGCTTACTGAAGATGGGTTCCACACATTTTCTGTTGAGACCAAAGATATTGAAGATGGGTTGAAAGAATGCACGTACACACTGACCATCCCCTCTGGCCGCCACAAGGATACTGGTCAATATAAATTCATTGCCAAGAACAAGTATGGAGAGGATGAGTGCAGTGTAAGTTCTGTGAAAGATCATTTCCATCATGTGAACATTTAGAGAGTCTGTCAACAATGGTCCATGTGTCAATTTATGAGTTCTGTTTATTTATATCCTATGTTGCTACCATAGCTTCTGCTCATGATTTGGTGAATTTGTACTTGTACATCATTATTATGATTGTCATCTCTTTCAGGTTCCAGTTAGAAGGCTGTATAATTGTGTTCTTTCTCTGGGTTGTTATGTTATAATTTTTTGAATAGCCTTGTCACAGCTAATTAATTTGATACGTTCTTTCCAGTTTGGTTTGATTGAAACCTGTAACAGATACAAAGAAGAATAATTAGAGTTATTATGAATTCAAGAAATAGAAACACATGTTGTGCATTATTCAAGGAACTAAATATCCTCCCACTTAAACTGCAATATATATTTTCCCTATTATTGTTTGTAGTCAGGAATAGAGAATTATGCAAATCAAATTCTGATATTCATAATATTAATACCAGACATAGTACTAATTTGGACCTTCCTATCAATATTAAATACATTTCAAAAGAGAGCCTAATTTTGTGGAATTCTTGTTTTTAATTATCTTCCACTCAGCCTTAAGATTTTATCTAATGAACTGAAACAATTTATTTCATTTTTTATTTTATTTATTTAGAGGATGCCCCAGTGTGTTATTAATCTAAGAGACAACAAAATAGTTGCTGATTTCAGTCAACACAACAATATATTATTTTATTTTTTATTATTTTTTTACCTTGGTGACTTTTTGCACAAGTTTTGGTCACTTGACCTTCCTCAGGTCATCTTTACAAAACTTAGAACAAAGTAACCTGCAGTGCAAATAATGTCATCAAGTTAAAAATAAAATAATATATTGTTGTGTTGACTGAGGACAGAAACTATTTTGTTATCTCTTAATGAAACAATTTAAACCAGCTTGAAAACATTTTCTACTTACAAACTCAGTTTACTCACTGGATGAATATTTTGATTGGAATTGAACTAAAGATCTTGGTCCTTACATGTTTTTATGTATATTTATTTTATAACTTTATAATAATTTATAAATAAGATTGTTTTATATTCTTTGTATAATTTATCACATTTATAGTTAACAAAGATACATTCACTATTTTATTTTGTTATTAGCTAGATGTGTATGCTTCTTAAAAGCAAATAGCCTCATAATGTTGACTAATTTTATATCCTATGGTTTTTGTAACATTATCGGGATTTGTGGAATGCAGGTAAATGAATAAATAAATAATGAAATTTGCATTCTTTAATTTTGTGGGTTTCTGTATTTTGCTTCTGCAGGCCCGACTGGACATATTGCTTGTACCTGAAATTGATGGACTGAAAGATGCTCAAAGAATTCCGTATGAAGATATTGAATTTGAAGTCCTCATTCTTGCCAATCCTAAACCTCAAGTTGTGTGGTAAGTTATTGAACCTTTTGCATCCAAGTGAAATGGATGGATGTGTAATGGATCTTAAATAGTTATGAGACTGTACTAGTTCTAGAGAGTAGAGTATTTAATTTGGAATAATTATTGGTTTCATATTTATCATGCTATGTGTTTACAGAAACTTTTGTCCTAAGAGGGAGAAAGTAACAGGGGTGCCAGGAAAATTGGATTATGACAAGCTTTGTGATTTTGACTGTTCACCAGACATTATTTGTGTGATAAAGGAAGATGAGGTGTGCATGACTTGTGGCACACATTTGGGGGGAAAAATGCATACAGGTTGTTGGTTGTTAAACCTGAAGTAAATTATCTGTTTCAAAGACTTTAATGTAGATGGGAGCTTAATATTGAAATGAATCTGTGAGAAATAGAATGGGAGGGCTTGGGATGGATTAATCTGACTCAGAACAGGGACAAATTGTGGGCTGTTGTAAACGTGTGACTAGCTGATGTTGTATTAGCTTCTCAAGAAGGAATCTGCCCATGGAGTTTGTAATTTGTTTCATCACCCCTACTGAATAATCAGATGCTAACATGAAGTTACTGAATTCAATGCCATACCCCTTCCTCGTGTGATTTGTCACTTTCTTCTTCTTCATCAGTAGGGCCCGTGGCTAATGCCACAGATGTACTGCAGCCTAGAAGGCTTATTGTACTCACCCTATCCCCCCGCCCCACCTGTTTGGTGCCTCCACATCCACAACGACGCAAGAGATCCTAGTAGCGAAAGGTGGAACTGTGTGGGCGAGAATTGGCCTGTAATTTTGTCTGAAATTGCGACTTCCACATCAATTCAGGGATCTTTTACATGTCACAAATCTGCCACATGGGACCAGCAGCTTTACTTCCCCTCCAAAGGAAGGCGTGCTGAGGATTTTTTCGCCCTGAAAAATCCTGACGGCTTCGGCCGGGTTTGAACCAAAGAACTTGGGTACTTGAAGGCAGCACGCTACCCCTAGACCACCAAAGCCGCTTCGATTTGTTACTTTACTATGTTTATGGTGTTCTTGTTATTTTTGAAGTTCTTTTTTTTTAGGACTAAAGATGGAAAGAAAATTGAAAACAGTGAACACACTAAAATTACGGGAGATGTTGAGAAGGAGATTTACAAGCTGTACATCTCTAATATTGGCTTGGGCGATGATGGATTATACACTGTTACTGCCACAAACAGTCGGGGAGAGAGTAGCCAGACTGCAAAATTTCGTGTACATAGTAAGTAGAGTTATCCTTACTGTGTGTATCATCTGTTGAAATTGTCAAGCTCCTTTGTTACTTTTGAAATCAGAACACAAGCTGCTTCAACTGTTTTACTTCTACCTGCTAGTCTTTGCAGCAAACCTTGTCAGTTTCCAACAGTTGCATGTGTATATTTGGTGGATGTTGATTTAGTTTACTGGACAAAAGCCTGTGGTTGGTCTCGTTCAGTATGGTGTTAGAATTTAAATATGTGTGATTTATAAAATATATTATAAATGTATTTAGGGCTGCCTCTTCAGAATGAAACCAATAAACTAAAATTTAATGCAATCTGGTCTTGAATGTGGAAGAAGCATAATTAGGGCTGATGATGGAAAAGCAAAACATCCTTGTTTTACAGAAAAATATTGTGGGCATTTATGAAAACTTCAAGGGTAATTTAGAAAATCTCAAACTGTGCTTTAAAGTGTATGCATTTATGAATAATACAATCAGATAGTTGTTTGTAACACATCACTATTCAGTAAATAGAACTTTTTCCATCATTTAAAACACATACACCACACTATACAAACACACAATGTTTTGAAAGGAAGAAAGTCCTTTTATTGATTAATGGTGTGTTAAAAGTTGCACCTTTGTCAGGAAGTTCCATGGTGCAGGTAGTTATCATCTACTAGCATTACAATCGGTGACAGATAAATATATGATAAAGCCACCTGCATTTTCCTTGTCATCATACAAATGTTCCTGTCCTCTTCCCTGTTGCCTTATTCTATTGTATGTATCTTAGTCTCCCTAGTTGATCCTAGGTCTCCTCAGTGGACATTTACTCATTTGGCTTTGGCCATAATTTAATGAATTTAGCCTGTAGTTCCCCACCTCCAAATCTTGCCTAAGGTCTTGTTTTCAAGTTTAAAAATATGATGTTCTTGTACATAAGAGTCATAAATTTAAAACCATTAATGTTCTTTTTAGCTGAAGTACCTTCATTTGTGAAAAATTTGGAAAATCAGACTGTCAAGGACTATGACGATGCAGAATTCCGTGTACGAGTTAATGGTGTTCCGAAGCCTCTTATCAAGTGGTAAGATATCGTATCATTATTGTAAATTATGAGAGATAAACTGATGCTATGTTAGGTGAGGTCCATAAATGCCAGCCCATGCAATAAGCAACTACAACCCCCACACAAAGTGAAAGTAAAAGTAATTACATTTTCATGCTTTTGTTATATAAAATAAACTTCTAAAGCTATGATAAAAACTGTCATAATTCTTATAACAGGCTTCCAGTCCTGCTTAACATGTTCAGGTGAATGGCATTCAAGCAGTTGCTTGGTTCATCTGTGCTGCCTTGCCAGTTCTTGCTGTGTCAGATCTTAACTTAGCGTGGTTGCATTAGGATAGGTTAGTTTTCAGAACAAATTATGCAAAGCAGAAGTGAATTATCTGCTTTTCCTGACAGCGTCTGTATTTGTCATCACAAGGGTTACCACACCATATGTATGTATTGGAATATTAAAATATCTGTGGGAAAATCCTAGAGTAAATTAAATTTTCCTTAGTAAATAGGAAACAGAGAGTAGTATTGAAATTTTCTTAAACACACAATTTCAGCTTGAACTGGGAAATTGTCAAGCATGGGGTTCTTCAGGGCTCTGTCCTGGGTCCACTCCTTTTTAATATATACATTAGTGATTTCCCCTTACACATTAATACAAATACTGAGGTAATAATTTTCACTGAAGACACCAGTATCTTGGTCTCTCATTATAATTACAATGAATTTAAAAATGTGTTAAATTCAGTACTGCTACACATTTCTAATGGTTTGGAGTTAATCATATCACTTTGCATGTATAAAAAGCTAATGCTGTTAGATTTACTCCTACTAAATTAGACAGTACCCACTGAAATTAGTGTATTCTGACCAAACACTGACTGAACTAGACAATCTAAAGTTCTTAGGTCTGCATATTGATGGTCACTTCACATGGAAATTCCACATAGACTTACTTCTGCATAATTTGAGTATTGCCTGATTTGTTGTAAGAAAATTTTCCCATGCATTAGGTAGGGATGCAATTAAGTCTTCCTGCTTTGAATACCGCTACTCATTAATAAGGTATAATATTATTTTCAAGGGAAATTCAACCAATGCATATAGAACATTTTTACTCCAGGAGAGAGTAATATGAATAATTATGGGAGTAGATTCGAGATGTTCTGGTTGTTTTAGAAACTAGATATATTACCCATTCCTGTGAATATGTATTTTATTTATTATTTGTTTGTAATAAAAATTTTGATAACACTCTAACACTGCTGTTCATGGTGTAAATACTTGAACCAAACGTCAATTACATAGACCCACTGCAACACTTCCATGTATACAAAGAGGTGTCTTTTATTTCAGGATTAAAATATTTAATAGACTACCACCTCATATTTTTTAATTACAAAATGAGACCCTAAGATTTAGAATGGTGTCGAGAATGTATCTAATTACTCATGTTGTTTATTCCGTTGACAAGTTTTTATCTAGCAGTCAGCCTGCTGTCCCTTCTCACCATCCATAATGATACTATCATTATTGATGCTGAATCACTATGATAATTTTTCTATGCCTTTATATTTTAAGCTCTTTTAAAAATTTGGTTTTGTGCAGCTGAATTGTATCGTTATCCTGCTTATTATAATTAACTCTTAATTTTAATTTATATGTGGTCTGTACCTTGTCTAACACATTTGATAATTTTGTACATTCCTCGTACCTTAATTCTTCATGTACCTACCAGCTTATATTACAGCTATTTCGTAATTGCCTATTAATGTTCTGTATAATGTGTTGTGATAGCTCAGTCGGTATAGCGACTCGCTATGGGCTGGCCAATCCAGGGATCAAATCCCAATGGGGGTGAGATTTTCTGCACCCATCCAGACCAGCCCTTGGGCCCACCCAGCTTCCTATACAATGGGTAGCAGGTCTTTCCTGGGGGTAAAGCAGCTGGGGCGTAGCATTGACCACCCACCTCCATCTAGCGCTGAGGTTAAGGAAAGAGTAGGGCTATACCTCTACTCCCCGTTTGGGCCTTCATGGCCTGTTCTAGGGTGAACATTATATTTATACTGTGTTGTAATATTTATTTTTGTTACTATTCTTATATGTTATGCATGCTCACTATTCTTTGAGTGTATACGTTGTCCTGTGTTGACGTGTTTCATATTCAGCTGTCCTGTGATAGGTACTGGATTTTTTTTAAACATATAAGTGTGTGTGTGTGTGTGTATTCTTTGTCTCCTCTAACAATCCTGAAATAGATTTTTATAGGCCTTTATTCTCAGAATATGTTGTCACAGCTTATGTCTTAAGTTACGAGACATTCACTTGGTGGACACATCCAAGACCATCAATTCGTACCTCCAACAATTTGCTGCTTGATTCATAGTACCCATACGTTTATAAAAGTGTAAGGTTTGATTTGCAGAAGGGTCAAGTATTTTCATCTTTGCCATCTTGTCCAGCATGGCTCACTTGGTCTGTCTGGTGTTTTAATTACAAATTTGTTGAACATCAGCTGTAGCTCTCTTGCTGTCATGGCTGTGTGCTTAAGCAAATAGATAATATGACCTTTACCTTTTACCATAATTGTTAATTTATTGGTTTTTGGAAATCAACTGTGTTTTATATATTTTTCGATTTTGGGCCCCTTACAGGAACTACATTAATTGAGGTGTTTGGAAATAATTTGAAGAATGCATGGACTTACATGGTATGAATAGCATTATGAAAGTAGGAAACTGCATAATAACAAATAGTTATGGAGGTTGTAATGAGCTGGAAAGTGGCTGTGACATGAGAAACAGAAATACATACAAAGTGTGAATGTGGAAATCTATGGAAGTGAGGCCACCTGGAACTCTGAGTAGTAGATGCAAGAATAAAATTAAAAATGTGCTGTAGTAAATTAAGATTTGAAGATGAGAATTGGTTTGAGCTGGCTGAGCAGTTTGTTCTACCCTGAACTTCGGTATTGGCAGTGTAGTATGTTTGGATTCTGTTACTGGATGGTAACACGTGTTACATATTTCTGATTTGTTAGGTTCAAGGATGGCAAAGAACTGAAATGTGAAGGCAGACTTACTGTTGAGACAGATTCTGAGGTTCTGGTGTCCAGTTTTATTGCTATAAAGCATTTCAACGAGAGTGATGTTGGCAAGGTGGGTATGGCATTAATTTATATAGAAAGTTACTAACATGTAGAACCAGAGCTGCAACTCATGTTGCACGTTTTTAGTACATAAATAGTCGAGATTGTGTTTGGGTTTGGCTTTTTGTGCCAGTTTCTTCACCTAAGAGCACACTTCTAGTCTGTTAGTATTTTTATAGTTGGTAATGTAATTTTTCTGATTCCAACAGTACAGTGTGATAGCATCCAACTTGGTTGGCCAAGCAGAGACTAGTGCTAACTTGATCATGGCCCAGATTCCTCCTTCATTTGGACGACTTATTGACAGAGCCATTGAAGTGGATGAAGGAGACATATTGGACATAAAGACTAAAGTAGATGGCAGCCCTGTTCCAAAAGTCAAATGGTGGGTTCAGAATGTGCTACGTTTTCTGTTTCTTGATATCTTACAACAAAACAGAACTACAGCATATCCCTCTTTTGGTGTCCTTGATAACAGCAGCTGTCACACAATGTCCTAACAGGTGCAGGTTTTCTGTGTAGTAAATCTCCTATACTCAGGGATGCAATAAAACAGACACTCTTTAAAAGTAAGCCTGTGCCAAAGAATTGTTGAAGGCACTTAGGGAAGTTCTACATTGAAAGTCATTTATCAGCTTTCTGGCCAGTCATCTGTACACGAAATGGAGATCAAGTTGAGCTTCAGAATTTTCCTGAGACTGGAACAAAAGAGAACAGCTTACAACACCTGTGCTGGGAATTGAACCTTAACTTTCTGGCTTAAAGCCAGATGTAAAGTGGAAACTATATAAAATGTTCATAAAAATGACTTCTTAACTCCTGTACTGGCATGTGTTTAAATGTTTCAGTGTTACAGAAAAGTCTTAAAAAAGAAACATTAATTTGTGCACCTAAGTGAACCAGTTTTGCATGTGCTAGTGTGACATGAAGCACTTTCTCAGGCCCCTTCAGTGGCAGATTTCTGTAGCATGCCAGGGAACTTAAGAAATGGGATTTTTTAAAGAAACAGACATAGATATAAATTTTTTTCATAGCGACTACTGCTTTATTAGTCTTAGAGAAAGTGGGTTTGGAGTACTGAGAACAACCATTTTCCCCTGCTGTATTGATCAGGTGCAAACTTAATTTTATTTTTGAATCATTCACTTTCAGTATTGTTTTAGTTTTTACAATACTTAATGTTTTTCAGGTTGAGATTTATATGCATATATATAAAAGTAACATTTGTTGAATGTTATGTAGGTGAGAATGTGTTGCTGTGAGAGTTGAACATAATAAAGTTTTTATACCTCTGCAGGTTTAAGGATGGTGAGGAACTGCACACTGGTGACCATGTTAAGCTTACAGCCTTGCCAGATGGTTCTGTAAGACTATATATTGATAGTGTGGTACCAGCTGACTGTGGGGCATACAGGTTGGTTGCAACTAATAAGAATGGAGAAGCATCAGCCATCTGTGCTGTTGCTGTTAAGCGTAAGTCTTTTTTAAGTTCTTGAGCAGTTAATATGTATTATTCAAGGGTTTGGCTGATTTATATTGTCATTAAACCAAATATTTATCATTTTGATAGCACAATTCCAGTATTGGGCCCTGTTCTAAATTTGTTCAGTTCAGTTTTTCCTTGCATGTTTTCATTCATTCATTTCATGTGTGTGCATGTATGCACAGATATGACCATGTGTTATATGTATTCATATGTGCATATACATGAATGTTTGTATACATGTAATTTTATGAAGATCTCTGATCTCTTTCTGTATTTTTCAGTCTGCACTTCACATTCAGTTTTATTTTACATACATGTACTGCATGGCCCATCTATCTCACGTCTTTTGATTTAATCACTGTATGTGCAAGTGTGTATTTTGTCGTAATGAGATGTACTCTACCAGGCATAAAAACAACAGAATGCTTAGAATAATGACTGCTGTAAGAAGCTGAATCTGAAGTTTTTTCTTTCATAAGTATGTATTATTGAAAGGTAAAAAAAAGTAAAGTCTACCCTAGAACAGGCCATGAAGGCCCAGAGGGAGGGCAGAGATATGGTTCTGCTCTTTCTTTAACCTCAGTGCTAGGTTGGGATGTGTGGTCCGTGCTGTGTCCTGGTTGTGTTACCCCTGGCACATTACTTAAGAGCATCATTTAATTTTCTGAATACATTTTTACCAAAAAGTGTTGTGTATTGAGCTCTGATGAATTCACTGTTGCAGCCACTAATCGCAAACCTACCTTTGTGAAGCCACTGGAAGATTCAAAGACTGTTGTTGGTCAGCCTCTCAAGTTAGAAGCCCAAGTCATGGCATTCCCAGCACCAGAGGTAAAATGGTGAGTGTTAGTGAGTTATTGTGATTAGGCAGAGACTTGTTACACTGACATTGTGTTTAAGATGTCTCTAGGAAGCAGTGTGTTTGCATTCTGAATTAACTGTTTAAAATCTTATATGGAAGGAGTTTTACTATGAAATTACTAAATGTTAATATTTGTCCAACAAGATGCAACACAAAGCAGTCTATTTATTATTCTGCAATTTCACTCCACATGTTTCGGATGCCAACCACACCCATCATCAGGAGTACACAAAACTGTAACTACAGCCTCCGGTACTGGTCATATTTTTTGTGCAGCTACCTCCCTGCAACGTGGCCATGTTGGAGGGAGGTAGCTGCACAAAAAATATGACCAGTACCGGAGGCTGTAGTTACAGTTTTGTGTACTCCTAATGATGGTTGTGGTTGACACCCGAAACATGTAGAGTGAATTGCAGAATAATAAATAGACTGCTTTTTTGCATCTTATTGGACAATTATTAATATAGATCAGCGATGCATGGAACCATAAACATAAAATTTATTACTGATTGTTGTCCACCAGATTGAACCTCAGGAACATATGAATACACTTGACCTTGTGAAACTTTATGTTCTTGTTTATTCCCCTGTAAGGGTTGTAACATTCATTTGAAACAGTTATTAATGGAAGTGTTCTTGGGAAAACACAAGAAGAAGAGAATTTATGCTTCTGTGTGATATATTGTCTCCACTGTCAAGAACAGGCCCTATGCCGCTGATGTGTAGTATTTTTATTCTTTAATTCTTTGGACAAGATATTTGCTTTTGCAATACATCTACAGCAAGGTCATTGAGGAATGGGAAGTGGAGGAAATGTAGCTTTAAACTCCATGTTGAAAAGAATCTTTGTAGGTTTGTTCTTCCACGTTGCTTATAGGTTCAAGGATGGCCACCCCATTCGTCCTACACAGGCTGTCAACTTTGTAAACCAGCCTGGTGGCATTATTGGTCTGCATATTGATTCTGTGAGACCAGAAGATGCTGGTAACTACACTGTTACAGTAAACAATAAGTTGGGTGACCTGACAGGAGAAGCCAAAGTTACTGTTGATGCTCGAGAAAAGAAACCAAGTTTTCAGGCAGGGTTGCAGCCTAGCACAGTTGTTGAGGGCTTCCCTGCCAAGTTGGAGGTGAAAGTTGTGGGACATCCGCCACCCACACTTAAGTGGTAAGCACTGATAAAGGACTGAACATAATTAGTGAAGTGTTTAACACTTCTCCTTCCAATCTGGAGGTCTCTTCTTTGAGTGTACTGTGTTGTAATTATCTGTACAGTTTGATGGTATGGATTGTGTAGTAAAATATTAGGTAATCCCTAATTCTGACAGATGGTAACCTTAGGAAACCAGCCAGAATTATTTTCTGACTAAAATTAATTATTTGACAGTTCAGTTCATTCAGTTACTGTCCCTTTTGGGCTCTAAACATACAGTTGCAAGGGTTAGGTTATTATGTGTTTCTGGTCATATGGCAAGATACTGGCATATGAGTGCTTTACTGCAAAAAAATATAGAGGGCTTAGTGTGTTAGCAATTTGTGTTGTTCATTTCTATTGCAAGAATTAATGGCAAAAAGGGAGAAAAAATTACAAAAAATTATTTAAGTTTTTTTTAATCAATTGTACATTATTATTTTTCAATATACTATCAATGTCTGATACTTTATTTACTCACAATTACTTTGACCAGAAAGGGGTACTGGATCTGAAAGTGATGCATTAATTTTTATTCATTTGTGTAAAGGACTCATAATGGTGAGGAAATTGTGCCAGATGGGAAGAGCGTGAAGATTGTGCAGCTGCCTGATGGAACAACAACACTTGTGCTGGAGAAGGCAAAGCCAGAGGATGCTGGAGAATATGAAGTGACAGCTGCCAATGACAAGGGATCAGTTTCATCCAAAGCTCGTTTAGATGTTACAGGTTAGAAAGAGAGACCTTTATTTTCCAGTTTTTCTTGGCATATTATCCAGATGTAAGGTGCCATTAAGTTTTATTCGTTTGCTAAATCTGGTTGAATTTTAGGTGTTCTAGTGTTCTTGGATAATGGATTTTTAATCTTACCATCACAGTACATAAATTATTTTGGTCAAGAACAATGCATATCTTGAAACATACTTCAATTTAAATGTTTGTGTTGTGTTGCTGTACACTGTGGTAAGTTAGTTGCTATCTGCAGATAAGGGTCGTGGGGATGCTCCAGAAGAGAAGCCTTCATTTATCCATGGCCTGCGTGATGTAACAGCAGAGGAAGGAGACATACTTCTGCTTGGAGCACCCTTCATTGGCAACCCTATTCCTGATGTCAAGTGGACAAAGGATGGAGAACCTGTTCTACCATCTGAGCGCATAATGCTCACTTGTGATGGAAAGAAGGTATTATAAAAAGTCAGTCTTTTCTCTTTGTTGATAATGTTCTTTATTTTCTTTTGCAGTGTTGTACAGACAGAATTGTGTTGTAAGTTAATCTTCCAGCTCTGCCATCATTTTCTAGGATCCCAAGTCAGTCTCGTAATAATTAAGTTTCCTTCTTCAGCATTTTCCAAAATTTTGTGACCTACTGCTCCTCAAAGAAACCTTACCTGCTGGTTTCATTGGGTACTAAATACATATGTACATTAGGTGGGTCTGGAGATCAAGCCTGCGAAGCTGAGTGATGCAGGGAACTACCTCTGTCAGTTGAAGAATCCCCTGGGTGAGGATGAGTCAACAGCAAAAGCTTCTGTAAGGAAGGTGTACCAAGCTCCTAACTTCACCCAGAAGTTCACTGACCTTCAGCAGGTAAGCAGGTTTGGGGATCTAAACAAAGAAGCATGATAAACCTGCAGATTGTTTTATATCACAGTATTTCAAGTGCAGCAGAACCTAGAGAAGGGTGCAGAGTTTTTGTCACTGGCAAGTTTTCCAAAATTTTATAAGACATGTTATTTTTGATCATATGAATTGCAAGCATTAGGAACAGTGTTATGATTAAAGGTGTTACATCTTTTAGTGTTGTTAGTGTAATCAAATCAGTAAAGATTACATAAGTGGACATCTTAGTATTGTTGGAAAAAAAAATGTAAAAAACTAATTCACAAGTGTGGTTTGATTTCCTTTTGAAAATTGGCCATCTATGTGTCCCAGTAGGAAGTAGGATATTTTTAAAACTAGGCTTATAATTCTGTGGAAGAGGATTATAAGGATAAGAATTTGGATTATGCTGAATTATTCCTTTACCCATCTGTGAGGAATTATTCCTTAGAAGTGAGGTAACTCACAGGCATCCAAAGGCACTAATGTGAGAACTATTTATTTTGAAATCTATAAATTGAGTCCATTATATTTTGAATTATTGAAAATATATTTTGGTGCACACATGAACTTATGGTGGTGTCAAAAGTAATACTTCTGTGTCCTCATTCAGCTCCCAACATTTGATGCCAAGTTCCCAGCTCGTGTGACTGGCATTCCACAACCAGATGTGACATGGTACTTTAATGACCAACTCATCACCCCTGGTACTGGTGCAGATACGGATAAGTACCGTGTGAAGCGAGATGGTGATGCTGTATGCCTGTATGTGAGAGACTGCAAGCCGTCGGACTCCGGGCGCTACAGATGCAGGGCCTCAAACTGTGATGGGGAAGCCTCATGTGAGGCTAACCTCGAAGTTGTGGATAAGATGTGCGTAAAAGAATTGTGCTTTTTAGTGATAAGGATTCTGGAAAGAAAAGTGGACTAAAATTAAAATTAAAAGATTATGAAAGAAGAAGTCAGTATTGCATTATGAATGTTATTTGTGCCATCTGGGTTGATGGTGGAACCTTATCTCTCTTTTACTCTTACTAGGGAATGAAGTGTGCACAAATCTCATTGTTTTGTGTCTGCATCTGTACTCCCCTGGTCATGTCACTGACACATGTTTTCTGTATTTTATGTTATCAAATCAATCACTGCCACTGAGGGGAAGCTTTATCTTGCAGTGAGAAGAAGCAGAAGATAGAACCTCCAGAGTTCTTGAAGAAGATTGGTGACTGTGAGGTATATCAGGGCATGACAGCCAAGTTCACAGCCTGTGTATCTGGTTACCCTGAACCAGAATATGAGTGGTTCCACAATGGAGAAAAGGTTTACCCCAGCAACCGTATCCATATGGAAAGTGAAGGATCGGGTCTTCTCAGGCTGTCCATTGAAGGTGTTGTTCCATCAGATGTGGGGCAGTACAAGTTACGGATATTCAATCCCCATGGTGAAGCCAGCTGTGAGGCTGATCTCAATTATGATTGTAAGTATTTCTGAAGCAGTCAGAACAAGAGGGTGAACTACTGAAAGTAAACATTGTAATGGTGATTCATATTGTGGTATTGTGAAGTATGATCTTGCCACATATCAAGTTTGTGCCATTTGTGGCATTGTGCTTCTCAAAAACATTGGTAGCTACCTCCTAAGAGTACAAGTGTCATAACACAGGGTAACATGAAGCACTAATATCATAAAATAAACACTTATTATTATGTAAGTTTTGTGAAAATGTGGCATCTGTTTTCCTTTAAATGCTTGTATTTTTATAAAGAGATGAGTAGAATTAAATTCGTTTACTGTATGTTTCAGTCACTTTACAACAATGTGTGTATACATGTTGAGCAGAAATTATAAATTAAGAGTTATACATTTCATGATTTTCTTGTGTGCATTAATGTCGGAATACAGTGAGGCAGTCCATCAGTTCTTTATAGATTTTACAAAAACCTGTGATTAAGTTAGGAGAGAGGTTTTATATAAATTCTCATTATGTTTGGTATAACAATGACACGAGGTAGTTAGTTAAAATGTGATTAAATGAAACCTGCTGTATAGTCCAGCGAGTGAACATTTCTCTGATGCATTACCCACTTAGAATGGTCTGAAACAAAGAGGTGCTTTATTGCCATTGCTTTTGAACTTTACATTGAAACTTGTCATTAGGAGGGTCTGCGCTGATGATGTTAATTTGCAGGGTGGAAACATCAGTTCTTAACAAAAAATGCAGAAGCTTTGCTGGTCACTGGTACGTATACAAACAAATGTGACCAAATACAAATTAGGTTTCACAAAGAAAAGTCCTATCATGGCTGTCAGTTTCAGTCACTGGTATGGTAGAGGTAGTTATTAAACTGTGGTAGCATATAATGATATGTACTTGTATGAAATATGTGTGTTGGTCCAAAGTTGTGGAGTATAGATACACAAAGGCATTTTGACAAAACAAACCTTTAGCAGTAATTAAATTGGCCAAATATATGTAATGTATATTGTTCATTTCTGGTAGCACAATATATCAGCACTTTCATTTCTGCTGTGTCTGCTTTCTGTACACACATTTATTGATACTCATAGCCTTCTAAAGTTATTAGCTTAATTATGAGTGATATCAAGAATACTGCCCCTTTTGCCACAGCTGTTGGTCAGTGTTTCATGCAAACTATCCTATTTTACAGAGTATTAATGAAAACAGACAGAAGTTACTCTATTCAACTCTTTTGTCTTCCAGTAAAGAATGTTATAAATGCTCTAATGTAATGTAATGTAAGTAGTGTGGAAGGCTTTAGTGGCAGACTTTAATTTTAGGTCAATAGAAAATTTGTTTTCCATTAAAATCGAAAAGCTGATCCTGCCATAAATGTGCTGCGACACATGTGCATAAAAGTTGGAGATATGATGACTCCTTTTTCATTACATTGAATTCTCATAGCTACTGGGTAACTTTAGTGACTTAACTACCTTCATACCAAATGAATATACCCACCCATCAGTCAAAATTATGGGGAAGGGGATGGTATACTTACGAAGATGTGGTGAGCCTTCCTTTTCTTGTGTCATAAGGAATGTTTTTGTTCTGCTTGTAATGCGAGTCATATATTTTAGCTCTTGATAGTAAGCCAAAGCGACCTGTTGGAGACCTGTATGTCGACTTTGACAAGTTCCGCAAGACTGGGGCACCACTACCTCTAGCAGATCGTCCAATCATCAGTCGTATGACTGATCGTCGTCTCACTTTGTCATGGAAGCCTTCAATTCCTATTGGACCAAGAGAGCCGGTGACGTACAGAGTGGAGATGTCAGAACAGCCCGATGGTGACTGGTTCACTGCTCGTACAGGTAAAAATTACAGTAAAATATATTCATCTCTTTTACTAGATCCATACAGACGTAAAAAAACAACTGCAAAAATTAGAATTAAAGATTAGAGAGACTTAGAGCCTTGGCAAATGTGGAAATTTTTTGAGTGAGAACAGAGTTACAGTTCTCTGTTTAAGGAAGGGGACTTTGATACTCTCCAGCACTCGCATCAATAGAAAGTTGGATAATGCTTCATTTGCAATCAGATTACTGGTGAAACATCAAATGGTGTTTGCCTATCAACTGTTGTAAACTTTGTGCAAGCAACTGCATAGTCATACATGATAATGGGGTTTGTACCCCTTTTTAAACTGCTTAAAAATAATAGACATCCTAATGCATATAAGCTTTAAGCACACTCTAATGGTTAGTCAAAGTTGAGTTGTGATCCACAGTAAACGTAAATGTCAAAATCTCAGAGTTTTAATTTGTGTTTCTCCAGTGGTTACAGATCTTTACATAGGTATATTTCCTAATTCCAACAACACCTGCTGTCCCTCTGTCTCTCTCTCTCTCTCTCACTCGCTATGACCAATGATCATGCTGAGGAATGTAACATAAATGTACACACATTGATGTAAAATTTGGACTTATTTCTTGCTGCGGAAATATTGGCATCTGTGCTTTGCGATGTCTGTATTCTTTTCATCAGCTAGAAACCACTTGGTAAAAACCCATAATATTAGTCTTATTTAGAGTTACGTTTTTTTGGAGAACTTGTAGCCGAGTTTTGTACAAAAGATACCTGAGGATTATCATAACATAGACAAAAATACCTTTAATGAGGATTTCCCTTATCAGAAAGTAGAGTAATGCATTTGTTGCTTATGAAGTGTGTTGAACTTGATATGCAGTGTGTGTTCAGGGCTTGATTTATTTTTTGTTTTGCGTATTGATAAATGCAGCAATGTGAACATGTTATCTTGTCCAGTATGTTCTGGCTAGTCTTGTGTTCAAATGATGTGAAAAAAATGTTTAAAAGTTTCCTGTTATGTGCGTGTCTCAGAGTAGGATAGATAGCTTATTCTCACTCACTCATTGTTTGCAGTCTGCGGCCAGTGTTTTGGCCATATATATATAAGAGCATCTCTTATTCATGACAAAATTGAGTTGGTTTCAGGTTACCGTATTTTATTTAAGGTAACAAGAAAGGAAAGCAGGTGTAACATTGAATTCAGAGGTATTGTGATGCACTTGAAATACGTTCTGATTCTGAGTGTTCAGATGTCTGTGCTGAGATCAATTGTGTCAGTACCAGGAACATTTCCAGTCTTTCCCACTACTCTATTGTTTTACTAGACATTTGTAAGAAATGTATTCTCTGTAGGTAACACAACATCTATTTTATAGCATGGCACAACATACAGTACTGAAGGCATTCTGTATGCGGTGTGTGATTCTTATACACAGTTTTAGGTATAACCAGTGGACGCAAGTATGTTTTCAGTGTTTAATTTTTGTCTTGTTGGATCTGCTGTCATTTTTACACACCACGGTGTCTGAGACAGAGTTTCATATAGATACAGTTCTAACTTCAGCTGTTTTTCATGGTGCATGATTTTGACATGCCACTGTGAACCAATGTTGAAACCCTGAGCCTGCTGTCCCATCTTTCATTTCATCTCCACTTATTGCTATACATTTTGGGGATCTGTGTCTGAAAGAGTGTCCTAGATATTTTGGACACTTTTTGAGGGGAGGGGTTTGGGGAGGGGCATGTGTTGACCTTGTAACATGAAAAATTTCATCTGTGTTTATAGGTGAATGAATAAGTGGTGTCCTGCATGATTCATGTGCTGGTTACAAGAGTTAAGAGCTAGCATCTGAATTCTGCTATTAACGTAAAATGAAGTCTGCCTTCCATCTGTAAATTTAAAGCAGTTCTCTGCAGTTTCACTTTGATGTTATAACAGTTACTGAGCCATAAAGCAGTGTTTTGGCCCCATTTAGCTTATGTTGTACTGACAACACAAATAATCTACTGATCCATTTTGGCATTAACTTGACAGAACACATCCCATTGTGTTTGTAAACTCAAAATTAAAAGGTAATAGATCTGTAGTCAAAACATAATTTTCATTTTCTCACTGTAAATACCTACATGTTTGGGATTGACTAATCCATCATCTGGCTGATACAAGATTTAATCACATGCAAAAAGCACTTCCTGCCGAACATATAGTATATGTTCGGCATGTTGCAGTTAATTCTTTAATCAGCCCACTGATGAATTATTTAATCTGAAATATGTAGCTATTTGCAGCGAGAAAATATATGTTGTGTTTTGACTGAAGATGTGTTTTCTTTTAATTTGTATTGGCATTGTTTTGACATTATAATCCATGTTACACTTTGACAATGTAAATACTTTACTGACCCTTACTGGAAATGTTTTAACTCTGCTGTTTGTGTTTGTTGGTCCATATATCCCATACAGAAGTTCCTCCATGCCCATCAGTATTGTAATCATAACTGATTGTAACAATCTGTTGGGTACTGTTACATAAGCAGTCCTTTGTAAAGCATTTTCTGGACTGTTATCTTGCAGTCTAGTAGTGTACCATCAATTCAGAGGAACCTACTGCCTCTGTATGCACTTCTGTGCTTAAGATGGAGTGAGCAGGTTTCTCCACAAATTTGAAAGTAAAAATACCAAAGTGCACCATGTCATAACGAGAAGATCAAACTCTTAAATTTTCATATTCAAGTAGATTTTGTATCTTTCTTGCCTCTTACAAAGTATTGCCCAGATTCATGGAAATAGTGTGGTATTATGTACCACCAATGACATTAACATAACATTGTTTTGGTTTTTACATCCTTCATATCTAAGCAATTGGCCTGCTGAAATTATGTCTTATATTAGTGATAAATTTAATATTTAGTTTTGAGTGTGTTATAAAGTGAACACAACATTTACAGTAGGGATGGACACCACTGCTGACATTCCTTCTAATTTAATGACTGAATGTTGTATGTTACTGTTTTTACCAGCTGGGTAGCTACAGTTTAAATTCCCTAATTGTCTGATTAACAGTCAAAAAATAGAAGGAAATATAGACAAAAATGTGTGGATGTTCTTTCTGTGACGAATTCCCTGGTGTTGAACTGCCATATCTGTGACTGACCGAAAGTACAGGAGAAATGTTATCTTCATTGTTCACAGAGGGTTACTTGTACTGTCCAATAATCAGTTGGGTAGTAAATGATGAACACATGGTGTAACCAAGGTGTGATCTTATGAACCTGTTAATATATTAATACATATAAAGTTTTTACAAATGGGGCATTTATTTAATTGTATTGATATGTTTGCATGAGCTCAGCTGTCTCTGAAACATCTGTCTAATTTTATTTGTAAGCATCAAATAATTTGCTGTTTTAACTTTCAAATTAATTTTATATTACTGTCTTCTATGCTAGTTTAACTTATTTGTCATACATTGTACTGAGAAGCTTTTTAACACTGTAATTTGGAGTATGTAGTATTCTGCTAAGAAATATGAATAAATTATTAATATCAGCTGCAATGATGGATATTCTCATTTATTGCTGTGTAGGTAGTAAATATGTATATCCAAGAAGTTGTCCCTATGAAATGCTGATGTGGGTCACTTGGTGTATTTTTAAAATCTGGTTAGTCATGGATGAAAATTATTTGTTTTGTTTTACACTGTATTTTAACACTTTTTTTTTTATATATTGTGGTCATTTTGAGGTAAGGCATCTATGTTCCTTCTCTGCAACTTTTTTTGCCATTGATTAATTAGTGCAAGGTAAAGAAATTCTAGTTTTGATACAATCTTGCAGAGCATTGCAGGATTGATACTTTCCATCAGAGCAGAATAATTTACAGCTAGGTGAGTACTGTAGTGTGATTGGCTGTTAACGTGAACCCTTCTGGCTGACATTCAGATGCTAACTCATGGAAACTGCACATGCTATGCATACATACATTGAGCTCATTTTTAGAATGATTTTTCTGAGCCAAGTTTCAACTGTAATATACAAACTATCCCACTACTTATCTCTACAGGATTACTTCTTGCATGTTGTGCTGATTTAACGTTTACTTTTTCTGTTTGATAACCATTGTACACAACTTATATTACTGGTATTGTTGTCATTATAATTATTACCTATGTTCTGCATTTCTTTTGTGTGAGTGCACAAGGTGATACATAATGGGGAAATTATGTCATCTGCTGTTTTTAATGGATTATGATGAATGTTGGTTTAGGAGGCATTTACCTTGGTTCAGAGATCTTGTAAGAAAGCTGAAATCACATTGCTTTTTTATATATATATGTGTGCACGCACGCATGCGCACACATTTTATGTCTCTGTCCAGTGCAAAGGCTGTTTAAGTAGCAGACAGTAACTGTACAGCAATACTGATGAGGAATGCTAAGTTGCAATGAAAATGGCTGTAAAATATGTATGATCCAAACTGGAGTTCACCTTTCAATTTATGTTATAATATAATTGTTTGTCTCTATAGGTGTGTATGGATTATAGCTACTCTAAATTGTGAAAGAATTACCATGCAGTTACTGTAAAATGTGTAAGTCAATGTTGTATTTAATTATGTTTTTCTTAGCACAGCAGGGTGAACTATAATAAATTGTCATATAGTATGAATGACAAGTAAAGAAATGAATCCATTATCTTGTTGGATTGTAGAATGCAGGAAAACACATTTAATTTCACGTGGAATGACAAGACAAATGGACAAACTCATTTGTGTATGCATGTAAAGTTTGCTATTGTGGCATGCATTGTACTCCTCTTATATTACATTAACTCTTATATGTGTTTCATTGTGGGTCAAGGCAATGTCTGTGTCATGACTTGGTATGTTACATTGTTTCTGTATTTCCCTTTTATTGCCACTAAACCACTAATGTTGTGTATAGAAGCAAGGGTTTTGATTGTTAGCCTGCAACAAATGGTAGCAGTAAACATGAAAGACAGTTGTTTCAAACTGGCAGTGCAAGAGCACACCAACAACAACTGCTTAAAACTTCTGTCACTGAGTGCTGAAACATAAATCCTGTCTTGACCCTTGTTCTTAGTGACTGTATTTTGAAAATAGTAAATAGATACTGGCTGGTTGGCCAAATATGAAAATATCATGTTACAGAACATCAGGTTATCTTGTCATGCGATGATGGAAGCTGGAAATTTTTTAAATTTAACAAATTATAAACCTAGAGTGATGCTTCACCTCTGGTTTCACTAACTGCTATGTGTTTGTTGCTACCATCTTATTTTGTTGTAAGGCACTGACAGTAACTCAACTCCCTGCATTAACTTTTCTTAACACAGTTGAATATTAATTTAGTTATTTCAGTGGGTATCTGATGTCACTGTTTAATTTTATAGTGGCTGCATAGCACAATTTATATTTTTGTTGTGACATGAAAATAGATCTATTGTCAAATTTTAATGTTAGAGCTACAGCTAATGTGACATATGAAACAAATTTGGACACAGTTCTATACCAAATAAGCAATTATGAAATCACATTACAACAATCATATTTTTTTCCTTTAATGTGCTTAAATAATTTACTTCTTCCTACTTTTGAGGTGTACAAACTGTGTGGCTGAGGTTAAATCATATAGAATCAACAAAAAAATAAATTGTATATATGTTACAATGAAAATTGTTCAAGATGGAATAAGAGAATCAAGAAACTGTGCCTTTTGCACAGTCTTCCATTTGATAAAGGCTGTCAGAAAACTGCAACCAAATGGATGCAGTTGAGTTAACCATTCTCCTATAAAACAAAATGTTTTACTGACAAGTATATGAAAAACTAGCCTGCACCATTATAAGCATCCTAGGCTTTGTACCTTATGAAGAGTAAGTTAACCTTTTGGCGCCAGAATTATTTTTTAAATTTTAGCACATTCTGTATATAAAATGTGAATAATACAGGAACCAAATACCTTAGAATTATAAAACAAACTGCATTTTGAAGAGAAAAAAACGGAGAGTGTATACCGTGTTTAAAATATTCAGTACCTATATTTGTTGAATAAATATATAAAGTGCAACTTTAGAGGTTAGCGGTGCGGTACGACCACTATAGTTGATATTAGGCGTCAAAAGGTTAATGCAGTGAGTTGTGTTAGGAGTCGTGGGGCTATCCCTAAACAGCACAAGTTGTTCTGATAGATTCCAAACATGCTGACAGATTTGACAGTGGACTTGTGTTGTTGCAAAGTTCTGTTTTATTTCCACAATTTCATGTCTTAATATATTTGTCAGTACTATTTTCAGACAGTTTTTAAAATCCTGTTACAGTCATTCTGTATTCATCTTTATAATAATCAGAGCAAATTATTTTTGTAAATTTTCTGTGCCTGTCAGAGAAATGTTTGTAATATTAAATTATGATGTCATATACATGTTTCTGTTTGAAAGTTTCTTTTCTGCTATAAAGGATAGAGAATAACATGGATTACTTTTCCATGAGGATCTCATAAAGCAGCAAACTATATGTTGTTGCTTTAGTAATACATGATTGTTTCATGCCCGTGCTTACTTGCATCGCAGTTCCCTTGAATGCTGTTTTGCCACTATGCCATTTGTGAGACTTTTTCTGGATTTTTAAACATTCCTCTGTGGTCCTACACCAGACAATCAGGCTTCGTAAGTTCTCCGTAGTGGTACTACACAATATTAATATGGATTCTTTAGTTTTCCACTGTGGTCCTACACCAGATATAGTATGAATTGACTTTGACAGTTTCTTTTATTAGTTAGGAACAAAATGGTTTGACACTTATTTTGCAAAATTGATACCACATGAGACAAAAATGGACATCAACATACTATGTGGGTGTATGACACTAATGAAAAGTGCTTGAATACTTAGTTATCTGTAATAAGCTTGTTTGTAAAATTGTAAATGGAAGAGAAAATAACAGTGACCTGATTTCTTAGGGATAGTCCCTTGGCTAAACTGTGAAATTTATCTCTGAAGAAATGTAACTGAAATCTTTGTAACAAATTTAATTACAGTAGCTAAGTTACTGTTAAAATAATTGTTAAATTGTGTATGAAAGGTAACTTGTGGAATATCAGTTTGGAGTACTTACAAAATTTGTGTGTGAAGCATGAGAAAGTAATTCTGGGTTTGTGTTGCAGGAATTCGAAGCTGTGCCTGTGATATCCATAATTTGGAACCATTCCGTGATTATAAATTCCGTGTGCGGGTGGAGAACAAATATGGCGTGAGTGATCCTTCACCTTTTGCGGTCACCTTCAGGTGCGTCACTTTTGGCGGTTTCTTTGTTTAGATGTGGGACCTATGTTCTGAAAGTATTTAAAAAAGTCTAAAAAGTAAATTAGCTTAATGTATTCAGACCAAGTAGAAATAAAAGTGTGATTATGTAAGATATTTTCTTCCGTTTCATGATTGAGGCCTGTCTTCTGCCATTTCGTGATTATGAGTTGTATCTGAGTCCTATATTTCACTCTATAGAACCTCACAAGAGACTTAACCCATGTGTAGATTTTTTCAGGCTTAGCCTTGTTTATGACAATGCTACAGATTTTACAGACAATATTGTTACTGATTATTAACTGTTTGATGTCAGTTTTATTTTAAGTGATTTCAAAGTTCATCAAGGCAGAAGAGAATGTGGATTTCACCCTTCCTTCTATCTATTTACTGGATTTTGACTTTTAATTTTCAGCAGTATGTTTCATGGCAAATAGTTGATTCCAAACAGATGACATGTGTATTGGTTTTGCTTTCAGTGCATAGACTTTCATACCAAGAGTCCTTATTTAAATCTGAGACCATATTGAACAGTCTCCTTTACCCTCTGTTTGAAAATGTGAATTAAATTATACCATTAATATCTTCACAGGAGAAAATGTTGATGTCCTTACAGTCTGAATGACTGTAATTTTGTCCTTCTAACATGCAGTCACACTTTTGCAGAGAGAAATTGGAGCCAGACCCGCCCAAGTTCTTCCCATATTTGCAGCCAGGTATTGACTTTCGACCAGAGACATCTCCATATTTTCCTAAAGATTTTGACATTGAGAAACCACCACATGATGGATATGCACAGGCCCCAAGGTGAGTACAGTAAATGTTACACTTTATACTTCACAACTTTAATGTACGGAGCAAGTTGACCCAAGCTGTAATAATCCTGACTTCTGTTTGAGAAGTGCCAGGTTAGAATTTCAGCTTGGACACCAACTGCCCTGATTTATATATATATATATATATCTGTCTTCTTTTTCTTTCTTTTTTCTTTATTCTTCTTTTCTTTCTTTCTTTCTTTCTTTTTTCTTTCTTCTCTATCTCTCTCTCTCCCTCTCCCTTTTTCTTCATTCCTTAGTCACTCTGTGCTAATGCCAGTGTAATCCCTTAATGAAGCTTTAAATGCTTCCTTCCACATTGTTTCTCTCATCTGTCAGTAATCCTACCATTCAGTGCTTGTGTAGTCACTGACATCATTGTTCATAAACCAAAAGTAAATTCATTCCTCTAAGTTACCTGGACACTTGTGTCATAACTCTTCTTTACATTCATTTTATATTTATTTATTTACATTCAGTAGATCCTTACAAGTGTCAGAAACACCCATATTACATCAAGAATACAAGAGGCATAACAATTGCACAAAATGCGACAACACAACAGAACAGCTTGCAATAATTATATGTATAAGTAGAGTTAATATAAACACAGCTGATAAATTTATGCAGTATAATAACACATGACATAAAATTGAATAAATTTAGAATTCAAAATTGAATAAAAATTTTAATAAAAATCTAAATTGAATCAAAATTGAATCATCTACCATGTGTATCATCTGGAAAGTATTCCTCCAAAGTGTAGAAAGAGTGTGTGATCAAGAAATGTTTAATATTCTTTAAAATTTCTTAAGATTTGAAATGTTTAATAGTCTTTAAAATTTCTTAAGATTGCCAGAAGTATTTTTAATATCTGATGAAAGATTATGAAAGATTTTTAATGCCTGAGTAATAAACCACTTTTTGATAAATAACCAAGTTTGTCTGAGGTAAATGTAGATCATTGTTGTGTCTAGTATATGTACTGTAGTATCCTGAACTTGTTGTAAGGTAGCTTTTCTTATTAGTCACAAATAAAAGTGAAGAAAGTATATACTGCGATTTGAATGGAAAAATTTTTTACCCTTTCAATAATTTCCTATAAGATTCTCCACTCCTCCTTCCCATTATAATTCTGAATATGCTCTTTTGTGTCTTGAAGATATCTGAAGAATAGTTGAATTCCCCCAAAATATCATGCCGTATGTCATAATTGAATAAAAGGGGCATAATATATAGTTAATAGCTTAGGTTGAGACGTGTACATTTTGACTGATCATTTTACATAACAGGCTGTACTAAATTTTATAATCAACAATATGATTTTTCCAAGTCAAGTTATTATCAGTGACTGGACCTAAGAATTTTGTATAGGTGATGCTGGGGATTGTTTTATCACAACCCATTTGCATATAGATAGGAGTATTGTTCTTTGTTACAAAATGGGTATAGTGTGTTTATTTCAAAGTTTACAGAAAGTTGATTTATTTTAAACTCTTTGTTAACAGTTTCAAATAAATATTAATATTTTCCTCAAAGCATTTAAAATTTGAGTTGCTGAATAAAATACTAGTGTCACTGACAAATAATATGGGTATGAATCTGTTATTCATATGTATGAGAAAAAGCAAGGTTCAAAGGATGGAGCCTTGTGGAATGCCATGTTTAACCTGAGCCCAATTGCAAAGAGAGAAATATTTTCTTATTATATGTAGATGCTCTCTTATATCTATCATGAAGGTAGGTTTCATATGATTCATTTTCAATACCAGTTATTCCATAATATTCCAGTTTAGACAAAAGGATATCATGATTTACACTATTGAAAACCTCCTCTAAGTCACAAAATATACCCCACACCAACAATTTCTTATTCAACATATTAGTATTCCATTGGTTAATTTATATGTAGCATTTTCTGTTAATTTTTTTTTCTGAATCCAGACTGTTCCTTCATTAAAATATTGTATTTTATTAAATGATCCAATAGTCTAGTTTGCACTACTTTTTTGAAGATTTTATAGAAGGAAGTTAAAAGTTGTATTGGTCTGTAATTAGACAAATCAAGCTTATTGCCTTTTTTATGTAGTGATTTTATTATAGAAATTTTCAATCTGCCTCAGAAGATGCCATTGGCAAGAGCTGTGTTACATATATAGTTTAATGGTGAAATTATAAATAGTAAACTTATTTTTAGAATCTTTGTAGAAATCTCATCACATCTATATATGAATATTTTGTTTTAAGGGATTTAATTATGTTACCTCTTTCCATAATTGTTGTATGTTTTCATATGCACCCATAAGATGTATTGAGAGTCTGTGGCAAGAAATGTATCAAGCTGTCTGTATTGAATGCCCACAGTCAGCAGTGTTGGTTATTGTCCATTGTATTATTTAACAACACTGCCAATTGCTAAGGTTATATAGCAGTGGTTGTAGATGATTATATATCATTGTTGGATGGGCAATAATTGGGGAAAACAGGAGTATTCAAGAGAGAAGCCTTTCCCAGTGTCACTTTTTCCACCCCAGCTCAAAATGACTGGCCTGGGATCATACTTCATGGTGAGAGTGCAGCAACTAGCTGCCTTAATCATGGCTCAGCTCTGTTATACAGTGTTTGTACAGTGCTTTCACAGCATGCACAGGAACAATCCTACCTACACTTCACCTTTATGGATCAGCTAACCTATCATTGCTTCTATTATTTCTATAGTAATACCAACTAGATGCACCAATACATATAGAGTGTCATTCTAAAATAAAACAAAATAAATTTGATACATTGGTGCATCTAGTTGGTTTTACTATAGAAATAATATTACGATGCACGGCCCTATGAACATCAAATCCAATCATTGCTTGTTGCCCAACATTTCTACACAGTGGGTTTTTCTGTTGTGTAGGTAATATAGAGTTCCACTTGGCTGTTCAGTTATGTTGTGTCAGATGATCTGTTGCAGTTACATGTTACTGAATCAGGTAAGATGGCCTGGCATACAGAGTTAATGTGATGTTGGTAGGTTCCTGAGGCAAGAGCATGACACACAATATGGCGTGAAAAATCACAACTGCAATCTCTTCTGGTTTGTGTATGGTTACCCCAAGCCCAAGATGACATATTACTTCAATGGTGAACTCATCGAAATGGGAGGCCGGTATGACACGAGCTACACAAGAAACGGTCAAGCCACTCTCTTCATTAACAGGTGTGTATCATGTGTATTGTGTTGAAAAATGTATAGATCTTCTAGCTTGCTGTAATTATGTCTGAATAGAACAGGTGGTTTGGTAGCTAATTGGGAATTGCTTATGTATTGAACATGGCCACATTTACTGGCCTTACTTTGGAAGATTTTTGTAATATGGAAGTGTCTCTGGTTCAAGAGTTTTTGTGGAACATACTAATATGTACATGGAAGTGGAAAGGATAATGACAAGAAAAAGAGACAAGTTTTGATTCAATAGGAGGACATCAAAAGCCAAGAAACTTTCATTATGAATAAATATTCTTTCAAAATTAAAAATTTTGTAAATAATTAGATTATTATTCCAGCCTAAAAAGAGATATGGTTTTTATTATTAAATGACACATAATTCAAATATGTTAAGTCCGTTATTATTTGAGTCATATAAGACCATTTACTTGCTTTGTTCAGTTACAGTGAATTCTCTGTTTAAGCCTTTGTCTTGTATGAGGACATAAACATAATGCTGTGCCACACAGTCCTGCAGCAGAAGTTTTGCTCATCACACAAAATTATTAATAATATTCATTGTTCACCTCTTCAACCCTTTAAAATTGTAGGAGATTAACAAGTTTAATTCTCTATGTGCTGAACATCCACTTCAGCACATGAGAATTGAGTAAGTCTACCTGAAGGAGGTGTTGTACAGCAGTACTTTCTTTGAAGTGTTGAAAGACCAGTTCCAGTTTAGGATTTATTCATACCTTTTTTTTTAGTGTAAGAATTTTTAGTCAGTGATGTGTACATCAGTAATTACACATTATTTTCTGTGAATGTTGATGTAGGTTTTGTGTGTTTCAGGATGCTAGATCGTGATGTAGGAGAATATGAGGCAGTGGCAACAAATGAGCATGGTGAAGCGCGGCAGAGAGTGAGGCTGGAGATAGCTGAGTATCCAGAGTTCATCAAGAGACCAGAAGAAACTATTATCATGACAAGGCGATCTGGGCGCATTGAAGCCAGAGTGATTGGTGTTCCATATCCGGAGATCAAGTGGTATAAGGATTGGCAGCCCCTTGCATCCTCTAGCAGAATTAAGGTTAGGAGATGTGCAAGTATATCTGATGTTGTTCCAAATGGTAAATTCATGCAGGCTACAAGTACATCGTGCATGTTTTCCTTCAGGGCTCATTGCATTATGGGGAATTAATTTTTTTTATTTAATTGCATATTTTTATTTTATTTTTTAAGATCATACCTACTGCCAGCTATAAAACATATTCAGGAATTTTAAGTATAACTTTCGTGAATTCTATCACTTCTGAATTTTTAGTGCATAGGTGTGGGAGAGTCATAACATGCATTGTTAGTGTACTGGAAGGGGCTACAAATTTACAGAAGCTGTTGCAGGAATTTAGTACTCTGTTTGTGGTCTCTGGGCTGTTATTGAGTGCATGTGGATAAAAATTTAGAAGCTTTATTTATGAAACCCATACAGGTTTATGTGGCCTGTCCCATGAATATGGTTTTATCAATGCCAATGAATATTAATACTAGAAATCTTAAAATTGGTGTGAAATTTAAGATCTGTATTTTATTCAGTCCTTTATATTGGGACAGATATGACCTTTGGTTTAACAAATAACAATGTTTATTGAAACTAAAGACAGAACAAATAATGAGTAATGAATACAGAACACTTCACCAGAATTTTAAGAATTATTCTTCACGGTTAAATCTGTTCTTATACATTCAGCTGTCCGGGCTCATAGCCCTGATGCCGCTTGAAACCAGTTCCTCATTCACAGATGCACTATCCTGCTCCCATCAAACACTCACGATCCCGTTCTGCCTCTACCACTCACTCCGTGCTTTATGTATACGCTGTGTTACTGTCGCCACAAGACTGGTCCCTCTCATGCCGTCCATTGTCTTATATAAGGCTTATTGCATGCCTGGAAGCTTCTATGCAGCAATGGATAAGACTTCTTGAACATTCACTCTGTCACATTTACACATCTGGAAATGTCTGGTCTAGACTGTTCTATCTCTTTCTCGCATGGGACAGTTCTCAAGCCATGTCACGGGTCTCATGGGAAATCACAGTTCTAGGGGCTACAGCATTATGTTACCATATTTTGTAGGAGGGAGTAGCACAGAATCTGAAACATGTTCTGGGATTGCATAGGGCCCTTGATTGAATGTGAGTAATAGTTTCTGACTGAACTACCACCAGAATCAGCAACTGTAGGCTTAAGTTTAGCATGGTTGTCAGTTCTGTTAAAATGCTGATAGTGACCAACAGTGTGGAATATAATGTTGTGAAGGCAGACTGACATTAAGTCCTACAAAGAGTTAAAAATTAGATGCAAATCAGCACTAACTTGTTCTAAAACATCAGTCAGTTTTTTACTACATCCTGTAACAGGTGTGTTTGGAATTTTTTTTGAATAGTTAATTTTCATAGTTCAGTATCAGTTGTGCATTTCATTTTCAACAGATTAAGTTCGTTTCTGTTATGTTCACAAAAACCCACTAAATTACGTGAGTCATTGTCATCAGTTTTACAGCTTTGAAGGCTATTTTGCTTATATTACTGTAATATCTTTCTGCTTTGTCTGTGCCTCTCAAATGGTATCTTTCATTGAGTTCCAAAACCGGAGTTTAGTATTTCGTATTTATATGTTACGTGTCCAGTGCTGCAAGATTTTTAAGTGGGCCTGTGTTGCATTTTAGCACTTGCTAATATTTGTGATAAGATTTTTTAATTGAATATATATTTGTTTGAACAGATCCAGTTTATTGAGCCGGACACATGTGTCTTGGTGATCAATGATGCTATAAACAAGGACGAAGGCCTCTACAGCATCAGTGCCCGCAACATTGCAGGAACAGTGTCTTGCAGTGTGATGGTGCATATAGAGGAGAGCGAACAAGAGTATGGTTACTTGACTTACAGCAGAGGGCGCAATATCAAATCCCAGAATAAACCATTTGAGGAATTCTACGACATTGGTGATGAGTTGGGCAGAGGTACCCAGGGTGTGACTTACCATGCTGTGGAGAGGCTGACAGGTAATGCAGGCATATCAGCCATCATTTGTATCATTGTCATGTTTCCCAGAATTAGGTGTAGCTTGCATGTGTTAGAATTACCAAGAAACAGAATTTCTAAATACTGATTCTTATTGAAATTTTTTCAGAGTGTAAATTGAATTTGTCCTGTATGTTATTACCTGTACTATTAGAACAGCATTGATTTAATTGTTTATTCTATAAATTATAATGTAATGTTTCCCGTGAAATCTTTAATGAGTTTCAATGGCTAGCTGGTTAGAACACCCATAAAACCTGTATAATTATGAAGGTGATATGTTCTCCAAGTCAGTTAAACTATACATGTTACAGTTTTTATTTTCTCTCATTGCTTAGAGACGGTTTTCTTGATGGAAATGCCATTGCAAGAAATTCCAACACAAAAGGGAATTACTAATTTGCTAAGTAGACATATATTCACATGACCTCTATTAGTTCATAGGTTAACATGAAGTGACTTGTGTATGTTGTTTGTTTTTAGTTTGTTTTCATTATGTAGGGTGTTGTATGTTTCAGGTTGTTTTATTATGTAGGGTGTTCTGTGTTTCAGGTCGCAACTATGCTGCAAAGATTATGCATGGAAAATCTGATCTGCGTCCATTCATGAACAATGAACTGGAGTACCTGAATTTACTGAATCATCCTAAGATCATTCGTCTGCATGATGCATATGAAACGAATGAAACCCTCACACTTATCACAGAACTGTATCCTTCTTTACAGGACGTGTTTTTCAAAGACTTGTGTAATTGTGTGCTCTGTGTTGCAGTTTAGAAAATAGAAGGAAACACATTTTGAGAAACACCTGAAACTGCTGAGTCAGATAATTCCATGTACTGGTATCTTATGATTATAATAGAGTTATATTTGTAGTAACTGTTAGCACAGTAGGTGGATTGCTGCTTGCTTCAGCATAGTCAGTGATGTCATGGTTGTGAAGAATGATGAAATTCTGGAACATAAACACAAATCCTTCTTGTTCACAGTCTTTGCAGTAACACTGCGGAGTACCCGAATTGTGTAAAGAACTTGGCAGGTTGATTTATTTGTGAGAGAATTCAATATTTGGGGGCCTTGCATTGTTGAACTTCTACTGTTTGCAGATAACTCACACACAGAACTGCTCTTTTATTGTGCCCCAAGTTGAGACTCTGTACTTTACATTCCTCAGTGAAGCATTATTTCAAATATAAATTCATCATTCATTTTTTGTGTAGCAAGGCCCAGCTGTTGGTTTCCTTAACTACACCTTTCAATAACAGGGCCAGTGGTGGTGAGTTGCTGGACAATTTGACAAAGCAGACATACATAACTGAGACAGATATTGCTGGTTATATTCGTCAAGTGCTCTGGGGATTGGATCATATGCATATCCAGAACATTGCACACCTGGGCCTGACAGTAAGTGGCTCCAGTGAGATCATTTTACAGTGGTATTTGTTTGAATTTCATGTCAGGCTAATTATAATGAGCATATACAGCAGTAACTTAACATAAGGAGATGGAGAATTGGAAGGGCAGTGATGAACTTAAAACTGATTGAGAAGAAAGGTTGGCCTCCAGAAGAAGGAAATAACAGGAGACTGAGAAAATTACTTGAAGATGAGCTTTATAATTTGTACTGTTTGTCAAATTCATATTTTTAAGGTGATCAGTTCAAAGGATGAGATGAGTGGGTAATGTAAAATGTGGTACAGGTGAAGGTCATATTCTGACATGCTAAAGAGCAGGAGGTAAAGTATATAGCTTTACTCACGATCAGCTCCAGTTGGTCAGCACCATGCCCTGGCTACTTTACTCCCAGGAAAGAGAGCCAGTACCAGAGGCTCGGTGGGCACTGTGGTCAGTCTGGAAAATCTTGCATTCACTGTGGTTTAAACCACAGACCGTTCAGCCCATAGCAAGTCATTGTTCCCACCACACTATCCTGGAGAGATGGAAAGTGCACACAATTTTAGTTGAAAGACCCAAAGGTAACTTTGGAAACCAAAAATATGTGAGAATATGTTAGAATTGATCATACAGGGGTAGATTATAAAAATAAAGATATTAAATGTGAACACTGAACGTTTTTCTCAGATTGGTGACCTACTCATTTCTCATCCTGGTGGTGATGAGTTGAAGATATGTGACTTGGGTCTGGCAAGAAGGATAGCATTTGGGAAGCTTGCATCTCTGGACTATGGTAAAGTACTGCTACAGATATTCCACTTGGGGAAAAAAAACCAGACTTTTATATACAGGTTACAGATAATCTATAACTTCTAAGCAGGGCAGTATTTTCTGGTTTACTGTATGAGTGCTGTGTGGGTGTGCCCTAGCCTATGAAAATTTTGTATTCACATGATTTCATGTATCCTTTCATCTGATTTTTTTTAGAAAATACTTCATATCTCTAATCCATTATGTCATATGGATTTATATCTTGGAGGAAATTCAACAGACTGTAAGAACAGTATTCCACCTTCAAAAAGAAAAGAGTTAGATTTGATGGCAGGTGTAAAGAAAAGAGGTACTTGGAAATTATTTAGTAAGCTCATTGTATCTCCCATACCAGTGAGCAACTCTTGTTATTAACACTGTTTTATTGTCGACAACCTGTGAAAATGTGATACATATTCAGAAATACACAGTATAAATAGACATAAACTTGACCTCTATGCCACCTCACTAGTTAACAGAAAGGCACATAAAATGCAGACACAAAGTTACCCGTTGTTCTTCCACTTGATATTAAAATCTTAGACTATGTTGTAAAATTATTTAAACCATCACTGAAAAATTTCCATTTAGTTCACTCCTTCTGCTCTGTAGAATAATTTTTTTTAAGTTATGAAATTTCATAAGTACTGCACATATAATGAAGTACTTTTTGATACAGTTACCTTGCTATGTTTTTGTTCCCTACAACATGATATTATAAAACATCATAGTGCTTTTCTCCACATTTGGCCTGAATGACCAATTGTCATGTTGTTTCACATCAGGTTTGCTAATAAGTATTTAACACCTAAAAATTAAACACAAGAATTTGCATTTTATCACTTTTTGGTGGGTGTGTGTGTTTTCAATTTAGGGATATGGAGAAAAGTTCACTGTATACTTTATGCTTCTTACTTCTTTGTTATGGTGTCACCACAATGAATTTCTTGTTGTATTGCAGGCATGCCAGAGTTTGTAGCTCCTGAAGTTGTGAATGGAGATGGCGTGGGGCTGGCAGCAGACATGTGGTCTGTAGGAATTATCACATACCTGCTGCTCTCTGGTCACTCTCCATTCAGAGGTGCCAATGACCGGGAGACATTGACTCATATAAAGGAGGGAAAGTATGATTTTAAAGATGATTGGTTCTCTAACGTCTCTCCTGAAGCCAAAGACTTCATCCAGAAGTTGCTGGTATACAATCCAGATGGCAGGTCAGTAGATCTTGTATCATAACAGTAGCTAGCAAAAGTGGTTTTATATACTATACTTGAGTGTTGTATTTGAATACTGAATGTTATCTGTGACAGTAATTAGAATTTCAGTCATTACATAGTCCATTATTCGTTACGATGCTTTTCTTTTGCATTATGTTATTATGTAGTTTAGTTTGTGGTGACCAACATATTCGAGGAGCTTGCTACCTTTGTCATTAGAGTAGAGGTGAACATGGAGGCAGCAAATTTATTCTATGCTTTGGGAACCATTTACCACAGTATCATAATCCAGAAGATAAGCTGTAACTGTCACTGCCACGAAACCCTAGATCTCATGTTTTCTTTATTTGCAGGATGGATGTGAAAATTGCACTGAAACATCCTTGGCTTCAAGTTGCAGACAAGATTCCAGTGAACCAGTACAAGATCAGCACAGAAAACCTCAAGAATTACAACAATCGTTATCGGTAGTTTAAAAGCCTATTATGTTTTATTTTCCTAAATACTGATGCTCTTTCATTCCAGTTGTACGTACATATCGATAGCGTGATAGCTTGATAATCATATTTTGTATTCATTTTTTGGTTCACCTCGTACATTATGCTAGCCTGTACTCTAACTTGGTGTTATATCTAAAATAATTGCTGGCTTTGTAACATACTCCCATGATTGATGTTGTGTCTTTCAATGGTGCCATATAAATGATAACAGATACAACATGAGGACATATGTAAAAGCTACTGTAATATTTTTGTAATTAACTGTTGGCTTTATTCCTGTGAGAGTAAACAGAAGGCCCTGTAACTTCTGGCAGTATTCAGTTTGTTGAATTCAAAGTGATACATACCCTTGTACCAGTGATGAACTCTTACATTCCATGACTTTGCATGTAAAGTACAACTGTGTACGAGAGAAAGGGCTAGAAGAAGGTGTGATTGCTTTGGAAACCACAATGCAGCCACTCTGAAAGAGATTTTGTTACTTGTGTGTATTTTCAGGGATTGGTACCACAATGCATCTTGTCGAACATGGTTCAGAAGGAAGCCTCTGAGTGGTGCTTTCACTCATCCTTCCAAAATGGTTTATCCACCAGGACATAAATACACACCAGAACCAACACCTGAACCCACACCCAAGGAGCCAAGGGAACCTAGGACATGGGAAGCTCAACTGCCACCCAGGCCAGCACTTGATTATGAAATTGGCAGCGTAAAATCTGAGAGCCAGTAAGTTAACTGAAGATAGTGGAATGATGACGGTAATTTAAAAATTCTGACATGTGAACCAGAAGGAAAATGAGATTGGGACAAACTCTGAAACAGTGGAAAAGTTCCATTTTATAATATACATGTCAGGTCTAAATAACCATGCTACTAGACAGGATGATGACAATTATAATTTCCATCATCATCATCATTCATAATTTTATTAGAGCAGAATTAGTACAAATAACAGAGAAGACAAAACATGAGGCTTGGAATAAAATGTTTTAAAAGTGTAGATAATATGAAATGATTTAGATTTGGAATGTTTTCTATTGCTCTTGGTCTTTTGAAGTAAGCAGCTGTGAGAATGGATTTTTATTTTTAGAAATCCAGGTTAACTTTTTTGCAAGAAATATGTGCTTATCATTAGTATGACCTAATTGTATTATATAATACAGTCACTGTAAATGCTGCTTAATTGCTGTTTAAAACCAACTTATGATTATAGTAACAATGTTGCTTTTATTTTGACAGTGTCTGTGCAAGGAATATACACATTATAGAATGCATTTTATATCAGGTTATCCACAGTTAATCTCTTCAAACTCCTAGCCCTTTTGTCATCTTAGTTGTCAGACTGAATGAATTTTAATCCTTCATAATTGAAGGTTCTCACAGTGGTGGGGGTGATGAAGATTTAAGTCTTGTGTGATGTGTCACCATGCTGATTGGTAAAGAGTTACAGGTTGTTAGAGGATCTTGCTGCTTCCATCTTCAGGGACCAAGAAGTCCAAGAACAGTGAGGTAAATGAAGGCAGCAAGATTCTCTGAAATGTCTGTAAAATTGATGAATTGATGTGGCATAATATTTCAGAAGACTTGAATCTTCAAAGTCCATTTTCCTTGATAGAAGTTACAACACTCTGTGATGTTGGTATGGTTGGTGGACCTGTATTCTGGACGAGCAAGATGGCTAGTAAAGTTATGTGTACAGTGCCTGAGTTTGTAGTATATGCACAAAACATTGCTGCCTTGGACATATGATCCTGTGCAATATCTGTTAGCTAGGAAACTTGTATTGGAAACTTTTCATGTAATTTTTTCCTCCAGTATTCACACTGAGATTATGATAGATATAATATTGTGTAGAGAAATGTCTTTACACATGTTGAAATTTCTAGATTAAAAAAGCTTGTTTATATTTCATAATAAATAATAACACAGATTGAGAAAGAAATGGGGAATTTTTAAGTTCCTGTTGCTTTTAGCTACCAATATGGACCTGACACGTACCTCCTGCAGTTGCGTGATGTGGATTTCCCAGTGAGACTGCGGGAATACATGAAAGTGGCAGCCCATAGGGTCCCAGCTTTTGGAGTCAATGAAAACTATGACTGGAGGGTGTGTATTACAGCAGTCTGTGGTCATCAGAAGTTGTTCCTTAAGAAGCATAATTAGTGATGAGTACATATGTTTATATTCCTTTACCCTCAGCCTTCAGCATCTTTCCTAACCATACACTGGTTACTGATTGTTACTGAAGCTGTCCTTGTAATCGATATTCCGTTTTTGAGTGTTTACTCAGAACTGGGGTACAAGGAACATAGCAAAATAACACTTTTTTGTTACATAACTTGTGTAGTGAAGTAGTGTGTGACTCCAGAATGTAGTATCAACTGATCTTTACACATCACAGCTTGGATTTGAAATGGTATTCTTCAGCATCATGCTGTTGATAAGTGTGAAATATATGTAGTTAAACTTATTGTAGAACTATTTTTTGCTGCCATATTTTTGTATATAACTTTGTAAATGTATTGTTATTGTTTTCTTCAGTTTGTAATTATGTTACATATTTTATGGATTGTTTGATTGTGTAAACTTCATACTTAATTACAGTTCATTTTGTAAGCGTTACATACCATGCAGAAGCTATTTTGGATCCCCAGTTCTTTTTTAATATTCCTTTCCAGTTTCATTAAATCATTTTACTTCAGCTACCCCAGTTTCTGTTGCTTTGCATGTGGGTGTAGTATTATCACAAAAACTAGTGGGGTGTTATGATTTAATTATGCTGAAAATTGTTGTACATTATGTACTTTAGGCATCACAAATGAGAACCAAATAATGTGCATACAAATTATCTCTAATTTTTGGACTGTCACTGTGGAATGAAAAGTGTAACCATTGTGTTTATGGATATAGTAAATGTCATAACATTTGTCAGAATGAATATTTTTGTGCATGACTTTAAATTTGGATCAAATCCAAACAAATTTTGTATGTCTCTGGCTTGGAAGTGAAGAGTCTGTGTGAATAGCAGAAACCAATTTTGTTGGCTCTGTAAAATTGTGTTCACATTGCTCTTTCCTGTTTCAAAAAATACTGAGGGAGATAAGTGTTAAATATTTTGTAAGTGTAAACGTTTTCATAAATATTTCCTCTAATATGCGTATGAAAGGAAAACTGACATGCACTGTTGTGTTCATGTATGTAGTCCTGCCCTGAACCAAATGCAGTTATGTTACAAATGGTTACTTTCAGACGCCAGTTATCCGTGAACGGCGTCGCTTTACAGATGTCATGGATGAAGAAATAGATGATGAACGAAAGGAACGCATCAACCAGTATGGGTCCAGTGATGTGTACTCCCTTAGAAGATTAAGGCATGAACTGGGAACACGACTGGATGGCCATGCAGAGGCTGAAGCTATGATAGAATACAAGAGGGAAGGGCAGGTAGAGAAAATGTGTACACATGTGTATTGTCTTGTTTTCTAGAATGAAAATTGCCTGTTTCTGTCTGAATGTATGTTGGACATGAGTGTAATGAACTTTATGATCCTTGGTGTGGAGGTCATATTTCTAGTGTCTGTCCTACATCCACCATCCACCCTGTCAGCAGTACCTTAATGCTTTTGTGACAACCCTGAGATCTTACACTGACGTAATTATAAGAAACATAAAACTTCTGTTATGGTGGTTTTAGTTTCAGGTGGTACTAATAACATGTGGAATGTAGAATTGCTGTCTGTCTGATTGTATAAACACTTGTAAAGAGAAATGTGACATTTGGCATGGTCAGAAGTTAGAAATGTGGCAAAGAGGTGTATGTTTTTGTAACAGATGTGATTTTATGTCTGAGAAATACCAGTGTAGCAGATGCAAGGTTTTTTATGTACATTGTTACAGTTTTCACAACTGTAGGAAAGTCCTCTTTTTCACTTCTGATTACTAACGTTAATGTGTGCCGTCACTGGCTGTCTTGAACAGTTCCAGTTTTGTGTTAGGGACTGACATTTGATCATGTAATTTGTGAAGTCTTGCAGCAGTTCATACAAATTTTAATATATGTGTGAAGCTACAGACATCCAGAATCACTGCAGTTGAGCCAAAAACATATAATGTTATGACAGAAGCCAATGTACTTGCCATAGTCACAACTGTAGAGAGAAGCTGCATGCTATAGTTCACATAGTATAGTGATTGGGTAAAAGGGGCTTGATTGTCAGCAAGGGATTTTCTTTTTGCCACCATGTGCTGACTGTCTGTAGGGCATAAGAACTGTTTAGTAGGAACCAACAGCTTTTTTGCCAGGAATGAAGCATCTGCCTTCTGTATTTTCTGTGTCTTCATAGCATGATGCCTGCTAAGCACAGGGACATATTTACCATTTGCATATTACAGACAGCTTATCATAAGAATGACATTCTTACTGGAGTAAGGAGTCAAGAACTGTGTAAGATGGAAGAAGGAAGAGAACTGGTAACCCAGTTTCTTGGAATCCTTGGGTGTTTGATAACCATAATGATGATGAGGTAATGACAGTGATGATAATGGTGCTTAATCTGGGCACTGTATGCAGTGTGACCAAGTGAGGCTTAATTCAAACCCTCATTGTCTACTTGTAATTTTATGTTTAAACAAATGGTCATTTGGCCATCTCTAATATAGCAATAACAATTCTGAAAGAACTGATTGTGTCTGACATTTCTGACATCCTGTGTGCAGAATATCCAGACTTACAACAGCTCTCTCATGGGCAGATGTGTCCATTCTCATTGCAGTTACCTTGTGTGCAAATGTATCCAGACCCCTTACTCCTATGTTATGAGAATTTTTGTATTTTTGTTGTCTGTTTACAATTAATCTTGGATAAACTGTTACAAAATGTGTGTGCATGCATGCATTGAAATGCCATTTATAATTCTGTACAGCTCAGACTTAATCATGATGTAAGAAAGTAGTGCAATACTTTTAGCAACTAACATCATAACATTGTTTGTGATTTCAGCCTCCATTTTTCCGAGAGAAACCACAGATTCTGCCTATTGTAGATGATCAACCAGCAGATTTGATTTGCTATGCAGTTGGGGACCCCAAGCCTTCTTTTCAGTGGTTTAAGTAAGCTATCCCTTATAAAATTTTTCTGTTTACATCCAGTATGAAGGTTTAGCTCTGTCACCCCAAGATCCTGTTCTAGGTAGTCAGTACTCTATCCCATCTTTACAGTCTAGTTGCTAACTAGTATTCCCATATGGTCTCCAGATTTTGTAAACAAAGTAATGCATACTTTTCTTGTTTCCCTCATTTAGTCACCCTAACAGTATTACTTGAATTGTTAAATATTTTGTACTCTGAATTATATAATTTTGTCCTCTCCCCTTTTACTGTGTCTTATTAAGTCCAAAATTTCCATCAGCCTGAGGTATTCCAATCCCTGCATGACAGGCAGAGTTGGCATTACAGTTTGTCCCAAATGTTACCCTTGCTTGATATTTGGTGTGGCACAGGGACATTATTCCCTTTATGCAACTGCACACAGTTTGCCATCTTTAGGATTGCAGCATAATATTCCAAGAAGTCAGAGCTTTATTGTTTCTTCATTATCAGGAATGATCTAGTCATTACTGAGAGCCATCGGGTGAAGTTCCTAGAGGATGCTGAAGGCCGCTCAATCCTGAGGTTAGATCCTGCTTCAAATGTGGATGTTGGTATATACAAGGCAGTTGCCCGCAACAAAGTGGGCCAGACCCAGGCTCGCACAAGGTGAGAGCTGTCCCATTGTTTGTAGTTTGTAACAGTCAATCTAATGTTTTGTGTTCTGAATTGTGAAGATCTGTTAAATGATTTTTATGTATTCTCTTGCCAGTTATTAATGAATAGTTATACAGCCTGCCACAATAACCAAGAAAAGTGTGACTGTAACTATCTGTTGATATTATCCAGCTTCAGAGTAGACAGTTTCATAGCCTTCTTTAAAAAATATTGTATCTGTAAAACCAAGGCCTGATTATGATATTATATTGTGAATGAACTTTTCTCATAACAAAATGAGTGCAGAATGAATTATCCTAACATGTTATTATTAATATCATTGTTTACATGATCATGTTTTAAACTTCTGGAATTTTCACTTGCTGTTCTATATTGAGCCCCTGTGCAGTGGTCCAACTGTGTTATAGCGTGTTTGAGATACGATGAAATAGTTGGGGTAGCCCAACCTCAACGTATAAATTTGTTTAAAATACATTCCAATCTAAACACAACTATATTCTATCAGTTGTACATGTAGAGACATGTTTTGACTCAAAGAGTCATCATCAGGCTAATCAGATAAAGTTATATTGTGAAAATTTGATTTAGGGCAAGATTTAAGGTAATAGTTCCTGTTCATGTAATTTAATTTGAATGTTGCAGACTGGTTCTGGCAAGTGTCCCCTCAGCTCCAGACTCACCAGAGGCTGCTGAGATTTCAGACACTGAAGTTCTGTTGAGATGGAAACAACCTAAAGACGATGGCAACTCTGCAGTTCTTTGCTACAACTTGCAGTACAAGGAAGCTGGTTAGGGCAATATTAATGTGAATTTTGGAACAGTAGGAATATGAGAGGATGATTGCTGGATAACCTGAGGAAGACCATGAGAAAACTTAAGAACTTAAACTTTTTGGTTGCTGAATATGATAAATATTTGTTCTGTCTGTCATAATCATTTTGGCATTGGTTAGCACTGTTCAGCTATACTGGTATTGCTATAATGGTAACAATAGTCAGTGTGGTTAGACTGCAACCTCTGCCTATTTCAAACATAATTTTTAAGGTTATGATTTATAGCATTTAATATTCAATGATAAATACATAAAAACTTAAATCCAGATCACACCCATGGACATTTAATATCTCCTCCTCGTGGGCTGACCATACGGTAATAAAGCATGAAATATTCTTGTCCTTCATAAACATTACAACCATGTTATTTAATATCCATATTTTATTAACTTCTTTGGAGCTTTTATGTCGTAAAAATGTCCTAGTGCCCAATGTAATTTGATGTTTAAAGGTTATGTGCATGAAAACCATAAGGCTGCATACACTGTCCACTGCACCTCATACTGATAGGCAGTATGTGTCAGCTGTTTGCAGAAAGGAGATGACAGAGTTACAGGCTTTCACACATAAATGCAAGATTCAACTGTTTTGTGGTAATAGTGTGGTTGTGATGTTGTACTGATGGTGATTTCCCTTTAAACACTCAGTATCCAAATTTCTAAAATTGGCCTTACTTACAGGTAACATTAAAACTCCAAACATGAGAATGGAATTAGTTATATTACTAGTTTCTGATTTTTGACCTCAGTTCACTCTTTTCTGCTGTTCTTGACCAGTTTCAATGTTTCAAATTATGCCATGTCAATTTTTTCTTGATTCTACATTTACAATCATTTGCACATTTCAGTTAATAAATTTGGCAGTTGATAAATGTATAGTATGTAATAAATGAAAAAAGAAAAAATTTCAGAACTGTACAGACTGAAATTAAGAAAGTTCAGCATATTTGCACATGTTTGAATACTGTTGTGTTTACCTTTAAATGACATTTCCAGGGATTCTTTCTATTAATCAGTCTTTGTTTCTTCTGTTGCAGACAGTGTGGAGTGGCTGGATGTTGCCAGCAATATTGATCATGAGTTCTTTGTTGTCCGTAACTTGCGCCCAAATTTCACCTACCATTTTAGGTTGGCTGCAAGGAATCGCATTGGATGGAGTGAAAAGGGCATTCCAACACCTCTGGTTAGGACTAAAGAAGCAGGTATGAATCCTATTTGTCTCCTCCATCCCCCCCCCCCCCAAAAAAAAAAAATCCGATTCATTTACCCTTAGCCACTGCAGATTTTCAAACTACTATTTTATTGAATTGAAATAATTTGAATCTGTTACAGTGAGAAAGATGAGTAACAAGGGATTTAAAAATATTATGTGATGGTTTATTCAGTAACCTGAGCTGTGTGATACAGTGTGATACAGTGCCATCAAGAGCGGGTTTGGGCCCAGGTGAAACAATTTTTTGGGCCTTTTAGCAAGGGTGAACTGGTTAAAAATCTTCACACTAAATTGGAAAGACTAAATGATAGCTGCAGATGAGTTGGGCTTGATCTGAAAGGGTTAATTTGTACAATCAGCAAATAATGATACTAACAAGAAAGATAAAAACGTATGGGACATAGCTGGGCCCCAGACCCCAGTAATTTTTGCAGACTTCCCTTACACCCCTCATCAGCACTTATCTAAAGTAAGGGTATTATTAATGTAATTATTATTTGTATCACACATACACATGATCGTTTGTAATATTTTCTACTTGTAGCTCCTGGAAATCACAAGTTGCATTGTTATTTAGGTGCTTCAAAGGTGCAGGTTACAAGAGCCATGAGACACCTTCAGGAGATTACTGAGTCTGGCCAAGAGATCATTGTAGATGAGCCCATCACTCACTTGGATTATTCAGCAGAGATGACACCGATTGAGTGGAGCACTGAGGGGGCACTTAATGAAAAATACAGCTTTGTCTCGGAACTTGCCCGGTATGTTATTATTTCATAAGGTTATTGCAGAACAAAAACTACTTTTTTAAATTTAAAGATTTTATCGTTTCTTACTGAAATATATTTAATTACAGTGGTCGTTTCTCGGTGGTTGTGAAGGGCATTGATAAAAACTCAGATAAAGTTATTGTGGCCAAGTTGCTGGAGCTGAGACCCGAAACTGAAGCTAAGGTCACGAGAGAATTTGAGGCTCTGAAGTCCTTCAGACATGAGAGAATAGCAGCTTTACTTGCAGCATATAAACCGTCAGGTAAAAAGGGAAATGCAGCAGATGTTGTGGTATGCATTGAACTGACATTTCTATATTTGACAGTGATATCAGCGTTTCTGTTAATTGTCAGCAACAGATTTAAGTGATATTAATATGAAATTAAAATTACATTAAAGAAATGCATGCTGTCATTCAGTATGGGATATTTTATCTTCCTACTTTACAGGAACTGTTTGGTCCTGCAGTGTAGGGTGTTTGAGAAAAAAATGGAGATGAGAATATTTAATTCTAGGAGAGATGAAGGAGTGAAAGAATGGGAAAAGGTTACATGATAAAGAATTTTATAAATTTTACTCCACACCCAGTTTTGTCAGGTGGGTGTGATGGGTGGAACATTTATAGAGCTTGGAGGGGAACTGGAAATGGTTGGAAAGTTCTTGGGTGGCATACTGCAAGGAAAGATACCGTTTAGGAGTTATATATGTAGAGAGAATGGTAATCATAAGATAGAGGGAATCCATTGACATACTGTGTGACATGAAGCAGAAACTTGGGATTCTGTAATGAAATTTCTTGAGCAGTTCAGTTCCTGTGAACTGGTCAAGAAAGGCTTTGTAGCATGGGGTTGGTTTAGGTATTAACTAATAGACAGTGATATGTTGCTTACATATTCATTGATAACAACTCCTCTCCCACCCGTCTCTGTTGATGTCACACAGTCATTATGCCTGCAGATTGGTAACCATATGTGAACAGTGGAAGGTATATGTAAATTAAAGAATTTGGCTAACATTAACCAGTTTGTGTTTAGGCTCAGCAGTTGCTGTTTTGGTGCAAGAGAAGCTACAGGGAGCTGACATCCTCACATACTTCTCCAGCAGACATGAATATACAGAGCAGATGGTGGCCACAGTTATTATGCAGGTGATTTATTAGCTGCTGTGGAATTAAAGTGTGTAATTTGTACTTGTAGTTGTGTACAAATGTAGTTTGTTCAATTTTGGTGTTTTGCAGTTGACACAGTGGTACCAACATGGAACATGAGGAAGTATTTAATGTTTCAAGTACCAAAGTGAGAATTTTCACTGTCAAAATAATTTTCTTATCTTCTTTGACTGTAAAATAGGCGTACGTTAGAAGTGACGTTATTGCTGTTTTTTTAATCACATTGCAGGTTCTTGATGGACTCCAGTACTTGCATTGGCGTGGTTATTGTCATCTGAACCTTCAGCCTGACAACGTAGTGATGGCATCAGTGCGCAGTGTACAGATCAAATTGGTGGATTTCAGCTGTGCGCAGCGCGTCAGTAAATTGGGTACCATAGTTGACACAGCAGGGGACCCTGAATATTCAGGTTAGTACTTGTATATTAAATACTGCTGACAATTAATTGTATCACACTGCATATAACTTTGTGTAGTTCTTGTGTTTAAGTCATGCAAGTTCATGTGCAACTTTTCACGTACATTGAGTTGTTCAGAAATACTTCATATTAATAGATTAATAGGTTTATTAGTTGTCCTGTTTATTGCCACTCTTATTCACGTGCTTCTGTAGTGGCTTTTGATGAAGTCAGGTGTGCTGAAAATTCTTGTTCAGTTTCTCCATATGAGCATTTTTTTTTAAATTTTATTTTACATAAATATTGCTCTCTTCAAACTGTGGTAAAACTTTTAAACTTCAAACTTGTATATTGACTGAAATAGAAAGAAAATTACTTGAAATAGCTCATTTGGAAAACAAGTTTTAAGGTTAAAATTCTTATTTTGTACATGCTGTTAATTATTAAGGACTCAACCACTATACTATTAATAATGGGTCAGAATTATGGTCACGTTGATAGGCCCAAAAGATACTCCATGGCCATTTATAGCTAGTGTCATTTAATTTTCATTTAAGGATCAGGTAAATATCTGAAGTCAGTGAACAAACTGTATCTTAAAATGACATGAGCTAAGGATTCCACAGCACTGCTCCTTATGCATGCTGGGGTGGCTGAAATAAAGTTGGTCATGTGGGAGGTGTTGCAGGAGGCAGAACACAAACAGTCTATTTGCATCACACATGCTGATATTATGCTGTTTCAGCTCCAGAAATACAGAACAATGAACCAGCTTTCCCACAGACTGACATTTGGAGTGTTGGTGTCATAACATATATCCTTCTGTCTGGAGTGTCTCCTTTCCGAGGGAATGACAGTGAAGAAACGCGCCAAAATGTGACATATGTGCGCTACAGGTTTGAATATCTGTACAAAGAGCTCACACAGGAAGCCACACGATTCCTTATATTGGTGTTTAAGAGAGCGCCAGGGTATGTAGCTCATTACATTTTGGATTCTGTAGTATGAAATAATGCAATAATTAAGAAGCAGTTTGTCAAAAGCCTCGCTTTATAAAAAGTATTTGTGACAGTCACACCAGTCACACAAGTTCATTGTATAAATCTTTGCAGTCTTTAACTGGAAAGGAAATTAAGAACGACACACATTTTAGACAGTTATGTTGGGTTCCTCATAATGAAGTTCTAAGAGGATGTACTGTATACGTTCATCTTTGTGTCATGTCTGCATTAGGTCAACTGCAACAAGTACTGCATGTTCATTGTTTTCCACACAATGCATATCACAGCTTTAAGACATCAGAAATGCTTGGGATTTGAAGTTAAAAACAGAAAATCAGAAATGAAGTAAAATTAAAATTATGATATCACTCCAAATAAAACCAACTAGATGCACTAATTTCTCAAATTTATTGTGCAATGAAACTCTACATGTTTCAGACAGTTCCTCTGTCCATCATCAGGAGTTGTTCACTGTGCAATCAGCAATGGTATATGTCATACAGGTTTGTAGACAGCTTGCGAGCAGGATCAGGATGGAACTGCAATGGCAGCTCCATCCTGATCCTGAACAACTCTTGATGATGGACAGAGGAACTGTCTGAAACATGTAGAGTTTCATTCCAAAATAAATTTGAGAAATTACTGCATCTAGTTGGTTTTATTACAAGGAAATTTGTCATGATGCAAGGTTGCATGAACGTAAAATTAAAATTATGATATCACTTGAAGAGGGAAACCAGACCATGAACTATAGCTTCAAGTCTGCAGCATGACTGCTGGGCATCTGGCAATGTCTGTACCGAAGTACCAAAAGTATGGGTAATGGGTATGCATTCGCACAAAGTAGACGTGCATTGCCTTTAATGTTTAGTCAGTCTCAGCCTCTCAGGAAAGCTGCACCTCTGCTTGACAGAGGGCAGTAAAATTCTTTACAGTTTCTTGTCTTCAAATTATAAATTTTTTTACTGTATTCACACTTGCAAGCACATAGTTCCTTGTCATGAAAATGAACTATTTAAAATATATGTTAACCCTTTGGCCCTGGAGTTGGACATTTACAGTTTAGCACACCGATTATGTACAATGTAAATGTTTTATGAACCAAGAAGGGTAACATTAGGAAGTACGCAACATTTTGTGGAGGAATAAACGAAGATGGTGAAAGTCTAAAAAAAATAATTAAATAATATATCTGTTGACTAAATATATAAAAAGCATACTCTGGGGAGTAGCGGTATGCCTGTCTTATATATAGGATGCATGATGCCTAAAGGTTAATGGTGACAGGAAGGTGTAAATACATACAAAAATTAGCTGAAGAATAAAAGACAAACTTGATGTCACTTGCTATTTTATTTCACTTCTTATGTGCTCAACATGTTTTGGACATTAATATATCCATCATCAGGAGCTTGCAGCTATTCTGTTGAATTACCACATTGGTTGTGTTGTTCTTAGTTCGATGTGTGTTGGGGTTTCAGTGCTACACGGATACCACTCCAACCCAACAACACTGAAACCCCAACACACATCGAACCAAGAACAACACGACCAATGTGGTAATTCAACAGAATAGCTGCAAGCTCCTGATGATGGATATATTAATGTCCGAAACATGTAGAGCACATAAGAAGTGACATAAAATAGCAAGTGACATCAAGTTGGTCTTTTATTCTTCAGCTGTCAGTATGATGTTTATTGTACCAGGTTTACCCTCATGATATGTTTATAAAATTTTTGTAGCAAAAATAAATTGCCCGAAAAAGGTAAATTCGAAAGAAAGGAAACTTTTAAAAAAAGAAAAGCTCTGTTGCTTATACAAATATTATTAATACCATTACTACTCACCAAGCTGCTATGGTGTAGCAGTACAACACATGTGCATTTGGTGTGTTAAACAAGTGACTCTGAGAAAGGCCAAAACACGTTCCGCAGCATCTAGTTAATACATTGGGGAAGAGACAAAATATATTTAGACAGTCAACTGAAAATATAAGCCATTGATGGTAGTAAGGCTATTTTTGTTTGAGAGAATAACAGTCATAGACAGCATTTCTTTTGCAGCAGTACTGCTTATTTTGTTGTATTTTCTGAATTTGATTCAGCAATATATTTACAGCAAACGGCCTACAGCTGAAGAAAGTCATGAGCACCGCTGGTTGTTGCCAACAGAATTCATGATCAAGAAGAGGGAGCGTGCTGTATTTCTAGGGAACAGGTTAAAGGTAAGTGGCATGATATGTATCAACATTAGTACTGGAAATTAGTATGCATTGTCTAAGCTAGTTCAAGAGAGTCTTTCAGAAGTTAAGAATATGTAAACACATGACTTTTGAGAGGCAGAAAGCAAGCAGTATGTCTGGTTTATGGTCTGCAGTTAAATTTACTGAAGCATGTACACTGGCAATATCTTATTTTACTAACACTTTATATTTTTGTATTTCTCATATTGTAGGGAAACCTCATCTATGATAAGTTGCTAAACTTAGAGGCTGAAGAGAAGGTAATTTTTTGGGGGAAAACATTTAACAAATACCTGACATATTCACTGTTTACATTAGAATTTATATTGTCAACCAGAATATTCACACATTTCAGCAAACTTAATAGTAGGAACTCACTAGAATAATTACATATTTTTATGATCTAATTTGTTTCATGAGTGTCATGAACCAATTATGTTTTGTCAGTTACAACTGTGGAAGTGTATTTTTGGGAAACATTGTAGCACTGGGGATGTAAGAGAGGACTCTGAAAGTGAGTGTGCCAGCACATGGTGTTTGTACACTGCAAGCTGCAACTGTTCTGTGGTACATTTGTAGGAAACACTTCACAGCCATTCATGTTAGAATTTCTTAAAATAATTTTCGCTGAGTGTATGAATTACTGACACTGAATTAGTACTGTAGGAATGCCTTTACGCTGACTGTATCAGAAAGCTGGAGATTTGTGTGATGTTTGAGTTGGTCAAATCGTAGTTACTGGTTGCTGCATGGTCTAAGTCATAGGTCTGCAACCGTTTGCTGTTGGGATTGCAGGATCGAATCCCACCAGGGGCATGGATGTCTGTCTCTTGTGAATGTTATGTGTTGTCAAGTAGTGGTCTCTGTAACTGGCTGATCCCTTGTCTAGAGGAGTCCTACTATGTGTGTGTGTGCACATGCATGCATGCATGCATGCACACACAAGTTCTGTTGCTGTATTGTTTATATGTACAGTGTGTTCTATCAGCACATTGCATCACATTACACACAGACATGCATGCATGTGCTCAGTGCACATTCTGGATGAAATTAAAAGGGAAGCATGAAATAGTGCCATGTCCTTATTTATTCATCCTTTGCCAAACAGGACTTCTCGGAGGAATACCATTCACGCCGGGCAGAAGAAGCTACAAAGTCTGAGTCACTCACAGGAGCTTTCGGGGGCCCAAAAAGTCTGGTACGGTCTAGCAGCATTCAGGACGAGCTGTTTACAACATTTTAATTGCAATGGAGTGAGTGTGCCTGGCTATATTCATTGCATGACATTGCCATCACCAGAAGTTACTATTGATAAGGCTTCAATGGAGAAGTTTATTTATGTCTTACCTGTCAACAAAAGGTCCTTAGCAGAAGTATTGTATTATTAATTCAACAGCTAAGTAGAATATTAAGTGACAGAAACTTGTACTCCCTTTGAACCTCAGCACATGTTTAATTTTCAAAATAGTCTGTGAACATCATTATTTGTTATAAATTATTTTTGCTTAATGGTCTATATATTTGTGTCTTTGAATGAAGACTTCATGCATTCAGTAGCCCAAAACTTGATCTCATCATTTTATTTTCCAATTTTTTTGTTTTTCTTTTGTTTTTGAGGTTAGAGGGACGAACAGGAGGGTAACCATTCTCACTTTCATATTGTATTATTGTCTTCTTGTCAGCAATGCAAGTGTGTTGTGAAAGGTTGTAAAGAAGTTGTGTATGAAGTGCGTATTTAAAAAACCTTCAGTGTTCATAGCACTTGATCCATATACTAAGTGCAGAACAACAAAGGTTGCGTATTAATGCCATGTTACACTCGTTTCTGAATCACTGAACAATTTATTTCATTAGCATAACTGGTGGTCTACATGTAAGGTGTTAGATGTCTGTGGAAGAGATTGGAAGTGTCAAAGTGGATTTTTCTGCTTGCTGTTACCTTCACTTTCCTCAGACAAAAGAACTTTATGACTGAGTAGCACCAGGCACTTGTAATTTGTAACCCATGCTGATCTGTAGGTCCCATCTTTTTGGTCATCATCCTCAGCATCCCACTCCTATTACCTTGTAAATTCCTTGGCCCTAGAAGTAGACTGTTTTTCACCAGTTCTGACGCAACATTGACTAGGAAAGATGGCCAAACAAAGCAAGTAAGAAATATAACTTTACTGAAGATGGATCATCATGACGGCTCTGGGTATTTTTTTCACCCCACCTAGTGTTCTGCAAATCTACACAGTCCTATTCCTGTACATTTATTTCTCTCATTAATTAGTTGACTATTATTGACATGTGTTAGCACACAGTTAGTGGTGTACAATTACAGGTAACCATCAATTGTTCTGTATGTTTCCATCTGGTTGGAATGGATGCAAAATGCAACGAACGAAATTGTTGTCGATTATTGCACAATAATGTACCAATACCAAAAAAATAAAAAATAAAATAAAAGTTATTTTAACATCACAGTGAACTTACTGTTCCAGAGCCTCATCAAGGGGCATCCATTGAAAATCTAGATGTTACTTTATTTCAGGAGAAAATTCGTAATTCTTTTTCAGAGTCATCCCTACACTTGCACCTGTGTGTCATAAATTCACTATCTTAACAAAGATTATCCAGACTGTACTGAAAGCACTGTATTCGAAACTGTACTCTGTGATGAAGTTGTTGTTATAATTATGCTCAAAGTTATACAGTATTACCAGTTTGTAGATATTAATCCTAATTTCCCATGCCATTTATATTGAAAGTGTTGAGTGATGTCACAGTGGTGTGAATGTGCCCATTCTTTTGCTTGCTGTTGAAACAAGGGAACACATGTTCAAAGATCCAGCCTACTGTCTGTTAACTAATATTTAAAATTATAATATGTTGACAGTAACATATGTCTCTTTTGCTAGCATGGTGTTTGATGTAAGTAAAGGACAGGGGTTCTGCTCCAGACATCTGACCATCCACCACCCACTCAGCAGTCCACACGCTCCCTACTCCATGCACTCAGTCTAACCATCTCCCACCCCCACAACAGTTGCACAACAGCTGTACTAGTAACATGGCTGATGGAGGTGTCCTCAGTAACATTTATGGAATTGAAGACAGGGCACTACACCAACATCATGTATGTAGCACTGTCAGAAGCGTGATGCCAGTGCCAAATCAGAATCTATTTGTGTTCGGATGCACAGTGTCACTGACAGTATGACACATACTTCATGATCGTTTTTAGGTGCGTTTCAAAACTGTGAAAAGCAACTATTAGTTTTGTCATGTCCGTCCATCTGACTGTCTGTCTGCATGGAACTGCTCAGCTCCCACTGGACAGATTTTTCATGAAATTTGGTATTTGAGAACTTTCAGAAAACTGTCTAGAAAATTCAAGTTCCATTAAAATTGGACAAGAATAATGGGTACTTTACATGAAGACCAATAGACATTTTTTATCATATTTCGCTCAATTCTTCTTAGAATTATAAATGTTTCAGACAACAGTTGAAGAGGAAATCACAACACATTTTCTGTACATTAACTTTTTTTTATCGCACCATTTATGAGATAATGTGGAAAAATATTGTAGAGTGGGGCAGGCCACAGATGACAATATGGTGAATGCCAATTCCATGCTGGATAAGGACTACACCCACACACACACACACACACCCACACACACACACATACACACACACACTCAGAAAATATACCTGTAATACTTATTGCTTTTCCACTACAAGAATGGCTGCAAGAACACACTTTGTTGTTACGGTATATGTACATTGCCTGTCTTGTTATTCCTGCAGAAGAGGTTAAATCATATTGTAACATAGGCCTAATGCATTTACTCTTAAAGCAAACTCCATAGTACATAATTTTTGTAGTTTGTTGTTCATAACATTTTTTTAACTTCTTCTTCTTCTTCTTCTTCTTCTTCGTCTATGGCGCTACAACTCTGAAAGAGTCTTGGCCTTGTCGACAATAGCCTTCCATTTAGAGCAGTCCTGTACTTGTTCTGCCCACTTCACAAGCTTAATTTTCTTCAGATCATTCCTGACATCATCATCCCATCTAGACTTGGACCTTCCAGCTGGTCTTCCTGTGAATGGTTTCCATTTGTGTATTCATTTTTCCTGCTTTCAGCATTGTCATTATGTTCCAAGTCCCCACATAAATCGTGTCCTTTCTTATCCATTTAACTCATGTAGGTTGTCTTCGTATTATCGGCCTTTCATTCCTTTGTCGAGAATTTTTAGCATGTCAAATTTTCCGAGACGAGGTTGCTGGCCTTGTGCTCAACCCTCGCTACCTTGGAGGACTTAGGATTATCTGTCAGGGTTGTCTCCCTTAGCTGGTTTGTCCCAATTATCGCGTCATGAACACGCGTCTCGCCCTTGCATGGCTTGGCCATCCGAAGACGTTTCCAGGGTCAATGGAGGGGACATGCATGCTTAGGACTTGGCAGGAGTAAGTGGCATTTCTCAGGTTTTAATGGCACAGACACACTAGCAGGGTATGTGCTCCTGAGACCACGTACTGCCCCTTTGACCCCCATATTTTTTTAACACTTCTGTATATTTTGGATTGACTCTCAAGACCAAGGAATGTCACATGAATTTAATTAGTTTGCTAATAGGCAAAGAATATGTTCATGTCTTTGAGGATAGAATGCAGGACATGTTCACAATACTTAGATATGTAATAAATCTTTCAAACAGGTGGCAACATGCAAATAGTTGGGAACAACTGTAAGAATTCAAGATTTTGTCCATGAATTAATTAAGAGCATATTGAAATCAGGGAATACCTGCTACAGTTTGTCCCAGAATCATCTCATTCACTATCCAAAAATATAAAGATTACAATATACAGAAGTGTAACTCAATTATTACACCAACCACTGCACATATATAAAATTTACACATTAAAACATTAAAAATGCTCTTACATGTTTCGGTCCTAAGACCATCATCAGGGAGCTATATATTCCTTGCAACAACACCCAACTTGTACAACGAAATTAATCTGTGACTATTTCTAGTGTGACTTTAGCAAGGAAGATATAGCTCCCTGATTATGATCTTAGGACCGAAACATGTCGGAGTGTTTTTAATGTTTTAATGTGTAAATTTTATAAATTTTATAAATTTTATATATGTGCAATGGTTGGTGTAATAATTGAGTAACTCGACAACATGCACGATGTAACAATAAAAATACAGAAGTGTAATTCTGTCTGTTGTCTTCAATGGGTTTGTCACTCAGTGTCTCACACGGAAGGAAGAGCAGAGGCTGAGGACATCTGAGAACAGGATGCTGAGGAAGATCTTTGGATCTGAAAGGGAGGAAGTAACAGGAGAATGGAAAAAATTGTATAATACAGAGCATCATGATTTTTACTTCTCTTCCAATATAATGTTGAATAAATCAAGGAGAATGAGAAGAGTGGGCTATGTGACAGGTATATGAGAGAACAGAAATGCATACAGTTTCAGTGGAGAAGCTTGAAGGAAGAGACAGTTTAGAAGGCTTAGGCATGGAAGGGAGGATAATATTAAAATGTATTATACAGGAATAGGATGCAAGGGCATGAACTGAATTAATCTGAGTCAGGACAGAGACAAGTGATGGACTCTTTCAAACATGGTAATAAACCTTTGGCTTCCATAGAGTGTGGGAAGTTTCTTGAATAGCTGACCAAATATTAGCTACTCAAGAAGGACCCTGCTGGGTGGAATTAGCTAAAATGACTGTGCCTTCATACATTATTGAATATTACTTGATTATGGTGAATGCTGCATCCAATTGTAAGGGATATTTAATTGCTATATGCTCGATTTATATTAAACTGCTTTTGAGCATTTACATTTCTTGTGTACATTGATATATATTACAGAACAGAGAACATACGTAATTTCTCAGTATGCGTTCATCATCTTTCTGCACAATGCCATGCGGTCTCTTTGCAGGTCACGTTGCATGCTCACTTCTTTGTCAATCTTCAGATAGAGGTTGTCTGTCTTTGTCATGTGATTCCATTTCTCATTCAGCTCTGATTCCATCCGAGATGAGGGATCGCTGTAAGCATAAGCGTACTGTAAAAGTTTGCAGATGTAAATAAAAAGGAAGTGAATAGTGCTTTTTTTACACATATTGACTTAGAGAAGACTGGGTATGCATTCTTCTCACATTATTTGTGATTCTTGAAACAGCTTCAAAAGGTTTTGCAGAAATTGATAGTGGTTTGGAGATTTGTTTGAACCCTGAAGTCTGGATGCTAATAGTATTAATGTTTCCAGTAATATTTAATAAGTACATGCACATGTCTTTCATGATGAATAATTTGCTGTAATTCCTCACACTCATATCTAGTTTACACTGCATGAGAAAAACCTATTCTTTTTTTTTTGTAGTATTAATAAGGAAGGTAACTACAGCAGTTATGCCAGTTTTGTTGTAATTTCCAGTTGTATTATCTGCATTAAAAAATTAAATGAAGATTTCGATTTTGATACGGTGATGAAACCAACATATTTGTATAAGCATTGAAGAGTGTATGCATTTATATGCATTTACTGGTATCCTCGCCATTTCAAATCAACTTAATGCGCGATCATGGATTTTAGTTTCATAGTTAAGCACCAAGAAATTGGAGAAGCCCACTGCCTCCATCTTTATTCTCCTAATTTGAAGATTGCAGGCAGCAGGTTCTTCTACCTGTGTACTAGGATACAAGCTGTCACATCCTAGGAGACAGTAATGTTCATCGTCATCACTGTGAGAGCCTCAAATCTCACATGGGAAAAGAAATCACTGGTTCTTTCTATGGATTTTCTAGCATAGTTACCACAGCTAACTTAATACAAGATATATATTATTTTATCATCTCCATCAACAATTTTTTAAGAGTAAGGAAGCTTTTAAAATGTTAGAAGCCTAATGGGCCATCTACTGTTATGAAATATTCTGTGACTTTACCCATATTTAGCAAAGTTGGCCCACATCTTGACCATTCTTCGCAACACTTTAACGTCCTGGGATTCTGTATCCAGTTCTGGAGCAGAGTGTACATGAAACAGGTATCCAAGGTCATCGGCATGAATAGGGCCTAAAATGTTGATCCAGTAGTCTTGTTAAAACCCTGTAAATCTTATAAATCAATTATTCTCAACAGAGACAAGGTTACCATTGTGTGAGTTTAACCTGGTAGGAATTCATTCATACAGGTTTGCTGACAGCTTGCAAGCAGGATCAGGACGTTCCATCCTGACTTGTATGACATATACCATCGCTGTGTGTACAGTGAAAAATGATTGATGATGGACAGAGGAACTGTCCGAAACATGTAGAGTTTGATTCCAAAAATAAAAATAAATTTGAGAAATTAGTGCATCTAGTTGGTTTTATTATAAGAAGTGCATATTAACATATTTTAATTTGTGATTGTTATTGAACTTGACCCATTATAAGTATGGGATTGTTTGTAATCAGGATGAAAGTTGTATGTGGAATTCAGTAGCCTCTAGTATCTCCCCAGGACATTGCTACAGCAAAATCTTGAAAAAAACCTCTAAGGGAGATGGACTGTTGTTTAGTAAATAGTTTCAAAGTTGTTAATGTAATATTTGTGGTGCTGACAGATGAGTGATGTAGATGTACTGTTTTGCCAAGAATTATGTTCGTTTGTGTAAATAATGAAGATTAGAGAATCACACCTGTTGTGTTTTAGACCAGACTAACAAAGCAGTTTACTTCCTTCATCTTAGTATATTTGTTTAAAGTATATCTGTGTTGGTATATCATTTAATTTCTTCAGTTGCAATTTTGAATGTATCTGAGTACAATAATTCTTCACATGAAAGTTTTGGTATGGAGTGTAATTACTGGCGTTCAAAAGAACTAACTATATAAGTCATATGAAATTAAATTATTTTGCTTAGCAGATAGTTAGGAAGAGAAATTTTAATTTAAAAAGTTGTATAGAGGATTTCTAAAATTGATATTTCAGACTTCATGTTTCTCATGTCTTTTCACACTAAAAATGATGGCAACAAGGAAAATTGTGACAAAATTGGATATTTTAAGAGCCTGTTTCACCTCCATAAGGTATCCAGGGACTGCATATGTTTTCATGATGTGGTGCTTAACCCCTAAATGCTGGCCCTGGTGTGCTGGACATCATAACATGCAGCTTGCCTGAATGAACCAGACGTTCATGAGAGCATTTAAGGGGCACTCTAATATTAAAACCCCTCCATCCTGGACCGTATGTGGTATTTAAACCCCAGTTACAGTGAAGGGTTAATTAGTTACAGTGAGAACTCTGGATTTTACCACTTCAGTATGCCACTAGAAATAACAGCAAAGGTAGCTAATTGAGCCCACTATTTAATACGAGCCATCCCGTTGTGTTGTGATAATAAAGTGATATTTATTACCATATAAAAACACAACATATATAATCAATAATATGATAAAACTTTGTAGCTAACTTCAAGGTGACATGTTTCGGCTGTAAAACAGCCATCATCAGGCCAAAGTAGAACACAGCCTAGGTACATGGAAAGTGTGCACTCTTTGGGATTCCATACAGAGCACACTTGTACCTTGTGTACATTCTACTTTGGCCTGATGATGGCTGTTTTACAGCCGAAACTTGTCGCCTAGAAGTTAACTACAAAGTTTTGTCATATTATTGATTATATATGTTGTGTTTTTAGGCGGTAATAAATATCAATTTATGAGCCCACTATAATAGAAGAAATGCAGCATTACTATAAGTTCTTCTTAAATGTTAAGGCTGAAATTCACCAGTACCAAAACTCACCTTTTTTGGAGGCCAGTAAAGGAAGTAGTTGCTTCCTGAATGCCAAATCACCATCATAAATGAAGTAATAGTAGTATACTGGGGATGATGATGTTGCTGCATGCCCTTTCCCGGTTTGATCCACTCCACAGAGAAACAATATATCTGTGAGCAGCTGTGTGCAATAAACATTATGTTTGTGAGCTGTCAACATTATGTCTTAGCTGCTGCATGTTCAATACATCTGTATGTGAGTGTGTGTCTGTGTGGAAAGAACATTACAGCTGTGGGCACCCATTTTTGAGAAACATTACATCTGTCAGCAGCTGTGTGTAATGAACATTACAGCTCTGGGCAGCAATATTCGAGAATGGTATCTGTATGCTAGGGTATAATGCAAAGAGAGGGTAAGGACCGCAACCCCCCCCCCCCTTCTGCGTTCAAAAACAAGAGAGCCACCCAGCTAAAGTACGATCCATCTCCAGAAAAATGAAAGTTATGTGCTTCTTCAGCAATAGAACTTAGCATGCCCAAGTCCGGGTCTTAAATCAAGACTGTAAATCGTTAGCCTAAGCGCAAAACCAGGTATAATACTGTATAAGGTACTTGAGGGTTTTTTGACCGTGCATCTTGCTCATGAAATAATGTGAAATGCCAACTTTATGCAACTAGGTAATTTTATTGATGTGTTCTTAGCTGGACATGTTTCGGGTACATACGCCCATCATCAGGAGCATTAGATGTTGAGTTGCAGCATATGGTTTTCTGCACCGAGTTTGTGGATGGGTGGTGGTCTTGAGAGCCGCTGCGTAGGTCGTGTGT
>Ga0123354_10000090_pt1 | contig 67019 bp, 55 predicted proteins | sample TergutLab28metaG_2_FD_97872 | JGI IMG/M metagenome (GOLD analysis project Ga0123354, IMG submission 97872) | Labiotermes labralis P4 segment gut microbial communities from Petit-Saut dam, French Guiana - Lab288 P4 | ecosystem: Host-associated > Arthropoda: Insects > Digestive system > Gut ... | reverse complement strand
TTCGGAGCTCCTGCAATGAGTTTTGGTTTTGCGCCCAATATCTCAGCAGCACGACCCCATGCATACCACGTACAATTACCGGTAACATACTTGCCGTAGCTTGAACTACCCTTAACCGTCGATCTATTACCTGTAGGAGCAAGGTTGCTTCCTGCTGTGTAATAGGGATTAATGGTCGAATAATACCACTTGTTCGTTGCGGCTGGTCTAGTCGTTCTTGCCACAAATCCCGGAGTTGGAGTTGTGATAGTAGTTTTCGCCTTGACCGTAATGGTCGCTGAATAACTCTTTGTGGCATGGCCATCGGTTGCAGATAAAGTAAACGTATAAGGAGTACTAGTAGCACCTGCTGACAATGCGCTAAACATCATCGCGTTATTCATCGCAGAACTAACGCTGTAGGAGGTGGCATTTGGATATTCGGTCCGAGTATACCTCACTCCAGCCGAAGATTTGATTGATACGGTCACTGACGTGATTTTGTAATTTGATTTTACCGTTCCTCCAACATGTAGTGATGAGCCTGCTGTTATTGTTTGTGATACAGGCTGGACACTTGTAATAGCCAGAGTAGATGCCGCTGGTGTTGGAGTTGGTGGTGGCGTCACCACAACGGGATCATCAAGATAAATCTGAATAGCATCTATTGTTTTTCCAATGATTCCCGCATAGCCGCTGCCTGTGCTGGCATTGTATCCTGAAACATAGTCGAGCCAGGCGCCTCCTTGCAGATGTACGCGATAGTGAATAGTTCGACCGGTGTCGGTCCGAACCATTAACCCATCGATCGGCTTGGTCAGATTTCCGGCATAACCGGTACGATTCTTCACTTCTGGCAACCAGTAGCCGCCTTTTTGATGAGCCGTATAATAGATATTACCGCTGCTCAAACTTGCATAGACCCCATCAACTGGGTTGCCATAATTCCCAGCGTAGCTTTGCGTATCAACAACATTCGGGAGCCAATAACCTTTTATCTGGTCGTGCGTCTGATAGGTAACACTAATGTGATTCGTCACTGCTCCGCTTAACGAAGCAGGCGCGACGAACGCTACTGCAAGCACCAACGTTAAGATGATGTTCACCCATCGATTCTTTGCCCAATTCTTCCTCATCAGTTCTCCTCTCGATTGAGATTTCCTAATACAATTCTAAAGCAGAATATTCCTAAATAGAATATGCTATTTTAGAATATTTTTTATTGTAAATCAGATGCATAGAGAAATTTGCGTCTGTTTTCCAGCAATAATACTATTCTATTTTAGAATATTCATTTTCAGGATATAAAGTAAGAGCATGAATACTTTGTATCATCCGCAATATCAAGCTATGATCAAGCACCTTATACAGGCACGTAAAGATGCTGGATTAACCCAAATTGAGGTTGCAAACAAAATGGACAAGACACAGGGCAGCATCTCCAAAATCGAACACTGCCAGAAGCGTGTCGACATTCTTGAGCTAATACAGCTCGCTGGACTTTACGGCATAGACCCAGCAAATATCCTTAAAGCAAAGTAGTGGTAACGCCCTAAAGCGTTGCCACGAGCGCCAGCGGCGCGAGGTTTTATAGAAACGGAACGCCTGGCGTTCCGTTTCCTGATGTTTGCTGCCGGTCCGGACAAAGCGCGCCGGGGGCGTCGCGCCCTACACCTCTGAAGGAACAGCTAGCCAACGTCGCAGCGTAGGAGGTCGTCGTAAGTCTCGCGGCGCACGACCCAGCGCCAGTGGCCGCCGCTCACCCAGACTACGCCGGGGCGTACCTGCTTGTTATAGTTGCTGCTCATTGACTGGCAGTAGGCGCCCGTCGCACAGACGCAGAGGATGTCGCCGACCTCGGCAGGTTGCAAAGGGCCGTCGCTGACGACGATGTCTCCGCTCTCGCAGTGTTTGCCAGCCACGGTCACGGTGACCGAGCGCGGCTGATCGGCGCGGTTTGCGATGACCGGCTCGTAGTGCGCGCCATAAAGCGAGGTGCGGATGTTGTCCGTCATGCCGCCGTCCACGCTCACATAGGTGCGTATTCCAGGGATCTCCTTGATCGTGCCCACGGTGTAGAGCGTCACGCCCGCATTAGCCACGATCGAGCGCCCTGGCTCGACCGCGATGCGCGGAACCGCCAGTCCACGCGCCTCACAATCTGTGCGGATGCCGCCCGTGATCACCTCGGCGTACTCCTCGATGGTCGAAGGTTCATCGGCGACGCCGTAGGCCACCCCCAGGCCACCGCCGGTGTCCAGGATGCGCACAGCCGCGCCCGTTTCGTGATGGATCTGCTCGATGAAGTCGACCATGACGTCGATGGCCGCTTTGAAACTGTGCAGCGCAAATATCTGGCTGCCAATGTGCATGTGGACACCCTCGAAGTCCAGGCCCGGCAGGCTGAGCGCACGCTTGACGGCCTCAAGCGCCAGGCCCTGGTTGAGCCCAAAACCAAACTTTGAGTCCTCGGCGCCGGTCTTGATGAAGTCGTGCGTGTCGGCCTCGATGCCCGGCGTAACGCGAATCAGTATCGGCTGGGTCGCCTGCGCCTCGACCGCCAGGCGCGAGAGCCGCTCAAGCTCTTCAAAGCTATCGACCACCACATGGCCAACGCCTGCGGCCAGGCACTCGCGCAGCTCATCGACGGTCTTGTTGTTGCCGTGCACGTAGACGTTGGAGAGCGGGAAGCCCGCGGCCTGGGCGAAAGCCAGCTCTCCCCCGCTGGACACATCCAGGCAGCACTGCTCTTCTGCCACCAGACGTAGCATCGCCTTGCTGCAGAAGGCCTTACCCGCGTAGATGACCTCACTGGACGGATCCAAACGGGCAAACCAGTCATGGTAGTCGCGCAGCTGCGCGCGCAGGTGGTCCTCATCCATCACATAGACCGCCGTGCCAGTCTCACGCGCCAGTTCGACCATGTCGAGCCCACCGATCCACAGGCGCCCCTCCTTGACCTCAGCCGAATGCGGCAGGATGGTCATCAGGTCATAGGCCGTCTTGTTGTCCGGCGTTGCCGGGTCTTTAGGGATGATGTGATTCATTTGTGGTAGGGGCCTCCTTGTGAGATGCAGGCGGCGCGGTAGAGCTGCTCAAGCAGCACCACGCGCGCCAGGTTATGCGGCAAAGTGAGCGGGCCAAAAGAGAGCTGCTCGTCTGCGCGCGCCAGCACCTCCGGCGCCAGCCCATGCGACGAGCCGATCACAAAGCACAGATGGCTGCGGCCCGCAAGCTTCAGCTCTCCAAGGTGCGCAGAAAGTTCCTCGCTGCTGCGCTGTCGCCCTGTGATCGTCAGCGCAACACACCAGGCCTGGGCAGGCACCGCCTTAAGGATATCAGCACCCTCGGCCTGTAGCGCTCGCTCGACGCCTGCGCGCGCCGGATTCCGGTCGCCGACCTCGACGACAGCAAGCGTCGTGGTGGCTGACAGGCGCTTGGCATACTCCGCGCAGGCCTCGCGCCAGTACCGCTCCTTCAGCTTTCCTGTTGCAATGATGGTTGTTTTCATCGTTTCAGAGTATCATAGCTAATCAGGAAGCGGCAGCAATGCCGCAAGAAAGGAGAAAAGAAAACTATGGGAGCAGTCGCAGGAGCACTTACCGGATTTATTGTTGTCATCGTCTTCATTATTATCATCATGCTGTTCAGCAGCATTCGGGTGGCCAATGAATACGAACGCGCCGTCATTTTCCGCTTTGGGCGTTTGAAGGGCGTGCGAGGGCCAGGCTTGTACTTGCTGATCCCCTTCGGGGTTGAGCGCCAGCGCAAGGTCGACCTGCGTACAAAGACCATCGCGATGGAGTCACAGGAGTCCATCACGAAGGACTCAGTCACCGTCAAGGTCAACGCGGTCGTGTGGCTTAAAATCGTCGACCCGATCAAATCGATCGTCGAGGTCGCCGATTACTACAGCGCTTCGTATCAGATCGCGCTGACCGCTTTGCGCAACATCATCGGACAGCATCAGCTCGACGAGGTACTTAAAGAGCGCACCACGATCAACCAGGCCCTTCAGGCCATGGTCGATGAGAGCACCGAGCCTTGGGGCGTCAAAGTCGAGTCCGTCGAGATGAAGGACGTTGAGATCCCGACCGGCATGCAGCGCGCCATGGCGCAGGAGGCCCAGGCCGTCCGTGAGCGCCGCGCTCGCGTCATCAAAGCTGACGCCGAGTTTGAAGCCTCCGCGAAGCTGGCCGAGGCGTCCGAGCTCATCGCAAAGAATCCGCTGGGCCTGGAGCTGCGCCGTATGCAGATGATCCAGGAGGTCGGCGCCGAGCAGAACAGCACGACGATCGTGCTCATGCCGAGCGAGTTCGTCTCGATGGCAGAAAGCCTGTCGAGCCACTTCAGGCAACAGGGAGCAAAAGAGTAGCAACAATCGGTAGATACGCAGGATAGGAGAGGCACTCTGTCATTTTGTCTGAGTAGGAAAACAAACGAAACAAAACGCCCTCGGGCTTTAGCCCTTGGGCGTTTTTGGTGAGTGTAGTTTGACACCCTCAGACGAAATGACAGAGTGCCGTAACTTAAAAGGCCGGACGTCATGTCCGGCCTTTTTGTTTTGAATAACTCCTTCGATCAGTTCCCCAAACCGTATTGCTTCAGGAGATCCTGAAGCTGCTGCGGAGTAAAGCCCTGGTGTGGGTCGGTCGTGCTACCGCTACCGCTGCCGCTTCCGCCGCTGCTACCAGAAGAGTCCTGCTGCTGCTGTTGCAATTGCTGCTGCTGTTGCTGCTGCTGAGACTGGTTCGCAGCGTCTGAGACCAACTTAGCGGTCGTCGTCTGCTCTTTATTGTCGCGGTAATAGGTGATCGAAATAGTATCGCCGATCTTCTGTGCACGTACTGTTTTGAACACATCATCGGAGCTGGTGATCGTCGATCCGTTTATTTTTGTGATGATATCGCCCTGCTTGAGTCCGGCTGAGGCCGCAGGTGATCCGCTGCTGATCTCGATAACATAAGCACCCTGATCGACCGGCATATTGTACGCCTGGGCGACATCACTGGTAATAGTCTGCGTGCTGACCCCCAGGAAGGGATGCACAACCTTGCCTGTGGACATGATCTGGTTCGCGATATCGATGGCGGTATCGATCGGGATCGCAAAGCCGACGCCTGCGGAACTCCCCGAGGTCGAATTGATCAACGCATTAATCCCAATCAACTTGCCGTTCTGGTCGACTAGCGCACCACCGGAGTTCCCGGGATTGATCGCGGCATCGGTCTGGATCAGGTTGGTATAAGCGGTCACATAGGTCTGCGTCGCCATCAGGTCGCTGCGCCCCAGGCCAGAAACCACTCCCGTACTTACAGACTTCTCAAGACCAAAGGGGCAACCGATTGCCATGACATACTGGCCAACCCGCAGGTCATTGGATGTGCCGATCTGGATCGCAGGCAGACCAGTCGCATCGATCTTGAGCACCGCGATATCAGTACCTGTATCAGAGCCCACGACTTTTGCCGTGTAGTTCTTGCCACCAGCGTTGACCGTAATCTTGGTACCGCCCGAGATCACATGATTGTTCGTGATGATATAGCCATCAGGTTTGATGATAACGCCCGACCCACTATCCTGCGTGGTCTGGGTGCCACTTGAAAATGGATCGGTCGATTGGGAGGTGACATCGACGGTGATGCTGACCACTGAGGGCAGGGCCTTACTCGCTACCGCTTCAGACAAACTGGTCGATTCGCCCTTGACCGTAATCTGTGAACCTGAAGATGATCCGGAAACCGTGACACCCTTACGCGACATGATCAGGAATGTGACACCGGCAGCCATAGTGGCGGCCACCAGCGCGCTTACCACGATCGCGATCAGGACCATGAGCCATACCTTCGGTCCTGAGGCGGGCTTTTTCGCTGCTTTCTGGACTGGCGGGACAGGCCCTGCTGGGGGAACTATGTCAGGGATAACGACGGGCGAGGGCGAGGGCGCTATCGGAGTCATTATTGAGGCCGATAGAGGTTCTACAGGCGCTACCGGCATCGGCTCGGGAGCAGGCGCGACAGGTTCGGACGGCGCAAATTCTGGCTCTGGGTCAGGTGCAGGAGTTATCGGCATCGCGACGGGAAGAGGCTGCTCTACTGAATCATCAGGACGAGTTGTATCCATGGATTATTTCCTTCCTCGAACAACAAAGCGCGTTACGCGCTACACCTAAACGATACAACCGTGCGGCGAACACACGGGAGCCTTCACAGTTTGTCCATGATGAACAAAAAAATAGAACACAATCCGGGAGCAGCTGGGGCGCCGTCAGCACAAAGATCAGAACACAATCTGAGAGCGGGTAAGACGCGATCAGTACGGAGGAGTACGCATCCAGGTCATGAGGTAGCCAGCGGCAGGTCCGGCGACAAACGTCAGTATCGCGCACAGCAAAATCGCCAGCTCGGCTCCCCAGGCGACTTTGCGCGTTGGCTCATCGTCGGCCGCTGTTGCAGCCTCGACCTCGACCTCATTTCCAGTCTCGGCTTCTGCCTCCAGCGCCGTCTCTGGCACTGTAGCCGGAAGCTCCGCTTCCTGAGGCTGGTCGAAGAACGCCGCTTTCACCAGGCGCAAATAATAGAACGCCGATATCGCACTGACGACGACCATCAGGATGACACCGGGGATGAGAGAGCCCCTGATACCGGCCAGCGCGATGAAAAGCTTGCCAAAGAACCCCATCAGCGGCGGAATGCCGATCAACGAAAGGGCGAATACGACCAGGGCCGCGGCGGCAACCGGGCGGCGATGCGATAATCCGGCCAGGTCAGAGATCTTGCCGCCTTCGCTCGCCGATATCAGCAGGATGCCCATCGTCGGCAGGCCATAGGTCGCCAGGAAGAACATCGCGAAGTACCAACCGATTGCTACGACCTGGCTGTCAGTGATCCCCAGCAACAGCAACGCATAGCCCATTACCGTGACTCCGCCATAGGCCATCATGCGCCGGATATCCTTCTGAGTCAGGGCCGAGAGGCTCCCCAGAAGCATGCAGAGCACTGACGCGATAAGTATCGGCCACCTCAGGATCACGATCTGTGCGTTCAGCACCGCTATCAGGCGAACCAGCACGAAACCTCCGGCGATCTTGGGGACCGTCGCGGCAAAGGCAACCACCCAGGGCTCAGCGCCTTCATAGGCATCCGGCGCCCAGAAGTGGAAGGGCGCAACGCTCATCTTGGCGAAAATCCCAATAAGCAGGAAAAGCATCGCAATGATCGCCAGGGGTTCGCCTGAAAGGGTCTGCAGACCCCCGAAAGACGTCGTCTGCGCCAGCCCGAAGACGAAACTTGCACCATAAAACATGAACAGCGAGGTCAGCACCGAAAGCAGGAAGTATTTGAGCGCGCCCTCAAGGCCCTTTGCGCGGCTATGGCGATAGCCTATCAGCACATACACCGGCATCGAGCAGAGCTCCAGGGACAGGAGCAAAACGATGAGGTCGCCGGCCTGAGTCGCTAACAGGGCGCCTGCAAGCGACAGGCAGACCAGCGCGCTGGCTTCTGCCGTACGCCCGCGCCCAGCCGCTGCTGTCCAGACCAGCCAGACCAGAGCCAGCAGGCACAGGACCACTCCCCCGAAACGGGCGTCACTGGTAAGGATCAACTTGGATCCGAAGAGCGCTATCCCCTTCGCGCAAAACGCAGTGATCAAACCGGCGCAGAGTACCAGGAACGCTGCGACTGCCGCCGCTCCCCGGCTCTTGCCCGGCAGGCGATCAGAGAACAACGACCAGAGCGCCGCTACGATGAGCAGCAGCTCGGGAACGATCAGCGCGTAGCCTTTGAAGATGACTGGTATAACGCCATGGAACTGCAGCATAAGCTAGGCTCCCACCAGTTTCTGGAGTACCTTCGCAATCGGATCAGTATACTGCAACAGTAGCGCCCAGTAGACGCCGATCGCAACAACGAAGGCCGCCAATGGCACGATCATCGATACCTCGCGTACGCTGATCTCCGGCTGCCCCTCGACGGCCGGCGATGGGGTCCCGAAGATGAAGCGCTGCATGAGCCAGAGCATGTAGGCGCCTCCCAGAAGAATGCCCAAAGCTGCAAGGATCACTAATATATGCGGCACCGCCGAAGAACCCCACGCACCCACAAGCGAGAGGAACTCCCCCACAAAGCCGGATAAGAGCGGGACCCCCATCGCGGCAAAACTCGCGAAACAGAACAGGCCCGCGTAGCGCGGCATTGCGGCCGCCACCCCGGACAGTTTGGAAATTTCTCGCGTGTGGGTTCGCTCATAGACGACGCCAACCAGCAGGAACAGCATCGCTGAAATCAGGCCGTGGCTGATCGCCACCACCATCGCGCCATTAAAACCTGCCGCCGTGCCCGCGGCGATACCGAGCATGGCAAAGCCCATGTGCGAGACCGAACTATAGGCAATGAGCTTCTTGATATCGGTCTGGGCAAAGGCCACCGCCGCCCCATACACGATCGAGATGACCGCCAAAATCGCGATGATCAGCTGCCAGTGGTGGAAAGCCTGAGGCAAGATCGGAATCGCAATACGCAAGAACCCGTAGAGTCCCATCTTCAGCATAATGCCAGCCAGCAGGGCTGAGCCCGCCGTTGGCGCCTCGACATGGGCATCCGGAAGCCAGGTGTGAAACGGCCAGATCGGGATCTTGACCGCGAACCCAAGCGCCAGAGCAGCAAAGATCCACCAGGCAGCCGTGCCAAAGGCGCCACTGCCCAGGCCCGCCGTCATCTGGCGCAGCGCGATCATATCGAAGCTGCCCGTATAGATGAAGAGCGCGGCGATGCCGACCAGCATGAACACCGACCCAAAGAACGTGTAAAGGAAGAACTTAAGAGCCGCATACTGCCGACGTGGACCGCCCCACTGCGAGATCAGGAAATACATCGGGATCAACACGATCTCCCAGAACAAATAGAACAGCACGAGGTCCAGTGACAAAAACACCCCAGAAAGCCCCACTGAAAGCAACAGGATCATTGAAAAATACAGGCGTGGCTTGACCTCGGTCTTCCAGCTCGCGACGGTCGCGACGGCGATCAGCAGAGTTGAGAGCGCCAACAGCGGCAATGAGAGGCCATCGATCCCCAGGTGATAGAAGATATTGAGCTGGGGTATCCACTTGATCTTGGTGACAAACTGCATCGCACCAGAACCGAGCTTGAACTGCGTGAACAACCAGACGATAAGACCGAAGTCCGCCACGCTTGTCACCAGCGCGATCCACTTTGACGCCGCTTCGAACTTCTTTGGCAGAAGCGCGATCAGCAGTATACCGACCAGGGGCAGAAAGATGATGAGGCTGAGCACTATGCTACTCCCTTCAAGACCACGAAAAGTACGATGATCAACAAAACAATGACAGCGCCGACGATGGCGCGTTGATAGACATGGATACGCCCAGCCTGGGCTTTCCGGGCAATCTGACTCGTCTGCTTAAGCCCGGTACCGATCCCGTTGACTGCTCCGTCGATGCCTTTGGCGTCGGCGACCCAGGCAGCCGCAGTCAGATGTTTATAGCCTGCAGCCACTCCGTTGACTGCCCCGTCGATAACGTGGGCATCAGCACTGTCGGCCACCTTCGTCACCCGCCCATAGAGGGCGACCACTCCGTTGACTGCCCCGTCGATAACGTGGGTGTCGATATTCCAGAGCAGTTTGGAAATCCCAAAGTAGGGTTTGATGATGACATACTCGTAGAAGGCATCGGTATAAAGACGCGCTTCGGTGGCGCGCAGGAAACCGGGCGCGTGTTCGGCCAGCCAGTCGTTATCAATGTGGAACCGGTACATCAAGTAGCCGAGGGTCGCGCCAACGAGCATCACGCCCGTTGAGATCGACGCCATCTCCATCGTCGGCATCTCGACTTTAAATCCCAGGCAACCCAGCCAACCCTGGTTAAAGATGCCCAGCAACAGGGTGAAGCATGCCAGGATCGCGGTCGGGATGATCTCAAGAAGCGTGCCCTCGTGAACATGCCCCTCCTGGCGGTATTTCCCAACAAAGATCGTGAACCAGGCCTTGACCACATAGAGCGCGGTCAATGTCGCCATGACCAGCGCCAGGGCGAAGGCCACGGGGTGCCCGTGCGTGAGAAACTCCTCAAGGATCAAATCCTTGCTGAAGAAGCCTGACAGAGGCACGATGCCAGCAAGCGCAAACGCGCCGATAGAAAATATCGTTGTCATGATCGGCATGTGCTTTGCCAGGCCACCCATTTTGCGCATGTCCTGGGTACCCGTCACATGGATGATCGTGCCGGCTGCAAGGAAGAGCAGCGACTTGAAGAATGCGTGCGTGATGAGATGGAAGAGCGCACCGTCGATAGCGCCGGTTCCCAGAGCCGCAAACATCAGGCCCAGCTGGGAGATCGTGGAAAACGCCAACATGCGCTTAATATCAGTTTGGAAGCAGGCCAGAAACGCCCCGAAGACCGCCGTGGCGATGCCGACCCACAGCGCAATGGAAAGCGCTACATGAGAAAGGCTGATCACGGGCATCATGCGCGCGATGACGAAGATGCCTGCCGCGACCATCGTGGCCGCGTGAATAATAGCCGAAGCCGGCGTGGGTCCCGCCATCGCGTCAGGAAGCCAAACTGATAGCGGGAGCTGGGCTGATTTGCCTGCTGCCGCCCACAGCAGCCCGATCCCTATCACGAGCACCGTCGCCGCAGAGAACTGGGGCGCGGCCTTGATGATCGTCTCTAGCTGGAAAGACCCGCAGGCCTGCCAGATCGCCGCCAACGCAATGAAGAATCCCAAGTCGCCGGCGCGCGTGACCAAAAACGCCTTGACAGAAGCGCGACGCGGCGCCTCATCCTTATACCAGAACCCGATGAGCAAATACGAGCACACGCCCATGATCTCCCACATCGCAAATATCAGCAGAAGATTGCCGGAAGTCACCAGCGCGAGCATGGCGGCGGTAAACAGCAGCAGCACACAGAAATACCAACCGCGCCGCTCGTCATCCTTCATATAAAACAGTGAATAGATCTGAACACAAAGGCCCACGACCGATACCATCGTAAGCATGACAAGCGCGAGCGAATCCAGCCCGAACGACAGTGTGAGCTTCGTGCCGCCCAGACGCGCGAGCGTCCAGGAAACGTTTGCAAAGGACTGGCCAATCGCGCGCCCCGGGAAGTAGCGGATGAAGCCGACGACCGCCAGCACAGCCGAAATCCCGACCAGAATCGGGCCGAGGGCGATCAGCCGGTTACGGCGCGCCCTGGGCAGGAATAACAACGCCAGAAAGCCGAGCGCAGGAAAGACCGGGATGAGAAAGAATACGCTCATGTCTAGCCCTTCAACCTATCAAGGTCGTCAACCTCGCTCGTACGGTCATTGCGATAGATCGCAATCACCAGCGCGAGTCCGATACCGACCTCAGCGGCAACGATCACCATTAAAAAGACCGTGAAAAACCAGCTGTTGAGAGGACTTTGGTGCACGAAACGCCCAAAGGTGATCAGATTGATCATGACCGCCATACTCATGAGCTCAAGGGACATGAGGATACCGATTGCAGACTTCCGCACCAGGACTCCGTACAAGCCAATGACAAACAATGCCGCCGCAAGCAGGATGACCGCCGTATAGCTCACCGTCAGATGCATCAGTTATCACGATCCTTTGTCCACCAGACAGCCGCGACCAGCGCAACCGTCAAGAGCAGCGAGGCGATCTCAAACGCGAGGACCCAGCCATTAGTGCTGAATAACTGCTGGCCAAAGGTCAGAAGGCTCATCGGCGCCTGTGGTGCGCTTGCCACCAGCGAGGGGCTCTTTATCACACCGTAAGCGATCGCCGCAAAGAGCAGTCCTGAAGCAATGAACGCAAACAGCGAGAACACACCCGGGCGCTCATTGTCGACCTGGCTCCGCTGTGTGATCATAACAGTGAATATTACGAGCATCCCTACTGCGCCTACATAAATCAACAGTTGCATAATCGCGATGTATTCAGCTGACATGAAGTAGTACAGGCCCGCGACTGCAACCGCGACCTCAAGCAGCCAGTAGGCAGCATGCATGACGTTTCGTACCGTCACCACCGAAAATGCGCCGAGGATAATGGCACAGCCCAGGATCACAAAGGCGATGGCATTAAGCATCTTCCGCCTCCTTCTTCCGAGCGCCAGCAGCTTCGACCTCGGTAAGCAGGTCAATGCTCTTCAGGCCCGGCTCACGATGCGCGAGCTCGTAGTCATGCCCCATGCGGATCGCGCCAAAGGGGCAGGCCTCAACGCACAGCCCACACATCATGCAGGCCGCGCGCTCATAGTGCCAGGAGTGGATGAACTTCGTCTTATCCTGACGAGTCTCAACATCGATCTCGATACAGTGATCCGGGCAACTCTGCTCACATATTTTGCACGCAGTACATTTGATCGATCCATCATCGGCGAAAATCTGCTCGACTGCCCAGCGAGAACGTTTGGGCTGATTGTAGCGCTCCTTCGGATACTGGATGACCACATTATGGCGAAAAAGATTCTTCGCCGCGATACGTGCTGCACGAAACAGGCCAAAGGGCCATTTGCTCTGGGGGCGTGGCGGTGCTTGTGTCATCATGCGCCACCCTTCAGCATTGCGATCACCCTGAGCGCCGCCGCAAAGACCATGATCCAGACGACCGAGATGGGCAGCAGGCGCTTCCAGCCTACCTCCATATAATGGTCAACACGATAGCGGCTGTAGGTACCGCGGATCATCATGAACAAGAAGATCAGGATATAACACTTGGCAACGAACACGAGGACCGCAAAGGGGCCAAGCGCTGCAGCCGAGATCCCCGGCAGTGTCCAACCACCTAAGAACAGGGTAACAGCAAGCGCTGCCATCACGAAGTTCTCCGCGAACTCAGCCAGATACATGAAGCCGAAACGCATCGCTGAGTACTCGGTAGCAAAACCGGCGACCAGTTCCTGGTCAGCTTCGGTCATATCGAAAGGTGTCTGGCTTGTCTCCATCTGGGCACAGATAAGGAACATGATGAACGAGGGCAGGCATGGCAACACATACCAGATCGAGGTCGATTGCGACACTACGATCGCCTGCAGGTTCATGCTGCCCGCCAGCATGACCGGCGGCAAAGCCGAAAGCAACAGCGGGATCTCATACGTGATCATGCCACCGACTGCGCGCACTGCCCCGATGGTCGCGAACTTCGAACGCGACGCCCAGCCCGCCGCGAAGATCCCCAACGGCGGGATCGACATAAACGCGAGCATCATCAACAAGGACAAATCAGGATTAGCCGCAACTAACTTGTTTGAGAACGGAATGAACGCGAAGGTCATAAACGAGGGTACGAACACGATGAAGGGCGCGATGATGTAGAGCCAGCGATCCGAGCGATTGGGATGGCGATCCTCCTTGACCAGCAGTTTGACGATATCAGCAAGCAACTGAGCCAGACCAGCCGGACCTAGTTCGGTCGGGCCCAGACGTAGATGGGCATGGCCGAGTACTTTGCGCAGCATGTAGATGGCCATCGCACCATTGAGCAGCATGACCAGAAGGATCAGCAGAGCACGTAGGAGGGCAACTAACCACGGGTTCATCGGTCGATCTCCCCAAAACAGAAGTCAAACGAACCAAGTGTCACGATCGCATCTGCCAGAAACAATCCCGGCAAGGTCAAATCGGCTGTCATCAACGAGTAGAGCGTCGGAGGACGATAGCGCATACGATAAGGCTTATCAGTCCCATCACTGTAGATATGCACGCCCATCTCGCCACGGGTCGACTCGACGGGGACATAACACTCACCCTCTGGCACCCGCAGTACGCGGGGCAGCTTCGCCGTGAAGTCACCTTTCGGCATGCCATCAAGGCACTGCCTGATGATGCGCAGCGACTGGCGCATCTCATCAAGACGGCAAACCATGCGCGCCCAGATGTCGCCCGTATCGGCCACCATCACGTCGAAGTCCATCTTGTCATAGGCAGCATAGGGTCGATCACGTCGCAGATCCCAGTCAACGCCCGAAGCGCGGGCAACAAAGCCGGTCGCTCCCAGTGAAAGCGCGTCCTCTTTTGAGACGACCCCCACACCACAAGCGCGTTGCTGGTAGATCTCGGAAGCCATCAGTGCTTCGTAGTGTTCATCTAGGCGGCTGTCAGCGATCTTGAGAATGTCTTCGATCATCGCGATAGACCTCGGCGTAATGTCGGCGACGACGCCGCCAGGGCGTACATAATTAAACATCATGCGCTGTCCCGTGATCTCCTCAAGAACATCAAGCCACAGCTCGCGATCATATAAGCAGAACAGGAATATTCCCATCGCGCCCGAGTCAAGACCAGAGGGACCAAACCAGATGTAGTGGCTGGCCAGGCGGTTGATCTCGGCCATCATGACGCGGATCCAACTGGCGCGCTCAGGGACTTCGATCCCAGCAAGCTGCTCAACTGACAGCGCAACCGCAAGCTCCGTGTTGCAACCGCCCACGTAGTCACCGCGATCGACCAGCGTCGCCAGCTGGTTATAGCGCCGGTTCTCGGCAAGTTTCTCGATGCCACGATGCAGATTACCCACGTGTACCTCGCTGGAGATGATCGTCTCACCATCCATCTCACAGGCTACATTGAGTACCCCATGGGTCGAAGGATGCTGTGGCCCCATTTGCAGCAGGTAGTGGTCGGTGGCAAGCGCCTCCGGGTTATCAGAAACACGCCGGATATTGCGCGGGACCAACGGGCCTTCGGGCGGCTCAGGCGACAGCCAGCCCGCGAACAGGTAGTTCTGCAACGGATCGTCTGGATCCTCCGGAGGCTCGATACCGCGCTCATTGAGATCGTTGAGCATCTGAAGCGACAGGTCGTCTGATGGTAGCTCAGCTGCCTGAGCTTCTTCATGCGAGCGGATCGGCACTGATTTTAACAGCATTGGAGGGATCCCCTCGCTCAGCAACAGGTACTTGGGATTGGGGTGGCCCGAGAGCTTCAGGCCGAACATCTCACAAGCTTCCCGCTCGGGTAGAAGCGCCGAGAGGTAAGAGTCGGTCACCGACGGCAGCGTTGCGCCAGGCGCCAGCTTGACCTTGATAACCAGATCGTCGTTTTCGCCCAAGCTACGCAGGCGGTAGGTGATCTCAATGCTATTATCACGTTCGAGCAGGTCGGCGCCCAGTAAGTCGATAAGCTGCTCGAAGCTACTGCGCAAGGCCTTAAAAGTCGCGAGCAGGTCGTCAACCTCGATCCGTAATACCAGGCCCAAATGGCCTTCCTCCTCCAGGGAGATCGGCGCCACAGAGGCTTTGTGTAAAAGCTTAGTTATGTAGTCACTACTTATCAAGGCGTGCCTTTGCCTCATCATTTATCTTTTTGCGAAGCTGCAAGAAGCCATACTGCACCGACTCTGGACGAGGCGGGCATCCGGGAATGTAGATGTCGACCGGAATGATCTTGTCGACGCCGGTCACTACGTTGGGGTACTCGCGAAACGGGCCGCCCGCGTTAGCGCAGGCTCCCATGCTGATAACATAGCGCGGCTCTGGCATCATCTCATAGAGGCGCTTGACGATGACTGCCATCTTGCGATTCACCGTACCGGCCACGATCATGACATCCGAGTGGCGCGGAACCCCGCGATAGAAAATGCCGTGGCGGTCGAAGTCGAAACGTGGCCCTGCCGCGGCGATCAGCCCTTCCAGGGAACAACAGGCGATACCGAAAGCCATATACCAGAGGCTGCGGCCACGCGCCCAGTCGAAGAACTGCTCGCTCTTCAAAAAGACGATCGAGTTTTCGCCCACTACACTGTCTAATGCCATGAGAGAGCTTTCTCTTTCCAGGCGTATAAAAGACCCGCCATCAATATCGCCACAAAGATAAGCATCTCGACGAGCAAGAACCAGTTCGTCGCCATCCTGCCAAAGGACAAGGCCCATGGATAGAGAAACGCTGTTTCGATATCGAAGATGACGTAGAGGATCGCGTAGACAAAAAATCCGCTCCGGTAGCGGACCCATGGTAAGCCCAAAGGCTCCATGCCACACTCAAACGTGATGCCCTTGCCTTTGGTCGGCCTCGTGGGCGAAAGCAACCAGGACAGGCCAAGCGCCAGGAGCATGAACGCTATACCAAACACCAGGAAGCAGGCGATGATGATTTGCTGGAACATACGCTCATCTCCTCCATATTTTGATATACACTAAAAAATAAAACGCTTACGAGCGGGCGCGCCCGTAAGTTTTATTCCACTATTATAGAGTATGAGCGCAGAAAATACAGGGTAAAAAGCAAAAAGTTCGATGTTGGCGCTGATTTTTCAGGGCAATCTGCTCTTTGCCGGGCCAAATGAGGACAAAGTTGTCCACAAAACGTGCCCGATGTCGCCTATCGCCTCCAAAGCCAGCTATGCTACAATAATCAGGCATCTACGCGCCAACGTGGCTCAGTTGGTAGAGCAGCGCACTCGTAATGCGCAGGTCAGCGGTTCGAGTCCGCTCGTTGGCTCCAGGAAAAAACGCAGGTCAGACCCCGTGTCTGGCCTGTTTTTTCTTTGACCACGGCCCCCGACCCCGCATGAAGACGCCCGCCGCAGATGAGTGCGACGGGCGCTTTTTACTTATCCCTCGTTGGAGGAGTTATTCAACTTCCAGAGTGCGCAGGCGCCTGGCGTCGGCCAAAGCCAGTACGCCCATACTCAGGATCGCCACGGCGCCGATCCATAATCCTGTGGCACTGTCGCCGGTAGCTGGCAGACCCAGAGGGGTGGCGACCTTTTTCTTGGGAGCAGCCTTGACCGTCAGTACAAAGGTGATCGTTGCATCAGGGCTGATCCCGTTGCTGGCTTTCAGGGTAACCGGATAGGTACCCGGCGCAAGGCCAGCTGCAATGTCGAGCATGCCGGTCGCCGCATTCCAGGTGATCTTTGTGTTACCGCTGACCTTGGTTACTGTCGGCACAGGAGCGCCGGTCACGGTGAAGGGCCCCACGGAGAGTGCTTTGTAGCCCACCGTGACCGTCAGAGCCTGTGGGCCTGTGATAGCCGGAGCGATCGGGCTGAGCACCCAGACTGTCGAGACCGCATTGGTGTAGGTCTTGAACCCTTTCAGGGTCGTAGGGGTTGTGAAGTCTGCGGGAGCTAGGTAGGTGACTATGCCATTGGCATTAACCAGCGCGATATAGGGATCTGCGCTGAATAGGCCGTTGATCTTGACGGTACCGCCATCGACTGCCGCAGCCCCGGCATAGGCGAAGTTGGTGCTCGAGCTACTCAGCCCATTGGTGGCCACTTTAACGTTGCCGTTGATCGTAATTGCGGCGCCGGACTCGGCATCGACGCCACCGTACGTGTACGCTTCGTCTGAAGCGAACGCGGCGTCTACCATTCCGTTGACCGTTACCACCGTGCCACCGTCACTCGCGAAAACTCCCGCGCCATCTGAAGTCTTGATGTTGCCGTTGACGGTCGTCGTAGAGCCCCCAAAGGCTTCGACGCCCCAGCCGGACTGACCCGTCGCGATGAGATTGCCCATAGCTTTGACGATGGAGCCATCGTTATAGATTGCGTCACAGTGCACACCAGCAATGCTAATGTCACCAATAACTGTAACGGTCGTGCCACTGTCTTCGGCATCTACCCCAACACCATCAGCAGAAGTGATGTTGCCTTTCACAATGACCGTTGCGCCATCATATGCATAAGCGCCACAATAACGACCATCGACGTTGCCTGTCACTTTTACCGTTGAGCTGTCACCTGCCCATATTCCGTAGCCATTGACTGATTTGATACTTCCGACCACGGTTACCGAGGTACCCGAATCAAAGGTATCGACGCCATCACCGTCTGTGGTGATTTTGCCGTTCACGGCCACCGTAGAGCCGTCTTCTGCGACAACCCCGACGCTGCTGTCGCCCGTCGCAGAGATGTTCCCATCCACCGTGACTTTCGAACCGGAATGAGAGTAGACGGCGATGTTGTCTGCGCTGGATACCATGATGTTGCCGCTGACGGTGACAACTGCATTATTGTAGACATCAACAGCAGTAGAGCCGTCCGCGTCAAGTGATACACCGGTCACTTTGCAAGAACCGCCATCGACACTGAGCGCCTGGCCATATTCTGAAGAGACCGTGAAGCTGCCTGGGTTCATGTAATCGACCGAACTGTTCTGTTCGAGATGGAGACCGTCGCCGCCGCTGGCATTCGTCGTGTTTGAAATGACAAGATTGAAACCGTTCAGGTCAAACGTGACGTTGCGGTCAACGATGGTCACCTGGTCATCAACGTTGATGTTCGTCAGCAGCTTGATCGTGGTCGGCGTGCTGTCAATGATAGCGTTCAATGCATCATCAAGTGAAGTATAGCCGGTGCCACCGATCAAGCAGACATCACCCGGAAGAGTGGAGATGGGCGCCAAAAGGGACTTCAGGGCGGGTGTCCCCGTCGTGGTCGCGCTCGATCCCTTCCCACCTGCCGGGTCAGCTGCCTTGGTTGAGGCGGTGCCCGTCGTCTCCTCGCTTGCCGCATAGGCGGAAAGCGGAGCTCCAGCCATCAACGCGCATATCATTGCGCCTGACAGCAGCAGGGACAGGATCTTTCTTGCAATAATTCTCATGGATCCCTTCTTCCTCTTAAGAAACCTACTCTCAAATTTTACTGCAAAAATCAAAGAAAGTCGCGCAAATTTTAAATAAAAAAATACCGTTACTTCATATCTCGATAGGATTATTCGCAGTACTTAAGTTTTATGGGAACAACGTCAGCGGGCGCCTGGCGCGTTTTGTCCAGATGCGATCAACGTCATCTGGCAAGGCGCCGTGGGGCGATGCAGGCTTAAGCCCGTGAGCCGCGCGGCAACGCAGTCCAGATGGCGCCCGGCGCATCGCAAAACGCGATCGGTGTTCGCTGACAAGGCGGCGGAAAGCGTAGCGGGCTTCAAGCCCGTGAGCTTTTCGCCAACGCTGTCAGCGGGCGTCTAGCGCGTTTTGGAAGTTTTCGAAGGCGACGGCGATCATCAGCTTAATCCGATTGAGCTGGTTGACCTCAGAGGCGCCCGGGTCGTAGTCGACGGGCACGATGTTGGACTGCGGGTAACGGCGGCGCAGCTCCTTGATGACACCCTTGCCGCTCACATGGTTAGGCAGGCACGCGAAGGGCTGCGTGCAGACGATGTTGGGCGTGCCGCTCTCGATCAGCTCCATCATCTCGGCCGTCAGCAGCCAGCCTTCGCCGCAGGAATTGCAGAGCGAGACGACCTCGGAGGCCTTCGTGCCCAGCGTAAATATCTGCGCGGGCGGATCGAAGCGCTCGCTTGCAGCCAGAGCCTTTACGATTGGGCTTCTCAGCCAGTCAACCGCCTTGATCGCCGTGCGCATCAGCAGCTCGTTGATCGCGGGCGTACCCACGGGATTGCGCTTGTTGATGCCACCGCTCATCGAATAGAGGAAGAAATCGACCAGCCCGGGAACCACGGCCTCGCAGCCCTCGCTCTCGATGACCTCGACGAGGTTGTTGTTGGCCGTTGGGTGATACTTCACGAGTATCTCGCCCACCACGCCGACGCGCGGCTTGCTGCGATCACCCTCCAGCGGGAGTACGTCGAAATCATGGACGATGCCTTTGACCGCACGCTTGTAGCCCGCCTGCCCCATGCCAGCCAGCTCCTCGGCCAGGCGCGCCTCCCACTGCTTGTGCAGGGCGTCGGCCGCGCCGGGCGTCGCCTCGTAGGGCCGCGTGCGATAGAGCCCCTGCATCAGCAAGTCGCCGAGCAGCAGCGCGTAGGAAGCGCTCTTCAGCATGGCAGGACTCAGCTTGAAGCCGGGATTGGACTCGCCCAGCGGCTGGAACTGCAGCGAGATGACCGGTATCTCAGGATGTCCGGCGTCTGCCAGCGCCTTGCGGATGAGCGCGATGTAATTGGTCGCGCGACAGCCCCCACCCGTCTGCGAGATGATGACGGCGAGCTTGCTGAGGTCGTAGTGGCCCGAATCAACTGCCTCCATGATCTGGCCGGAGGTCAAAATCGAGGGGTAGCAGATGTCGTTGTTCACGTAGCGCAGGCCCGCCTCGACCGCGCCGCGGTCGACCGAAGGCAGGATCTCAACGTTATAGCCATAGTGCTTGAAGAGCGGCAGCAGCAGCGCGAAATGGATCGGCGCCATCTGGGGACAGATGATCGTGTAGCCCGCCTGCTTCATTTCCTTGGTAAAGGACGCCCGCGGGAAGGCCGCGCTGTGCGCGACCCGTGTGGGCTGGCCGGGATGTTGCGCCAGCAGACGCTTGCGCTCGACCGCCTGGTTGCGCAGCGCGGCGAGCAGCGAGCGCACGCGGATACGCGCCGCTCCCAAATTGCTGACTTCGTCGATCTTGAGCACGGTGTAGATCTTGCCTGACTTCTCTAAGATCTCCTGGCACTGGTCGGTCGTGAGCGCATCGAGCCCACAGCCAAAGCTGTTGAGCTGGATCAGGTCGAGGTCATCGCGCATCGTCACGAAGCGTGCCGCGGCAAACAGGCGCGAGTGATACATCCACTGGTCGACGACGCGGATGGGACGTTCGGGCTTCTTGAGGTGCGAGACCGAGTCTTCGGTCAGCACGGCCAGGCCTGAGGAGACCAGCAGCTCCGGGATCGCGTGGTTGACCTCCGGGTCAAGGTGATAGGGGCGCCCGGCTAAAACAATGCCGTGGCCCTCGTGTTCCTCGATCCAGCGCAGCGCCTCCTCGCCAGCATGCTGGACGTCAGCCTTAAAGCGCTCGTCCTCTGCCCAGGCAGCCGCCGTAGCGCGCTTGACTTCAGCAAGCGTCGGCGCGGTGTCAGGCAGCCTATCAGCGTTCTCGCGCAGCACGTCGTACATGCGGCGCGCAAGTTTGGCCTGCTGGTCGTAGGGCACGAAGGGGTTCAAAAACACCGTGCTGCCATCCTGCAGCTCATCGATGTTAAGGCGCAGCGCCTCCGAGTAGTTCATGACGATCGGGCAGTTGTAGTGGTTGCCCGCCGTCGGGTCTTCCATCCGCTCATAGACCACACAGGGCATGAAGATGAAGTCCACGCCCGTTTCTATCAGGCGCATGATGTGGCCGTGAGAAAGCTTGGCCGGATAGCAGACCGACTCTGAAGGCATCGACTCCATGCCCGCCTCAAACGTCGACTTGTCTGAAGCCGCCGAGAGCTCAACATGATAGCCCAGCTTTGTGAAGAATGTGAACCAGAAGGGATAGTTCTCGTACATGTTGAGCGCCCGTGGAATGCCGACGGTCCCGCGCGGCGCATCTTCGCGCGTCAGCGGCTCGAAGTCGAAGAGCCGCTTGGTCTTGTAGGCGAAAAGATTCGGGGGAGCCTGCGTCGGGTCCTTCTCCTGCTCGCCGACGATGCTGCCACCCCGCTCGCAACGGTTGCCCGTAATAAAATGCCGCGGCCGGCCCGTCACCGGGTCCTTGCCGAAGCTGTTGATGGTCAGCAGGCACTGGTTGGCGCACTTCTTGCAGTGCGTCGTGCGATGCGACACGGTCAGGTCCGCCAGCTCCTGAGCAGAGAGCAACGTGGAAGTGACCGCAGATGACAAAGGGTCAGGTACTTTGTCATGCGCGCATGACAAAGTACCTGACCCTTTGTCAGCGCCGCTGCCAGCCAGCAGCGTCGCCGCTTCGCGGGCGGCGTCGCGCGCCAGAAGCGCCGCGCCATAGCAGCCCATCAGGCCGGCGATATCGGGGCGAACGACTTCGCGTCCCGTCAGGATCTCGAACGCGCGCAGCACGGCGTCGTTTAAAAACGTGCCGCCCTGCACGACGATGCGCTCCCCCATCTCGCGCGTATCGCGGATCTTGATGACCTTGAAAAGCGCGTTCTTGATGACCGAGTAGGAGAGCCCCGCGCTGATGTCTCCGGGCGTGGCGCCTTCTTTCTGCGCCTGCTTGACCCGTGAGTTCATGAACACCGTGCAGCGCGAGCCCAGGTCGACCGGGGCCTCGGCGAAAAGCGCCGCCTGCGCGAAGTCTTCGATCTTCATGTTGAGCGAGGTCGCGAAGGTCTCGATGAACGATCCGCATCCCGAGCTGCAGGCCTCGTTGAGCATGATGTGCTCGATAACCGTGTCCTTGACCTGCAGGCACTTCATGTCCTGCCCGCCGATGTCTAAGATGAAATCGACGCCTTCGACCAATTCTTCAGCGCCGCGCAGATGGGCCACGGTCTCGACCTCACCAAGGTCAGCGCATAACGCTTCCTTGAGCAGGCCTTCCCCGTAGCCGGTCACGGTCGCCTGCGCCACATAAGCGCCCGGCGGCATATGCTCGTAGAAACCGGCAAGGACCTCGCGCGCCGTGTTGATCACATCGCCGCGATTGTTGCCATACCAGCTGTCAAGGATGGCGCCGTCCTCGTCGATGACGACCGCCTTAAGCGTGGTCGAGCCCGCGTCGATGCCGATATAGACCGGACCGGTATGGTCCGCGAACACAGCGCGCGCGACCCGTGCCTGGTCATGGCGCTCACAGAACGCCGCGTAGTCCTCCGGCGAAGCAAAGAGGGGATCGAGGCGCAGGACCTCGGAGGCCTGCGTCGAGCCCAGCTCATCGAGGCGCGCCAGTATCTCCTCAAGAGTAACGACCGTTGCCTCCTGGACCCCCGGACGCAGCGCGGCAAGCGCCGCCCCACGGGCCACAAAGAGGTGGGCGTCGGCCGGCGCGATAACGTGATCGTCGTCAAGACCCAGGGTCTCGATGAAGCGCTGGCGCAGTTGCGGCAGGTACTGGAGCGGCCCGCCCAAAAACGCCACATGGCCCCGGATCGGGCGGCCACAGGCAAGCCCCGCGATGGTCTGGTTAACGACCGACTGGAAGATCGAGGCCGCGACGTCCTCACGGCGCGCCCCCTCGTTAAGCAGCGGCTGAACATCAGATTTTGCGAACACCCCGCAACGCGAGGCGATCGGATAGAGCACCTTGAATCCCTCGGCCAGGGTATCAAGCCCGCCAGCGTCGGTATGTAGCAGCGTCGCCATTTGATCAATAAACGCTCCCGTGCCACCCGCGCAGGTGCCGTTCATGCGTTGTTCGATGCCGGCGTCAAAGTAGATGATCTTGGCGTCCTCGCCGCCCAGCTCGATGGCGACGTCGGTCTGCGGAATGAAGGTCTCGACGGCCACCTTGCTTGCGATGACCTCCTGCACGAAGGCCACCTCAAGCCAGTTTGCCAAAAGCAGCCCGCCCGATCCCGTGATCATCGTCGTCATCTCGACGCCCGGGAACTTCTGGGCCGCGTCTGCGATGATCTCGCGGATCGTCTGGCGGATGTCGGCATGATGGCGCTCATAGCGCGCATAGAGGCAGTTACGCTCCCCGTCAAGTATGGCGAGCTTGACGGTCGTCGAACCGACATCGATACCGATATGCAGCGCGGGATGTGCCACAAAGACTCCTTGTTCAGCGATGCCTGCGGCGCGGTACCCGATCATCTACCGGAGGTGTGGAGGGCCGGGAAGCAGGCCGGGAGCCTGAGGCAACGCCTGGCTTCGACGTACGTGGTTTCTGATCCTTTTTAGCTGAGGCGTCGGAAGCTGAAGACGCCGCGGGCGGGCGGCGGCGACGCTGGCGGCGACGCTTGTCGCCTTCCTTGCCGCCTGAACCTGAGCCCGCGCCGGAACCCTGCGCTGAGCGCTGCCGGCTCTGGCCGTCCTTGCGCGCTGGCGTACCCGATCCTGCGCGTGACCCCGCTTGCGCATCTCCGTGCGGTTGCGGGCCTCCTGAGGCAGAGGCATTGCCCACCAGCTTTGACGCATCCAGGAAACGCGCGTTACCAACCAACAGGGCGCTGTTATGCTGCTGTGCCTGCAAGCGCTGCTCCTCAAGCACTTCTGAATCAAGCGTGCAATGGCACTGCTTGCCGCTCTTCTCACACTTCATATCACAGAGCTTGACCGTGATGGTCTCGTCAGGCATGTCCTCGCGTGGGAACCTCAGCGAAACCAGCTCGCGCACGGCGTCAAGATCACTGACCTTGCCCTTGGTCCCATCGCTTACCTCAACGAAGCTGCCTTTGCGGGGCGCGCGACCATTGAAGTCGTTATAGGCGTCGACTTCATAGCGCAGGCAACACATGAGCCGCCCGCACAGGCCCGATATCTTGACCGGGTTAAGCGGCAGGCCCTGGTCTTTTGCCATCTTGATGGAGACCGGCATGAACTCACCGCCCAGGCGCGCGCAGCAGAGCTGCTCCCCACAATGGCTCAGCCCCCCGATCATGCGTGCCTCGTCGCGTACGCCCACCTGGCGCACGTCAATGCGGGACTGGAAACGCGAGGACAGCTCGTGGACCAACTCGCGGAAGTCGACGCGCTCGTCAGCGCTGAAGTAAAACACGATCTTGTCGCCGCTGATCAGGTACTCGATATCGACCGGGCGCATGGCAAGCTCATACTTCTCGATCAGCTCGTAGAAGACCGGCATCGCGTCCTTCTCTTTCTCGCCGAGCTCCAGCTGATAGTTCAGGTCGCGCTCATTGGCGATACGCAGCACCGGCTTGAGATCTTTCTCGAACGCCGAATCCTCCAATTCGAAAGGAGGTTTGCGCACGCGGCCCAGTTCCTCACCGCGGCTGGTCTTGACCACGACCAGATCGTCAACTTCAGGCGTGGTTCCCGCAGGATCGAACCAGAGGGTCTTTGAATAACGGAGTTGAACTCCGGTCACTACTGGCATGTAAGCACCTCACGTAGGCTAAATAGCAGCGTCTCTAAGATCAGCTGCACTCCAACATTTTGTCCTAACTGCCGACGAGCCCGCATGATCGCCTCTTGGCCACGACGCGCCGCATCAGGCGTCAGGCAAGCCGCGATACGGGTGATGAAGTCGAGCGCATCGACGTTCAAAATCACCTCAGCCGCACCGTTGCGTTGCGCCAAAGCGTCTCGCAAAAGCCCGGAGATAACGGAAAACACCTCGCTGGTAGAGCGGCGGGTGGCAGCAGTCAACTTCTTCTTATTGTACTGCTCAAGCCGCGTTCGTGCGACCTTGCTGAGCAATTCCGCCTGAGCCGCCAACTCAGCTTCCTGTTGCTTTTTGAGTTCCGCATTCACTCCCTCAAGGCTTGACACTAACGCAAGCGCTGCTGCCAGCACTTCACGATCATCATAACTTGCGAGGTCGCGCACGATGCGCACCACCTCGCCCCGAGTCGCACGGCGCTTTGGGGAGTCCCAGAATGAGCAGGCATCGGCCAGCACGCTGCCCGTAGCCGCAAGAGAGATTCGCGCGCCTTTCGCATCAGCGCCCGTTCGAGCGCAGATGATCTCGACCATCTTCTCGGTCGGCAGCGGCTTGAAGCGAAGGACCTGGCAGCGGGAGAGCACCGTCGGCAACAGGGACGTGAGGCTGTGAGCGATCAGGATGAACGTGACCGCCTCAGGCGGCTCTTCAAGCGTTTTGAGCAGGGCGTTGGCAGCGGCGCCACCCAGCTGGTCTGCACCCAACAGGACATAGAACTTGTGCGTCCCCTCATGGGGAGCGCGCGTCGCGTCGTGCGTGAGCTCGCGGACCTGGTCGATCAGGTAGCCGGTTGCTCCGTCAGGCTCAAGGATCCGGAAGTCAGGGTAGGTGTCGCGCGCGATGCGCTGGCAGATCGAGCAAGTCCCACAGCCTCCTCGCTCGCAGAGGAACCCGGCCGCCAAGCCACGCGCCGCATCCAGTTTACCCAGGCCTGCTGGGCCCACAAACAGGTAGGCATGAGACAGGCGCCGCATCCTGAGCGCCGCATTCAGCAGCGTCGTCGCCTCTTCCTGGCCGATGAGGTCAGCAAGCATCGCTGGTCTCAGTCCACGTGGCAAGCTCCGGCAGGATATCTTGGAGCTGGCGCGCGATATGGGCGCGTGTGTCCTGCTTGGTGCCGCTGGTATCGATCAGCCTCACGCGACCCGGCTGGGAGGCCGCGATCGCATGAAAGCCTTCATGGACCCGCTCGTGAAACGCGCGATCCTCACGTTCAAGGCGATCAGGCTCCAGGTCTTTTGACGCGCGTGACAGGCCGATCTCGATCGGCACATCAAGCACGAGCGTGCGGTCGGGGATCAGCCCACCGGTCGCGACCAGGTTCAGGTTGTCAATATGACCAAGGTCGAGGCCGCGGCCATAGCCCTGGTAAGCCGTTGTGGAATCAAAGAAGCGGTCACAAAGCACGACACGCCCCGCCTCAAGAGCCGGGCGCACCGTCTCTGCGACCAGCTGGGCGCGCGCCGCTTCATAAAGCAGAAGCTCCGTGAGCGGGGCCATCTCGGTATTCTTTGGATTGAGCAGGATGACCCGGATCGCCTCATTGATCGGCGAGGATCCGGGCTCGCGCACCGCAAGGACCGTGTGCCCGGCGCACTCCAGCACCTCAGCGAGCCAGGCCATGTGCGAGGACTTGCCGCAGCCTTCGCCGCCTTCGAAGGTGATAAACACTCCCCGCTGCCGCTGCCGTTCCTGTATCCGCTGCCGCTGCTGCTCCCGCTCCCGCTCAGGCATCGCGCACCTCCTGGTATAAGTCGCCGCCACAGGTGTCGTAGGCGACAAACGCCGGGAACTCATCCAGCTCGATGCGCCGCAGCGCTTCGGGGCCCAACTCAGGATACGCAATGACCTCGCTGGCGGTGATATGAGTGGCCGCCAGTGCCGCCGCTCCCCCGATGCCTACCAGATAGACCATGCCCTGACCTGCGCACGCCTGGCGAAACTCCTCGCTCCGCTCGCCTTTTCCAAAGGTGGCTGCCAGGCCGCCGAACCGCGCCAGCTCGATCGTTGCGCGATCCATGCGCCGCGCCGTCGTGGGGCCTGCGGCGCCGTGCGGGCGTCCCGCGACAGATGGTGTCGGCCCAATGTAGCAGAGCAAGCTGGCGGACAGCCCATAGGGCAGAGCCTGCTGCGAGCGGGCCTCCTGGAGCAAGCGCATACACGTCGCGTCACGGACCATGAACGCCGGGCCGCTCAGACGCAGCTCATCTCCGGCGCGCAGACTGCGCAGGTCGCCTTCAGTAAAAGGGAGGTTAATGGGGCGCGTCATCAGTAGCGTCCTCTGTCGTCGATCCGGCGACCACCACTCCTTTTGGGTGGGAGCGGCCTTCCTCAAAGACCAGCTTTTTGAAGCCGTACCAGGCAGCAAAGCCCACGATCAATGAGGAAAGGAGGAGCGTCAGGCGCTCGCCCGTGAGTGGCAGACCGAGGACCGTGGTCATTCCATGGCTGTTCAGGAAGTTGCGCAGGAACTTCCCGATGAAGTCAGATGCGGGCGCGGTCACGATCATCGAGACCAGCAGCGCGATGCGGATCACCGCCTCCATTGAGGTGAATACGCGTCCCCGCAAGTCGTCAGAAACGTTCTGGATGATGTAATTGGTGCCCGTCACATAGACCAGCGCGATGCAGGCCCCGGCCCCGATAGCATACAAAGTCGCGATGAACAGCCGCCCGGTAAACGCAAACCCCACCATGCCGACGGCGAACACGGCAAGCGACGAGGGGAACAAATAGCGCGCATTCAGGCGCTTCTCGATCCGGGGCACAATGACCGCGCCCGCCGCCATTCCAATCGCCAAAAACGTCAGGATAAATATCTGGCGCGACGCACTGAAGCGCTGCAGCCAAAGGATGTTGCTGGCAAGCGGCATCTGGCCGTTAAGCGACGCGATATAGTTCAGGCCAACGGCGACCACTGCGCCGCCGCCCACGATGCCAATAAACATCGAGACCAGTATCCCCCGCAGCTCCTCGTAGTGGACCATGAACTTCAGCGAGTCGATCGCATCCTTGCCGATGACCTTAAACGAGATCGGCTCGCCCGCGCGTGGCGGCTTCGCGTCGATGTGCATGAGCGCGATACAGGTCGCCGAAATCACGAAGGTGAGCGCGTCGACGAAGTAGCCCGCCTTAGAGCCCAGAAGCACCGGCGTCAGCGAATGGACGAAGGCATGATAGAGCGTCCCGAGCGGAAGCGCGATGATCATGCGCACCAGCCAGTCGAAGCCGGCCATGATCGCGCCCGAAGTCGCCAGACCGACGATCATCGCGACCTGCTGGGTCGTGTACATGAACCCGTTGGTCAGGCTGACGTCGTGGTCGTGCACGATGTGCGGGACCAGGGCGTTGCGCGCCGGATAGAAGAAGAGCGAGAAGGTCTCCATCAGCAGGACGACCGCATAGATCGCGAACAGTGAGTTCGTGAACAGCAAAAACAATACCAGGATGAAACGTATCGCATCGGCCGCCAGCATGATCGTTTTGCGGCTGAAGCGGTCGACCAGCGACCCGGTGAACTGCGAAAGGAAGAGCGACGGCACGATCTTGACGATCAGGATGCCTGCGACCGCCATCGCTGAGCCGCCGGAAAGTTTGGTGACTGTCGGGATCAGAATGCCGATAATGAGCCAGTCGCCCATGGCGGAGACGAACTGGGCGATCCAGAGTTTCACGAACTCCGGATTACGCAGAAGCCGCCCAAATCCACCCTTAGGGCTGGAGGCCTGATCTACTGCTTGTTCGGTCCCGGTATCTACCGTAGTCGTTTCGCTCATTGTTCCATTTTAGCGTATCGACCTCAGCAGCAGAACTGACATCCCATAAAGAACAGAGCGGCTACATGCTTCAGCAGAGCAATGCGAACGAAACGTTAGAGTTCGCAGCTGGCGCCAGACGATAAGATTTTTTTGCGTAAGACATGAAGGGTGATTCGCATTGGGCTTAAAGCCCATGCGGATCGCTCTGAGTGGCTTAGGCGGAAAAAGATATCGTCTGGGAGCGCAGAGCGTTGCAGCAGAGGTTGATCGCGAGCGGCTTGGCCGCAATGTGGCAGGGGGCCGTCTGGATCTGGACGGCCAGCGCGGTCGTGTCGCCGCCGAGTGCGGCCGGACCGATGCCGGTCGCGTTGACCGCCGCCAACAGGCGCTCCTGAAGCGCCGCGACGCGGGGCTCGGACGGCGCAGCGGTCAGCGGGCGCAGCAGGGCGCGTTTGCTCAGCTTGCCCACCGTGTCAAAAGTCCCCCCGATGCCGATGCCGATAATCAGCGGCGGGCAGGCCATCGAGGCTTTCTCCCTGACTGCTGCCAGCACTGCTGCCTCGATGTCATCGTCCGTGGAATCCGGGTCGAGCATGACGATACGCGAGGCGTTGTCGCTACCGGCGCCTTTCAGCATGACGTGCAGGCAGGTCACTTCCGCGGTGGTCTGCACCAGATCGATGAAGACCGGGGTGTTCGTCTGGGTATTGCGCCGATCGCCGTACGCATCGAAGACGAGCGAGTTGCGCAGGCCTGCGCGTTGGCTGGCCTCGCCGCAGGATGTGTCGCAGGCTGCTTGTAAGTCTCCGGCAACGTAGTTCCCTGCCGCCAGCTCAAGGCGGATCCACGTGGTGCCCGTATCCTGGCAGATCGGTACCCCGTCACGTCGCGCGATCTCGTCGTTATCCAGCAGTGCCTTCAGCACCGCGCGACCGCGCTCCGTGCGCTCGCGCGCCAGGGCAGCAGTCAGTGCGCCGCGCACATCTGGGCGCAGCTGGGTCGCCGCTTGGGTCAGCAGCTCCGCGGCGCGCGTTGCGATGTCAGTTGCCTGAAGATATGACAAAGGGTCAGGTACTTTGTCACGTGCCATCAGCGCAGGCCAGCCTCAGTTAACAGGGTTGCTATGCTGGCGCCTGAGGCGTCAAGCGCTGCGCGCTCCTCCGCGCTGATATCCAGCTCAACGATCTCGCGCACTCCGCCGTGCCCCAGGCGAACCGGCACATTCATGTACAGGTCATGCTGGCCATAGGGGCCATCCAGGTACGCGCAGACCGACATCAGCTCGCCTGAGTTCTTCAGGCAAGCCTCGACCATATGAGCGATCGCCGCGCCTGGCGCGAAGTAGGCAGATCCTGTCTGCAGGAAGTTCACGATCTCGGCGCCACCGTTTACCGTATGCTCAACGATAGACTCGATCTGTGCGGGCGTCGCTGCCTCACGAAGCAGCCGACCGCTCACCCGCGCCTCGTCGATCAGGGGCACCATGCCCTCGCCATGCGCGCCGATCACCAGGCCGTCGACCTCGCCCAGCGCTACATCAAGCTCCGCCGCGATGCTTGCGACAAAGCGCGCGCTGTCCAACACGCCACCCATGCCAAAAAGGCGCTCTGGCGCGATGCCTGACCTTTTCTGCGCCAGATAGGTCATCACATCAAGCGGATTGGTCACGCACATGAACAGCGCGTCAGGAGACGCCTCACGGGCGCGCTCGATAACCTCAGAGACTACGCCGCCGTTGATGGAGACCAGCTCTTCACGCAGCATGCCCGGTTTGCGGGCGATGCCTGCCGTGATGACCACAATGTCAGAGCCCGCTGTTTCTGCATAGTCATCAGTGCCCGTTACGCACGACTCAAACTGGTCGATCGCGCGCATCTGGCGCATGTCGAGCGCTTTGCCCCGTGCAATACCGCCGGCCACATCGATCAGCACGACCTCGTCGATACCCTTCTGCGCACAGCGCAGCGCGGCAGTCGAGCCCACAAAGCCGGCGCCGACGATCGTAACCTTGGATGATGTCCTGCTCATGATCTGTCCCTCACTTATTTCTTTACCGCGGCCTTCTTCTTGGGCGCCGCCTTTTTCGCCGCAGGCTTCTTGCCTGCCGCCTTATTCTCAGCCGCGGCTGCCGCCCGCTCGGCTTTCCTGGCCTCCGCCTCTTTTTTGGCAGGGCAATCCATGTTGATGCAGATGCGCCAGGGGCCGCGTCGCGTCGTCACGACGATCTCCGGTGAGCCGCAGGCCTCGCAGTACTCGCCCGTCGCCTTGATCTCACCGTTTTGCGGCAGAGGGTAGCTCGTCTGGCACTCCTCGTAGTTGGTACAGCGCGCGTAGCGCTTCAGGGAGCGCGGATTGCGCTGCCCGATGATGCGGCCAACCTTTCCCGCAGCAGCGCAAGTCGGGCAAGCTCCCAGGTCGATCGGCGCCTCATAATTGGTCGAACACGCGGGGTTCAGGCAACGCTCGACCGGCTTGCGGCGAAACTGTATGATGCGTACCCGTGGCGCCCCGCAGGCCGGGCATGCCCCCTCCAGCGGTTCAATCTTGCCCTCCGGCAACGGATAGCTCACGTCACAGCCCGTGCCCTCGGCGTTCCAGCCACTGCAGCCCGCGAACTGCCCACGCGTCTTCATGTTGCTGCGCACTACGATGTCCTTGCCACACTTGGGGCAGGTCCCGATGACTGAGTCAGCGTGGCTCGCATCCTTGAGCATCTCGCTCACTTCATCGGTCTTCTCAAGCAGGGTTTTCATGCTGCCCGCAAGCAGCTCACGTGAGTGGGTCACCACGTCGCGGCGCGCGCGCACGCCGCTGGCGATCGCGTCCATCTCGCCTTCCAATTGCGCGGTCATGTCTGGCGACGTGATGTGCGCGGCAAAGCGCGAGAGCGCATCGATGACCGCCCGGCCCAGCTGGGTCGGCTTCAGGGATTTGTTCTCGATCTGCACATAGGCACGGTCGACCAGGCGTTGCACCGCATCGGCGCGCGTCGCCTTGGTCCCCAGGCCGAGCTTCTCCATCGTCGTGATGATGCCACCCTCGCTGTAACGTGCGGGAGGCTTGGTCTGGCGCTGGTCACTTGAACAGTCTAAGACCTTGAGCTCATCGCCGCGCTCGAGCGCCGGAAGGTAGTCCTCCTTTTTTGCCCCGTAGGGATAAAACGCCCGGAAACCTGGCTTCACGAGGGTCTGGCCCTTGGCGAAGAACATCTCTCCCGCCACGTCGAAGCTGGCCTTCTGGTCGCGGTAGACCGCCGCCACAGAAAGCGTCGCCATGAAACGCCGCGCGATCAGGTTGTAGAGCTTCCACTCGTCATCACGTAGTTTTGAGCGAACCGCGGTATCGGTCGGATGGATGGGAGGATGGTCTGTGGTCTCCATCTTTCCCCGCGTGGGCTTCAGCGCGCCCTGGGCAAGGAGCGCATTGGCATGCTCTGCCAGCTCGGGCACCTGGGCAAGCTTGCGCAGGCTACCGGCCAGGTCAAGCGACGCCGGATAGACCGTATTGTCCACGCGCGGGTAGCTGATAAGGCCGCTCATATAGAGCGATTCTGCCAGGCGCATCGTACGTGTGGGCGAGAGCCCTTCGCCCGCGGCGACCGCCATGAGCGTGGTGGTGTTGAAAGGTACGGGCGGCTTGACGACGCGCTCCTTTTGCTCGAGCTCGGTTACGCGGGCCGGTGTATTTGTCGCGATCGCTTCGCGGACCGCGCTGACTGCCGCCGCAGCCGCCTCGCCCTCTTTGAAGTGGTCCTGAATATGGCGCGCGGTGAAGGCCTCGCCTGCCCGAGTCTGCAATTCAGCAGAAACCACCCAGTAATCCTCGGGAGTAAAGGCGTCGCGCTCGGCTTCTTTGTCAACGATGAGCTTTAAGGTCGGCGTCTGCACGCGCCCGGCGCTTCTGGTTTTGCCCAAGCCGGAAAAGCGGACTTTCGTCAGGTAGCGCGTCAACACGGCGCCCCAGATCAGATCGATGTCCTGACGCGCCTCGCCTGCCTGCGCCAGATCGTCGTCGACCGTTGTTAGCTCGTCAAAAGCGCGCGTCACCTCGCCTTTAGTCAGCGCTGAGTAACGTGCCCGCCAAATCCTGGCCTTCGCGTTCACCTCACGCACCACTCCCGAGGCGTCCGAACCAATCAGTTCCCCCTCACGATCGAAGTCGGTCGCAATGACGATCTCGTCAGCTTTCTTCGCAAGATTCTTCAACGAGCGGATCAGGTCTCGCTTGTCCGGAAGCTTGAGGACTGGCGCCCACGTCAGATAAGGAAGCGCTTCGATCTTCCAGGTCTCCAGCGCAAGTCCTGTCTTCGAGAAAGGCTTCCGGGTCTTCTCCCAGGGCGGCGTTGGCAGGTCGGCGGGCAGATGAGCGCTGATGATCTCACCTTCTGAAGTAACCGCCTCCCAGGCTTTCTTCTTCGCCACATAGGTAAGTTCCACCGGGAAGTCAACTTTCAAGATATGACCAGCCAAACCAACGCATATACAGTCATCGCCCTGCCACGTAAAGCGGTAGATCGGGGTGGTATAGACTTTGTCTGATTTGGATTTGCCCTCCGCCAGTATCTCGGCGATCCGGCGCGCGGCGATGTTCTTTTCTGTAATAATGAGCTTCACGCCAGCGGGCCTCCTTGTGACTCCTCCTGTTACCGCAAAGGTTTCTTCTTCTTATCGACGCGCGCGGTCAACCAATCGATCCAGGACTCGACACCCTGGCCGGTGGTCGCTGCGATCTCAAAGACCGGCGCTGTGGGGTTCAGCCCCTGCACCGATGAAAGAAACGCTTCTCTATCAAAGTCGAAAACCGGCGTCGTGTCAACTTTGTTCAAGATAATCGCATCTGAGATCTGGAAGATGCCCGGATATTTGAGCGGCTTATCATCACCCTCAGGCACGGAAAGTATCATGACTTTCGCATCCTCACCCAGGTAGAAATCGGTCGGGCAGACCAAGTTGCCGACGTTCTCGATGATGATCAGATCGAGCGCCTCGACGTCAAGCACGCCAAGGGCGCGCGCGATCATGTCGCTTTCCAGGTGACAGGCGCCGCCGGTATTGATCTGTACCGCTGTGATGCCCTTGGACTTGATCGTTTGCGAGTCAACGTCAGAGGCAATGTCACCTTCAATGACCGCGATGCGATAGCTCTCACGCAACGCCTCGATCGTCGCAAGTATCGTCGAGGTCTTGCCAGCGCCTGGGCTCGCCATCAAATCGACCATGAACACGCCCGCGTCGTCTGTGAGTTTCTTGTTTTCTGCGGCAAGCCGGTCGTTGCGCTCCAGCAGCGGTTTTTCCAGGTCCAGATGAGCCATTTTCTTTGCACTCCAATCCTAGTGACAAGGGGTCAGGTGCTTAGTCACTACGTGACAAAGTACCTGACCCCTTGTCACCCTTTGTTATTCTACTTCTACGGCGTCGATCTGCATCTCGCGTCCCTGCAGGAGCTTCGTGATGACCGAGCCACATTCGGGGCATTTAACGGAAAACCGATCGTGATCGTACTCGGCACCGCACTCCAGGCACTGCGAACGTGGCGCTAAGACATTGATCGCCAGCTCGGCGTTGGCGGCAGGGCCGCCCTCTTTAAGCGCGTCAAACGCGAAGCGCAGGGAGTCCTCGGATATCTCGGTCATCTCGCCAAAGGTCAACTCGATACGCGTGATCGTGGTATAGCCGGAAGACTTACACGCCTCATAGGCGTTGTCAAACACCGACTCCATGATCGACATCTCATGCACAACTAGATGTCCTCTTCTTCGTCGTCATCATCGTCATCCGGCTTTTCAGGAAGGTCAGCGAGCTTCTTAGCTGCGCGCTCTCCGAGCTTCTTAAGCCGCTTATACTTGGCTTGATAGACTACGTCGTCGTTGTCCGGATCATACTCTAACTGGAAGTCCTCCCAGGCGTCGACTTCCTGTCCCCAGATGCGCCTATAAAACACACGGCGTGTCATAAACAGACTTGTCTCATAAAGTATAATGAGCGCCGCAGTCAGGCCGAGCATCGGCCAGGGAGACCAGTCCGGCGTCGCGATTGCCGCGACCACGAACAGGATCACATAAACATAACGCCAGTTCGAGCGTATCGCGTGATACTTGAGGATACCAAACCCAATCAGGTAGAACACCACCAGTGGAAGCTCAAAACTGATACCAAAGCCCAGCAGCAACAGGGTTATCCCCGAGAGATAGTCGCTTGCCGCCGGCAGAACCTGCACCGGTCCCACCGCCTGCGCGATCAACCACTTGAATGCCGGGCCCATAATAACGAAGTACGCGAACAGGACGCCGCCTAAAAAAAGCAGGATCGCTGCAGCGACCGTGGGAATCAGCCACTTGCGTTCACGTTTCTTGAGCGCTGGAAGGAAGAACGCGAAAATGTGATACAAGAGGAGCGGGCTCATCACAACGAGCGCTGCGATAAAAGCTATCTGGAACCGCAACGTCATCGATTCAAAAGGCCCCATCGCGAACACGTGACCGTTGTTCGGCAGGTACGGATGCAATGGCTTCAACAACAGGTTGAACGTGAAAACATAGATGACGTGCTGATAGCAAATCAGCGTAGTTGCGATCACTGCGACAATGCAGATAGTCAAGCGTTTGCGCAGCTCCACCACATGGTCGAAGAACGGCGCGCGCTTAGCTTGGATCGGCATCGCGTACCTCCTCGGCCTTTTTGTCGGCAGATTCTTCAGGTTTGATGGAGCCTATACCGGCCGGCTTTTCAGGTTTCGATGAATCTGTGCCAGCAGGCTTCTTCTCGGCTTGCGCCTTCGGCTGAGCGCCGTCAGCAGGCTGAGCCGGATCGGCCGGAGTATCTGAGGTGGCAGGGTTGGACAAGGAAGACCAGATGCTTGAAGCATCAGCTGTCGCAGAACGAGCTTCCCGCAGCGGCGCCGTTGTCTCTTTCAGGGGGTCGAGCAACGTCGCAACATTGCGTTTTAACTCCTGGGTGCCCAACGGATCCTTCAGCGATTTCAGTGTTTCGATATCTTCTGGGCGGATGACCTGCGAAGTCACTTGCTCAACCTGGGACTTCGCCTCCCGAAACATCTTGGCAGCTTTTCCCAACAGCTTGAATATCTCGGGAATCTTATCGGGGCCAAACGCAATCAACACAAAAAGCGCGATGATCACGAACTCCCAACTGCTTATCCCAAAAAACGACACGCTCGACCCTTCTTGTGCCTGTTTTCCAGCACACTTTGTTTACTGCGTCTTATTCAGTGTATCTATCTCTTGCTGAGCCGTGGCCTTTAAAGTACCCGACGTATCCTTTTGTATCGCTGTACGGAGTGCTGCGATCGCATCTGCCTTCGCGTTCTGCGTATCCGAGTTCGCCAGGAGGACGCCCAGGTTCAACCAGGCTTCAGCATCGTTTGGGTTCTTTGTGGTGACCTCGCGGGCCACGGCCAGAGCCTGCGTCGGATCGCCACTATAGGCTAAAGCAAGTACATAGCTGTTGGCAACGCTGGTATCAGTTGGTTTCAGGCTATATGCCTTCCTCAAGTAAGGCACAGCGTCTTTAAAGCGCGCCGGAGCGGCGGCCTGGCTTTGGCTGTCATTTTGATCCATCAACGTCTGCGCCCACAGGGCATAGGCCTGCGCCACATTCTTGTTGGCAGTGAAATCATTCGGTTGAGCTTTCAGCGCGGCCAGTGCCGCTGTCACTTGCGCCTGATGGGTCTTATCGATGGCAGCCTGGTTCGACGTGCTCTGAGTGTTTGAGCTTGAAGTGCTGGTATCCTGGCCTGAGAGCCCACCAGTGAAGACCTGCCACAGTCCCCCAGCTGCCATGCCGACCACGAACACGATCAGGACGATCCAGACAACGACCTTGTACCAGCCAGGGCTGTTTTTCTTATCAATTGCCATAAAGCCCAGTCCTTATAGGGTTATTGGCCGGTAGTCGAGGTGCCCGTGCCGGTACGTGCATGCGGGTTGGCTGTGCTGCCACCCATGCCGCCCATGCTGCCCATGCCGCCCATGTCGCCTGTACCCGTCGTTGTGGTAGAACCCATGCCCGAAGTGTCGGTCGTCGCAGTCTGGGTCTGTTGTGTCGTCGGGGGCGCAATACTGCGGCCCAAGAAAATCCCGCCGAGGAAGCCGATGAGCAACGTGATGATCGCAACAAGGACAACCACCGTCGTCGAGACAATGAGGCCTTCGTCATTATCACGTGGTGCAGGCGTGGATTTTTTCTTTCCGCCAGATGAGGCGGGAGCCTTACCACTCGATTTTTTCGCTGGCTGGTTCGTGGGGTGTTGCTTTGTCCCCGATTTCGCTTTTTTGGGTGATGCGGCCTTTACTGCCTGCTCTTCGTCATCGAAAAAGAAGTCATCCTGCGTGCTCATATGTTCCTCCTGGAAAGAATTTGGGATGGACGGTCAACTTATTGAGTATATCAGAATCTAGGCCCGAAGTTTATCCCTGATAACCTCGACCTGTGCTTTGACAGCTACGCCGTCCTGCTCAGTCCAGTCATCATTAACAAATAAGGCCTTGCCACCAACCATCACCAGCACGATGTCAGAACGATGCGAGGTGTGCACAAGAGCGCTCTCGGGCTCACGGGTCGGTACCTGGGCGGAATGGGTCAGGTCAACAACAACCAGATCCGCAAGCTTTCCCGGTTCGAGTGAGCCGATCCGATCATCGAGACCGAGCGCCCGCGCCCCATCCAGGGTCGCGAATTGAAGATACTGGTGAGCGCTGAAGAAGCGCTTCCGCGTCTGGGTGCTTTGGCTGCGTTGGATCAGCAGGCCACTGGACATCTCAGCGAACATGCCCATGGTGTTCGTCGCCGCCGGGCTGTCCGTCCCCAAGCCGATAACCAGACCAGCTTCGAGGAACTCATCAACAGGAGCAGTCCCCATGCCAAGCTTGGCATTGCAGCGCGGACAATGAGCGATAGACACCTGCGCGCGCGCCAGGATAGCGATATCCTCTTCGTCGACCTGGGTGCAGTGGATCGCCATGAAGCGCGGAACACTGAATATCTGCCATTGATCCACGTAACGGACCGGAGATACACCCGTCGGCAACCAGAGTGGCGCCTGCGCGTCATACTGTTCGCGCACATCGAAGCCCAGCATCGATGAGCCATATTTCACGAACTGATACTCTTCACGGCTACCCGCCAGGTGCATAGCCACCGGACGACCGTCAGCTGCATAGTCACGAACCGCGCCAAAGAGTTGTGGGTGGCAGGAGTAAGGCGAGTGAGGCGCAATGCCGACTTCAAGACGCTCGGAGTCAAACGCAGATTCCCAATCTGAGATATCTGATAAAGCGGCATCCATTACCGCATCAAGCTGCGAACGGTCCATGCCCTCGACTTCTCGGTAGATGATACCTCTCAGACCGGCTGCCTGGGCCGCGCGCCCTGACGCTCCCGACTGAGTGATGTCGGCAATGGTCGTGATACCGGAAGCCAGGGCCTCTAAGGCTCCCAGGTGGGCTGAATCCTCCCAGTCGCGAGCGGTAAAGGTCGATTCATGGGACATGACCGCTGATTTCCACTGCGCATAGGGCACGTCATCGACGATCCCCCGCAGCGCGGTGTATTCAAGGTGGGTATGCGCATCAACAAAACCCGGGATCAGAGCTGCCAACCCATAGTCATAGACGGGTTCAGCGGGGTAGTCCTGTTCGAGTTTGGACGCCGCGCCGACCGCCACGATCTTATCGTCACGGACAACGACGGCGCCATTCTCAATATAAGGCGCAGAAACGGGAAGTACATAATGCGCCTTGATCAGCATTAGTGCTAGAAACTCCCAGTGGTATGGCACTTTGCACAGTCAGAAGGACCATGGCACTTGAAGCAGCTCGAAACTCCGCTTGCCTGGGAAGCTGCTCCGTGCCCCTTGAGCCAAGCGGCTGCCGTCGTGAACTGATAACCAGGGACGTTCGGAGCACTGTGATGGCAGCTTGAGCAGGAGTCACTTACGGCTGCGCCCGAATTGTGGCATTTTGCGCAGGACGCCGGATGCGCCTGAGCTTCTGCTTTATGGTTCGAGACAAAGTCAGCCGGATGCGGCATCTCGATGCCACCGTGGCAGTCAGAGCAGAACTTTTTATCATGGCAGGTATAGCATTCATTGATGGTCCTGATCGAAGGAACATCCTTGACCGCCTGCGCATACTTATCAGGACTCACCTTGCGCGCAGGCTCTTTTGCGATTTCAGCCTGAGCCTCTGCGACCTGATCAGCCTGCTCCTTCGCCAACTCGCCATGTTCGGCCATGAAGTTAGGCGAATTGTGATTCGCGGGCTTCAGATCGAAGTTAGCGGTATGGCAGGTCGAACAGGTGCCTGACGCCGAGGAGAACGGCGAAGGTTCAGCCTGGCCATCATCAGCAAGACGGTGACAACGGCAGCAGCCATCCATGGTCATGAAGTTCGCATGCCCTTGGTTGTGCTGGCCTGTTTTCGGATCGACATTCGATAAGACGATGCCCTGCTCGTTGTGAGCGACCCGGTTATGGCACACCGTACAAGCTATATTGAGGTTCTCGTGAACATCATGGTTGATTTTCAAGCCAGGCGGAGGCGTCACTTTCTGGGTCTTCAGGTCATGGCACTGGGTGCACTGGGCCGAAGTCATATGCCCTCCACCCATGGCCACATGGCTGTCTTTATTCAGGGGTATCTCGAAGCCTTTCGGGCTGGTGAGCATCATCGGGATCTCACCAACAGCAGCTTCGACTTTCAGGTAGAGAAACTCAATGGGGTTAGCATTCACGGGCTCGTGGCACGAGATGCAGGCGACGTTTTTGTGTGTCGAGTTGTTATATGACGCGATCGTGTCAGCCTGAGCTGAGTGACAGAAGCTGGCGCAGAACCAGTACGTAGATGACACAGCGACTGCGACAAACACGAACAGGAGAAGGGCAACGAGCACGACGCCCGTCCAGATGATGGCGCGTGGGCGCGTCACCGGATTACGAAAAGCCTCGATCAATTTCATATGGTTCCTCACAACATCTTCCGGACGTTACAAAGCTGTAACTCATATCGATAAAAGTGTAGCAGAAATCCAGCCTGCTGTGCAGCCCCGTTTCAGCACTTTCTTAAGAACGGGGGTTCAACATCAGTTAAGCCCCTGATCTTTTCCACCCGGCCAAACCTTCCAGAAGGCCTTACTTCTTCACCGCGGGAGTGGCCGCAGCAGCTGAAGCCTCCTGCGACTGAACCTTTATCAGTGCGTCATAAGCCTGCTTAGCTTCCGTGAATTTCGGATCGCCCTTGATGCAATAACGCAACTGGCGCAACGCCTCGTCGATCTTGCCCTGTCCCTGAAGAGCCTGGGCATACTGAAGACGCAGCGCAAGCCCGTTGGGCATCGCTTTGATCTGGGGCGATAACCGGTTCGCGGCCTTGTCGAAGTAATAGCTTGCCTGCTTCGTATCGCCCAGGGACTGGTACTGCTGCCCCATCCCATTCCAGAAGAAGGACGCATACAGGTAGCTGTCATACTCATAGGGTGAAAGATTGAGCATGGCCGTGATGGATTGTTCCGTCTGCTCGGTCAGAGCTCCGGCATTTTTCGCTTTCTGCTGAACTGCCGACAACGTCTTCTGGGTCAGCAAACTGACTTCCTGGGCACGATAGATTTCGATCGTTGGATTAAGCTTGCAGGCGGCTTGCGCCTCAGCGAGGGAAGTCTGCAGGGCGCTCGCACTGTCAGTACCATAGGCGCTTGCCAAATAGTAGTGATGATCGGCTGCCAGGAAACGGCAGGAGAAGGCGGCTGGAACCAGTGCGATCATGATCGCAGCGGCTGAGGCCGGCACCACCCAGGGAACCGGGTCGATCACGACCGCTTTCGTACGAGGCACGATAAGAACGCCAAGCACTATCCACAGCAGGAAGCTGGCGCCCGGGATCGATATACCAAAGAAAAGATGGACGTTGTAGGCAACAACCGCCGCCAGTAATCCGATAAATATCATACGCTCGCCCTTATGCTCCTCATCGGGCGACACACAGAGTTTGACTGCCGGGACGATGACCCAGAACATGATGGCATAAAACGCCAGCATCCCTACGATACCGATGCCCGCCGCAAGTTGCAGGAGAAAATTATGTACGTTATCAGCGACGTTCTGGTAGCCCGCACTCTGGTTGTAGGCGAATGGCTCGAACCGACGAAACACAAGCCGGAACGTATCAGAGCCCCATCCGAAGATCGGCCGTGCCTTGATCGCACGCACCGCCGCGCCCCAGATCTGGAAACGGGTCAGAGCGCTGCCTGAGTTGAACTGGAAGATCGAAGTCACCCGGCTCCAGAAGTTCATGACCACGGACTTCGACCCAAGCGAGGTGAGCGCCACCAGGATCGCTCCTAAACCAACCCCTCCGGCAAAACCGTAGTCGAGCTTCATCCAGCGCGGCTTCTGCTTGACAAGCAGGATCACCGCCAGAATCAGGCCGACTGCTCCGCCGACCCATATCGAACGTGACTTGGCGGTGATCATCACCATGCCATTGATGATCAGCACGATCCAGTAGAAGACGCGCCAGCTCCTGCGTTCCTCGGAGAGGACCAGGCCCAGCGTAACAAAGACCCCGAACGCCAGAAATCCAGCGAGCAAGTCAGGGTTGCCATAGGTGGAAAACGATCGATACTGCTCGAAGGGCAGTTTTCCCCAGGGCAGAAGATCGAGATTAAGATGAACCGCTGACTTGAGATTGAAGACATGCTTGCCGATGAAAGTAAACGCCGGGTTCAGGATTGAAGGTAACCACTGCAGAAGGCCATAGAAGGCCACAAACAAGCTGGAGAGGCTTAAGGTACGGGCAAACAGTTTGATGCGCTCGTAGGTCGTCACATACTGGATCGTGACGAAGAACAGGATCGCATAGATCAAGTAGGACCACAAGCCATCGTAGCGCTTATACTTACCAAAGAACGCCGTCAGAGGCGAGACTGATACGACCGTGCTGATACCCATCCAGATCAGCAGGAATGCCACCAGAAGATAGATCTTGTGATAGCGGATCTCTCCCCCGTTCTTGAGCAGGTCGATCAACCAGGAGACCAGAAGCACCAGCGAACCGATCCTCAGGACCCAAACCTTAATGGTATCGAAGGCGTCGTAGGTCACCATGCCCTGGTTGGTGAAGAAGAAGTTCATCGCGATCGGTACAAGAAAGACGAGCGTCAGGAGCGCATAGAAGGTGAAGCGGCCTTCGGCCGACATCTCGCGCATGGAAAAATCGCCGATCTCCGGCGCAAATTCTGAGCCATGGGCGCTGGACGTGGCGCGCGCGGACTTCTTATCTGAGGTTTTCCGCTCCGGCTTGGGCGCCTGCTCAGGAGACTCAGCTTGTTTCTGTGCGCTGACCTGCGCGGGAGAACCGTGCTGCTTTGATTTCGATTTTTTCTTCTTTGCCATACCTTACTGTGCTCCTCTTCCCGTCAGAACCACTTTCGCCGTTTCGACCATAATCTGCATATCCATCATAAAGCTTTGATGGTACAGGTACATAAGATCATATTTCAGTTTACGCTCTGGAGTGGTGGCATAGCCACCATTGACCTGCGCTAATCCCGTGACTCCCGGCTTGATGTGGAAACGCTCACCATAACCCGCGATGCTCTCCAGGTACTCAGCTACAAAGACCGGCCGCTCCGGGCGCGGACCGATGAAACTCATATCCCCCCGCACAACGTTGGCCAACTGCAGGATCTCATCGATACGATAACGCCGCAGGACGCGCCCCACGCGTGTGATGCGCGGATCGTCCTCCGTGGCAAGCACCGGTCCTGAGAGTTGTTCCGCGTTGCGCTTCATCGTGCGGAACTTGATGATCCTGAAAGGCCGCTCATCCCGCCCGACCCGCTCCTGCCGATAGAGGACCGGCCTGCCATCATCGATCAGCAGAGCGATCGTAGCAATCAGCAGCAGAGGGCTTGCGATGATCAGGAACAGCACCGAAAGGATTAGGTCAAGGAGACGTTTAATGGCACGCTGATAACGTTTCATTCCCGATGAGGCGATCCTCATAAGGGGAATATCGCCTAAGATGGCGTCAGTACGCCCAATGAAGGTCTCATAAAGCTCCGGCACCACATCGACCGTCAGGCGGAGCTCGTCGGTCAGGACGATCTGCTCAATGAACTCACGTTGGCCTGCTGGGTCAGCCACGATGATACGGTTCACCTCATCGGCCACGATACGTTCATGGAGCTCATCTAAGGCGGGCCCGTCCAGGGAGCCAACCAGTGTCCAGCCCCACTTCTGGCGCTCTCCCAGGTAGCGCGCGATCTCTGCGACCAGCGGAGAATCCCCGATGATGAGCGTGCGCTGCTCAGGCCAGCGGATATGCCCAAAGCGCAGGAACAGCAAGCGCCAGCCGACGGCCAATACCAGGGAGAACACCCAGACCAGCGGGAAGGTCCAGCGCGGGAACGCTGTAGTAGCGGTCCCTCCGAGGAACGCGACCGCCACGCTCAGGATAACGGCCAGGGTGACCGCTTTGAACGCCGAGGAACTGACCCCCCAGGGGGTATCGATATTCTCGGGTTCATAGAGGCCATAGATCCAGCCGGTAATCAGATAGAGGAGAGTGACAAGCGGCGCCATGATGACATAAGCCTGGAAGTTGCGCGCAGGGATAGCCCCCAGAAAACGGAGCGCGAACGCGGTAAAAAGCGCGACGTTGGCAAACACCGCATCAAGAAATACCGAGAGGATATAGAAGCGGAACCGTGACATCGTCAGCTGCTCACCGCCCTGGTCAGGGGTTGCGCAGGTCGCCCAAGCGCCTCTTCATAGACCCGCACCGTCGAGGCGACCATCGCTTCGACACTGAAGTCTGCAAGCGCCCGGGCCTGGGCTTGGGAGCCGAGTTTTTCACGCAGGCTGTCATCAGCCAGCAGGCGATTGATCGCTGTGGCCAGGGCAGAGGCATCGCCGACGGGGGCCGTCAAGCCGGTCACCCCGTCAAGGTTGGCGTAGGTCACGCCCGTGGGCAGATCGCTGCTTACGACCGGCGTCGAAGCCGCGTGGGCTTCGATCTGGACCAAGCCGAAGGCCTCCGAAGGAGAGGTCGAGGGCAAGGTCAACACATCAGCCGCATGATACCAGGCGATAAGCTCCGCGTCATCAGCGTAGTCGATGAGGTGCAAGCGATCACGTGCGCCCGCCGCGGCAACAATCCCAGTCAGCACTTCACGCTGCGGCCCTGTTCCGATGACTACGAACTGTGCATCCGGTACCCGGGGCAGCGCATGCGCGAGCACCTCGATGCCCTTGTAATAAACCAGGCGCCCCACAAAGAGCACGATCGGCGCATCGCCGAAGCGCTCGCGCAACTCCTTGGCCCTGCTGATTGCGATTGGATCATGCGCGATAGCGTTGACCGGCAGGCCAAAGTTGACCTGGCGGCACTTGTTCGCACGCGGCGCAAGGTTCGGCGAGCCTTCTATCAGCTGGGGGGAGGATGCGATGATCAGTCGCGCCCGGTCGAGGAAACGATTCAGAAAGGGCTGGTAGAAGCGCAGAGCCAGCTTCTGGCGGACGATATCGGAATGATAGGTCACTACGTAGGGACTTACCTTCGAGTCAGGCTGGAGGACCCACTGCGCCTCTCCCCAGGGATAGGGAAAATGGAAGTGCAGCACGTCAGCATTGCGCGCTTCGTAGGCGAGCACCCGCCCGAAGTTATGCGCGATGGGGGTCGATGCGAGCTCCGTACGGCGTGGCAGGCGCACGATCTCGACGCCGTTGATGACCTCTTCGGTATAGAGGTGCTCGTTGTTGCAAACGATGACACGCACCTGATGCCCCGCACGCACCAGCGCCTCCGCCAGATCACGAACGTGGAACTCGATACCTCCGATATGCGGAGGATAATACTTGTTGACCATCGTGACGCGCATCAGTTCTCTGTCCGGCCCCTAAAGGATGCGGCCTGTGCCCGGGATATCGGCAGCTTCCGGGCGTTCGACGCCCGTTGTGACCAGCCAATACCCAGCGTTCAGCAAACGATCCGTGGTCTCCTGCGTGGACGCTTCAGCATAGATGCGTACCAGCGGCTCAGTCCCCGAGGGGCGCAACAGCAACCACTGGTCATCATCAAAGTACAACTTCAAGCCATCAATATCGTTGGCGTCTTGTAGCTCAAGTCCCGCGACACGGGTCGGCCTGAGCGTGGAGATGCGCGCCAGAAAGGCCTCCATCTGCTCATGGGCAATCCGTACGTCGATGCGCCGGTACTTCATATCCCCGACACGGGCATAAAGCTCTTCCATCAACGCAGCCAGGGGCTTTCTGCGCGCAGCCATCATGTTTACCAGCAGGATCGCCATGAGCAGGCCATCTCGTTCACGCAGGTGCCAGGGGACCCCAATGCCCCCGCTCTCTTCGCCCCCGATGAGGACCGGGCGGGTGATCATCTGCTCATAGACCCATTTGAAGCCGATGGGCGTCTCGATACAGTCACAGCCAAGCTCGCGCGCGATACGGTCCACCAGGACTGAGCCTGCGCGGGTCTTGATGATCGCACCATCGCGCCCCTTGTCAACTTTGAGGTAGGTCGCCAGAAGCGCCATGAGTTTAGGCGGTGAGATCCAAAGGCCAGTCTCGTCCAGCGCGCCGATACGATCGGCGTCGCCATCAGTGACGAGCGCTGCCACGCTGCCGGTTGCAAGTACCGCCTCGCGTGCCGCTGCGACCCAGGGCTCGATCGGCTCGGGATGCAGGCCGCCGAAGCCAGGATTGCGCTCACGGTGGATTTCGTGGACCGTCACGCCCGCTTCGCACAAAAGTTCTGCCAGATAGCCCTGGCCCGCGCCGTAGAGCGGATCGACCACAACATCAAGAGGCCAGGCACAGATCGCCTGGGTATCAAGCAATCCACGCAGTGAAGCCAAGTAGGGGCTGAGCATATCCTCGACGGTGATTGCAGCTCGCGCGGGATCGGCCTGATCAGGCAGCGCCGCTTCGATGCGGCTCGTGAACTCAGGCAGAGCGGCGCCCCCATCAGCCAGACGCACTTTATAGCCAAGATAGCTGCTGTCGTTGTGGCTGGCCGTCAGCATCACCGCACCGGCGACCTCGTCGCGCTGAGAGGCAGTCCAACACAGCGTCGGCGTCGGGAGAATACGATCGGATAGGATCGCTTTCATACCGTGGGCGGCAATCACCTCAGCCGCCAGGCGCGCGAACGCATCAGCGCGGAAGCGCGCGTCGTAACCCACCAGCAAAGTCGCACCCGGGTTTTCCGCCGCAAAGACCTCTGCGGTCGCCTGAGACAGGCGGGCGAGCGCCTCGCTCGTGAAGTCATCACCGATGACCGCTCGCCAGCCGTCGGTCCCAAAATGGATCGGCGCTTGTTCGCTGCCCATGTAGCCCTTACCCGACCAACTCGTTGAATAACTGGATATAGCTTTCAAGCATCTTTTTCTCACTGAAGCACTCACGGGCCCGCTTCTGGCCCGCCGCGCCCAATCTTTGAGCACGCTCGGGATCAAGCAGGAGCTCGGTGAGAGCAGCAGCGAAGGCGCCACTGTCCTCCGGTGGCACCAGGACGCCGGTCTCGCCATCAACGACTACTTCCGGAATACCGCCAACCTCAAACGCGACGACCGGTTTACCATGGGCCATCGCCTCAAGGGCAACGACCGCCACAGCCTCAGAACGCGAGGGCATCGCCACGACATCGCTGGCGCGATACCAGCGTGAGATCTGCGGCGCGAAACCCATGATCTCAAAGCGGTCGTCGATCCCCTTCTCGTGCAGGCTTTCGATAAGTGCTTCTTTGTCGAAGCCAGTTCCAGCCACCCGGAAGTTCGGGGCCGCGATCGTGGTGTCGACCGGCCACTCATGCAGGACCTTGGCTGCAACTTCTTCGAGGATATCGACGCCCTTGCTTTCGACCAGGTTACGCGCGACGGTGAACACCAGCGGATGGTCCTGGAGCCGGGGGTCGTCCTCGGGCATCTTCGGCGCGCCCGAACCCGTCACATTGATCGCAGCGTCAACAAAGGCATCAGCGTCGATACCGTTTGGGATTATCACGACTTCTTCGGCGGGGACACCATTCTCGATCAGCGCGTCAGAGACCGCCTGAGAAAGCGCCACATAAATGTCGTTATATTTTCGCTTGGTCTGGCCCACGAGTTCCTTGGGCGAGAAGGAGACTTTGCCACCAGAAAAATCAAAGGCTGAAGAGGGGATGCGCGACACGATATTGACGACATGCGCGCTGTCCGGCGCGCCGCGTCGCACCAGCATATTGGAGAAAAAACTCGTGCCCACGACCAGGTTCGCGTTCATGCGCCAGGCCATGTGGCGGATACTCCGCTTGAGCCTTCCTATATGAAATGCGCCCATCGCGACCGCATCGACCTTGGCGCCGGCCTCGACTGCCGCGTGCGCAAAACCTGAGCCCGCCGCTGCGACGACCCCCACCTGGGCGCCGGCAGCAAGCAGCCCCTTGATGAGCGGGATGGCCCGTGTGCCATAGCGTCCGATGTTGGGACCGGAAAAGCTGTTCACGATAACGACACGCAGGTTTTGAGCTGACTGATCAGACACGGTTCACCTCTCTGTCATGACTGACTTCTCGACTATCATTGTAACATCCGGATACCTGCTCCATGGACTGTCTATAGCTTGATGTTACGTGGCAGAAACGTGATGGTAGAGCGCAAGGGTCGCCTCAGCGCTCGCCCGCCACGTGAAGCGTTCCGCGCTGTGGTAGGCCGCGGCAGAAAGCTTGTCAACGAAGTCCTGATCGCGCGCGATGCGCAACAGGAGCAGAGCAAGCTCCTCAGGGTCATCAGGCGTGAAGTAGGCCGCCCCCGCCTGAGCATCCTCCCCGAAGATCTCCGGTAACGAGCCTGCGTGCGCCGCCAGGACTGGCGTCGCGAAACTCGCCGCCTCAAGAGGGGACAGGCCAGAACTCTCATGGCTGGAGGGAGCGATGAACGCAAGCGTATGGGCATAAAACCAGCGTAACTCCTCATCTTTGACCGGGCCGGTAAAGTGGATCATATCCAACGATGGTCCTGTGAGCTGTGCCTTCAGGTAACCAGGCCGATCCTTCCCGATCAGAAGCAACCGCGGACAAGCCTGCGCATCGAACCCAGGAAGCGCGCTCGCCAACTGGAAGAAACGCCCGAAAGCATGCAGCGCAACCGGCAAGCTCTTGTGTGCGCGTGGGTTACCCATCGCCAGGAAGAACTGGGTCGGAGGCAGCCGGTGCATGAGATCGGGCATCGTCTGTTTTTCGCCCATGACGAAGTCATCAGCTGCCTGGGGGATAACACTCAACTTGTCAGCAGCCGCCGGGAACAGGCGTGCCGTGTCATCTGACAGATATCGTGAAGCGACAATGAGCGCCCGGGAAGCCTTCACCGTCCTCGTGACCGCTCGTAAAAAGGCACGCCGTGAAGCAGCAGGCATCACCGGGTCGTTCACAATAAGGGGACCCAGGCTCTGCAGAGTGGTTACAAGAGGGACCTTCACATGCGGATTGCCAAAGAGGGGGCTGGTGCAATGCAACACGGCAGGGGCAAGCTGACGGACGGCCTGGGAGAGCTCGCGCTGCCCCGCCGCCGAGCGCGGATCCCTGGCCAGGGTGACGACCCGGACCTTCTGGCGCCGCTCACTGAAATATGTCTGCCCAGGAGCCACGACGAGCGTGAGCCGCGGGCGAACTTCCAGGGGTAGTTGGAGCAGCCCGCTGACAAGCCCCCGTGCATAACGGGTGGCGCCCAAATGAGCAGAAGCCGCCTCGATCACGACCGGCAACCCCGGCACTGGTAGATCAGGCATGGGCGTTCCTTTCCCCCGGTATCGAGTTGACGACATCTTGGTAAAGGGCAACGGTCTGCTCCACCATCGCCTCAAGGGTAAACGCAGTATCAACATGAGCTTTGGCTTGCTCGGCGCGCTGCTGGCGCTGGCCTGGATCCTCGATCGCTTCCTGCAGCGCAGCTGTGAGCGCAGCCTGGTCCCCCGGCCTCACCAGCCACCCTTCCTGTGGGGACAAGATCGCCTCACGTATGCCCCCCACGTCAGTCGCCACGATCGCACAGCCTGCATCCGCGGCCTCAAGGATCACGTAGGGAAAGCCCTCCCAAAGCGAAGGCAGAACGAACAGGTCAGCCGCTACGAAGGCCGCTGTCAGGTCGGGACGTGACGGCAGCAGACGCACGGATGACGCCAGTCCCAGGCGCTCGATCTGCGCTCTGAGCGCTGTTTGCTGGTCTTCCGTTCCAGCGCTAATAAGCGCGAGGATCGCCACAGGCGCCTGGGCAGAAAGCGCCGCGAAGGCCTCCAGTAGCTGAAGCTGGTTCTTCTGTGGGCTGATGCGCCCTACATGAAGGAGCAACGACGCCTCTGGCGGTACTCCTGCTTCCGCCCTAAACGCAGCCGCGTCTGGGTGTTTTGCCTGAAACTTCTCCTCATCATGCACGGCGATACCGTTATAAATGACACGCGTCCGTTGCGGGTCAAGGATACGCAATTGAGCGCCATGCTCCTTATCGGCCTTACAGACCGTAATAAAGAACGCGGCGCGCCTGCGAAGCGTTCGTTCCAGGGTCAATTTGAAAAAGCGCGCCGGACCACGATCCGCATGGATACCATGGACGGTATAAACCAGGCGCTCGGCAGCTCGCGGATCAGCAGGACGCGCGAATGCGGCCGCACGAGCGCCCTGGGCATGCACGATATCTGGTGCAAACTGACGGATCGCGTGGCGTAGTTGCCGGATAGTCTTCAAACGAAGCGCCCCATCAAGTGGAACAGAGTAATAGGTTGCGCCAATATTTGCCGCAATATGGGCAAGATCGCCGCCCTTAGGAGCTGCTATCCCAAGCTCAACGCCCTGTCGTGCCAGAGCCTGTGCCAAATCGGCCGTATGGCGCTCCCCGCCACCAGTAGTTGCAGTGGCAGCTGCCACCAACAGGATGCGCATAGGGTCGGCCATAGTCTTCTCAGGCATCCTTTTTTCTCTCGCTCGAGCGGCGTATCAGCCGCTCGGCACGCTGCTGTCCGAGCAGTTTATACAAAATACTGCGCAGCCGGATGTTATGCTTCAACCTGGTGATCCGTATCTTTACTGCTTCGCGCTCAACTGAATTCAAAGTCTTGGCCTTTTCCAAGTCACGCATAATCACCAGATCACAGCGACGGGCGCGTAAGACATTACTGGTCTTCTGGCCAGCGCTTGCATGATAGATCGCAAGCGATTCGGGTTGGTAGATATGGCGCGCACCAGCAGCCATGATACGTAACCAGAAGTCATAATCTTCGCCATTATACGTGCGCTGGCGAAACCCCCCGACCGCATCATAAAACGTGCGCCTGAATGCAGCCGTCCCATAGATCTGCGGCTTCTCGATCTCGTCAACAAGCGTCAGTGAGGTAAGCTGCGCAAAGCGCGGACCCGTATTGAAATGCTCGGCTTTCTGCCCGGGGGCCTGCACACTCGCATTCGACGCATAAATATCAAAGTCGGGATAGTCAAGCATCAACTTTCTGGTAGAAGCGATGTAGCCGGGCATGAGCTCATCATCAGCACCCAACTGCGTGATGAACTCACCGCTGCTGCGACTCACGCCTGTATTGAGCGCACTTGCTGTGCCGCCGTTGTCCTGATGTGCCACCGCGATACGCTTGTCGCGCTGCGCGTAGTCAATGGCGATCTCAAATGTTGAGTCCATGCTACCGTCATTTACGACCACTGCTTCCCAGCGATCATCGGTCTGTGCCAGCAGCGAGTCCAGAGTACGCGCCAACGTCTTCTCTGCGTTATAGGCGGGGATGATGATCGAGATCGTCACGCAAGCACCTCTTTGTAGAGATCAAGCAGAATGTGCTTTTCTGCTTCCCAGTTATAGCGCTGTTCAGCGAGCTGGCGTGCCCGGGTCGACATCTCCTTATAGGCGCCTCCTGAGAGATTGTCGCGCTCCTCAACTGCAAGAGTGACCATCTCAGATACCGCCGCGGTCAGAGCTTTGAGATCACCCGCTGGCTCAAAGCAGTGCCCGACCTGCTCCCCCTCGACCACCTGCTGCAGAAACGGCATCCGCGTAGCAATCACAGGAAGTCCCGCCATCAAATAGCCGAAGAGCTTATTTGGGGCCATGACACGGTTATGCAAGGTCAAATCATCACAACAGATGATGCCAAAGGTCGCGTCACAGGCGTACTCATGGAGGTCGGCAGCGGGAACACGGCCCATGAAACGCACGCGCTCCTTCAGCTCCTCTCGCGCAATCAGAGCCTCGATCTCATCTGACAATGCGCCAAAACCCTGGATCACCAGATGGGCGCGCGGCTCCCCCTTAAACGCCTTGACCATATGGAAGAGGTCACGGCCCGCATTCAGGACTCCCTGATACAACACGATGATCTCAGAATCCGGGAGCTCCAATTCACGACGCAGGCGCCCCGTAACCATCAGCGGCGCCAACGGAGGTACGTTATGCTGTACGATCACACTGATGCCATGGCGCTTCTCAAGAATCGCTGCAAGCGGCTCGCTCACAGTAAGTACCCGCGCAGCCTTTGGGATAAGACGATTTTCAAGGTGCTTCCAGAAGAACTGGACCGGCCAGCTGCCTGACCACTTCGAGACTTGCAGCCGATCCGAATAGAGTTCATGCGCGTCAAGGATGTACGGGATATCGAGCAAGGTAGCCGCCTGGTCGGCTATTGCAAGCGTATCGACGTCGCAAGCCTGTATCACATCAGGGCGCCAGGACGTTAAAGCCTCTTTATAGTCGCGCCGACGCTTTTTTAGCTGCGTCCATTTTTTGAGAAGACGCCAGGCTGGAGCCGTGGTAAACTCTGCACAGCGCTGGATTTCAAAACCATGACGCTGTTCAAGTTCTGGCAAATCGCTCCGTTTCAGCGCAAAGATGCGCACCATATAGCCCGCTTCTGATAAGGCTTGAGCCTCACGTTCGACCCGCGGGTCGCTTACAAGGTCACCGAATACGAGGATTGCGATCTTAGTGGTAAGGTCCTTTGTTGGCATACGTCACTTTCTGCTTCTGCATCCGAATATCAGCCTCATATTATCAATAAGAGTTTAATGAAATTCCAACTTCACATTATAATGGATAGAGAGAATGTTAAGCTTAGATGATGCAAGAGCGTTGGTAAAACAGCGGAAAGGACAGGCATATGGATATGTTGCGGGGCGCGGTGATCGGTTCTGGAAACATGGGGCGCCATCATGTACGGATCATGTCTCAGTGCGAAGACGTCGAGCTTGCCTATGTCGTTGACTCGAATGTCACTACCGCACGTGAGCTTTGTGGGCAATGGGGCGGCGAAGCGCTCCCCTCTATCAATGAGCTTTCACCCATTGATGTCGCCATTATTGCGGTTCCAACCCAACTTCATGAGGAGATAGCCTTGACGTTGATCGATCGCGGGATCAACCTTCTGATAGAGAAACCCCTTGCAGACAGCCCGGAAGCGGCACAGCGTATCGTTGACGCAGCCCAAGAAGCAGGTGTTACGCTGGCGATCGGGCATGTAGAGCGTTTTAACCCTGCTATTCAGGAGCTTAAACGCCGCCTGAAAAGTCCGAAGATGATCTCGATCGAACGCCTCTCCCCCTTTCCAACGCGCATCAAAGACAGTGTGATCTATGATCTGACCGTACACGACGTCGATCTTGCTTGCTGGTTAGCGGAAAGTGAACCCGTAGACGTACATGCTATGGGAACAAAAGTACTCAGTGACAAGGTTGACATTGCTTCAACTCAGCTCAGGTTTGCTAACGGCTGCATCGCCACCCTACAAACCTCGCGTATCACGCAGGATAAAGTTCGGCGTATCGAAATATCTGAAACCGAGCGCTTTTTTAACGTCGACATGCTTAAGCAAAACATCGAGATCAAGCGGAGCGCCCGGGTTGAGAATAAGACAGAAGAGGGACGGGCCACCTTTACGCAAGAAACCATCAGTGAGATCCCTACGATCGCCGCCGGAGGAGAACCCCTGCGCAAAGAACAGGAAGACTTCTACCGCGCTGTCAGAAGCGGCGGTGATCCTGCCGTCACTGGCGCCGATGGGCTGCGTGCCGTTAAGCTTGTAGACCAGATCGAAAAGCTTGCTACGGCATAACTAGGGTTGCGTGATCGCGACCGGTGCGCCTTGCATTTTGATCGAAGCATCAACGGCTTCGAGCACTTGTACCACATGAAGGCCATCACGCCCATCAGAAAGCGGCGTTGTGTGCTGTTGACAAGCCATCACGAACTGCGCGACGACCGCCGAGAGTGGTTCCTTCAGCGGTACATAGGGCATTTCAACATCCCCAAAGCGCAAGGCCGGTGCGCTATTGTACGTCTCTGACTGGGCAGGAGCCTCAACTCCCTTGTTATAAATAATGATCTTTTCCGAAGGCGCCATATCATCGAACACGAGCATCCGCTTCGTGCCCACGATCGTGAATTTGCGCGTTTTATGCGGATCGAGCCAGGATACGTGAATGTTGACCATCTTGCCACTGGCAAATGAAAGGTTGGCAAAAACCACGTCCTCAATGCCTGGCGTAATATAGGAAGCGCCGGATGCTGAGACGCTGGTCGGCGTCTCATCCAGCAGATAGAGCGCGATCGAGACATCATGGGGCGCCAGCGACCAGAATGAGTTCTCATTCTGACGCACCACGCCCAGGTTCAGGCGTTGCATGTAGAGATAGCGCACCTCGCCCAGCTCGCCGGAATCGATGTAGCTTTTTATCCACTGGATGGCCGAGTGATATTTGAGCAGATGATCAACCTGAAGCGTCAGGCCATGCGCCTCAGCCAACTCAACCAACTCACGAGCTTCTGCAGAGGACAGGGTGAGCGGTTTTTCAACAAAACAGTGCTTACCCGCCTCTAACACCTGTTTAGCAACGACATAGTGCACAGGTGCTGGCGTGGCGATCGCCACCGCGTCGACATTATAGCCGCTTAACAACTCCTCAACCGAAGTACAGGTAGCGACCTCAGGATAGAGCGCCGCAAACTTCGCCCGGTTGCTTTCAGACATATCGGCCAGCACCACAAAATCGATATCAGTGTTCTTTGCAAGATTCCGCGCAATGTTTGGGCCCCAGTAACCAAATCCGACCATGCCCATCTTCAGTTGTGCTGACATATCTGACCCCTTCGTCTTTCCGTTATTCTGTTGCTGCCAAGTCAACTCTACGTTCTTCGGGAATCTATTTTACCCCTATCGACTGTTCGCTCCAGCTTCTTTCATTTGTTGTAATTGACACTCTGTAGCAACCTGAAGACAGGATTCAATATCAGCCTCACTAATCACAGAACCAGGACCGCCTCTTTTGTTCTTCCGCGCGAGCACGTCTCTATACACTTCATCCAATTCGTGCGCCACCTTTTCGGGTGTGTGATACGTTTCAATATAGCTCCGGGCGCGTCGGCCGATATCCTCTCGTGCCTGGCCGTCCTTAATAAGCCAGAATAACCGGCTTGCCAGATTGTCAGGGTTGGCATTCACAAATGCAAGCTCATCCGGGTAGAGCTTCTGGATGCTCTCCTTTAGAAAAAACACGGTCGGTTTTCCGTACGACATCGCCTCAAGCGCAGCAACACAGACGTTACCCAGAAGAAAGTGGTCAAGGAAGATGTCGCATCGTTGCATGGCCTCAAGGACCTGTTCGTGAGGGACTCCCGTAAGATAAAGATATTCGAACTCAACCCCCAGATCCTTGAGCCTGTTCAGCGCGCGCTCAACATAGGCGGTGCCTTTGATATAAGGCTTGCTGGGGGCATGCAGGATAAGCGGCCGCGTTGCCTGTGGGTCCGGATAGGAGGGCTGATGGTCAATCTTGATGGGATGAGTAAGGAGGTGCGCCTGGTCACGATACTCAGGGAGAACATACTGAAGCATGTCGCGGGTGACCGCAGGTTCAAAACCAAGCTCTGCACATCTTTTCTGTCGCTGGATCGAGCGAGCAGTCTGAGCCGTAGCGGTATGGCCAGAATCATCCAACAGGAAATGGAAGTAAGGATTATCTTGCAATTCAACCTCTGCAATGCGCGCTTCCGAACCCTGCCAGGCTGCCAGACCGGGGATCTGGAAATACTCGACAACCGCTTCGATAGCAGAGCCCGCCAAGTTTCCTGTATAGCAATGGATAATATCGACACCTGAGAGAAACATCATCTCTTTTGCGCGTGCGCGGTTGCCCCGCGCAGTTAAAGCGTGCTGGATGCGCTGATGGAACGGCAACACATTGATAACACGCTTGATGAACTCGATCATCCAAACCCGAACAAGCACCAGACGATTTTTAAACGTTGACATCCCCCTCGGGAAAACCGTTTGTTTGAGGCGAGCGAGTGAAAGGAGCGGAAGGCCTTCTGGCAGAAATCCTTCTGAGATAATGAAGGCATTTCGGGGCAGAAACGATACTCCCTTATTTGAAACGATAGGAATATTCTTATAAAGTTTCCTGACACAGGCTTTGCTGGAAACTCCGATGGCCTGAAGAGCCTCATTGTTTTCCGCTGCAAGCGATGCCGTGTTCTCCGGAAAATGGAGCACGGTATAAGAACTCATCAATGCTCCCTCGCTCTCCGGCAACTCTCTTCTTGCACCTTTTTTGCAAGCTCCTTATACAGCGCAATGAGTTTTTTCTCCTGAGCAGGCCAGGCGTATCGGGGAGCAGCCGCAAGACTTGCTTCTTTCATCGACTGGATGCGCGCGGGATCGGATACCAGCTTTTCAAGAGCGTGTGCGGTAGAATCAACGCTCTCTGACTCATAGGTGATACCACAACCGGCCTCATCGATAACTCCCTTAATGGCCGCCAGTGAAGTCGAGGCGACTGCCAGGCCTCCGCACATATAATCGAAAAGTTTATTAGGAAGCGTGTGCGTCAAATGCTCACTCAAAGGAGGTATATTGATTACCCCCACGTCGTAGTCGTTTGCTGAGTCAACGACTTGAGAGATCGGCACCGGAGGCAGGATGGTGACAACATTCTCAAGACCTGATTGGACGATCACATTCCTATAATTTTTCTCATCGGGACCCCAGCCCTGCAAAGTCAATGTGGCCCTGCCGTGAAGATGTTGCATTGCGCAGATAAGCTCAACATTATTGCGGTTTGATGCGAATTTCCCTTGGAAAAAAAGCTTAACTGGTTTCGAGACCGGCTTGGTCGAGGCGACCACATGGGTGCCACCATTGTAAAGGATCACTGGCGTTATAGTGCTCTGATATTTTTGGATCAATGCATCAGCGATCTCAGGACTTACCGTTATAAAAGCGTCCACAAGAGGAAACACCCGAGCCTCTATCTGAGCAAACTGCCTGCGCCGCTCTTCCGGTAGATACTCCAGCTCAAGATAAAGCTCATGCGAATCATAGATAAGGACCGACCCACATCGTTGCGCGATACGCCAACCTGCCCACAAGGTGTCAAGATCATGACAGTGAACAATAGCGGGATTTTGGGCCACACCCATCGATTCGATATCGGGACGACTAATAAACGGGATGTAAGGAGAATCATTCACAAACTCGGCGTTCCAGCGCCGCCTACGCCAGGGGGCAACAGTCCTATTTATCAGTACCCGAACAGGATACCAGACCGTTTCCCTCCCCCACTTCGGCGCCAAAGGTCTCCCTTTATACCAGGGCTCCACAAGCATAAAGCGGTAAGGCGCATCCTCAAGATCCGTAGGTACCTCAGTGCCCGCGCCGATCACGATCGTGTCGAAACCCGCCTCTGCCACAGTTTGCGCTTCTTTGCGGACACGCGCATCATAAGCAAGGTTATTGCTCACCAGCATCAGCACCCGAAGAGACTTATCCATCGAATCGTCCCGATCTAGTCGCTTTGCTGGCTGGATCCCTGGTCATTGATCGTTCCCAAAGCCTCAGTATCAAGACCATCGAGAACCAGCAGCTGGCTACTGAAGAGCTTTGCGTACACCTGGCCCTGTTCTATGAGCTTGCTATGAGTTCCGCGTTCAACAATCTCGCCATCCTGCATCACGAACAGCTGATCAGCTTTCATCACCGTAGCCAGTCGATGCGCAATCACGATGATCGTTTTCTTGCCATGGAGTTTCTCGAGCGCCTTTTGGATATAGCCTTCTGACTCACTATCCAGAGCAGAAGTCGGTTCATCAAGAACAAGGATCGGCGTATCTTCCAGAAGTACCCGCGCAAGCCCGATGCGTTGGCGCTCGCCGCCAGAAAAACGTACACCCGAATCCCCGAGGTTCGTTTCAAGCCCTTGTGGCAGATCATACACGAAGCTTGCATAGGCGCCCTCAAGAGCCGACCGCACTTGTTCATCGGTCGGATCAAAACCCAGACCGTAGATCAAATTGTTATATACCGTGTCATTGAAAAGCATAGCCTGTTGGGTCAGGTATCCGATCGACCGACGAAGTTGCCCCAGTTGATAGCTTTTGATGCTATGCCCGTCATAAAGAATTGTTCCTCCGTTTGCATCCCGCATACGGGCAAACAACTCTACCAGTGTCGACTTACCCGCACCTGAGCGGCCCACAAATGCGGTAAAGGATCCCGCAGGAATAGTAAAGGTAATGTCTTTAAGTACATCGGTTCCTGAGGAGAGTAGCGTCCCGTCTGGCCGGTGCAGTTCAGGATATGAGAACTCAACATGGGAAAGCTCAATGCTTTGTTCCAAATTAGTGAAGGAGAGTTCTCCACTCCGGATGTTATTACATTTCGCGGCGACATTGATCGTTTCATTGAGGAGCTTCACGCTTGCCATATTTGAAGTGATTGCCTGCCGATTCGAATTTATCTGGCTGATCTTCGCCTGGATCTGAGTCAGGATATACACGATTAAAATGATCTGCGGCAGACCCATCTTCGTCAGAGTCACACAGACGAATAGTGTGATAAAAGCTGCGATCATCATCAGCGGCTGCGAGGTGACTTCCATCGTTGCTGCGCGTATCGCAGTTTTTACGCTGACCCCGAACATCTCCCAACTAAAGTCCTCTATAAACTTCTTTTCCTGGGCTTTTTGATCGCGCATCTTCACGAGGCGGATCAGATTCATGCGCTCAACGATCTTTGAGTACATCTCCTGGGTGCGACGGGCAGCATAGCGGCTGAAAGCGCCTATTCGCCGGATGTTGGCCTGCGTTACCAGCATAACAAGCACTCCTGCTGCCAGAGTACAGAGCGTCACCAATACCGACATCTTTAAGAGGATCGCTACATAGATCAACACCAGTAATATCGTCATGAAGAACGAGATGACCGATACAAAAGCGCCGCCTGAAGCTGTTGAAAGGTTCATCACCACATTAACGCGCTCGCCCACTCCATAGCGATCATAAAAGTCTGGATCGGCATTATAGAACGTATCAAGCGCTTTCATCCGGGCACGGATCGCGATTTTTCCAGAAACACGGGCAGAATACCAAGCGTTGATGAAATAGATGACCTGTCGCAGCGCAATCGGTGCAAAAGCCATGATCAGTAGGCTGACAAGGGTAATGGGTATATGGAAGAACCCCATGAACTTTGAAAGTACATCCCAGATAAAGCCTCCGCTTATCTGATAGGCTTTCTTACTCTGGAGACTCTGAATGTACTGCAGGACTGGCAGTAACAGCGTCAGGCCAAGGCCGTCCAAAAAGGCGAAGAACACGCCTAAGACGATGAGATTGAAGACTTCAGTCCGTTTGACGTCAACACCATGAGACAAGCGCCTGATCGCATTGATCCTGGTAAACTCAAGGATAGAATCCTTGACATTAGTTATGGCTTGTTTCGCGGTCATCTTCTCCTAGAAAACAGCTGCAACGCAGACGAGCCTTAATGGACCTACCTCAAGCATCCCTATTCAGAACCCCCGGCCTCATATTAAAGGATACCCAGAATGACCCTGATGACCTCATCCTGCTGCTCTTGTGTGATTCCCGGGAAACAAGGGATCCCCAGGCATCGGTTATCGCAACTTTCACTGATCGGTAAACTGGGAGTCTTCCAATCAGGAAGCAGTTTCATGGCCTCTTGAAGGTGAAGGGATAACGGGTAGTAAATGGCATTGCCGATACCCGCATCCTTGAGAGCCGCCTGTACCTCTGCGCACTTCTGGGACTTAATGATGTAGAGATGATAGACCATCGTGCCATAGTCTCGTTCGACCGGGGTCTCGATCTCGTCAACATCCGCGAACGCTGCATCATAATACTTCGCCGCGTCATGACGCTGGCTGTTGTTCTCATCCAGATAGGGAAGTTTCGCCGAGAGCAGGGCTGCCTGGAGGGTATCCAGGCGAGAGTTACCCCCAAAGATCGAATGATGGTACTTAGATGACGCGCCATGAGCCGCGAATAGGCGTGCTTTATCGGCAAGCTCCTTGTCATCAGTGGTAACGCACCCACCGTCACCCGCGCAACCGAGGTTCTTACTCGGGAAGAACGAGAACGCCGCGGCATGCGCCAGAGAGCCAGCTCGTTTGCCCTTGTAGGTAGCGCCGATCGCTTGGCAGGCATCCTCGAATACCAGGAGACCGTGGGCCTTGGCAATAGCATTGATAACATCCATATCGGCACATTGCCCAAAGATATGCACCGGCAAGATCGCCTTAGTCTTTGGTGTGATCGCAGCCTCGATCTTGCTCGCATCGATATTGAATGTGCCGGGTTCGATATCAACGAACACCGGTGTGGCGCCCACGTGTTGGATGGCTTCGACCGTCGCGAAAAACGTCCACGGCGTTGTGATGACTTCATCACCCTTGCCGATCCCTGCAGCGAACATAATCAAGAACAAGGCATCGGTACCATTTCCACAAGCAACACAGTACTCCGTGCCGCAGAAAGCAGCGATATCGGCCTCCAGTTGTTTGACCGGCGCACCTCCGATAAAAGAAGAACGCTCAAAAATGCCCGAAATCACTCCATCGAACTCATCCTTGTGCGCGTGATATTGAAGTGTGAGATCCAAGAGAGGAACAGCCATGGAATTTTCTCCTTACTAGATACCTTATGGAAGCGTGCTGATAGAAAGATTCATCTCAACGAACTATATAATTCTACCAGTTTGCGCTTCTGGATATCCCAGGTGAAGTGAGGTGCTGTTGCTAAAGCATTACGTTTCATGGCAGATACCTCTGTTGGATTGCCGATAAGGTGATCAAGTACGGGCAAAATATCCTCGGGCTTTTGCTGATCATAGCAAGAACCTGCTCCTGTTTGCTCTATGATCGACTGCACAAACTCAAGTTGCAGGGGCGCTACTACTGCCAGCCCTGCAGAAAGATAATCAAAAAACTTATTGGGTGACGCCATGACTTGATTAAGATTGCCTGCCTCAAGGTTTATAAGCCCAACGTCATGATTTTTGCTCGCATCGATGATCGAAAAGGTATCCACCGGGGGAAGTATCCGGATAAAATCCTCCGTTTGGCTTGCCGATATCGCCTCCCTGATCGCATCTTCTTCGCCTCCATACCCCTGTAGTGTCAGCTCCATTCTGCCCCGAAAACGCGTCAGTTGAGGAATCAGGCGAGAAAAGTGATAGAATGGCTGAAAGATCCCCAAGAAAAATACCCGGAGGGGCGTATGCGCCGGTTGTGCTTCTGGCACAGCATGCGTGGAGCCGTTATAAACGATAACCGGTTCGATCGACGAACCATAGCGCGAGACAAGATAGTCGCCGATTTGTGGATTGACAGTAATGAAGCCATCAAGATCCTGGAAAAGTCGCTGCTCATCATGTTCAAACCGTTCTTGCACTGCAGGCGCAAGTTCCCAGCGACCTGGAGCGAGAAATATCTCATGCGAGTCATAGACAAGCCGCGCGCCCATGCGCCTTGCGAGATAGGCGCCTGTCTCGAGCATATCAAAATCATTAGCGTGGATAGCATCAAAGTGTTCGCTGCGCAGTGCCTTGACTATCGGAGTATGGACTGAGGCGAAGTTCTTTTTGTAATAAGGGCGTAGCGAAAGGTTCACCGCAACGCGAAGCGGATAGAAGACTGTCTCACGCCCAAGACTCCTATACCATACCGGAGGAGACTTTGGTTCGACAAGCACCAGCCGATAAGGTAACTCATCAAGAGCGCCTGGATACTTGCTCCCCCATCCGACAAGCGTAACATCTGCCCCAGCCTCAACGAGCGCAGCGCACTCCTTTTTAACGCGTGAATCCCGATACGTATCATTATTGACAAGCGCCGCTATACGCATGCCCTGCAATGGTCGGGTTTCAGATGTCGCCATCCAGATGCTCGCTTTCTATCTGAGAAAGATTCATCGACTTCTCTGTAAGTTCGTTATCATAGTATCATGGTCAAACCGGTCGTTTTAAGAAAGGGATCGACCATGAAGGCAGCGCAACATAAAGAGAGCCATCCAGGACTGTGGGCCGATAGTAGCCTGACCATCGGTATCGCTATCCCTGCCTATAATGCGTCGGCGTTTCTTGATCGTACGATATCTTCGATTGAAAACCAGACCGATGAGTACTGGCGCCTGGTCGTTGTAGATGATGGCTCAACTGATGATTCGTTAGAGATACTCTCGCAATTCGCAGAGAAAGATCCTCGCATCACCGTTATCCACCAGGAGAATGGAGGTACTGCCTCCGCTCTTAATACCGGCCTTTGCGCCTTGCAGACCGAATGGGTCGCTTACTTGGGCGCCGATGACGAATTCACCCCAGATTATGTTGAAACCATGCGCACAACCATAGAACAGATCCCCGACTCTCTGTTCTACGCCTGTAACCTCCAGATCATCTCTCCCCAAAAAACAATGTTGATGTCAGATTCTCAGAAGATCATCTCTTATGACCTGGATGCCTACCTCCGTAAGATCCCCTTCAGCTTCGCGGGCGCCGTGGCAAAAAAGTCGCTCTATGAGCAGATCGGCTATTTCGATGAGTCTGAATACGCCGAAGACCTCGATCTTTTACTGCGCATCTTGATCCTTGGAGAGAAGGGGATCCAGATACCCGAAGCCCTCTTCATCTGCCATCAAGAGCATGAAGATCGCAAATCTGGCAATCTTATGCCCCAATATAAATCTGAAGTAAAGATCTTCGGGCGCTTCCTCGATGAACATACTGACCAGTTGACCGGGAACCAGATCCACAGCCTTTGCCAGGAGATCATACGGATTACTGAAGTCATTGCTTCGCGTGACCCCAAGATAACTGCCCTGGAAACGACTGATGGATACCGCTCAAGCCGGACGGTTTCTGCAGACGCCCCCCACTGGAAACAGGCCTTTTATCATCTTGCGGCAACTTTTCTGGGAGAAAAGCGCGCCTCAGCGTTCGCCCAAAGGATCAAACGCTCCTGATTGCCCCCCCCAGCCTATTGGTTTTCGAGGAGTTCCTCCTCGGCTACCGGGCGAATCGGTTTGGCAGGTACCCCCATCACGAGCATGCGCGGCTCGACATCACGCGTGACTACCGACCCTGTCGCGATAAAACTATCCTCGCCTATCTCGATACCTGGCAGAATATGCACTCCGCCACCAACTCGCGCCCCGCGGCGCACTGTGCACCCGCGCATTTCAGTCAGGCGCTTTTCAGTCCGACCCATGTAGTTGTCGTTAGTCATGACGACCATCGGCGCAATAAACACATCTTCTTCGACGGTGACATAAGCAGTGACGTAGGCTCCGGACTGGATACGGGTATGCGATCCGATTGTGGTATCATTTTCGACCGTGACACTGCGCCCAACGATCACGCTATCACCGATAACGCACCGTTCTCGCACTCCTGCGTTGTCACCAATGATGCACTCAACCCCAAAACTCGTACCCGCCATAAGCACCGTATGTGAGCCAACCGAACAGCCATCACCCAGCGTAAGCCCTGAGAGGCCGCCGCCACCTGCTGTTGATGATTTACCCAACTTGGGCTGTTTACCTAACATCGCAAAGTCGAAGATCGTGCAGTTCTTACCGATATGCGTCCCCGTTTTGATGGTGACGTGGTTACCGATAGTCGTACCCGCTTCGATCACGACCCCCTCTTCGACGATGATGCTTTCACCCAGCAATACCGAAGCGTCGATGTTTGACTGCCCAGAAATCAAGTTAGTCATCGTAGTCCCTTCAAAATCATTATTCAGCATCCTGATTTACATAGTACCGTATACGACTTCACGCTACTGCGTTATGCCCTTTCCGAGATAAAACATCGCGATAGATCCCATCGAGCCGGACAGCTAACTTGTATGGGTCATGATACTTCTTTACATAAGCGCGGGAAGCTTGCCCCAGATCGCAGCGCATCTGCGGGTCCTTGATCAGCTCAAGCAGCTTCTCTGAAAGATCATCAATAGTTGCATTGACGATTGGGATATCTGCCGGGAGAAGCTCCAGCACCGAAGGCTTCAGATAACAGACGACCGGCTTGCCATAAGACATCGCTTCAAGCGACGCCATGCCATGGTCGCCGAGAATCATTTGGTCGATGTAGATATCACAGCGCCGCATGAGATCAAGAACTTCCGTACGCGGGATCCCTGTAGCCTCGATATACTCGAAGTCCGCAAGTGGCCGAATACGCTCGATAGCACGGCGCACGTAAAGAGAGCCTTTTACCCTCTCCTTGCTTGGAATGTGTACGATCAAAGGGCGCAAGTTGTTGAGCTCTGGGTAAGCTGGCTCAGAATCAAGGGAAACAGGATGAAATATCTGGTGGATCGGGCCGGTGTATTCTGGCAGGATATACTGGCGCATGCCAGCGGTAACCAAAGGTTCGAATCCCAGTTCATACATCTTCTGTTGGCGTATGCGGGAAAGACCATCGTCGCCAAAAGGTGATATCCCGTCCTCGTCGAGTATCAGGTGATAATAAGGGTTGGTCTGAGATTCGATTGATGGCATCCGGATCTCAGAACCCTGCCAGGCTGCCAGGCCGGGTATCTGGCGTTCGCGCACTAAGCGCTCGGGTGCAGAACCTGCCAGATCTCCCGAATAACAGTGGATGATGTCGGCCCCGTCAATAAAGCGTAACTGGGGTGCAATATGACGGCCTTTCCATCGTTTTATCAGCATCTGAATCTGGGCGCCTCCCGGTAAACGATTGATGACCCGTTTAATGAACTCGCTACTCCACACAGACAAGAAATGTATGACTGGCCGCGATTGAGAAGTCGCATAGGCATCAAGCATCTTTCGCGCGGTTGCCCTTGAAAACAGCGGAAAGAAATGAGGATCGATCCCCCGTGGTTCATCCAAATGACTGAACGAAAGGATGTTGACACCTTCGTTCGATTGCACCACAACATCCGCATAGAGACTTCTGATATACGCTTTACTCGATACGCCGATCGCTATTAGCGCAGCATTATTTACTGACGCCAGCGACGCCGTGTTGTTAGGGTAATGTAGCACCGTATAAGAATTCATTTGCTCCAATTATATAACGCGGATCTGGATGCTCCTATTAATATCATTTAGCTTCAGTTGATTATGCAAACGTTGGCCAGGTGTCCCTGCTATAATTAATACGCTTTGTTTCTCCAAAGGTTAGGATCGGTTCATGAGGCGCCATTCAAGAATTGTACTGTATATTTTTTCAGCCCTATTAGTATGTGGCATACTGCCGCAAAGTAGCGCTGGAGCAGCGACTGCAGATTCGATTACAACCACAAGCACCGCACTCATTGCATCACAAACAGCTCCCTCACAAACATTAACCCCAAACCCTGTTGCTTCTGCCTCTGCCACCCTTCCTTGGAAGACCTACCAGGAAACTGACCGCAACATCTCTTATACGGGCACTTGGAGCAATGCCTCTTCTTCTCGCAGCTCCGGCGGAGCAGTTAAACTCACTTCAGCAAAAGGGACAACTGCCACCCTTACTTTCACCGGAACCGGCGTTAAGTGGTTAGGTATCACTGCGACCACCTATGGGCAAGCGGCCGTGACCATTGATGGTGGCACAGCGGCCAACGTCAGTATGACAACTTCATCTCCGCAATATCAGCAGACCCTGTTTCACAAAGAAGGCTTATCAAACACTGCTCATAAGCTTAAGATCACCGTTACTTCTTCTGCGCCGAAGTTTGTCGGCATCGACGCTTTTCAAGTTCAGGGATATGCTGGTCCTCCTGATCCCGCACCACGTCCTGCAACAAATGCCGGTAACGGTTGGATCGGTTACGAAGAGACCAATAGCCATATCACCTTCATTGGCTCTTGGGGGGTCGCGACTAACGCTGCTAACAGCGGCGGCGCACTCAAATACAGTAAGCAACCAGGAGCTGCTGCCATGATCCGTTTCACTGGCGACGCAGTCGAGTGGGATGGCATCCGCGCTGCAACCTGCGGGAAAGCGCACATAACTCTCGATGGCGTCGGCCGGGGTACTATCGATCTGACAACCGGTAACACATATTACAAGCAGGCTCTGTACAGAAAAACGGGGTTGGATGCGTCAAAAGTCCATACCTTGACTATCACGGTCGCCTCTGCCACACCTACCTTAGCTTGTGTTGATCGCATCATGGTGCATAATGGCTCTGCTGTTACGTTTGCACCGGCCACAGAATCGGGCAACGGCTGGAACGGTTATTACGAGCTGCATTCCTCCATCGTGTATTCAGGCACCTGGACTAAGGTGTCCTCTTCCAGATCCTATGATGGAGCAATAAAAAGCAGCAGTACAAAGGGCGCTTCTTTTCAGGTCTCCTTCAAGGGTGACAGCATTGAGTGGATAGGGATCACTGCCTCGACCTATGGCACTGCCTCTATTGCTATAGATGGGATCACACAAAAATCCATCAACCTGGCCACCTCATCGCCTCAGTATAAGCAGGCTCTCTTTCACCGTGAGGGGTTGAGCATCGGCAAAACCCATGTGCTTAAGGTCACAGTCACTTCTGCCGCACCAAAGCTTGTCACCATTGACCGCATCGTGATCCACGGAACAGCAATTGTTCCCCCGAAGCCAGCTGCCGCTTCTTATGTTGACGTGGATATTTCCGAGCAGACCCTTCGCTACTATGTGAACGGAAAAGTCGTTCTTTCGTCACCTGTTGTCACTGGTCGTCCAAGCATGCCGACTGTTCAAGGTACCTTCGCGATCTATCTGAAATCACGCAACACGTATCTTAACGGCCCCGGTTATCACACCCTGGTCAGTTACTGGATGCCATTCTACAAGGGCTACGGCCTTCATGATGCGGTCTGGCAGGCGAAGTTCGGCGGCCAGCGCTACAAGCAGGGTTACGGCAGCCATGGCTGCGTTAACATGCCCTTGGATAAGGCGCGTGCCCTGTATGGGATGGTCTCAGTTGGGACTAAAGTCATCGTCCACCAGTAAAAAGGTATGCAATAGCATTACAAAGAAGAGGGGGCAAATGCCCCCTCTTCTTGATACTTGTAACGAATTGATACTTGATCTTCTTTTGATACTAGTAACGAGACGCCTTGTCTGTTTTTGAGCTGACGCCAGCATCAGGATTAGGCACAGGAACCCAAATCTCATCGCCCTTCTCACCGCCATTACCCACTATATCTTCCCAAGTGATTGAAGCTTTTGGAAGCAACTGATCAGCAGATAGTGCAGAGGTGGTCGTTGGCAGGTACTTGCCAACACCAAAGCGCGCAAAGGGGAAATTCGCAGAGAGGTCAGTCTTCCGACTTCCCGCCCACATCTTGTGATCGATGAGATAGGTTGTCGCATAATTCTCTTCGAGATAATTCAGCAGGTTCTGGAGTGCGGTAAGCTGTGTCTCAGGGTAGGGATCCTTTCCATCTCCCAGGTTCACGAGTTCTATGCCAACAGAATATGCATTCATGTTATTGGCTGGTATTCCAAAACCGCTTCCGGCGCCTGCATGCCAGGCACGCTGCAACGGAGGGACCAATTCGTAAATATGGCCCGCTTTGGTAATAACATAATTCGCCGACACGTCTGTTCCGGGGGTCGTGAGGTGATTAAGCACCGATGAGACATTATTTGTGCCAGTATGATGAAGAACGGTGAACAGATACCCTTCAAACGGTCCGTCCCCTTTATTGGGGGAAGGTCTTGAGCGATCGATCGAGATCGAAGTTTTTGGTTTGACTGGAAAGACCCTTGCTTTCGAGGGAGCGCCCCCAATGTCAACTCGATCAAGTTCAACAAGCGCAGAAGATACTGCTTTGACAACTATAGTGTGATCGCCTTGAGGCAGTCCGATCACTGCGCCAACCTGTTTCTGATAACTTATCGTTGAAGCATATTCGCTGAATGTGGCCACGGGATTAGTACCGCCGTCTACATAAATGGCGATCGAACCATAATTTGGGCCCTTCGTGGAAATAAAGCCTATGTTAGTCCCTGTGAATTTGAATGTTATCGTGGCCCCGGCTGATAGCACCCTACTTGTGTTCCCAAAAGAATAGGCAGGACCAGTATTTATTCCCCAAGGTCCTGAAAAAGTTCAAGCAGGACTTCGGTTTTCAGAAAACACGACTCGAGCAACAATCCCGACCGTAAAGACATTGGAATAGGCTCCCGGAAGATGCCAGCCATACGCGTTGCCGGCAAAGACTAAAGCCTTATAGGTTCCAGCCGGCAGATTGCTGCGGCTTACCGAGGAGACGTTTCCGTA
>Ga0123354_10000089_pt1 | contig 67418 bp, 48 predicted proteins | sample TergutLab28metaG_2_FD_97872 | JGI IMG/M metagenome (GOLD analysis project Ga0123354, IMG submission 97872) | Labiotermes labralis P4 segment gut microbial communities from Petit-Saut dam, French Guiana - Lab288 P4 | ecosystem: Host-associated > Arthropoda: Insects > Digestive system > Gut ... | reverse complement strand
GAATGTGCGGCAAGTTCTTTTTCGGCTTCTTCCGGACTTGATTCATTTTCCAGCAATGCGGCATAATCATCCGGCGATTGGTCCAAAAGAGCCTTATAATCTATTTGTCCGTTTTCCTGTTTCGGTGCTCGCGCGGTTATTTCTTCTATACTCGCAGGAGCGGTTTTTTGTTCCGGCGTATTGTCGGCATTTACATCTTTCGTTTCGGAAGTGACCGAATCATTTCCGGTCGTCTGGTTGGTTTCATCGGCAGCCGGAGACTCGTTTCCATTACTGTTTATCGGTTCAAATAATTGCCGCAATTCTTGTTTTCCTGTATTAATATTTTCCCGGCCTGCATTTTCAAATGTTACATCAACATTATAAGTTCCGTCCTCATTCAAACCGTTAACCGTTACTGTTCCGGATTTATCGCCTTCATTGAATTGCACCGATTCACCCACATACGGGTCTTCGTCATTCATCTGTTGAAGAATTATTTGATTGACTTTCATCTTCACCGCTTCGTCAAGCGCATCCTGTTGCGGAATATGTTCGGTTAATTCTTCGACATGAGCAATGGGAGCAATTTGGATTTTTTCGTTATCGTCTTTGTAATATACCTGCGCACCGGATTGTTCCTCGTTGATGCTTCCGTCTTCATTTACGGAAATATTTCCTTTTATTATCTGTCTGTCGGTTCCCGCTATCTTAGCCTTGACGATTCCGTTCATATCCGGATTGATGTTTCTTTTGATGGCATCGACAGCCTTTTCGGTCGCATCCTCCACTTTGGTTTCGAAAGCAATGCGCATGGCTTTGAGATTGTTTCCTCGATATAAGTAATTGTAAATGGCATTTTTTTGAACGTCTGTCAAGTTTTCGGCTTTGCGAACCTCATTCATTATTTGTTCCTGTTGTTCTTTTGAAGAGTTTAAAATCGTATTCTTATCAAAATAAGTGAGACTGCTTCCTTTTAATGCTTCGTCAAGGATTTTTGAAGCATTCTCGAAATTTTCTGAGATTATTTTTATTTCTCCGCTTTTCAGATTTTCGAATGCTTTCATTACTTCCGGATCGGTCGTCGCTCTCGCATATTCCTTGAATTCTTTCCACGGGACTGTGTGCGTTTCTCCGATTTCACTTCGGGGAACATTTATAACTTCTCCGGATTTATTCAATACGGAATAATTATTATTGTCTCCTCCGAGAATTTCCACAATTCCTGTTTTTCCGGCGTCTGCCAAAACAACATTCCCCTGTTTGATGCGTCTGCTGTTCTGATTGTAGTTATTCACAAGCGAAGATACTCCTCCCAGAAAGCCGGATATGAAAGCTCCGGCGGCGGCTCCTTCAACTCCTTTTTCCAAAACATCGATCAGATGAGGATGATCTTCGGCATTTTTATAGAGTAATTGTACCGCTTGATTTGAAATTTCGATGGTTGCTCCTGCGACTGCTCCGGTTCCGATATCCCCGACCGATTTTTTTATCCCGGCTTTTGTTAACATTTTCAGATACGGAATCTCACTTGACGCCTTATCTAAAAATTGCCTGGCTTCACTTGCAACAGCCGGATTCGAAGCCAATTCATCAACTATTTTTCCGGTTACGCTTTTGCCGATTAAATTTCCTGCGCCGGACATAAAACGTCCATACGGCAACGACATCGCGACTCCGGTTACAAGTCCCTGTATAAGTCCGACTTTTAACACGTCCGATTCCGGCAAATCGATTCCTTTTTCTTTCGCATACCGTTCCGCATCCGCCATAGCTCCTCCGGCGGATGAAGCCATGAACGTTCCATATCCGGCTGCCCCGCTGATTCTGGCGAGCGTACGTGTGTACGGATTACTTGCGAGCGCAAGGGTAACAGCCGAATGTCCGATTATCGGAGCCAATCCGCCGAGCCATGCCGCAAAGCCTTTCGTATCGCGAAAGGTTGCCATCTCCCGTAACGCATCTGCTTTCGTTTCGTCTCCCCATGTTTGTCGTCCGGCTTTTTCTTCCAGGAAAGCGCGAGGATTATCGGTCTTGAATGCTTCATCTATTAATCTGTAAGGCGCTTCATCCCTATATTCACCGACAACCGTCTCGGGAAGGTTTATGATCTCCTGCATGGATGGTTTTTCGGGATTTTTCGGAACCGGATCGTTAACAAAAGGAATGGTTCGCAAATATTTATCGAATTTATTCGGATGACGTTTATTCCATTCCGTTAATTCTTCGACATATTTCTTGTAATTTTCTTCTCTATGTCTGTTCATCAAATAATTACCCCATCCTGAATTAGGAGTGTCGTTCATATCAACGCCTTCTTTTTCCAATTCGTTAAGCCATTGTAATGCCTTTTCCGCATCTGTTGCGCTTCCGGTGGCTATATTGGCGACATTTCCGGCAGTGTATTTGAGCTCCTGCCAAATCCCGTTTGTATTCTGAGATAAAGATTCGTCAAACCTTGTTATCGGAGGATCCGCGTAACTTTCTGACGTTCGAACAAACGGAACATCTTTCGTATTCATTCCGTAAGGCAAATCGTTCGATTTTAAACCGCCGGGATAAACGTATGTGGTGTCTCCCTGCCGGTTGATTTTTCCTGTGATCCCTCTTGACAGGTCTGTCGTCTCGGAATATCCCAGTTTGGAATTAAATGCCGAATAGTCTCCGACGTCCGAGAAATTATCGCGAACGAGAGCATCATGCAATTTCTTCCTGTCTTCCGTATTATCCAGCTTTTTCGAAAAATCGTCCGGGCTTCCGAGATCGGAATAACCGTAGGATTTGAGAGCATTATACAATTTGCTTACATTATCGTTTTCCATAATCTACCATCCGATTTTTTTCTCGGTTGACGTTCCGTTCGAACCGTCTTTCGGCGGCTGTTGTACGTTCTTGCTTTTCAGATATTCCGAATAAGTGGACCCCAAAAACAACGGATTTTGTATAAGAGTTTTACTTATTACGTTTCCGGTCTGTTTGTCTTTGTTGATTCTGTAGAACAGTTCGGGTTTATCCTCCATGAATTTTATAAATCCAGGATCGTTTAGGGCTTGTCCGGCTAATTTTGTATTATCGACTTTTCCGGGATTGTTTCCGGGATTGTTTTCTGTAAATTCATGATGTCTTCTTGTCTCTGCAACAGTTTGGCTATGTCGTGTGTTTCTTCCATATTCTTTTGTTTTTTCCGATTCTATTTTTTTATCATTCTCTCCCGACTGCCAAGTTTGATTGTTTTCTGTTTGGTCGGATTTAGTTTGTTGTTTTGCTGTTTCTATACCGGCCAAAACAGTTTGTTTCTTTAACCAATCTTCATAATTATTATTTCTTGCTTCATCATCATACTGTTTTTTGATTTCCGCATTAAGCATATTTTGTTTATACGCATACAGTTGTTTATTGTATAAATCGCGAATTTTATTTTCTTCGTTAAGAAAGTAAGCGCTCAAAGACTTGTCGGGATTGTCGGGGCGAATGTGCGCTCCTTTTCCGGCGGCGTACATTTGCGCAAGCAGTTTGACTCCGTCGCCTATCGAACCGATCGTTCTGTTTCTTGCCAACCCGCGTTCATCCGGTGCTTCCGGCTTTGACATGTTGATAATGTCGAATACGTTGGTTCCTCCGCGTGCTCTGTCAAGGTCCTCTTGAGTCAGTTTCTTGGGTGTGATTTGCTTGGGTTCGGTTTGCGGAATTGCGATTTGCGGAATTGCCGGCGCCGGAAGCGGTTGGTCTATGCCTTCGGGCTTTTCTTTTCCTTGTTTTTCTTCGCTTATTCCTTTGGCGGGAATCGGTTGGTCTGTGCCTTCCGGCTTTTCTTCTTTGGCGAGAATGTCTGATATTGTCGTACTCATTCCTCAGGTTGTTTTTTTTGTGTCGTCTGTTGTATCGGTTGCCGTGCCGGTTGCCGTATTGGTTGCCGTGTTTGCGGCGCTTTTGTTTTTCAGTGAATCTCTGTAGTCGAAATACGAAGCGAGAGTTTTTCCGGAATTCGCCAGCGAGTTTAATCCGTTGCTGAAAAGATTCTCGTAGCTTTCGGCGTTCCCTTGCATCATTCCGGTGCGTTGGTCCGCAAGATTGTTTTTTATGGCAAGATACTTGTTTGTTACCATGTCTTTGTATCGCTGACCCAAGTCGGCAATGTTTCCGTACGTGTCGGCGATTACCCGGTTGCTTTGTTCCTTTTGCACCGCCTGCTGTTCGGGAGTGGCTCCCGTCACCACAGCCGTATTGTTCGCGATGGCGTTCCGCCTGTCCAGTGTTTGACGGAGTTGGCGCATCAGATTTTGCGTGTCTGCGCGTTGCGTGTAGTCCGACAGGGCATTCTCGTTGTACCACGATTGATTTTCCGCATCCCGGCGATTGAGGTATTGTTCCATTTTCTTTCGCTCGTTCGCCGCTTTGTTTGCTCCGAATAAAGCCGAACCCAAGCCGATTGCGGCGCCTGCTACTCCTCCGACCAAAGTGCCTACACCCGGAACGATGGAGCCGATCGTGGCACCGGTTTCCGCACCGCCAAGCGTTTTATTTAATACATCTGGCATAATATCCTTTTTTTTCGCAAAAGAATGAAATCGAAACGCCATTTCGGGTTGTTGAAATGAAAAAAAGAGCGAATGTAGATAACCGGTATGTTAAATATTTGTATATTCGTAAAATGTATGTTTCCTTTGCGGTGAGTGTTTTGAATTTATTTGAATTTTTCAAATGGCAAAAGGACCGGGAAGCGGAATATCCAACAATCCGATCGGAAAACCGAAGGGGACAAAAAACAAACTGTCACTGTCTGTCAAGGAAATGATAATCCAAGAAGTAAACAATGATTTCGATGACTATATGATAAAGATGAAATCGCTGACCGCGAGGGATTATGTCCGAAGCATGACGGAGCTGATAAAACTCGTGGTTCCGCGTCCGCTGAACGACGAGGAATCCGATTCGATGAATACCAAATCGGAGTTCATAAAAAGGATGTTTCAATAAAAAAGATTAACAGGTTCCTGTTTAATTAATATAAAGTTCGGGTTAGTGAACATTTTTTTTAATTATCTTGCGGAAAGGGTTGTCGGGAGACGACCCTTTTTTACGGGTATCTATTTTCCGGTGAAATACGGATGGCTTTGTAACCGTTTTGCGTTTTCTTCCGCCGCGACCTTTATGTATTTTATGGTTTGTTCAAGTTTTGAATGACCGAGTATATCCTGAATGAATTTAATGTCGATTCCGGAGAGGTACATGTTTGTTGCTCCCGAACGTCTGCATGTGTGAGACGTGATGAATTTGTATTTCTTACCGGTGATACTCTCGCGCTTTCCTCCGCGTGTTTTTGTGAGAAGCACTTCGGAATTGATTCCGGCAAGACGTCCTATCATCTTGAGATGTTCATTGTGTTTTTGCTCCGATATTTTACCCGGTAAAATATTGTTTCTTCGTTTCAGGATTTCCCGTAAACGATAATGAATGGGAATAAAAACTTTTTTATCCTTTTTTACCGTCCATATCGAAATCAGGTCATCTTTAAAATTCAGTATGTCTATTCTTGAGTAGTCGGAGTGCCGGAGTGCGGTGTAGCATCCTATCAAAAACCTGTCCCGTTCTTCATTCAGGGACTTGATTGCTCTCTTTATATTATTGGCCTTTTCCGTAAATCCGTTTTTCAGTAAAAGCTCTTTGGTGAATTCAAGTTTGTAAATTTCATCTATTTCTTCCGTTGTCAAATAAATGGCATCCGTATCTTCTTTTTCCGATTTAAAATCTTTATGCTTGTATCCGTCGAACGAATGAAGATTGAGTTCTTCGGACTTGTTCATGAACATTTTTACATTCTTGAATATCGTTCCTATAAAATTCTTTGAATAGCCTTCTTCCGTTAACCATCTTTTAAACGAATTATAAAATTCCATGTCGATATCCGAAAAGGCGAGTCGCTTCTTATATGTTTTTTCGTATTCGATCAATTTTCTTATGGTTGTTTGATAGGTTTTTTTCGTGTTGTGTTTTCGATCGGATTCATTCATGAATGTTGTTGCAAAATCGACAAGATAATGTTTTTTATCATTATTTGCCTTCGCGCCTGCTTCAATGTCTATTTTTTCACGGTAATTCTTAAAATCCGTTCTTACCTGAGATTCCGACGGAGTGACCAAACCGTATGATTTAACGATTTCCGTTATTATGTTTTCGATGTCGTTAAGATTTTTATTGATGATTGCCGATTCGGCATACTCCCTTACCAGTTTGCAGCGATTTTTATTTTCGTTCCAATACTTCGTAATTACGGATTCTCCTATCGAGATTCGATATTCATGTCCCCTGTGATAAACGAAAGCACGTAACGACGTCTTTTCTTTGGTCTTGTCGAAAGGGATAAATCTGATGTTCATGTTGCAGTGTATTTTGCAGTGTATTGATGTAAATAAGCCCGTTTTTTTCTGCAAATATACGTAATTTAAATTTGATAATCCGCTGTTATCCAAAATTTATTATTACCTTTGCGCAATAATAGGTGCTCCTGTTCCGGGCACTGAAGAACTCATATTTGACGCATCCTTATTGTGAGGGTTTATTCTAATACTCAAACAATGCACCAATGAATACTAAATCTAAAAAATCTATCTTCTCTTCCCCTTCCGGGCAGAGTTATCTTTTTGCTTTTATCTTGGTAACCAGCCTGTTTCTTATGTGGGGCATGGCTCATGGTCTGCTGGATGTTTTGAACAAGCATTTTCAGATTGCCTTCACCATGTCGAAAGCGCAATCGGGATTGGTTCAATTTTCCACCTATATCGCTTATGCTTTGATAAGTATTCCGGCAGGCTTGTTTATGAAGAAATACGGATACAAAAAAGGGATCATTTTCGGATTATTTTTATATGCCGTCGGGGCTTTCGGTTTTGTTCCGGCAGCTTTACTGCACTCGGCAAGTCCTTTTTTGGTCGCATTATTCGTAGTAGCTTGCGGTTTGTGTGTGCTGGAAACTGCTGCAAATCCCTATTCCACGGTTCTTGGTCCGAAAGACAGCGCTGCTCAGAGAATCAATTTATCACAATCGTTTAACGGATTGGGCTGGGTGCTGGGTCCTTTCATCGGTGGGCAATTAATACTCGGTGCAGCCGAAGGAGACACGATGGCTTTGACAAAACCCTATCTTATTCTCGGTTCGTGTGTATTGGTAATTGCCTTATTGTTTTTCTTCACCAAGTTACCTGATATTAAGGAAGAGGATGAACATCCGGTTGAAGCAGGCAAAGCTGTTGCTGCCAAATCCATGTGGGCGCATAAACATTTTTTGCTTGCTGTCGTTGCACAATTTTTATATGTGGCGGCGCAGACCGGCATATTCAGCTTTTTCATTAATTATGTGATGGAATTGGATCATACCATCTCTAAGGTGCAAGCGTCCAAATTTTTAGCTTTCGGCGGAATGTTGTTGTTCATGATAGGAAGGATGTCGGGAAGCGCTGTAATGGGAAAATTCAAGCCTGAAAAGATACTTGCAGTTTATTCGTTAATAAGTGCAATAGCAATGGTATTAGTTATAATGCAAATGGGTAAACTGTCGCTTTATGCACTCTATGCATCGTTCTTTTTTATGTCTATCATGTTTCCCACCATTTTTGCGCTCGGAGTTTCTAAAATGGGAGCTTATACCAAAAAAGCGGCTTCTTATATTATTATGGGAGTAGCGGGAGGCGCTTTTGCTCCGATGTTGATGGGATATATCGGCGAGAAAACCATGGCGGTCGGATTCTTTATTCCGCTGGTCTGTTTCCTTTTCATTTTATTTTACGGCTTAAAAGGATATAAAATGTAACCTCCACCCCTGAATCCCCTGAAGGAGACTTTGCTGTGGGGTAATAATTCATAATTCATAATTTATAATTCATAATTCATAATTCATAATTGTTATCATGAAACACATCTGTTTTTTTATTGCGGTTTTAATGTTTTCCGTGCAATCCTACGCACAGAAATATTCGTACAACGGTTTGGATAACGGGATGGGTAATCTTTTTCTTTTGTCTAATGCTAAAACGCGTTCTATCAGTCCCGAAAATTTTACGGGAGAAAAAGGCAAAGGCGGGATGGCAGACCCGAAAGACAAAGATCAACGGAACAAGGCAAATTCTTCTGGACCTGCCCGCGATTTGGGACAAGGCTGGAAAGTGAACCCGTATATTCTGATCAATTCCGGCGAAACGATTACCATTGCGGAAATGGAAGGACCGGGCGCTATTCAGCATATCTGGATGACGCCGACCGGTAATTGGCGATTCACCATCCTTAGAATTTATTGGGATGATGAAACGGAACCTTCGGTAGAATGCCCCGTTGGGGACTTTTTTGGTATGGGATGGGGAGTATATGCTCCGCTGGTGTCATTGCCTGTATGCGTCAATCCGGGTAGCGCTTTCAACTGCTACTGGACGATGCCTTTCCGGAAAAAATGCAGAATTACCATGGAAAATGTCAACGACAAAGAAGCGATGACGTTGTATTATCAAATCGATTATACCTTGACGGATGTCCCCGACGATGCCGGATATTTCCATGCACAATGGAGACGCGCGAATCCTGATACCGCTTCCAATTACACCATCCTCGACAATATTAAAGGTAAAGGGCAATATGTGGGCGTTTATTTGGCTTGGGGCGTCAGAAACAACGGATGGTGGGGAGAAGGTGAAATGAAGTTCTTCATGGATGGCGATACCAAATTTCCGACCATTTGCGGAACCGGAACCGAAGATTACTTCTGCGGTTCGTATAACTTTGACAGAAACGGACAATATACGGAATTTTGTACGCCTTATTCCGGATTATGCCAGGTGATACGTCCCGACGGAACCTATCGTTCTCAACAACGTTTCGGCTTATATCGTTGGCATATCATGGACCCGATTCGATTCGAGAAAGACTTGAAAGTGACCATTCAGGATTTGGGCTGGCATCAAGATGGTCGCTATTTATCGCAACAGTCCGATATTGCATCGGTCGCCTATTGGTATCAGACCGAACCGCATAATAAGTTTCCGAAATTGCCGGATTGGAAGGACTTGGAGGTTAATTGAGAATTGAATGTCATCCCATTTTAAAAAATAATATTTCATGCGAAAAACAATATATTTTATCTTGCTGATTGTAGTTTTGCCGCTATTCTATGCGTGCACGGGAAATAACACAAAAACGGACGGGGAGAAAAGGGCTTTCAACAGCCGATATGAAGGCGACTATCTGAACCGGATTGCATTTCCGATTGGAGGAATGGGAGCCGGAATGTTTTGCATTGAAGGCTCGGGAGCTATTTCGCACTTGTCGGTTCGTCATCGTCCGGAGATTTTCAACGAACCCAATGTGTTTGCAGCGATATATATAAAAGGAGTAAATAACGGAACGAAAGTATTGGAAGGACAATCGCCGAAATGGAAGCGTTTCGGACTTGACGGCTCAGGCAATGGATTGGGAAATACCACCTGGGGATTGCCACGATTCAAAGACAACACCTTTCTCGCTCGTTTTCCTTTTGCTGAAATTGAATTAAAAGACAACGAATTGCCGGTTGACGTCCAATTGAAAGCTTGGAGCCCGTTCATTCCAACCGATGAAGACAATTCGAGCATTCCGGTAGGAGCCATTGAATATACTTTCAGGAATACGGGAAAATCAACGGTCGATGCTGTGTTTTCCTATACCGGCAGGAATTTTATGGCTGTTCCCGACAAAGGGACTTCTACGGTCAAACCGATGACGAACGGCTTTATCCTGTCTCAAACGGGAACAAAGGAAGAACCCTGGTTGCAGGGCGATTTCGCCATATTTACGGATGACCCTCAAACGAAGGTAAACTATTGCCTGTTCAGAGGTTCCTGGTACGATCCCTTAACGATGAGTTGGAACGACATCAGCTCCGGCGTTATGAAAGAAAATGCACCGGTAGAGTCCGGTGCGCCCGGCGCTTCATTGTCTGTACCTCTTCAATTGAAACCGGGAGAAAAGAAAACATTAACCTTGTATATGGTTTGGTATGTTCCTTATACGAATCTGCGAATGGGAACCGACGCTAAAACGGATGCCGACAAACCCAATACAGTTGCCTGTTGTTCAAGTTCAACCGGCGCGTGCTGCTCCGTTCCGGTAGATGATGAATTTTACAGACCTTGGTACAGCAGTAAATTCAAAGATATACAGGATATTTCGGCTTACTGGCTGAAGAATTACGCTGATTTGAAAGCAAAAACCCAACTGTTTACCGATGCTTTTTATGCAAGCACTTTGCCGCCGGAAGTGATGGAAGCCGTTGCGGCAAACCTGACGATTATCAAATCTCCTACGGTTTTGCGGCAATTCGACGGTCGTATGTGGGGCTGGGAAGGCTGTGGCGACAATTGGGGTTGTTGCCCGGGCTCATGTACGCACGTATGGAATTATGCGCAAGCAATTCCTCATTTGTTTCCTGCGATGGAAAGAACACTGAGAGAAACCGAATTTATGGTAAGCCAGAATAAAGCGGGGCATCAGGCTTTCCGTTCCAACCTGCCCATTCGCCCGTTGGTTCACGATTTTCATTCCGCCGCCGACGGACAATTGGGCGGAATCATGAAAGTATATCGAGAATGGCGGATTTACGGAAATACGGAATGGTTGAAAAAATTATATCCCAATATCAAACAAAGCATCGATTATTGTATCTCTACCTGGGATCCAAGAGAAACAGGCGCTTTGGAAGAACCGCATCACAACACTTACGATATCGAATTTTGGGGACCGGACGGTATGTGTACAAGTTTTTATGCGGCGCTTTACAGGCAATGACACTGATGGGTAAAGCATTGGGAGAAGACGTAAGCCGGTATGAATCCTTATCGGCAAAAAGTAAAAATTACTTGGAAAATAAATTGTACGACGGAGAATACTTTATTCAGGATATTCGATGGAAAGATTTAAATGCATCGGATCCGACAAAAGCGCTATCCGGTCAGACGAATTATTCTCCGGAAGCATTGACAATATTGGAAAAGGAAGGACCGAAATATCAATACGGAAAAGGTTGTCTTTCCGACGGTATTCTCGGCTCCTGGATTTCGTTGGTTTGCGGAATGCCCGATGTGGTTGACAAAGCAAAAGTTAAAAGTCATGTTGTTTCGGTATATAAATACAATTTGAAAAAAGACTTGAGAGACCATGTCAATCCGCAACGACCTACGTTTGCTATGGGCGATGACGGCGGTTTATTGTTATGCACTTGGCCCAAAGGCGGAAAATTGCAACTGCCGTTTGTTTACAGCGACGAAGTGTGGACGGGGATTGAATATCAGGTTGCTTCGCATCTGATGTTTGAAGGCGAACCGGAAAAAGGATTGGATATTGTTCGCACATGCCGCGAACGCTACGACGGACGCATACGAAATCCGTTCAATGAATATGAATGCGGTTCGTGGTATGCGCGCGCCATGTCGAGCTACGGTATGCTCGAAGGTCTGACCGGAATTCGCTATGATGCTGTTGACGGTATTCTTTATATTGATTCAAGGATCGGTAACAGCTTCACTTCGTTTCTTTCCACCGATACCGGATTCGGAAATGCGGGATTGAAGAACGGCAAACCGTTTCTGGATGTGAAATATGGTACCATCAATGTAAAAAAATGTTTGGTTTCGAATAAGGAAGTGGCATTATAACCGTGAAGTAAATTTAACAATTTAACAGTTAAACAAATGAACAAGTTTGGTTATTTATTGTTAGTAAGCATGGTTATTTGCTCATGCAGCAACAGCAATAAAAAAGAAAAAGATATGAAGAATTATGCAAAAGGGACGTTTGGGTACGACCTTAATTATTTATCTCAAAAAGACGATAGCTTGATTGTCTTGTCAGGTGATGGAGGTCAATCACAAATCATTGTATCGGCAAAATATCAGGCGAAAGTTTTTACGAGTACTGCCGCCGGATTGGACGGAGCAAGCATGGGATTTGTCAATTACAAATTTTTTGATGCCGGTAAAATCGATGAACACATGAATGGCTTTGGCGGTGAAAACCGGCTCTGGATTGGATCGGAAGGGGGAAAATATTCCGTTTTTTTCAACCCCGGTTCGCAACAGATATATGATAATTGGCATACGCCCCCGCCGGTTGATATTGAACCCTGGACGGTCACTTCCGGTGATAAGGAAAGCGCTTCTTTCAGAAAAGAGATGGAATTAACCAATTATTTGGGTAACCGGCTGAAATTGCAAGTAGATCGTTCCATTGCTTTAATCGAGCGTTCCGAAATTGAAACAGACTTGAATATCCGGCTGAATCCGGAGATTAAAGCGGCGGGATACAACACAGAAAATTCTATTGTGAATCTGAATGATTTCGAATGGACAAACGAAACCGGAACCATTTGTATCTGGATATTGGATATGTTTAATTCGGCTCCCCGCGCAGTCACATTTGTTCCGTTTAACGAAGGCGACTCGACTGAACTGGGAAAAGTAGTTACCTCTGATTATTTCGGAGAAATATCCGGCGACCGTTTAAAAGTTACCGACCGAATGATTTACCTGAAAACCGATGGCAACTATCGAAGTAAACTGGGTTTGAACACTAAACGTACAAAAGCGATTGCCGGCAATTACGATCCCGATGCCAAACGTTTGACGATAATAACATTTGATGTGGACAAAAATGCCGCTTACCTGAATCAGGCATGGAATCCCGACAAGGATCCGCTGCATGGCGATGTAATGAATGCCTATAACGATGGTCCATTGGCTGACGGTAGTATCATGGGACCTTTCCTCGAATTGGAAAGCGTTTCCCCTGCTGCATTTTTGAAACCGATGGAAACCTTAAGTCATAAGCATACGGTTTATCATTTTGTTGGTGAAGAAGCAGACTTAAATCCGATCACTGAAAAGTTATTCGGAATCTCTATAAATGAAATTAAGAATGTATTTTAATTCATAATTCATAATTTAAGAAATATGACAAACTATCCGAAAATTGGAATCAGACCGATCATTGATGGTCGCAGAAAAGGAATTAGAGAATCATTGGAAGAAACGACCATGAATATGGCTCGTAATGTTGCCAAATTTTACGCCGAGACCTTGCGTTATCCCGATGGCTCCCCTGTGGAATGTGTAATTGCCGATACTTGTATTGGTGGAGTTAAAGAAGCTGCCGTTTGTGCAGAGAAATTCGAACGGGAAAACGTGGGTCTTTCCCTATCGGTGACACCTTGTTGGTGCTACGGATCGGAAACAATTGATATGAATCCGTCGATTCCCAAAGCCATCTGGGGATTCAACGGTACAGAACGTCCGGGCGCCGTTTATCTGGCTGCTGCCTTGGCGGCTCACAATCAAAAAGGATTGCCTGCATTCGGAATTTACGGAAGAGATGTACAGGATTTAGACGATACCGACATTCCGGAAGATGTTCGGGAAAAATTGCTGCGGTTTGCCAAAGCCGGACTGGCAGTTGCAATGATGAGAGGAAAATCGTATCTGGCAATAGGCACGGTATCAATGGGTATTGCAGGATCGCAGGTGAATCCCGATTTCCTGCAGGAATATCTCGGAATACGCGCCGAATATGCGGATTGTTCGGAAATTCTCCGTCGAGTTCAACAAGGGATTTATGACAAAGACGAATACAAAAAAGCCTTGGAATGGACGATGAAAAATTGTGCTGCTAATGAGTTGCCCGATCACAACAAGGAAACGATTCAACGCACGCGGAAACAAAAAGACGAAGATTGGGAATTTGTGGTGAAAATGACGTTGATTATACGTGATTTGATGATTGGCAACGACAAACTCGATTCCATGGGATTCGGAGAAGAAGCATTGGGACACAATGCAATAGTCGGAGGTTTTCAAGGACAACGGCAATGGACGGATTTTATGCCTAACGGCGACTTTTCCGAAGCGATGCTTAATTCGTCTTTCGACTGGAACGGAATCCGTGAACCTTTCGTTTTCGCAACCGAAAATGATCACCTGAACGGCATTTCCATGTTGTTCGGGAAACTGCTTACCAATACTTCTCAGATGTTTGCCGACGTGAGAACCTATTGGAGTCCGGAAGCCATCGAGCGGGCTACGGGATGGAAACCCGAAGGCATGTTGAAGAACGGAGCCATTCATCTGATCAACTCCGGCTCATGCACACTCGACGGTTCGGGGCAGCAATCGCGTAATAATGAACCGGTCATGAAACCGTTTTGGGAAATAACCGAAGAAGAGGTCAATAAAATGTTGGAAGCCACCCGGTGGGGAACTGCTTCCCTGGAGTATTTCCGAGGTGGAGGCTATTCTTCCAAATTCCTGACCAAAGCGGGTATGCCGGTTACGATGTGCCGGTTAAATCTGGTGAAAGGTTTGGGACCCGTACTTCAAATTGCTGAAGGATGGACAGCGACTTTTCCCGAAGAAGTGTTCGCCATCATTGATAAGCGTACAGATAAAACCTGGCCATCCACATTTTTTGTTCCCCGCATCACGGGTAAAGGGCATTTCAAAGATGTCTATTCCGTAATGAATCGCTGGGGAGCCAATCATGGCGCTATCAGCTACGGACACATTGGTGCTGATTTATTGTCGCTTGCTTCTATGCTTTCGATCCCGGTGTGTATGCACAACCTAGAGGAAGACAATATTTTCCGCCCGACTTTATGGAATGCCTTCGGATCGGATCCGGAAGGTTCTGATTATCGCGCTTGCGCCGCCTGCGGACCATTGTATAAGTAATACAAACAGAAAGCATAACGACTAAATAACTATTTCGGCTGTGGCGAAGGTTATTTAGTCGTTTGTTATTACGCCGGGAAAAGTTACCGGGTAGAATTATCATGTGACTATGATAAGTCGATTTTTTTTCCTTACTTTGCAGAATAAATACGCAAGAGATGAACCAATCAGCATCGGACCCGGATCGTTCGGATTTTTTTTCACTTTATCGCAAGTTGCTGAGAAGTTCGAGTAATTTCGTTTCTATCAGCGATAGACAGAAGGTAAAGGAAACCATTCGCCGGTCCATATCATTGGGAGGATATAGAGGGAATGTATATGGAGAAAACCGGTTATTCCATATCCTTCATACCGCATTGATCGTTTCGGAAGAAATCGGATTGAAAGAATCGGCGCCGGTAGCAGTATTATTGTTGCAATCGGTTATTGACGGACATGCTACGGTCGAGCAAATTCGGGAGTCCTTTGGCGATGATGTTGCCGGTATTATTCACGGATTATTGCGAACACAGGAATTGTATGCCAAAAATGCCGCAATCGAAACCGAAAATTTTCGTAAATTATTACTTTCTTTTGCAGAGGATGTACGCGTTATCTTGATTATGATAGCCGACCGTTTGCATTTGATGAGAATAGCCAAAAAGTTAAATGAATCGCAGGTTTTGAAGATTTCCGCCGAAGCGTCTTTTCTTTATGCCCCGCTTTCACATCGTCTGGGCTTATATGCGATTAAATCGGAGCTGGAAGATTTGTCGCTTAAATGCCAAGATCGTGAAATGTATGATTTCATTGCTCATAAGATAAATGAAACCAAGCGTTCGCGCGATCAATACATCGCCGAGTTTATAGCGCCGATTGAAAAGAAATTGAAAGAATTACAATTGAATTTCGATATCAAGGGTCGTACAAAATCCATCCATTCCATCCGGAATAAACTGATGAAGCAAAAAGTTGAATTTGAGAATATTTACGACTTATTTGCCATTCGGGTTATTTTAAATACGCCTGTTGAAAAGGAAAAAGCGGAATGTTGGCAGGCATATTCGGTAATCACCGACATGTACCAACCCAACCCCAAGCGTTTGAAAGACTGGTTGTCCATCCCTAAAAGCAACGGTTATGAATCGTTGCACGCAACGGTCATGGGACCGCACGGGAAATGGGTGGAAGTACAAATTCGCAGTAAGCGAATGGATGAAATTGCTGAAAGAGGATTGGCAGCCCATTGGAAATACAAGGGCATCAAAGGCGAAAGCGGGTTTGACGAATGGATGAACACCGTGAGAGAAGCCTTGGAAAACAAAGATTTGGCGTCTGCCGACCTGATCCGGGATTTCAAAATGGATTTGTATGACGACGAGATTTTTGTCTTTACACCGAAGGGAGACTTATTTAAACTTCCTCAAAACGCAACCGTACTTGATTTTGCTTTTGCCATTCACACGGGATTAGGCTCTAAATGCGTCTCCGCAAAAATCAACGGAAAGAATGTTACGATTAAACACCGGCTGCAAAGCGGCGACCAGGTAGATATACAAACTTCACCGAATCAAACTCCCAAACAAGACTGGCTGAATTTTGTTGTCACCTCTAAAGCCCGCGTGAAAATCAAGCAATCGTTGAAAGAACAGGCAGCCAAGCAGGTGGAATACTCCAAAGAGTTGTTGCATCGTCGTTTTAAAAATAGAAAAATCGATGAGGATGAATCGAAATTGATGCGGCTGATAAAGAAAAACGGCTATAAAACGGTTACCGATTTTTATGCCGATATCGCTGCCGAAAAATTGGATGTTAATACAGTCATCGATCAATACTTGGAAATGGAAAAGAGAGACCGGGAATCAACTGAACCGGTCGAACGAAGCCTTGAAAATTATCATGCTCAAACTTCGGGTGAAGAAATTACCGGCAAGGAAGACGTTTTGGTGATAGACCGGAATCTGACGGGAATCGAATACAGTTTGGCGAAATGTTGCAATCCGATTTACGGAGATGAGGTTTTCGGTTTTGTTTCTTCCAAAGGAATCAAGATTCATCGCTTGAATTGTCCGAATTCTTCAACCCTGATTAACCGATACGGCTATCGAATCATCCGAGCGCAGTGGGCGGGGAAATCTGGAACAAACTATCCGGTAACCTTACGAATTGTCGGCAACGACGATATCGGCATCGTGACTAATATCACTTCCGTTATTTCTAAAGAAAACGGAATGACATTGCGTTCCATCATTGTTGATCCTTCCGACGGCTTGTTTCAAGGAACCCTGACGGTGATGCTGAGCGATACGGCGGCGATGAATAGCCTTATCAAGAAAATTAAGGCGATAAAAGGCGTGAAACAGGTGAACAGATTCTGAAGGATTGAGAGATTGAAGGATTGAAGGGCTTGATTAAGGTGTAAAATTTTGTTATATTCGGGATATTGCGTATTTTTGCCCTCAAATAATAAATAATTAATTCACAATGAAGAAAACAGCATTAGTTTTATTGTTTGCCGTTATATCGGTTCATGTTTTTTCTCAAAGAGGTGATTTAGCGGTAGGCGTAAAAGGGGCTTATGTAATCAGTTCTAATGACCTCAAATACAAAGGTGTTCTTTACGGGTTTGATGTTGCTTATCATCTTTCCGACCCGCTGGAGGTTGCTTTTACGGGTTTGATTAATCCCGATATTTCTCGCAGGGAAGATAACAAAAGTTCGAATTTGGCGGTATATTCCGCTAATCTCGATCTTCGATTGTATCTTATTCATCAGCAGGATTGGGCGACAGGGCCGGCTTTGGGCGGTCAGTACTATATCGCGAATAATAAAACAGATAATTTAGGCGCCGACAAAGCTTTAGGATTCAATATCGGATGGTGTGCCCGCGTTAATTTGACCGATAACTTGAAATTAAATGGAGGCTGGCGCTATACAAACGCCAAATCGAAGGATAAATCCAATTGGTGGAGCAGCGACGCTTCGTTCGACATGAGTCATCACATGTTTTATCTCGGACTGGCTTATACTTTTGAACTGAAATAAGCTAATTAATTTCTTCGGAAACAATATAGCGATTTCTTTCGGTTGAATTTCGCGTTATTAATTCTCCGATAAAGCCGGCGAGGAACAGTTGCGTCCCGATAACCATCGAAACCAATGCAATATAGAAATAAGGAGTATTGGTTATTAAAGGCGCAGGTATTCTTTGATGCAAGCAGTAGAATTTTATTCCGCCTACAACTAAGACAGATGCAAATCCTATCAGGAAGATGACGCTGCCTAAAAATCCGAAAAAGTGCATCGGTTTTTTGCCGAATTTCGATAAAAACCATAAAGTAAACAAATCAAGATAGCCGTTAAAAAATCGGTCGAGCCCGAATTTTGTGGTTCCGTATTTGCGCGCTTGGTGTTGCACCTCTTTCTCACCAATCCGGGTAAATCCCGAATTTTTGGCTAAATAGGGTATCCACCGATGCATATCGTTATAAATTTCGATGTTCTTCACTACGCTTTTGCGATAGGCTTTCAAGCCGCAGTTGAAATCATGCAACTTGATTCTCGAAATTGTTCGTGCAGTGGCATTAAACAATTTGGTGGGAATTGTTTTACTCAACGGGTCGTGCCGTTTCTTCTTCCATCCCGAAACCAATTGAAAATTGTCTTCGGTAATCATTCGGTAAAGTTCGGGAATTTCATCGGGGCTGTCCTGCAAATCAGCATCCATCGTAATGATAACATCTCCCGCCGCTTTTTGAAACCCGTATTGCAACGCAGGCGACTTTCCGTAATTTTTTCCGAACCGAATCCCCTTGACTTCAGGATGTTGCCGACCAAGTTGAGCGATAATTTCCCACGAATCGTCCCGGCTCCCATCATCGACAAAGATCACTTCATAACTGAAATCGTTTGTTTTCATCACCTTGTCAATCCACGCATACAATTCGGGAAGTGATTCGGCTTCATTATATAAAGGAATGACTAAAGAAATAGAAGGCATAATGCAATTATGAATTTTGAATTTAGCTGCAAAGATAAGTTTAAAAAACCAAATTATCTGTCGATACCGAAATAATTCATCGCTTTACATTTATGTCCGAAAAAATTTACTATCTTTGCCGCGTGAATTAATTCATAATTCACAATTCATAATTTATAATTTATAATTAATTGTCATGTATTTAAATTCAGAAAAGAAAAAAGAAATCTTCGCCAAGTACGGAAAGTCTAACACTGATACCGGTTCTTCGGAAGGACAGATCGCATTGTTTTCCTACCGTATTACGCATTTAACTGAGCATCTCAAGTTAAATAAGAAGGATTATAGCACGGAAAGAGCTTTGAAAATGTTGGTTGGTAAACGCCGTCGATTATTGGATTATTTGAAAGATCGGGATATCGAACGCTATCGTACCATCATAAAAGAACTTAACATCAGAAAATAGGCTTAGCTTAATGTTAATTTTTTTAATTTTTTCATGGTGATAGGGCGCTTGAATTTTCAGTGCCCTATTTTATTATATATATCTTTCTGAAACTTTTACATTATTCACATTTATACTATAATTTGTTAATTTCGACTTAACCCGAAATATTCTGCATATAAATGCTATTATAAAAAATAAATTCATTAATATCATAATAATACAAATCAAACTTTCATAACGTGCAATAATTGATATTGCAAAAATTCAACTGTCGATATATGAAAATATTATCATTTATAAAAGCTTGTTTTATGAAATATCTGTTATAATTTTGCAGTTGTAAAAATTGATGACACAATAAAAGTATCAAATCTTAATATTAATCAAAATTATGGTTGTCAAAAACATAAAATTTACGAAAATCAGCATATTCTTAGTTTTGCTGTGTGTTTGTGTGTCACATCCTGCCAAATCGCAAGTTACCATTGGCTCAGATTTGAATCCATTGAAAGGCGTATTGTTGGATTTAAAGGAATTTGAAGAAACGCAAGGGAATGCTAATTCAGCAAAAGGTATGATTTTACCCCGCGTTTTTCTAACCGATCCGAATGAACTTTTTCCTATACTGACAGGTTCGGAAACCGGTTATGAAAATCTAAAAACGAGTTATACGGGATTAACCGTTTATAATGTGAATCCGAATTTCCTTCTCGATAAGGGATTGTATATTTGGGACGGAGCGCAATGGCACAAGTCGATTAATGCAGTCATATCGGCAAAAAACGGATTAACGGTCGTAAACTCTAATACAATCCGGTTGGGAGGCGATTTGGAAGAAAATACGACCCTTAATCTCAATGATAATAATCTGATTTTTGATCGCAACTCCGGAAAGATCGGAATCGGAACCTCCGATCCGAAAGCTATTCTTCATATAGAAAATCCCTCTTTTGACGATCCGTTGATTCTCGAAAATCTGAAGTTTGTATCCGATGCGCATAACGAGATTGACGGCTCGGCAAGCGCTCCGGCTCCGACATATTATGATTTAATGATTTCCGAAAACGGTGTCGTTCGAAAGGCTCATCCCCTGATAATCGATCCGAATCAATCGGTTTTGTACTCTTTAAGCACAGATACCGATATTGCTCCGGGTGATGCAACCGGTGGAGGCACTTCGGGCGGCGGGGGCAGTATGTTGAGTTGGAACGGACCGGGAAGTACTAATAGCCAGATTGTCAAGTTGCCGGAAGATGGAGCTTATGTATTCTCTTTTTCCCTGAACGGAACTTGGACCTTAGGTTCAGCAGGCACTACCGTCGATGCAAATACCTTCTATATCTCCGCTTTCTTAAACGGGACCGACCCGGCTTCAAATCTTATGGATATCGCAGAAATGGTTGCCTATCATACAGCTTATAATGCGATGAGTTACTCTATAAACCTGACCCTGATGGGAAAAGCAGGCGATGAAGTGCGTTTTAAAGTTGCAGTTTACTATCCCGACCGCAATGCTTTCACATGGAGATTATTAAAGGATAAAACCAATATGATATTTTGGAGACTATGAAAGTTAATTTCCGGATACCTGTTACTTTATTGATAGGTATATTATTCGTTTTGCCTGTAAAATCGCAGGTAACCATAGGAATGCAATACGAGCCTTTGAAAGGGTCGCTTCTCGATTTGAAACAATCCAATGAAACGAACGGCGATGCCGATTCAAAAAGCGGTTTGATGATGGCGCGCATTTCTCTGTCCGGCCTAAACAGCCTTTCTCCGATACTTTCCGAGTCGGAACCCAACTACGACAACCTGAAACAAAGTTATACCGGTTTAATTGTTTATAATGTAAATACAACTCCGCCGCTCGTAAAAGGATTGTATATTTGGGAGGGAGCCGCATGGGAACAATTAGCGCTTTCTGATTTGGAAACGGAAAACGGATTGAACCTGGCGGGTGAAGATACGATTCAATTGGGAGGAGTTTTGGATAATCTTACCGACTTTAATCTTGGCGATTACAATCTGAATTTCGATCGAACGAATGGAAATATAGGAATAGACATCGATAATCCTCAAGCAATCATGCATATAGCGAATAACGATTCTTCCGATCCGATGATATTGAATAACTTAAATTTTGCTGTCAACGATCCGAGTAATATTTATTATAAACTGCAAATTTCTGAAAACGGAGTATTGAGAAAATCCTATACTGCTCCTTTATACCATGAAAGTGTATCTTATGTATATAATCTCAAAGGAGATGTTCAGGAAACAACAACGACGGGATATACGCAAATAGATTCAAATAATGATACCGATATCACTTGGATAAAAGACGGTAATATTTATACATCCATTACGTTGCCTGAAAGCGGATCCTATGCGTTTTCTTTTCGTTTCTACGGACAAGTTGATGGTCCGGCAAATGCTTCAAGTATCTTTTACTTATATTCGTTAAAAAACGGAGATGTCTATAATAGGACAGAAATGCTGATATCGCGCGTGGGAACGCGCTTAACCATGGCATCCCGTTTAGTTGCAACTTACACCGTTAACGTAACAGTAACAGGAACTACGGGAGATCAAGTGGGATTCAGAATGGGACAAACTCCGGGAGGAGGATTGAATTGGTGGAGGTTACGAGAACGTCCCGTTACGAGGGCTGACCGCACCAGTATGTTTTTTTGGAAAATTTAGTTATTAGCAACCATAAAATTTTATCGCAACTATGTCAATTAAAATTAAAAATTTTGCCAAAATCGGCTTTTCTGCATTGTTGTTTTGTATCTGTGTGTCGTTTACGGCGCGATCGCAGGTAACCATCGGTTCGACTGCCTTGCCGTTGAAAGGGACTCTATTGGATTTGAAAGAAGATGTAAAAGATGATGGAAGTGACAATTCAAATAAGGGTATGATGTTACCGCGTGTTGTTCTATCTGCGATAGACAATCTTTCTCCCATGCTTAGCGGTTCGGATGTGACTGATGAAACCCTTAAACCGAGTTATACCGGACTGGTTGTTTATAATGTCGGTATAGTACCTCCATTCGAAAAAGGAATGTACATTTGGGACGGAGCTAAATGGAACAAAATGAACATCTCCTCTTTGACAAGTGTTAAAGCAAGGAACGGATTAACAGTTGCCGGTATTGATACGGTATTGTTGGGTGGTGATTTAGTAGAAAATACCATTATTAATTTGGGAGATTCAAATCTGATTTTCACTCGCGATCAGGGAAAGATCGGAATTGATACGATAGCGCCGCAGGCAGTCCTCCACATTGCCAACCCCGATAGTATCGACCCGCTTATCCTTCGGAATGTAAAGCTTGTAACCGAACCTCGAAATCCGATTGATGGAGCGGACACCGATCCTGCACCTACTTATTATGATTTAAAGATTTCCGAAAAAGGGGTACTTCGAAAAATCCAGCCTGCAGCAACCAGCATCAATCAATCGTTTGGATATGATCTTGCTCATAGCACACCGGTATTAGACGGAAATGATGCTCTCGGCGGAGCGCTCGGCGGCGGAGGAAGCGCTTTGGATTGGGTTCCTTCGACCGGAAGCGGAGTTTCTAATATTATTACTTTACCTGAAGACGGAGCTTACGTATTTTCTTTCAACTTATACGGAACTTATGTAGTTAATGTGGGACAAACCGGAGGAGTGGCAGATCCGGGCGGTGCAACATTAACCGGGTCTGATGTTAATTCGTTTTATATCAGCGCTTTCAAAAATAGTACAGGATCCACCACAGACACCCCCGTAGATATTGCCGAAATTGTGGCAATTCACACTCCTTGGAATTATACTTCTTTGCATGCGATTTCCTATTCCATAAATCTTACCGTGATGGGAAAAGCCGGAGATAAAATCAATTTTAAAATTTCCGGTTTCTATCCAAGAAACCAACGTTTTACATGGACATTATCAGATGGTGTGACTAATTCGGACGGCGGTAAAACGAGTATGGTATATTGGAGACTGTAATAATAATTATTAATTATTGATTACTGATTATTAATTATGAATTAAAATGAAAGCAAAAAAATTGAACAAAAAGAATAAAACGATTGCCCTGATTTTTGTGTTAGTGATGTATTTCGCATTTTCCGCAAAATCGCAGGTAACTATCGGAACGCAATCTCAACCTTTGAAAGGTACGATTTTGGATTTGAAAGAAGATCCGACGAAAACAACTGGAGAAGCCAATTCATATAGCGGAATGATGATGTCGCGCGTTTCTCTGACTGATGTAAACAGCCTTTCTCCAATACTGACGGGGGCAGAAGCGGTAACCATGAAAGCGGCATATACCGGTTTGATTGTTTACAATGTGAATGAGGCCGATCCTTTGGAAAAAGGCTTGTGTCAATGGGATGGAAATCAATGGAACCATTTGAGTACATCTGCTTTAGAGAGTGTAAAAGCAATCAATGGAGAATTTGTATCAGGTAGCGATACCGTATTGTTGGGAGGTAATTTGGTAGTTAACACCGCAATCAATCTCGGCAATTCTAATCTGATTTTCATGCGTGATGCAGGGAAGATAGGAATTGGAACTTCCAAACCGCAAGCGATTATGCAAATCGATTCTGCCGGCGGTACTGAACCGCTTATCCTGCAAAACGTAAAACAGATATCCGATCCTAATAACTTTGATGATCCGAACCCGGTTTATTATAATGTACGTATTTCGGACAATGGAGTAATTCGAAAAGCAAACCCTGTTGTTTCGGGAAAGGATAACGAATCGTTTGTTTATAATCTTAAAGGAGACGTTAATGGCGGTTCCGCTAATGTTTATACTGAAATTAATTCAAGCGCGGATACTAACTTAACCTGGACGAAAGATGGTACTATCTATCCTTTCATTATCTTGCCGGAAGATGGAACTTACGCATTTTCTTTTCGCTTGTATGGAAGAACAGGCGGCAGAGCTTACTCAAGCGGTATTTTTTACTTAACCGCAGTAAAAAATAATATAGACTTTTATACCAAAGACTTTATAATATTTCAGCTTCGTACTACAGCCGAAACTAACCCCTATGATCCCTACCAAGTTGCTACCTGCACTATTAATATTACCGTTACGGGAGCTGCCGGTGATCATGTCAGCTTCAAAATGGGAAATAAGCAAGATACAGGAATCACCTATTGGAGATTACTTGAAGGTCCGGTCACTGCTGCCAACCGTGCCAGTATGTTTTTCTGGAGATTGGGATAAATATTTTAGCAATCGCTTGACCTGAAGCGACAGATTCAAAAAAAACGAGGCTTTTGAGCCTCGTTTTTTTATCATATATACAAATACTTATTTGATGCCTCGTCATTGCAAGGGCGACAGCTTCTTTTCACGCTCTTCCACAGCAGTTTTTGTATTTCTTTCCACTTCCGCAAGGGCAGGGGTCGTTTCTCCCCACCGTTTTTTCTGCACGAATGGGCGCTGTTTTCTGCTGTTCGCGCGTATCGCGGGAAGCAGCCTGAGACTGTACGCGGCGACCTTCCGAAATTTCATCTTTTTGTGTGCGGTATCTGCTGTAATCCGTTTTGCGTTCGGGCGCTGCTTGGCGCACTTCCTCCGGTTCGCGCATTGGAATTTGCCCGCGCATCAAAATCGAAACGGATTTCCGGTTCATATCGTCCACCATCTTTTTGAATAAATCAAAGGATTCCAATTTATAAATCAACAATGGATCTTTGTTTTCATAACTTGCGTTCTGAACCGATTGCCGCAGATCGTCCATCTCACGGAGATGCTCTTTCCACGATTCGTCAATCGAATGTAACAGTATCGCTTTTTCAAATGATTTGATAATATCTTTTGATTCTGTCGTGTATGCTTCTTTCAGATTACATGGGATATTGTAAACCCGTTTCCCGTCTGTCACCGGAACGACAATATTTTCGTAGCGGTCGCCTTGTTCTTCATACACTTTTTTTATCGTCGGATTAACAACTTGTGCCATTCGGTCGGTTTTACGTTTGAAACTGTCCAATGCGGCATTGAAAATCTTTTCCTCTACCACCTCCGGTTTCATTCCTTTCATTTCGTCTTCGGTAAAAGGAACTTCTAAAGCCATTGTTTTGAACAGTTCAAATTTCAACCCCTCATAATCATTGGCATCCGCAAATTGTTCGCAGATCGTATGAGCTGTATCATACAGCATATTCAAAACATCCAAACTGATTCGTTCTCCCATCAATGCATGTCGGCGGCGGGTATAGACCACTTCGCGTTGCGAGTTCATCACATCGTCGTATTCCAATAAACGCTTGCGTATTCCGAAGTTATTTTCTTCCACTTTCTTTTGAGCGCGTTCCACCGATTTATTCAGCATATTGTGTTCCAACACTTCTCCTTCTTTGAATCCCATGCGGTCCATCATTCCCGCGATTCGTTCCGTAGCAAACAAACGCATCAATTCATCTTCGAGCGAAATGAAAAAAACCGACGAGCCCGGATCGCCCTGTCGTCCCGAACGTCCGCGCAACTGGCGGTCAACCCGGCGAGAATCGTGGCGTGCCGTGCCGATGATCGCTAAACCTCCGGCTTCTCGCACCGGCGGCGACAATTTGATGTCCGTACCACGTCCCGCCATGTTGGTTGCTATCGTAACCGTCCCTTTCCGGTCTGCTTGCTGTCCGGCTTGAGCCACAATTTCCGCTTCTCTTTGATGCAATTTGGCATTCAAAACATTGTGTTGGATTTTTCGCATATTCAACATTCGGCTCAATAATTCCGAAATTTCCACCGAAGTGGTACCAACCAATATGGGGCGTCCTTCATCGCGGAGTTTAACAATTTCTTCGATAACCGCCGCATATTTTTCACGAGCCGTTTTATAAATCCGGTCGTTCATATCGTTTCTGTTAATCAGGCGATTGGTGGGAATTACCACAACATCCAATTTGTAGATATCCCAAAATTCTCCCGCTTCTGTTTCGGCAGTACCGGTCATTCCCGCTAATTTGTGATACATGCGGAAATAATTTTGGAGTGTGATGGTTGCAAAAGTTTGGGTAGCAGCTTCCACTTGCACCCGTTCTTTGGCTTCGATCGCCTGATGCAATCCGTCGGAATAGCGGCGTCCCTCCATGATACGCCCGGTTTGTTCATCGACAATTTTTACTTTATTTTCGATGACTACGTATTCATCATCTCTTTCAAACAAACAATAGGCTTTCAACAACTGATTGATTGTATGCACACGTTCCGATTTAACGGCGTAACTTTGCATCAACTCATCCTTTTTCGCTTGTTTTTCTTCATCGCTTCCGCCTTCGTGTTCAATGATTGCGATTTGATTTCCGATATCCGGCAAAACGAAAAAATCTTTGTCTTCCGACTCACCCGTTAAGAGATCAATTCCTTTATCGGTCAGCTCAATGGTATTATTTTTTTCATCGATGACAAAAAACAAAGGATCGGTGATGATGTGCATATCCTTGTTTTGCTGTTGCATATAAAATTCTTCCGTTTTCAGCATATTGGCTTTTACGCCTTGTTCGCTCAAAAACTTAATCAACGCTTTATTTTTAGGCATTCCTTTGAACGAACGGAACAATCGGATCAATCCTTCTTTTTGTTCTTCCGAATCGGATGAAGCAATTTTTTGTCTCGCTTCCACCAACAATTTAGTTGTGAGATTTTTTTGTACATTCACCACTTTTTCTACACGAGCGCGATATTCGTCATACAATTGATCGTCTCCTTTGGGAACGGGGCCGGAAATAATCAAAGGAGTACGGGCATCGTCTACCAAAACCGAATCGACTTCATCGACAATGGCATAATTGTGTTTCCGCTGTACCAAATCTTTCGGGCTGATTGCCATATTATCGCGCAAATAATCAAAGCCGAATTCGTTGTTCGTACCGAAAGTAATATCGGCTTCGTAGGCTTTTCGCCGGGCGTCGGAGTTGGGTTGATGTTTATCAATGCAATCCACCGATAAACCGTGGAACATATACAAAGGACCCATCCACTCCGAGTCGCGTTTCGACAGATAATCGTTGACCGTTACCAAATGCACTCCGTTATGCGTCATCGCATTCAAAAAAACGGGAAGCGTTGCAACCAAGGTTTTTCCTTCACCGGTAGCCATTTCGGCAATGTATCCGCGAACCCTTTTACTGAGTTTCGGATCTTCCGTATCTTTATCGTATTTTTTGGGACTGTGATTGTGTAATACAACGCCTCCAAATAATTGAACATCGTAATGAATCATATCCCACGCAATTTCATTTCCTCCCGCTACCCAATGATTTTTGTATATGGCTTTATTTTCTTCAATACGTACAAAATCATGTGTAACAGCTAATTGTCTGTCGAACTCGGTCGCAGTAACTTCAATCTCGATAAGAGGATAAGATGAACCTGCTGTGGGTATATCAGAGTCGTTTTCCCAAGCATATATATCCTTTTTGTCATCGCCGTAGCCTTTCCAACTCCAGCCTGTGAACCGGCGTGCAGTATCTTTAACAATAGCGAATACTTCCGGAAGAACTTCATCCAATACCCGTTCCTGTTTGTCTGAAATCACTTTTTCGATGGAGTCGATTTCTGCCCAAACTCTTTCACGGTCTTCCAATTCCAGCTCTTCAATCCCGGCTTTTAATTCGTTGATTTTATTTTTTTCTTCGTTGACTGCATCCGCTATTTTCTGTTTGATACGTTGCGAATTAGCACGAAGTTCATCATTAGTTAATTCTGTAATGCTTGGATAAACTGCCTTAACTTTTTCCACATAAGGCGATATTTCTCTCAAATCGCGTTGGGCTTTGTTCCCAAACATTTTTGATAAAAAATCATTAAAACCCATAATTATTTGATATTATTATTATTTATGTTTATCGATCTTAGATATCCAATCTAAAATCTGTAATCTGAAATCTATTTCAAAAACTCTTGTAAAGGAGTATCCGTAGCAGCATTCGGCGACCTGATTCGCAGTATAAACGCAACGGTAGGAGCGATTTCCGTTGCTCGAACCGGTCGGTAAACATTTTCTTTCCGAATATTTCCTCCAAAAATAAATAAGGGCGACAAGATGGCTTTGCCTCGGGTATAGTCCGATTGATTGCTTTGATTATCATTGACAACTATCCACCCGGGTTGAAGTTCGATAAAAATATCTCCGCTTATTTTTTTATTCATGCCTCGACGAAAATCAACCGATCGTCCGGTGTCATCAACAAACCATTGTCCGGAAGTGGTAACCTCTTGGACACCACTGAAACGAGCAACAAATTCGGATGATTTCCGTAAAATATCATTCCAATTGACGTTTTGATTTTCAATCAATTTCTTATTCAAATAAATCTGTTCGTTGTAATAACCTTCCACCCAATTACCGGAACCGTAAATAGCCATTAAATACATATTAAGCAGAGAGGTACAACGGTTCGGATAAAATTCGCCCTGCGGTTTAAAGCCGGCGGGAAGCTTGGCGACCGAATCATAATAACCGTTTGAAGAAAGAATTATCAAAACGTTTTTTAATCCTACTTTTTTATCCGCCAAATCCAACAATCTTTCGATTTCTTTATCTAATCGGTAGTAAATGTCTTGAATTTCCCATCCGAAATCGTCTTGACGATTTCCGAATTTATAATTTCCGGCATAATAGGTAACAGCCAAAAAATCAGGGAATGTCCGTTTGCCGAAATCCGCGTATTCGAGAAAAGCGGCTGCCAAATCGGTAATTTCCGTATTAATAAACGGCGATTGCTTCATTCTCGAGAAACGATCGTAGTCTCCTCTTGAAAAAGTATATTTAAAAGGACTTGTGTTTCGGGTGTAAGGGAATCCGTTGTAAGACGAAAGAGCGGGCGTCCATTCTTTGTCGGGAACGAGATCGCCGGCGCGGGAGGTATTGTACCGGTCCACATACCAGGGAACGTTTTTGTAATAGGTAGTTGTTGCCCACTTACCGTTGTAATCGTCTAACCAGAAAGCGGCATCGGCGTTCCTTCCGGCAGATAGAACAGCTTCTTCGGCATCGGGTGCAATAGAGAAAACGTCCGATTTTCCTTCGCTCACTATTTTAATTTCATCGCCCAAAGTAGAACTCAAAAGCGCCAAAGGCGAAAAATGATTCGCCGTGTAATTCCCCAAATAAGTATCATCATGAATTACCGAAACTTCGCGGCGGGTTTCAAAATCGTAGTTTTTATCCGCAACAATTCCGTGATAATAAGGATAAGTACCTGTATAAATGGTTGCAATGGCAGATGAACGTCCTATGTTTGGAAATCCGAACTCGACTTGATGATAGAACAATCCTTCGTTCATCAATCGTTTAAATCCTTTTTCTCCGAAAGTGGGGCTGAAAAACTGTAAATAATCACCTCTTAATTGATCCACAACAATGCTGATCACCAATTTAGGCGGATCGGTCATCTGTTGTGCGCGCAAACCGTTTACCGCCAAAACCGCTATCAAAGAAGCCAGCCATTTATTCATATTTCTTTTGTTTTAAAACAACCGATTGCAATCCTGAAACAATCCATAAACAGAGAATTAACGGGATAAAAGCTATATTCAGTTCTTGGGGAATCCAATACCATCCCAACAAAAAACTTGACAAAAGTACAAAATTTACAGCATGATACCAACGAATCAGCCGATAAGATTTGCGGAAAAAGAAACCGATACAGGCAATGAAGTGTAGAGGATGAAGCCAAAGAAGATTCCAATTCGATTGAACACAAGGATGAAGCGAGAAAAAACTTAGCATGACGACGATGCAGCCGCCTGCTCCGGCAACAAAGAATAAAAGGGCGAACGGCAGACGAAACCGGTATTTTTTTATATAGCCTGCAACGGATAATGCCAAATAAAGAACAAAGATAGCAAGTCCTACCAAAAACGGATGCTCCCAAAATGCCGACCCTGCCGGTTGAGAGTCGGGCGAAGCGAGGAGTAATTTCGTCGAAAGCACAATCGGTTGGTCTTCGCCGGTCGAGCATTTTATTGTCGCACGACTCAAAGCCGCCATTAATTTCTCGGGTAAAAACAATTCGTTACGAAAGATAATCAAGGAATCGGCGCCGCTGCCGATAATGCAATCGATACCCAATTCCAACCAAGGATACGGTTTTGTATATTGATGAAACAATTGACGGAAAGTGACCGGTTGAGCTTGATTCGGATAAATCAAGCTTCCTCCGCAAAACCGTTCAATAATGTCGCGTGGACGAGTGGTGCAATTATCAAAAACAAAATTGTAACGATATTCGACGTTCTCCGGAAGAAGATTATTTTGTAAATAGTTCAATAAATTTTCTTTTTCGCTGTCCGGTATATTCAGGGTTTGTTCAAGCATGGAAGCTCCTTCGTAAGAATAGCTTAACATGAAATATTGAAATGAAGATTCAGCTAAGGAATAATCCGTTTTACCTTCTATGAACCTGAGAATAAAATTCGGTTGCTCGAAATCGAACATCCCCCAATTGAGAACCACATCCATATTTCGGGCAGGATCGGTCAGGCGTAAAGCGGTATGTCCGAAAATAGTCCACACGGCTTTCGAGCGAGGTGCCACCGTCAGCAAACTTACCCGCAGACTATCATGAGTCTGAGCATTTACTGAAGAAAAAGCAACCGGCAAAAGAAAAAAGAACAACAATAAATGGTTTGCGAAATTACACCATACGTAGCGTCTTGAATTTTTCATATTCGGATTTCTCTAATTATTTTCTATATTTAAACAGGCAATCCGATAAATGATCATTAATGTATCCGACCGCTTGTAAATGAGCGTAACAAATGGTTGTTCCAAAAAATTTGAAACCTCGTTTTTTCATGTCTTTGCTGATGGCATCGGAAAGAGGGGTTGAAGCCGGTAGTTCGCTCAAAGTTTTCCAATGATTGATGATTGGTTTTCCGTCCGGAAGAAACGACTTCAAATAATTACAAAAACTTCCGAATTGCTCTTGGACTTTCAGAAAACATTTCGCATTGGAAATGGTTGCCAAAATTTTACTTCGATTGCGAATGATGCCCGTATCTTGCATCAAGCGTTCAATGTCTTGGTCGGAGAAGCCTGCAACTTTTTCGGCATCGTAATCGGCAAAAGCTTTCCGATAGCCTTCACGCCGTTTAAGAATCGTGATCCAACTCAGTCCGGCTTGCGAACTTTCCAAAACAAGAAATTCGAACATCTTGGCGTCGTCGGTCACTTCTCTGCCCCATTCCTCGTCATGATATTTAACATAAACCGGATCGGATTTACACCATCCGCAACGCCTTGTATCTTCCATATTTGTTAATTATCTTCATTTTGAAGCAAAGATAATACAATTTTTCATAATATGGAGAATATAATAACAAGCAAAAAGCGAAAACAGCATTATGTCAAATAGGGATCTCTCTTTTTTGGCGAATAAAAATAAAACCCGTATTTTTGTATCCAAAGATCAAATATGTGTGTTTACGTAATTTTTTCACATTGTTTATTTTATTTACTTTCGCTTGCGGATTCGGATATTCGCAATGCGATTCGTTTGCATTTTCCGATTACAGCGGAGGGAAAGTATATATTATGGAAAAAGGCAAACTTGTTTGGGAGCATGACGCTCCAAATTCCAACGACTTGTGGGTGCTTCCCAACGGAAATCTTTTGTTTACGACCGGAACCGGCGTTTTGGAAATGACACGGCAAAATGATACGATTTTTCATTATTCGTCCGCATGCTCGGTATTTGCTTGTCAACGCTTAAAAAACGGAAACACCTTCGTAGCCGAAAGTGATTTTGGTCGTTTATTGGAAATTAGCCCTAAAGGGAAAATAGTCAAAGAGATTTGTATATTGCCGCCCGGAGTTGCCAACGCGGGATTTGCTTTTATGAGAAACGCCAGGAAATTAGATAACGGCAATTATTTGGTGGCTCATTATAACGATCAATGCGTAAAAGAATACAATTCAAAAGCTAAAGTAGTTTGGGAAGTGAATACGCCCGGCGGCGCTCATTCGGTGATTCGCTTGCCCAACGGTCATACGCTGGTTGCTGTTGCCGATGCCAAACTCCCTGACGGAAGCAAAAATCCACGCATCATTGAATTTGATAAGAAAGGAAAAATCGTATGGGAATTTTCCAATAATGATATTCCGAGCAGACCTTTGCTTTTTATGACCGGATTTCAATATTTTTCCGATGGAAGATTATTGCTCACCAATTGGAGCGGTCATGAGCAATCACCTGAAAATGCAACTCATTTGTTATTAATAAATAAGCGAAAAGAAATCCTTTGCGATCTAGGAAAAATCGACGGGATTCAAACCATGTCAACAGTTTTCGGTTTGGAAAAGCAAAAAAAGGGAATCAAAGTTTATCATTAATATCTTCCCTCGAACTTTTCTTAACCTTTCTTCATCAAATCCTGTTTTTTCAATAAAAAACTTGTATTTTTGCAAAAAATTTACCGGCTTTCTAATACAATCGAATCGTTTGGCATGGAAATTTAATTGGCATTTTAAAATTCTTAATCATAAATTTATAGAGGTATGAAAAGATTAAACATTTTTATCGGAGTATTGATTTTAAGTAGTTTGTCCTGTTTTGCACAGGATATTAAGTTGCCTTCGCCGAACAAAACCGGCGGAAAACCGTTGATGGAAGCTTTGAATAAACGTCAAAGCGATAGGGATTTTTCAGATAAAGAATTAAGTATGCAAACTTTATCTGATTTGTTATGGGCTGCCTACGGATTTAATCGCGAAGATAAGCGAACAGTTCCTTCCTCTCAAAACCGGCAGGAAATAGACCTTTATGTTTTCTTGAAAACCGGTGTTTATCTGTATGATGCCAAAAATCAACAACTGATTCAGAAAGTTCAGGGAGATAACCGGACAAAAACGGGGAGTCAGCCGTTTGTGGGAGTTGCACCTCTCAATTTTGCATTCGTCGCCAATTTGGATAAAGCATCCAACCGGGATGCTGCTTTAATCGACTGCGGATTTATCGCTCAGAACATTTATCTCTTCTGTGCTTCGGAAGACTTAATCAGCGTAGTACGAGGTTCAGTCAATAAGGAAGCTGTTCACGATTTATTGGGATTGAGTGACAATCAAGAAGCGTTATTGGCTCAAACGGTAGGATATAAAAATTAAGAAAAAGCCGCACCGTGGATATGATAGAAACTCCTTATGACAAGATTTGAGAACTTAACCGAGTTTGTAATCCGCTGAGTGTTAACTTAGCCTTAAGGCTGCGGCCCGCCATTCCCGGATAAAGTTTGTCTCGGAATAACATATTTTTCTGATGAGTTTTCCAATCGACAAATGCGGCTTTTTAACTATTTTGTGTATTATATCACGCTTGATATGTGCAAATATAATGGTAATAATTGAAATACGCAAATAAAATCTGCCGAATGTTTCAGTCTTATTTGAAATTCTTAGCATAATTACTTGAAATATAATTTATAATATAATTGTTAAAAATGTATCGATTAAAACGAATTGCTTTGAAGATAGGAAGTAATGTGCTAACCAGAAAAGATGGAACGCTGGATATTACAAGGATGTCTTCGCTGGTTGACCAAATCGCCGAACTTCATCGAAACGGCTTGGAAATTATACTCATATCTTCAGGAGCAGTCGCTTCGGGACGAAGCGAAATACAAGTGAAAGGAAAATTGGACAATGTATCCGCTCGCCAGTTGTATTCGGCTGTGGGACAAGCCAAGTTAATAAACCGCTACTACGATCTTTTCAAAGAGCACGGAATCGCCTGCGGTCAAGTGCTGACTACCAAAGAAAGTTTGAGCACGCGTCGTCATTACCTGAATCAAAAAAATTGCGTTGGCATTATGTTGGAAAACAAGGTAATTCCTATTATGAACGAAAATGATACGATTTCGGTCACCGAATTGATGTTTACCGATAACGACGAGCTTTCGGGAATGATTGCAGCTATGATGAATGTCGATTCTTTAATCATATTAAGCAATGTTGACGGCATCTACAATGGAGAGCCGGAATGGTCGGAACCGGAAATTATTCGCGAAATTGATATAACCAAAGATATAAGCGCTTATATTCAAATAAATAGATCGACTTTCGGTCGCGGAGGTATGCTCACGAAATATCGGATTGCGCGCAAAGTAGCGAAAGAAGGAATTGAAGTGATTATTGCCAACGGAAAAACCGAGAATATCATTCCGCGTCTGGTTGATACTGATTTCGATGTGATTTGTTCCCGCTTTCTTCCGTCGGAAAAAACATCGTCGGGAATCAAAAAATGGATCGCTCATTCCGATAGTTTTGCAAAAGGCGAAATTCATATCAACGCCAATGCGGCGAAAGCTTTGACAGGCAAGAAGGCAAACTCGCTTTTGCCGATCGGAATCATCAGTGTGCAAGGTGATTTTGAAAAAGATGATATTGTTCGTATATTAGACGACAAAGAGCAATCGATCGGTATAGGAAAGGTGAGTTACGATAGCATAAAAACGAGGGAATTGATCGGGACAAAAGGAAATAAACCCGTGATACACTACGATTATCTTTATTTGGAATGAAAACAAACGACAATGCATTTATCCGAAATAAATACGCAACGAATACTCGCCCTTACTAAATCAGCTTTGCATGGAACAGACATCGATGAAAATTTATTTCTCGACGTGGGAGAAACGGAATGGAATGAATTATTTGAGCACTCTGCCCTACAGGGAGTAATGGTTTTATCGCTGATAGGAGCAATGAAGCTGCCGAGGGAGATGCAACCGCCGCAATCGGTGAAATTACGTTGGGTAGCAAGTGCGAACGTTGTGGAAAAGCGATACTTGCATCGTTTGGAAACAGCCAAAGAATTGTCTGCCTTTTTCAGGGAAAACCATATCCGGATGTTGTTGATGAAAGGTTTTGCACTTTCGAGGTTTTATCCGACACCATACAGCCGCGAATTTGGAGATATTGATATTTTCCTCTGCGGGAGATCAATGGAAGGTAATGCTTTATTGGAGCGCCTCACAAGGAAAAAACGCCCTTCCTCAAAAAAACATTCAGCCTTTTCCTACAAAGGAATAATGATCGAAAATCACCATACGTTCTTGAATCATGGCTATTCAAAACATTTGCAACATGACAAATTTTTGGAAGAACGGTTAATGTTAATCTTGAAGAATGCCGGCTTTATGGATGAGATAAACTTTACCGATTCCGATCAAACCGATGAAACCTTGCTGTTTCCTCCACCCGACTTTGATGCTTTGTTTGTAACTCTACATACATTTTCGCATTTGCCAAGCAAAATTGTGTTGCGGCAATTATGCGATTTAACCGTTTTATTTACAGCTTACCAAGGGAAAATTGATTATTCTTTCTATCGGGATACTTTATCGGAAGCAGGTTTATTGAAATTAGCTGACACTTTTATTTCTCTATTGGTTCGGTTTTTAGGTTTGAATCCCGAATATGTTCCTCCCTATGAATCGGATTTATCATTGGAAAACAAAATTTGGAACGATTTGCTGAATCCGTCTGTTCCACCGCTCCCGAAAGAAAAACGAAGGTTTTTAAGCGTTTTTATTCACAAAATAAAATTGCTCCGGTCGAGTTATTGGAAAAGCGAACTGGTTTTTCCCGGTCAATACGGTAAAAGTATTCTTCTTTCAACATTTTATCATCTCCGCCATCCGAATAAAATCGGGAAAATAATTTAATACACCTTGATAACCCCGTGCAAGCGAAGCGCAGCTCGGGGTGGAAAGTAGCCAACCTGCCCTTCTCAACCCCGTAGCGGGTTGAACTACTGCAAAATGGCAATTTTGACATTTGTCTCACTTATCCCCAATATCCCCAATCTTGAGAATCGTAAAAATCCTATAAATCCCGGTTCAGACAACTTCGGTCAGCAAACAGTCAACCTGAATCAGGAAAAGACATATTTCTTGCGAGCAAGGAATTCATCGTAACCACGCTGACTGTTGATCCAAAAATGCGCAGGGATTTTAGTTACATTTTCAAATTGTACAGCCATATCGGGAGTGATAGCGCTTTTCCCGTTCAGGACAGCGCTAATGGTTTTCTCCGGTTTGCCGGTACGGATGGCAAACTCCTTGGAACTCATTCCCATTTCCTCTAACTTTTCAACTAATGTTTTCCCCGGATGAGGTAACGATTGCGGAAAATATTGATTTTGCTTTGCCATATCTATATCTCTTTATGATAATTAACTATTTCTATTATTTCTACTCCCGTGATTTTGAGCCAAATGTATTGCCCATGTTCATTTGCAGGTATAGGGTTTTCATAAGGCTCAAATATTAACCGATAGGGTTGGTCGAGATCGCAAGCCCATTGCCCTTTCCTGTCGCCGGTAAGTTCATGATAATTACCCGGTAAATATCTGACGTCTTCCAAAGTTTCGGCGAACTTCAATTGGGCAAACCTGTCTCTAATTTTATCAGCCCTTATCTTACCGAACACTTTTGCCATTCTCCTGTCGTCATTGACAATCTTTTGGAATTTTTTATCGGCGAAAGTAATATTCATAATGCAAAAATACAATTTTTTTATTAACAGTATATGTTAATGAATATTTTTAACGTTTACCCTCACCTCCCCGTTCATTAATTTTGGCAACAATGTATCACGTAATTGCGTTAGAGTATGGATTAAGGTCTATTTTGTCGTCTAAACTTGAAAGAATTTCTCCTCCATCACTGCTGTCAAAAATCCCCTAATCATTGTAATCATAAAAATCTCAAAAATCTCAAAAATCCCGGCTCAGACACCTTTGTCCGAGGACATTAACGGTGTAGTCCTATACAGACAAAATTGGTTGTCCGGAATCTTATTCTATTGATATGAAAGCCCTAACGGGCTATTGTTTATCCCGAACTCAGGTTTATTTGCAGCAAAAGATTGTGCAGTAATGGAAGAAAAATGAGGATTCATATTAAGAAATATATCATTTTATGCTGGAATTAGTAAATTAGTGTGAATAATTTTGTAAATTGTTTGCATTATTCAAAATAATATTACTAAATTTGCATAATAAAAGAAAAAACAGAGTTAATTTCGGATAATTGAAAAACACGATGCCGGTTTTGTTAATATGAATTCCGATTCTTATACTATAATAGTCTTAAAAAATAATCTTATGAAAAATTTCAAATTAGTTTTGATTGTTGCGATCAGCTTTCTCCCGGTTTGGTTGTGGGCGAAACAAATAAGTCCGGAAACGGCTCGACAAGTAGCCGGAACGCAGGTTAACTTACGTAATCAATTGAGAAGTGCCGGGGAACTCAATTTGGTGTTTACTAAAACAACCGCCGGCAAAGCGAACAACTCTCTTGTACATGCGAGCAGCGCTCAAGAAAGTGTGCTTTATTATGTTTTTAATGTTGGTGATAAAGGCTTTGTCATTGTTTCGGGCGACGACATTGCCAAACCGGTGCTCGGTTATTCCGATTCCGGAATTTATGATCCCGACAATCTGCCGCCAAGCTTTGCTTTCTATCTGGATGGTTTCCTTGCTAAAGAGATCGAGCAAGCAATAGCGCAGGGAATCAAGCAAAGCGAAGAAACCAAAGGACAATGGGAAAGCTATATGTCTGGAAAAGTTACCGAGTTGAGAGCGACTACAGCAGTTGGTCCTTTATTCGGTACGGATGGTGATCCGAGCAGTATAGCATGGGATCAAAATTTGCCATTTAATGCTAAATGTCCTGAATATAATGGTACTAAAACTGTTACTGGGTGTGTAGCTACAGCTATGGCTCAAATCATGATGTATCATGGATACCCTGAAAAAGGTAAAGGTACCGTTGGCAATTATCCTACTTCTACCTTAGAAATTCCTATGCCCGGTGTTGATATTTCCAGCCATTCCTATGTTTGGGCTAGTATGCGTCCTCAATATGTGTATGGTTCTTATTCTGGAAATACAGCAGAAGACGAAGTAGCCGATTTGATGTATCACTGTGGACTAAGTGTAAGTATGGATTATAATATCGCTTCCGAAGGGGGAAGCGGAGCCTCAACAAGAGCGGCAGCAATTGCCTTAAGAGACAATTTTAGTTACAATGCAAGCATAAATTACATATCACGAGCATATTATTCAGATGAAGAATGGGAAGCTATATTAAAGGCTCAAATTGATAGTAACCAACCGGTTCTTTATGACGGACAGGACGAAAATCCTGAAAATGGTGGTCATGCTTTTGTATGTGATGGATACGACAATAATGGATGTTTTCATTTCAATTGGGGATGGAGTGGCACAGCCAATGGATCTTTCCAAATAAACGCTTTGAATCCTCCTCTACCTTCTCCACCAAATCCACAATATAAGTTTAATGAGGATCAAGGTATGATTGTAAATATTATTCCCAATAACGACGAAATTGAAAAGAACTATGAAATAAAAATCCAAACTGATATATCAGCTTCTATAACAACACTTGACAGAGGTGAATCGTTTACCGTAAACGCTCCTGTCAGAAACTTGGGATTATTTAATTTTACAGGTAGTATAGGTATAGCAATCGTTGATGCAAGCGATAATTTATTATCAATTATCGGAAATAATCCTGTCAATTTGGACCCGACATGGGGTTATAGTGATTTATTCGGTATTAGCTGTACAATTCCTGTTGATGCTACAACGGGTAATTGTCGAATAAGGGTAGTTTATAAACCTGATGACAAACCTGATGATATCTCTCAATGGAGCATTGCGACGGGAGCGCCGAGTTTCATTGACGTTTTGACTTTGAACATAACCAATAATCCTCCGCGAACACACCATGTTGTGGTTCGGACAAATTTAACAAGTCCAACTGCCGTAGATCGAGGAGAAAGTTTCACGGTATCTGCTACATATATAAATAGAGGAGAAGAATTAATAACAGGTGAAATAGGTATTGCTTTGGTAGATAATAATGATCAAATTCAGGAAATTATCGGTAGATACAATAATATTCAATCTTTATCTTATAATTCAGGTGGTCAAAGGGATATAATATGTGTGGTATCATCTGCTATTTCACCGGGAAATTATAAAATAAGAGCGATATTTAGACCGACAGGTGAAGATTGGTCTATTATATACGGAGAAATAAGCGGGGTTACAGACATTTGTGATCTTACCGTGACCAGCGGTATTGTTCCTAACAATGACTACTACGTACAAATAAGTTCGGCTTTTACGGTTTCTTTAAATCCGGTTAATCAATTTTCACCTTTAAGTGTAACGATTACTTTATATAATTCTTCAAATACATTGTTTGCATCCACTCCTTTTGTTGGAGAGATAGAATTAGGGCTATATGATTCTGCCGGAATATTACAAGAAGTGATTGGCACAGAAAAAGTTGTTATTCCAAATAATAGTTATAATTATTATGTCACATTCAGTTCAAATTCTATAAATTCTCCGGGAGGAATATATTATATGTCATTATATCAAATAAGCACTGACGGTGTGAGACAAAAAGTAAATGGCAGTAATAATGGCCTACCTATTACCGTAATTGGAACTTTACCTGCCACTACCTTAGCCTGGTTGGGAACCACTTCTTCCGATTGGAATACTACAACAAACTGGTACGGCGGGACAGTTCCTTCACCCACAGATATTGTCACAATTCCCGGCGCTGCAACGAATTTCCCCGATTTAAAAGGAGCCGTTCAGGTAGCCGAAATTCATTTCGAGCCCGGAGCGCAAATCGGCGGGCAACAATATCTCTCGGGCAAAGCTTTTGTACAATATGATCTCAGCAATCGTAAACGCTGGAATATGCTGTCGATACCTTTGGGTGAAGTTTATCCGGGTGATTTTGCTTTTGGCGGTTATCCGCAAACTTGGGTGCGAACTTTCACTGCTTCAACAGATGGAGACATGACCAAAGGCGTTTGGAACACACTCATCGCATCTACTACAGCTTTTTCATTCGGCGATGGTTTTGTCATTTGGTTAAATGCCGATGATCTCTCGGGAGAACCGCAAAATTCGGGTATGGGCTTGAAATTGCTGGATAATATCAGTGAATTGCCCTTCTTCCAACATCAAGCCCAAGGTTCGCCGGATATTGATTTGTATGATAAAGTACATCAGGCTCATGATTATGCCAATGGAATAAGCACATTCTATAACGTTGTAAACACAACCGGACAATACGCACGAGGTACTTCTTCCTATACCGTTTCCCGCAGTGAAAGCGCCTATCGGTTGGCGGGAGCAGCACCCATAGAAAAACAACTTAGTTTTTTGAGCAATAACGAAGCGGGAGGCAACTTTGCGTTGGTCGGCAATCCCTACATGGCTGCTTTGGATTTCGATAAGTTATCTTCGGCGAATGCAAACGTCATAAAACCTTGCTATCAGGTATGGACAGGCGCCGGTTACAGCGCTTATACCCTTAATGGTTATTCCGGAACGATAACGGATAAGTCTTTGACTCAATATATCGCTCCCTTACAGGCATTTCTTGTTGAAAAACCCGATAGTCCGACATCTGCTTCCTTACAAATCACTCAGGATATGACAGCGGTAAACAATACGACTGCATTGCGTTCTTCCACCACGGAGGGAAACAAATTGGACATTGTTGCCCGAAATCCGATTGCGGGAGTTCTAACCTTTATTGCTCAAAGGGAATACGGAAAAGATTCGTTCAATGACTTTGATGCTCGAAAAATCATCAACGACATCAGCGATGTTCCCGAAATCTATACCCTGAAAACATATAAAAACGAACCGATTGCTGTCGGAGCTAACATCATTAACAGCGACGATTTATTGATACCGATAGGATTGGCTACAAGCTATACAGGTAACATTACGCTCTCGTTCAGCGGTATGGATACCTACGACGCTAATCTGACACTGATCGATGCAGTTGCCAACAAAGAGTTTGACCTGACAGGCTTGGCTTCCTATGATTATGTAGTTAACTACACGCCGGGGAAAATAAACGGCGAATCGGTCGCCGCATGCGAAGACCGACTCTTTATCCGCATTTCAAAAATAACTACCGGCTTGCCGGAAATAGTTGCCGAAAAAGTGAATGTTTATGAAACGAACGGAGGCTTTATCCAAGTGGTTTCCGGCGCAGCAAATCCGATTAAGGAAGTTTCGGTATATAACCTGCAAGGCACCTTGATATATAAGGAGTCTTCCCTCAACTCGATTTCACACACAGTTAACCGGAGTTTACCCGACGGGATGTATATCGTAAAAGTAATTTCCGAAAAAAACATCGATAACGTTAAATTGATTATTAGATAAATTGATATAATGATGGAAACAAATGATTTTTTAAGTCCGACGAGCTTTCTTGAAACAAAAGAAGAATACAAAGCTCCGATTATTGAAGTTGTAGAAGTAAGAGTTGAAAAAGGCTTTCAAGCATCTTCTTTAGAGGGTTCTCCCGGCGATGACTCTACCTATTAATGAAAGCATCATCTTGCTAAGCAGGCACTGCTGACCCGCAATGACAGAGGCTGTCTCTATTGTCATTTTATTATTGACATTTGAGACAGCCTCTCTTCTTTAGGGTACTTCTAATATTTTGATATTATTTTGCCCAGAACATTTTGATATAGGCATCATCCGTTCCGCCCATAGCTTGTATTTGCGCATTATAATTTGCCGTATTGTAGCTTCGTTCCGAAAAAGGATAACGAACGCGCGTTGGCAGTTTCTTTAATACTTGCGCCGTCGGGTCGTCGGGAAAATACAACACGGGATATCCGGTACGGCGTACTTCATTCCAGGCTTGTCCGGGTTGCATAAAGCCAAAGTTCAGCCATTTCTGAGTGATGATGGCTTCATCTTTTGTATTTGCGGCATCCCATACTTTTCCTGCATAATCAGTTATAATATTTTCTGCAGGAATATCCAATTTTGTTCCCGCTGTACTCGGACTGATGGCATTTTCTGCAAAGTAGAATTGCGTAGAATGTAAAATACCGTTGATAAAAGCTGTTTTTGCATCACCGCTTGCCCATCCTTTCTGAAAAGCTTCAGCTTTCAAGAAATCTACTTCGGCGGGAGTTACAATCGGACTCATAAACGATGTATTATACATCACGGTAGTGGAGTCGATACGCGAATATACCCGTTCCGATTCCGGCTTTGCTGTATTTACTTCTTGTTCCCCAATTGTTTCGCGGGTGGACAATCCCTTGTATGCACCTGCTGCATTCTTGGAATACATGATAGGCAAACGCGGGTCGTATTCATCGGGAACGGTGACGGTCAAGACATCCAACATCGCTTGCGATGCGCGGCTTTGATCGATGTAACCGGTACGGAGATCATCCGGATTAAAGAAAGCTCCGGTATCTTGGTTATTGGAATCTAACTTAATAAGATCATCTAAATTATTCACAAGCGGATAGTTGCCGTTCAGGATTTCTGCAACGACTTGTTTTCCCTTGGCAGCTAAGTCGCCTTGTGAAGCTACACGCACTGCAAGACGCAAGCGGAGCGAATTGCAATATTTTTCCCATTTGTTCAAATCGCCATAGTTTATGAAATCCTGTAAGGGCAAAGCTCTTGCCGCTTGAGCATCCAAATTGCCGTTCAAGCTGTGTATGTCAGTATAAAGCTCTCCCAAACGGTCAAGCATCATGGAATACAAGTCGGACGCTTTTTCGTAAGAAGGATAGCTGTCGGCAACATTACCCGTAATGGCAAGAAAACCGGCTTTTGTAAACGGTGCATCGCCGTAAGTATCCAATATTTGCGACAAATGATCGTATATAAATATTTCGGCTAAATCTTTGAATATTCGATAGGTTTGCTGTTCGCTTTCGCTTAACCCGTCATAAACGTTCTCAAGCACGCGGAACTGAGTCAACGTATTATAAAAATTCACCCAACGGTCGTTGGCGTAACTGTCATTGGCGGCATAAATGGTGCCCGGAGAATTGACAAATCCAAGCGTCTGAGCATAGCATCCTATGACGGTGTTATCCCAAGTGTACATCCTCCAATAGGAGTTGAATGTATAGGTTCGTCCTGTATAAAACACTCCTGTCATCAGCTTGTCGCAGGATGCCGTGGATGTTTGTGACGGATTTGGATATCTGTCGGAATAACTGCTGTCGGAGCAGGAACCGATAGAAAGCACCGCTGCTGATAGAATGAGATATAGATATATTTTTTTCATATTATTCTTTTATTATTTTATTAAAATTAGAAACTTGCACGTAGAGAAACCCCGATCGACCGGGTGGTGGCAGTAGAGCCGCCAATGTTGGTCTGCGTAATCCAAGATGTTCCGTCTGCCGCTTCGGCATCAAGCATCGGAAGGTTCTTATAAAGATAGAATAAATTACGTCCGAACACCGATAGTTGCAGACTCCTGCATTTGATTTTAGAAAGAAGTGCTCGCGGAACATTGTAGGCAAGGGATAATTCACGGCACTTCACGTATGTATTATCAAATACGCCGTGAGAGTAGTAAGTCACATCGGTCGGATCATAACCGCCCCAATTGTAGGTGTACCATAAATATTCATCGCCTCCTATCATCGTCGTGTTCGGCTTCCCGTCGGCTGTAACGCCTTTCAGTATGATACCGTTATCATAAACCCGTTCTCCATTGGGTCCCTGAGCTCCGGTGAAAGGAACGATGACGCCATTAGATACGTAATAAGTTAAACCGGCGCCTTCACCATCGTGATATTTCAAACTTTCTTTGATGGCTCCACGTCCCATCATATATTGATAAGGCATATTCATTACTGCCCCGCCGATACGATAATCAAAAGAGATATCCAATCCAACGTTCTTATATGCCAATGTAGTTGCAAAGCCTCCGACTAATTTCGGCAGAGCATTTCCAACTTTAACCGGTTGGTCGGTTAATTGATAATAACCATCATCCCGAATGATATAGTTGCCGTTGGCATCTTTTTTCGGAGCCAAAGCGTATATGTCTCCTGCCGAATCTCCTACTTTAGAATAGAGGAATGCGGAACCGTTATCCCAATTGGAGTGCTCTAATTGACTAATCCCATCTGCCAATTTCGTTACGATATTTTGATTCCATGCAAAATTGCCGCGCACATCCCATTTCCAGTCATGATTGGCAAAAGGCGTACCGTATAACGCGAGTTCAAGTCCTTTATTCTTCAATTCACCAACGTTCATCCAAAGGGTTGTTCCCCCGGAAGATGCCGGCATTGTAACTTGAAGAATTTGATCCTGTATTTTATTGGTATAATATGTCAATTCAAATCCCAACCGATCTTTGAAGAATTTATTTTCCCAACCGAACTCCCATTCAAATTTCTTTTCGGGGCGAAGCAGTGGATTTCCGACAGTACTGTTCACTCCATTATAAATCCAACTACCGCCAACTGTCTGCTGATTGTATGCTTGAGTGGCTGCATAAGGAGGAGGACAATTACCTACAATACCATAAGAGGCGCGGATTTTACCGTAATCATACCAGGAAGGCATTTTATCTTTAAATAATTCGGTGTAGATTACACTTCCGCTTACCGACGGATAGTTAAAGGTATTATGTCCCGGAGCTAATGTGGAAGTTTTTTCCTGACGAATGGTTCCATTCAGGTATCCCCAATTATCATACGAGAAACTCAAATCTCCAAAATAGGCGGTCTTCAATAACCGTGAAATGGACTGACTTGCACTTAAATTATTGTTACTTGCATTCAAGTTGAACCAGTTTTCCACCGAAAGTCCGCCGTTTGTTCCTGCCGAAACATTATATCCATCTTCCGAGCGTCCCATCCAGCCGACATTAACATTTAACCCCAGCTTATCGGTCAGTTTAGTGTCGTAGTTCAACATAACATTTCCATAGATAATCCTGTAACTATTGTTTGAGATTGAGTAGTATCCTTGATTTGCGTTTAAGAATATGGGCATAGCCACATTTTCTTTGTCTTCGATTTTATCGGTTGTATAATCGGTTGCTAATGTACCTTTGAGAGTAAGACCTTTTATGATTTCCCAACTGGGTGCAACGTTCGCCAACAACCGGCTGGTTTGGTCTGTGTATTCTTTGGCTAATATATTCCAGAAATATTCCGTCATCAACGAAGAACAAGCCGGAGTCCATTCGAACCCTTCATTCGGAGTGATATTATTTGGATCGTTATAAACCATATTTTGATATCCCAAACTTGTTATAGTATTATTACGCAGATATTTAACATCATCGTAAGCACCAAACATACCACTGAAGTTATTCAACAAACGGCTCAGACGATACGGAGGATTCTTGACACTCTGTACCATATAGGTAGCTCCATAACCCAATTTGATGTTGTTGGTTATGCTGTAGTTGCCTGCCAAGTTGAAATTATTCTTATTGAATGTGGAATTATATTGCGTAGGCAAATTATCTATGTAAGTATATGAAAAACGCATATTACTTTTTTCGGTACCGTTGGTAATTCCTAAGTTATACTGCTGAGTGAAGCCTGTTCTGAATACGTCAGACCAAGGTTGAGTATTCATTGGGGAGTATGGTCGAAGCGTACCATCATAATAAAGTGCATCTTTGCCATCGTATTTCGGACCGAAATACAATGTTGTAGGATAGGCTCTCCTGTAAGTATTACCATTTCTGTCGGTCCATTGCTGCCATCCATCGGCATCGTTGTTGTACTGATAACGATCGGGAGCCGGAATGCCGGGACCATACTTTGTCTGGTATTCAGGCATGTAAGCTATCGGGTCCCAAGTCAGACTTGCGTTGAAGTCAACACCTAAACCGGTAGCGCCTTTACCCGTCTTGGTTGTAATCATTATTACACCGTTGGCTGCTTCCGAACCGTACAAAGCAGAAGCCGCTGCACCTTTCAGTACAGACAAACTTTCGATATCTTCCGGATTAATATTCGCTAATCCGTTGGTCTGTATGCGCTGATTGCTCCAATAGCCGTCGCCGTTGGCATCTTCGTTACGGATAGGTACGCCATCTAAAATAACTAATGGCATATTCGTCTGAGTAAGAGAATTTATCCCACGAATGTTAACAGAAATGGCTCCTTGAATACCACCGGGAGAGGTTTGAATGCGCACGCCGGCTGCCTTGCCGTAAAGAGCTGAACCCAGCGTTGGCGAGGCGGTCAATGTTAAGTCGGATGCCTTAATTGTGCTGACCGAATAGCCCAAAGCCTTTGATTCTTTTTTAATACCGAGAGCTGTTACAACAACTTCGTTTAGAGTTTGAGTATCCTCTCTCATTTTCACGTCTATCTTCCCGCGGTTCGCTATTGCTATTTCCGAGGGCAGATATCCTACATAAGAAAAAACCAATACTGCATTTGCAGGTACGTTCGGAATCGTATAATTACCGTCAACATCGGTAACTGCACCATTTGATGTACCTTTCACTAAAACACTTACCCCGATTAATGGCTCATTGGTTTCGTCGGTAACGGTTCCCGATACTGTTGCGGTTTGAGCAAAAGCAGGTGCTGTGCAAATTAATAGCACTAAAGCTAATAAGAATTTAATTAGATTTTGCATACGAAATTGAATTAATAAATGTTAGGATGATGAAGATTTTTCATATTTTCTCAGGCAGTTAATAGATTGAATAAAAGTTATACATTTTTTCTCCATAAGCATTGGGTTTATATTTGGAATTATTGTAATGAATTGTTATGTTATATAACAGTTTGATTAAAATAACAATTTCTATGCAATGCATAGCTATTGTAAAAAACTCCGCAAATATATATAATTCTTTTCAAACCGTAAAATAAAAATTATCAAAATATGTATAATCATTATTTATCATTCATAATTAACATTGTTGATTCATGTATTCATAAATTTTTAATAAATTTGCACCGCGAATCTCATAACAAATGAAAGCAAGGTTTTGTTTTTTCAGATGGAGAAATTAAAATAAAAGTCATCGTATGAAAATCAAAGAAGGTCTTGAAATCAGGAATATTGCAGGAGAAAAAGTATTGATCATGCAGGGTCGCTTCGGAGTGGATATGACGAAAGTCGTTTCATTCAACACAACCGCCGAATGGCTGTGGAACTCGCTTTGCGACAAGACGTTTTCTCCCGAAGATGTTGCCCGCTTGCTCACCGATCGCTTTCAAGTGGACAACGAAACTGCGGAAGCCGATGCAAAAATGTGGATCGAGCGGCTCATGCAATGTAACGCATTCGAATGATTAAGTTTATATCAGAAACTAATTCACTGCGAATGCTCGCTCTAACGAAAGCTGCCCTGCACGGAACAAAGCTTGATGAAAATATATTTGTCGGAGTGGGGGAGACTGACTGGAATGAATTGTTCGAACAATCGGCTATACAAGGAGTAATGGTTTTAGCGCTGATAGGAACGATGAAATTGCCCAAGGAATTGCAACCGCCGCTTTCGGTGAAATTGCGCTGGATAGCAAGCGTTGATGCTGTGAAAAAACGCTACCGGCATTATTTGGAAACGGCAAAAGAATTGTCTGCCTCTTTTAAGAAAAATAATATCCGAATGTTGTTGATTAAAGGCTTTGCGCTTTCGAGGCTTTATCTCGAACCCGATAGCCGCGAATTTGGAGACATCGACATTTTCCTCTGCGGGAAAGCAAAAGAAGGCGATGTTTTTTTAAAGCGACTCGCCGTTATAGATTCTCATTCCACCAAAAAACATACAGGCTTTTATTATAAGGAAATAATGATCGAAAATCATTATACTTTCTTGAACCATGGCTATCCTCAAAGCTTTAAACATAATCAAAGTTTGGAACGGCAATTATTGAAGCTGTTGACGGAAGCCGGCCTCATGGAAGAACCGAATTTTACCGAGTCCGATCAAACCGATGAAACCCTGCTGTTTCCACCGCCCGATTTTGATGCCCTGTTTGTGACTTTGCATTTAATTGTGCATCTGTTAAACGGCATTATGTTGAGGCATTTATGTGATTTAACAGTGTTGTTTACGGCTTACAAAGGGCAAATCGATTTTTCTCTTTACAGAAATACTTTATCGGACGCCGGTTTATTAAGATTGGCAGACGCTTTTATTTCATTATCGGTTCGGTATCTGGGTTTGAACCCCGAATATGTTCCCGGGTATGAATCCGATCCGGTATTGGAAAACCGGCTTTGGAACGATTTGTTGAATTCCGATATTCCTCCGATACCCGAAGAAAAACGTAATTTATATTCTGTATTTTTGCACAATATGCGATTGTTCCGGTCGAGATACTCAGCGAGGCATTGGAAAAGCGAATTGGTTTTTCCCGGTCGGTATTGGAAAAGATTTCTCCGGTCAATGGCATACCATCTTCGATATCCGAAAACAATAGGAGAATTAGTTTAGATATGAATATTCGCGAAATTATACGCTTAATACCTCCGATTTACCGTCGAAAAGGAATAGGAGTCACTTTTTCGGTATTGTTGCAAGCGATACTTAATTTTGCAGGACTTGCATTATTGGTTCCCCTTTTATTATTGATATTAGACCCGCAAAGCATCGACTCCGCTTCGCGAGTGGGAAAACTACGCATAGCGTTGAACATCAATGATGATACGATTTTTGCAATCATTGTCTGCGCCGCTACGGGAGGATTGATTGTAGTAAAGAATTGGTTGAATCTGCTGATCAATTCCTACCGGATCAATTATGTCAACCGGCTCTTTCTTTATTTTTCGGAAAAGATGTACGCCATCAGCTTCCGAAAAGGGTTTCTTTACGTAAAACAACATCACACAACAAGCTTTTCTCATAAAATCAATGGGATATGTTTTATTTTTGTACAAGGAATCGTATCGCTCTTGTTTATTATGGGAGGCGAAGCCTTACTGCTGTTGATGATCGGAGGCGCATTGTTGTTTTATTCCTATTTTTTGACTTTATTACTTGCGATTTGCCTGATTCCGGCGGTATGGTTCTATTATTTACGGATAAAGAAAAAAGTATCGCAATACGGAAGGTTGGAAAATGAAGTATGGAGAAAACAAATGCGTTTGATAACGGAAACTTTTCGAGGCTATCCCGATGTCCGTATCAATCGCGCATTTCCGTTTTTTGCCAATCGTTTCCGCGAGGGATTATCCGATATTGCTTTTTACCGGGAAAAACTGGAACGAATGATGAATATTCCCGCCGGTTTGACGGAAATAGGTATTGCGGCAGGAATGATTCTGTTGGTATTGTTTAACAAAGGCGATGCCTCCATGAAAGTAGCATTCGGACTGTTTGCCGTCATCGCCATACGTTTGATGCCTTCCATCCGGATATTGATTACCGGCTGGATACAATTGAAGAACAACGGATATGCAATAGATGTGATTCACGAAACCTTTGATGCCGCAGAGGATCAAATATCCGACGATTGGTTATCCGTTTCGGAACCCTTGCAATTCAACCAAAAAATAGAAATTAACGGGCTTACTTTCCGCTTCCCCAATACCGGAACGGATGAACCGCCGGTAATCAAGAATTTTTCGCTCACCGTCAAGAAAGGCGAACGAATCGGGATTCGAGGTGTTTCGGGGGTAGGCAAAACCACATTATTCAATTTATTATTGGGATTATACACTCCTGATGAAGGTGCAATACAAATCGACGGAATTCCTTTGGACGCGAACCGCCTGCCGGCATGGCACGATCTGACAGGTTATGTACCTCAGGATGTTTTCATTATGGATGGAACATTAGTCGAGAACATTGCATTGGGGAAAACGCCTGCTGAAATTGACAGGGAACGAATAAAGGAAGTGTTGGAAACCGTTTGCCTGAATGCTTTTGTTGCTTCCCTACCGGAAGGCGTCGATACACAAATAGGAGAAAATGGATGCCGCCTGTCGGGCGGGCAGCGGCAAAGGGTAGGGATTGCCCGTGCACTCTACAAACAAGCCGAAGTGCTTTTTTTCGATGAAGCTACTTCATCGCTTGATTCCTACACGGAAAAAGAAATTACGGATGCCATCAGAGATTTATCTGATAATCATAGGGAATTAACTATGATTCTGATCTCGCACAGAGAATCATCGCTGGCATTTTGTGACAGATTCGTAGATTTAGATGAATTATAATTAATAAATAATGAAACAACTTTCGTCAGAGCGACTAAACCCGAAAAATTTTAACATTTAAAACCCAAAAATGTCAGTTCCCTAAGATTGGTGCAAAATAATGTGAAAAATATTTGGTAAGAATAAAAAAATGTTATACTTTTGGCGTGAAAAATAGAAATAAGAACAAGTAGTACATATTTTTTGTTCAATTGAGAGTTACTTTATATCAATAAATGATAAACACAAAAGAAGAAAAAGTTAGTTTGAATATTGATAAATTACGAGAAAAAAAGAATTACCAGACATGGAAAGAGTAGAGAAAGCAGATGAAAAAAGACTCAAGCGAATCAGGAAGCGAAAAGTAGGCGACCGAATTATTGGGACAAAACTTGAATTTACTCCGGGCATTTTTGAAGTAAATTGTAAGTATCAAATTATTGGCGAAATTATTAAGTGGAATGAGGATAAATCAAGGGCGTTTGTCAGAGTAATTCAGACTTACGAAAATGATACACCCAAATATATCACGAGGGAAGGCAATCAAATTTATATTGCGCGAAATCCTCATTTTTGGATGGATCCTTGTTATGACACAGATGGTTGGGAATGGGATGTCTTTTAAAATTAGGAATTAGGAATTAGGAATTATAATATGCAGACCGTAATTCCTAATTCCTAATTCCTAATTCTTAATCCCTAATTCCTAATTCCTAATTATTTTACGTGTGAGATTTTGCGCCTCGTTTCGGACTTTCAGTATATAAGCTCCTTTTTGGCTGAAAGGGATAGTGATCAAACAGTCGGTTGTTGTTCGTTTGATTACCGGATTTCCGGCAATATCGTAAATCGAAATAACGGAAGGACGTTGCAAATTCGAAATTTGCAGATGATCATTAAAAATCGAAAGATTGATTTGCGGGGAGGGAAATTGTGCCAATGCAGTGGGATTCCCCGTAAGTTTAATATTCACGGAACTGCAACCTTCCGCAATGGAATAAGTTAAATCTTGTTGAAAATAAGTATTAACCGTGGTTATTCCTTTAACGTTTTGCGTAATCTCCCAGCCATATAGCGAAGCGTTTCCGTCGTAATGCAAATCGATGTTTTCTTTTTGAAAATAAGAAGCATCCAATCCGAAATCTCTCACGCGGACGCCGTTGATGTATGCAGCGGGCATTCCCGGAACGCTCGGTTTCTCAAATGTCAGTTTCATTACCGGACCCAATTGAAAGAAATCACGCAACTGTTTATAAACTTGCTCATTTCTTCCGTTGCACCAAGTTTTCATCTTGAGAACTTCTCCTCGCCACGAATTCATGTCCCTCCACCACATCTCCGGCATCCAACGGGTTAAATGATCTTGCATGGCAGGTTCCAAAATATTTTGAATACTGTCGATCAGTTGTGAAGTGGAAGAGTAGTGAAGCAGATCACCCATATAAACGGCGAAACGACCGTAAAACTTTTTCCGAAAAGAATCTTGCGTGAGTAAAGCATTAAATAACTTCTTGTCGTCGTTATTATCTATAGTATTTAGTATTAAAGCATTATGTGTTACCGGATTCATGTCCCAAATACCTAATCCCTGGTCTAAGTCTTTCAATATGAATCGCCATTTACCTCCTGCTTTACGTGGACGCCACATTACCATATTATTACCGGGAAAATCGGTGTTGGAAACATAAATTTCCAAAATCATATAATTAATGAATTCATCGATATCGATTTGATCCGTAATCCATTGGTAATTTCGTTGGGAAGATGACTTTCGCAATTCGTTCATCAATTGATCCCAAGCAATGCGATCACCGGCTTTCAACGTGCCCCACCAATTTTCGATCATATCAATGTTTTCGGTTGCATAATTTGCCAAGACAAAATCTTCGTCCGACCGTTCGCGCAAGTTTTGGATTCCCCAATAATTTCCGTTCAAATAGAAGATTGTTGGCTGATAGGCTTGATAATCGACATCTACTTTGCCGCCCATAAACAATTGAATCACGGCATCGCGAAAATGTGTCCACCAAAAATCGTTGCCCGAATTACGAAGCATAAACGATTTGATTTCCTGATTGGGTTTGTTTTTAAACAAATCATATTCATAGCGCTTGACTCCAAAACGTTTATTCCCGTAAATGATAAAGCTTTTTTGAGGATTGGCACGCGACCATCCGCCGGAAATCCGCATTTCACCCAACTGATTCAAAACACTGGTTTTGCTTCCCTGCGGGAAATATTCGAAATTGATGGGACGCCGCCAATCGTTGTTCCAATTGGCAGGAAAATCCACGCCGTTACTTATTATGCCGTATTTACCGTCGCCTCGGCAATAAATACCAAACTCTTGGTCCCACAGATAGGAAGAATCCGTGCTGATCGAAACCACCGGCAACGGGAGATCCTTTGCCGAAATGATGTAGGTATTCACTTTCGACCGGTCGCATAAATAATTGGGATGAATCAATTTTGCTCGCACAACCGTTGTTTTGGAAATCGTCAACGCTCCCGTGTAGGACGGGGAATTGGAAGTCGGCTCGGAATTGTCTAAGGTATAATGAATATCCGCCGGAACGACTCCGCTCGGCACCCCGGCGGCAGGCAACGATAAACTTACGTTCACACTGCTCTTGAATATGCCGCCCGGCAGGCTGAAAATCGGAGAAGGCAAAAGTATATTGGAAGTTTGTCCGGTGTTTGCCGCTCCGGGCGTTGCCGTCACAAAATAAGCCCACGAAGCATTGCCGTCGCCGTTTCTTCCCCGTGCAATGCCGGGGGCAGGCTGTTTGGGTATATTTATTACCGCATCGACTTGATTGCCACTCGCATCGAACAGATAAACCTCGGCGCCGCTTCCGCTGTCAACGCGAAAATCCGTATGTATTCCTTGAGCAGCTTGATCGGCATATATCAACCGATAGGATTTGGGAGAGATGATAACCGACACTTTGATTTTCCAACCGTTTTGGTAATCATTGTTAGCGGCAATCGTCCAATTTTGAATATTCACCGGCTGGTCTGAATCGTTATACAATTCGATCCAACTGTCGGGAAATTCTTGCAAGTCGTCCCGTACAAGATCAATATTACTCTGCATCAACTCATTTATCCAAATTTTCGCCGACAAAGGAGTCGATAATAAACACCACAAGAGAAGTGTGGTCAAAGAAATGTGTTTCATCGTTTAAAATTAAGTTATACTACGTAATATCTTTTACGGCAAAGTATTGCCCGCCGAAAGGTAAATGTCGTACCATTCTTGTCTCGTCATCTTTGCTCCCACCTCCGACGCTTGGCAGATTTCCGCAATTCTTGTCTTATTCGTCGAACCGACGATCGGCTGCATTTTTGCGGGATGGCGTAAAAGCCATGCAATGGCAATAACCGAATTGGTAACGTTATACTGCTTGGCATACTTGTCGATTATTTCATTGAGTTCCGGGAATTTTTCCGAATCACCCAAGAATGTACCGTCGAAAAAACCGTATTGAAAAGGCGACCACGGTTGTATCGTGATTCCTTCCAAGCGGCAGTATTCGAGTATATCGCCGTCGTGATCGACGGAATTTGCGTTTTTCATGTTGACGTTCAGTCCACTGTCAATCATTCCCGTGTTTGTGACGCTCAACTGCAATTGGTTTATTATGATTTCTATATCTACTTTATCGAGATATTTTTGCAAGAGTTTGATTTGATAAGGCTTTTGATTGCTCATGCCGAAAAATCTCACTTTCCCGCTTTCTCTCAAACTGTCAAATGCTTCGGCAACCTCTTCGGGTTCCATAAGCGTGTCGGGACGGTGCAACAATAACACGTCGATATAGTCGGTTTTGAGGCGTTTCAGGCTGCCGTCAACCGAATGTAAGATATATTCCTTCGAAAAGTCGTAAAATCCTTTGCGGATTCCGCATTTTGTTTGAATAATGAACTTTTCGCGAATGTGTGGGTTCATATCGATTGCATCGGCAAACATTTCTTCGCATTTTCCTCCGCCGTAAATATCGGCGTGGTCGAAAAAATTGATACCGTTGTCGAGCGCAACTTTGACAAGTTCGTCGATGTCTTTCAAACGCATATCGGAAATGCGCATCATACCCAGCGCTATTTCCGAAGCATTTGTAATTTTGTTTTTAATGTTCAAATATTTCATAAACCGGGAAACTTAACGACTTGAAACCAATTTCGGTTGATGCATCATCATGTCTTCGATAATGCGGGCGAGTTTTTCCTTGGGCATTTTCCAAATCAAATGCTCCATCGATCCGTTCGGATCGTCTTCCCAAGTATTGCTGCCGGAAGGATCTACAATCATGCGTCCTTTAACGGTGTCGAAATAATCCCGACAACCGCGCACTCCGACCAATGCAGCCGTTTCATCCCAACTCATACGTCCGTCAACATCAACCGAGAGACCCATTGCAAAGACGTCTTTCACCGGACTGTTTGCGATATCTGATGCCACTAATCTTTTACCTGTCAGGATTTCTACGCCTATTTCAAATCCGCTCAGCGTGATGGGGGTGGGCCATTGGGTAAACACAATTACGGAGGCGGTGGAATCCGTGCAAACGTTAAATTCCCTGCCTTGAGGAAATGAGCCTGCCATGGAAATCAAACGTTTCACTTTCTTTTTTACCAATGCGGTTCCGTCCAAATCGCTGTAAGCATCGGGCGGCGATTGCAGCAAGGCGGCTAAGTTGGTAAAAAATCCCGTTGTGATAATATTTACGCTTGTATCGGGTCGGTTGCTGAGAATATGCCGATAAACCGAAACGGCATTCGGAGCGTCTTCCGTTCGTTTGGTATCATGAGGATAATTCTTTGGAAGCGTTACAGCCCAATAGTCGTCTCTTCCGGCAAATCGCTGTTCAACCACATCGACCCCGACGCGCGGTGCGCCCAACGGGATATCCGGTCGTCCGAAATAGCGATTAATTATTTCTATGCAAGGCGCCGAATTGGTATATTTGTTGGATGAAACTGTAGCTAAGATATTTACTTCTCCGCTGTCTGCCATGGCATGCAACAAAGTCAATGCTCCCACATCATCATAATCGGGACCCATGTCTGTGTCGAAAATGATCGAAACAGGAGGTTCCGCTTGTTTCTTACAACTTATACCAAAAAGGCATAGCAAACTCATCAAAATCAATAAATGTTTTTTCATTTTATTATCTATTAAATTTTATGTTAATAATGTTTCGCACTTCTTTTTTAAAAGAGCTTAATGAGTGCGAAACATTAATCGTTTATAATTTGAGCGCTAATATAGGGATTATTTTTAATATTTCAAAGCGCTACAATCCGACTAAAATAAAATTTTCAAAATAATCCTTTTGAAATGGCCTTCTAAAGGCTATTTCTTCAGCTGATCTATCCATGTTATTGGTCAAAAAAACACATTATTTGTCGTCCATAAAGCATTTTTCTTTTGCTAATTCTACTTTAACACATTAGAAATTTGTTTATCAAATACAAAAAAGTCCGAAGGACTTTTTTGTATTTGATAAACACTTCCTCAAAAGAAAAAGCCGGTTGACGAATTGAGAGAATCAACCTGACGGCTATGGGTTGAAACCTATTTTTCTTTCGATTCCGTATGTAGAAGCGCACTGTGGAATAGGATGAGATATCTGATCCGATAAATTTTTTAAGATTTAATAGGGAATAGTAACTCAAATATTCAGTAGTTTAGTTAAATTTGCATCAAAAATTATAAAACATAATTTACGCTATTATGAAAGCTTTTAAAAAATGGGAAATATATTTGAGAACATACTATGGTTTATTCACTGATTATACAATATTTAAGCGACAGAAAAAAGAAGTAAAAGACAGTGATTTTTTATTGGGTCATTTGCATCTATATTTTAAGGATAAACTTGCAAGCAGCGGCACAGCCAAAGGAGCTTATTTCCATCAAGATTTATTGGTTGCTCAGCGTATTTTTCAAAATAAACCACAACTACACATTGATATAGGTTCTCGTATTGACGGTTTTGTTGCCCATGTTGCAAGTTTTCGTGAGATTAAGGTCTTTGATATCCGCCCTCCTGAAAACACAGTAAGAAATATTACTTTTTTTCAATTGGATTTTATGACCGAAATACCGGAAGAAATGGTAGAATCATGTGATTCATTGTCTTGTTTACATGCAATAGAACATTTCGGATTAGGTCGATATGGTGATACAATTAATTTTAACGGTCATTTATTGGGAATGGAAAATTTATATAAATTACTCAAAAAGGGAGGAACACTTTATTTTTCCGCGCCAATCGGAGAACCGCAACAAGTCAAATTTAACGCTAAAAGAATATTTTCATTAAGATATTTACTAAAACAATTCAATGCAAGATATAACATAAAGTATTTTTCTTTTGTTGATGATGCCGGATATTTATTTGAAAATGTAAATTTAGTCGAAGAAAATATAAACACCGGCTTAAATTGTAAATCCGGGTGTGGCATATTTGAATTAGAAAAAATATAGTTCCCTCAATTCGCTTTCTATTGATATGCTCTACGAGCAAAAGTGTCGTCGCAAAACGAATTTAATAATACAGTTTAGCGCTTTCCAAGGGCTGTATGTTTTTTTGCCCTGCCTGAATATAAATTCAGCCCGACTATATTATCAAAACAGCCCGACTGTTACGACAAAACAGCCAAGCTATTACAACACTATAGCCCGACTGTAATGTTAGTGTATCGACCGATCCGACTTTCGGGATCGCTCGATCCAATTTTCGGGATCGGTCGATCCAACTCTCGGGATCGGTCGATCCCGAAAAATTCTGTTCGGCGCCGGTTACATCATCCTCCCGCTCGGCGTGGTCGGATTGAGTAATACAGACTTACATATCCGAATGTTCTTTATGTAGATATTATAAGGGTTTTTGAATCTTCGAAATCGCATGTAATTCCGTAGGAAATTATTTCAGCGGTCATATTTCTCCCTAATCCGATAATATTTCTGTATGCAAGACTTTTGGCTCTATCGACGCATTCAATGCGATCTAACCGGTTTTCGAAATCTTCGAATAAAGGAATATATTTCATTTCCAATCCGACCGTTTTGGCTTTATTGATGATTTCGAAAACATATTTCTCGAAAGTGTTTTTTATTTCCAAAAAAACAGGTTCCTGAATTACTTGAAAACGAGAAAGGTTTCTAAAAGTTTCCGCCAAAATCAAAATATTACTGCTGTAGGTACTGAAGACCTCTGTATAGAGCAAACGTTGGAATTTTTTTAATTTCTCATTTTCTTTTTGAGTCTCGGCAAAGCTGCGGATTAAATCTCTGTTGGTTGAAACCTCCGTTTCTTTAATGTCTTGGACAATCTGTAACCATTTGCCGACGGGAATTGAATTGACAGCGGTTTGAAAATTCATCAGCAACAGGCTTGAGCTGAATGATTGTTTCTGTCGATTAATCTGATTATAAACATTATATGCTTCTATAGAAACTTGTTGGCATAAATTAAGATAAGAATAAACATTCTCGGCATATTTCTTGAGAAAATCGACAATGATCACCCGGTCTCCCACTATTTCAAACTGGGAAGATAACTGTAGGTTTTCTTTTTGAATTTCTTGGATTTTCTTGACAAAATCGGAATTTTCGTTTTCAAGCCTGTTTATTTTTAAATCCATTTCGGCATTGGTTTCTTTCAAACTTGTATTTTCATCGGTTAATTGCCGGTTTATTTTGTTCAGCGTAATCTCATTCGAATTTTTGTTTGCTGTTCCGATTTTTCGGATTTCATAAAGAATCACTTTTTGCATTTGTTGCAATTGTCCGGAAATATCCGTGTATTTTGGGGTGTCGTCGTGTTTTGGGGGGTCGCTGTATTTTGGAGGGTCGCTGTATTTTGGGGGGTCGCTGTATTTTGGGATGTCGACGATGGGTTTATCGGCCGGTTCGACCTTTTTGATTTCTTCGTTTTCCGGAAAGGGAGTTTCAATTTTTTCTTCTTCCGAGGTTTTATATCCCACAGTCAAATATCTTCCTCTTATACTGTTTTGTAAATTCTCTTTTTCCACATCATCACACGATTTATATTTTTTACTGATCATTTTTTTATTCATTTTAATCAAATCATTCAAAGTTATTCCATTGTCAACCGCAAAATCCGCAAGCGATTGATAGCCGATTTCCGTGTATTGGACTTTTATCGGCTCTTTCTCGGATAATATCATCTTTCCCAAAATGCGCGAAACTACTAATAATATCAATCCCAATCCGATTGCGGCAAAAGCAATGATTTCCCATGAAGCCCATCTCTTTTGAGCAACTTCGGGCTTTGATTCATTATCATTATCCTTGTTCTCCCCGCCCAACGGCTGTGGTTTTTCATACAGGTTCAATTTGCTTTTATTATACCAGATAGTAATGGCATTGGGTATAATCAAGCGGAAGGCGTAGCCGAATTTGACAATTTCCGGATCCAAATCAATCACCGTGTTATTGAAAATTTTTTGTAATTTATCGGTCGTATTCGCAAGCCAAATGGTATCTTGTCCGTTGGCGATAGAACTTACATCCACATGCAACCATCCTTTGTCCGTAATTCTTACGAAAATATCTTTATCCGCCGTCTTATTTTGCGGAATTTCGGATGCTGATAATAAAGTCATATCATTTGTGGAAGAAAATTCGACGCCGCCGATTTGAAAAACGATTCTTTCATAAATCTTTTTAGTTGTCGGATTCATAAAATTATCGACTCTGAGTACTTCGTAGATTTCCCCTTTAAAAAAGCTTACCGATCTATCGGAGAAATCTTTCATAACTTCCGCGTACTGTTGTTGTTGCGCTTCCATCGTATGAAACAATAGAATACATAAAATAAGCGTTGAAATTAATTTTTTCATATTCCAAGTGTGTTTTTTACCTCATAAATTTGTTGGTGTGTAGAATGAGAGCGCAAATATACAAATTTAAAAGGATAAAAACGTCGGTAGATTTTAAATTTTTTTATCGAGCAATAGCAAAATTTAAATACGAATGCCTAAAAAGTTGATTCGATAGTTCCGATTTCGGCTTATTAACAATTAAATTCAGACTTATGAAATAACTTTGCGAATCAAATCTTTTTAGGCATTTTTGAAATATTTCCGGGCTGCGGTTGGATTGCAGACTTTATTCGTTGAATTTTGCTGTTAAAAATTCGCGGTTCAAACGAGCGATATTACTTATTGATACGCCTTTCGGACATTCCAGCTCGCATGCGCGGGTGTTTGTGCAATTGCCGAATCCTAATTCATCCATTGTAGCGATCATCGCTTTCGCACGCGCTTTGGCTTCTATGCGTCCTTGCGGCAATAGAGCGAATTGGCTCACTTTTGCCGATACGAACAACATTGCCGATCCGTTTTTACAAGCTGCCACGCAAGCTCCGCACCCGATGCAGGAAGCCGAGTCCATCGCTTCATCGGCGGCGGCTTTGGATACAGGTATTGCATTGGCGTCGGGAACGCCTCCGGTGTTGACCGATACATAACCTCCTGCTTGAATAATCTTATCGAAAGCTTTTCGGTCAACCATTAAATCCCGGATAACCGGAAAGGCTGCCGAACGCCAAGGTTCAACCGTAATCGTATCGCCATCGTTGAAATGGCGCATGTGCAACTGACAAGTAGTAATCAAATCGTCGGGACCGTGAGGATGTCCGTCGATATACAATGAACACATTCCGCAAATTCCTTCCCGGCAATCATGATCAAATACGATCGGTTCTTTCCCTTCGCCAACCAATTGTTCGTTCAGAATGTCGAGCATTTCCAGGAACGAAGTATCCCCCGATATGCCTTCTAATTGATGGGTTTCAAAGTTGCCTTTCACTTTGGGTCCTCTCTGGCGCCAAATTTTCAGTGTAATATTAATTATTTTTTCCATTGTATTTATGACTTATAATTTCTTTGTTGCCTTTGAATAAACTCGTAATCCAGCATCTCCTTAATCAGTTCGGGTTCTTTGTCTTCACCTTTATATTCCCAGCAAGAAGCATAAGAGTAATGCTCATCGTCTCGAAGCGCTTCCCCTTCCGGCGTTTGGTATTCTTCGCGGAAATGTCCGCCGCACGATTCATTTCGGTTCAATGCATCGAGCGCCATTAAATATCCGACATCAATGAAATCTGCCACGCGGAGCGCTTTTTCCAATTCGGTGTTCAATGTGCCGGCTTCTCCCGGAATGCGAACGTTGCTCCAAAATTCCTTCTTTATTTCTTTAAGCCTGACTAATGCTTTTTCTAATGAAGCTTTTGTCCTGCCCATGCCTACATTTTCCCATAAGATATGACCGAGCTCTTTGTGAAGCGAATCGACCGAACGTTTTCCTTGTATTTTCATCAAGCGATTGATTTTTTCGACTACGGCTTTTTCCGCTTCGGCAAATTCCGGAGATTCGATACTGAAGTGAGGGACTTGAATTTGATCGGCTAAATAATTTTGAATGGTATAAGGAAGAACAAAATACCCGTCGGCTAAGCCTTGCATCAAAGCCGAAGCTCCCAAGCGGTTAGCGCCGTGATCAGAGAAATTGGCTTCACCGAGTGCGAAACATCCCGGGATGGTGGTCATTAATTCATAGTCCACCCAAATGCCGCCCATTGTATAATGGATAGCGGGATAAATCATCATCGGAGTTTCGTAAGGATTGTCGGCTTCTATTTTTTCATACATCTGGAATAAATTACCGTAGCGTTCTTCCACCGTTTTTTTACCCAGACGTTCAATGGCATCCGAAAAATCGAGAAAAACGGCTAAGCCCGTACCGGCAACACCATAGCCTGCGTCGCATCTTTCTTTAGCGGCTCTTGAAGCTACATCGCGCGGAACCAAGTTTCCGAAAGCCGGATAGCGGCGTTCCAAATAATAATCGCGGTCTTCTTCGGCTATCTGAGTGGGTTTTAATCTTTTCTCACGAATCGCCTTGGCGTCTTCCAATTTTTTGGGAACCCAAATCCGACCGTCGTTGCGAAGCGATTCCGACATGAGCGTCAGTTTGGATTGAAATTCGCCATGGACGGGAATACAGGTTGGATGTATTTGAGCGTAGGCGGGATTTGCAAACAAGGCGCCTTTCCTGTAAACCTGCATCGCAGCCGAACCATTGGAACTCATCGCATTGGTCGATAAAAAGTAGGCGTTTCCGTAGCCTCCCGAAGCGATAACTACCGCATGAGCGGCATATCGTTCTATTTTCCCTGTTACTAAATCTCTTGTGATAATTCCACGCGCACGACCGTCGATAACGACAATGTCTAACATTTCGTGACGGGTAAACATTTTCACGCTTCCGGCATGAATTTGACGGCTCAGAGCCGAATAAGCGCCTAACAACAATTGCTGTCCTGTCTGACCCTTGGCATAAAAAGTGCGCGAAACCTGCGCGCCGCCGAACGAACGGTTATCCAATAAGCCGCCGTATTCGCGAGCGAAAGGAACGCCTTGAGCTACGCATTGGTCGATGATGTTATTGGAAACTTCAGCCAACCGGTAAACATTGGCTTCGCGTGCGCGGTAATCGCCGCCTTTGATCGTATCGTAGAATAATCGATAAATCGAGTCGCCATCGTTTTGATAATTTTTGGCGGCATTGATGCCTCCTTGTGCGGCAATGGAATGTGCCCGGCGTGGCGAATCCTGGATACAGAAAGTCAACACATTGAAACCCAATTCTCCTAAAGAAGCGGCTGCTGATGCGCCTGCCAATCCGGTGCCCACTACGATAACATCCAAACGGCGTTTGTTAGCGGGGTTCACCAATTTTTGATGATCTTTATAATTGTTCCATTTTTCGGCAAGAGAACCTTTTGGAATTTTTGCATCTAATTTTATCATAATGATTTGTTAATTTGCTGAATTGCTAAATAAAAAGTAAATCGGAACGGCGGCGAAACAGAGGGCAACGATGGTTGCAACGATGTTTGCAATAAATTTCAAACGTGAAAACCACAGTTTTCCGTTCCATCCCAAGGTTTGAAAAGCGCTCCAAACACCGTGAGTCAGGTGAAACCAAAGCGCCAGCAACCATACTAAATAAATAAGCACAAAAAACGGTTGAGAGAAGAGACCGATAACCAATTCCGAACCTTCAGTGATAGCATTCGGTGAATGAATGAGTTCGGCGAACTGCATTTGATACCAGAAATTCCATAAATGAAGCGCTAATCCCAAAAAGACGACAGCACCCAGCACCCACATGTTTTGCGACGCCCATTCCGTTTTTGTTTTGCTTGAAGACGCGTATCTTTCATAGCCTCTTGCTTTTTTGTTCAGGAGGGTAAGCCAGGTTCCGTATGCGATGTGGATAACGAATCCTGCCGTTAACACCAAAGTTCCTGCTATTGCATACCAGTTTGCTCCTAAAAGTTCACATATCCAATCGTATGCTTCCGTCGAAAACAACAAAGCCATATTCATCGATAAATGAAACAATAAAAACAAGACAAGAAAGACGCCGGAGATACTCATGATAAATTTTCTGCCGATAGAAGAAGTTAATAACCAATACATAAAATATTTTTGATTAAAAAAATTAATAAATGCAAACATGTATTGTTGCAATACAAGGCTGCAAATGTACACAAAAAATGGAATTTTCAAGCAATAAAATAGTATTTGTTATATCTTTGTTGAATGGAAAAAGAAATAATCACAATTTTAGGACCTACGGCATCAGGGAAAACCGTTTTGGCTACCGCTCTGGCTGCCGAACTCGATGCGGAAATCATCAGCGCCGATTCCCGACAGGTTTATCGCGGTATGACCTTGGGAACCGGAAAAGATTTAAGCGATTATTCGGTTAACGGTAAAATGATTCCTTATCATTTGATTGATATACGCAATCCGGGCGAGAAATACAACCTGTTCGAATTTCAACACGATTTTCACATAGCCTATGCATCAATAAGGGAGAGAGGCAAACTTCCCATTCTTTGCGGAGGCAGCGGACTTTATATCGAGTCGGTTCTGAGAGGATACAAACTATTGGACGTTCCCGTAAATCATGAATTAAGAGAAAGATTAAGCAATAAAACGCTCGACGAATTGGAAAAAATTCTAAAGTCGTATAAAAAGCTTCACAACAAAACCGAACTCGATTCGGCTCAACGCGCCATTCGTGCAATAGAAATTGAAGAATATTACATAAAACAACAACCGGAACAAAGGGATTTCTCGCCGCTTACCGGTTTGACTATCGGAGTGGATATTGACAGGAATCTGCGGAGAGAAAAAATCAGCAAGCGATTAAAATCCCGGCTTGAAGAAGGAATGTTGGAAGAAGTGGAAAAATTATTGAAATCGGGAATTTCCGCTGAAGATCTGCTTTATTACGGTCTTGAATATAAATACCTCACGTTGTATATTATTGGAAAGCTGTCTTATAAAGAAATGTTCGACCGATTGGAAATTGCCATTCATCAATTTGCCAAGAGACAAATGACTTGGTTTCGCGGGATGGAACGGCGGGGTATTGTCATTCATTGGTTGAAGGCGGATATGCCGTTGGACAAAAAAATCGAGGCGGTGAAAGAATATAGAGCGTTCCGCATTTGACCTTGGCAATGCAGAAAATTAATAAAAAAAATAACTGATATCTAAGAAATTCGTTTTATCTTTGAAGTCTCCAAAACATTCTATTTTTTATGGATTCAGTAGAAAAAAAGACTATAACTTGCTTTATTCCTTACAGTAATAAAGAAGAAACGGCGAAAGCCGCAAAAGAAACGAGACAATGTAACAAAACGGGAAATATTTTCATTGTATATCCCGGCGATTTAGAGTCGGAGCACGCCCCCTCTCTTCCGGACGGATGCCGGGGATTGCCGGCAGGTTTTTTGCAACAAACCCGAACATGGAAAGCCATTGCTTCACTTATTGATACTCCATATACATTGGTATATTTAACTACTTTGCCGCTGCAATTGGGCGCTTATGCCGTTGAGCGGATGCTGCGGGTAATCCGCGATACCGATGCCGGTATGGTCTATGCCGACCGCTATAAAATAAAAGAAGGATTGTTGCAGCCGTATCCCACGATTGATTATCAAGAAGGAAGCCTGCGTGACGATTTCGATTTCGGCTCTTTGTTACTTTTTCGGTCTTCGGTTTTAAAAGAAGCCGTGAGCGAAATGGAGGTCGATTATCAGGCGGCGGCTCTGTATGATTTGCGCTTGAAAATTTCTAAACGCAAATCCCTGTTTCATTTGCCGGAATTTCTTTATACGGAATCGGAAGTGGATTTACGTAAATCGGGAGAAAAGATGTTTGATTATGTTGACCCGAAAAATCGCCGGGTGCAAATCGAAATGGAACAAGCCTGCACCCGTTATTTGAAAGATACCGGCGCTTGGTTGCAACCCGAATTTACGCCGGTTGAATTTTCCGAAGTGCAATTCCCTGTCGAAGCAACGGTGGTGATTCCGGTGCGCAACCGGGAAAAAACCATTGATGACGCCGTTCGTTCGGTGTTGATGCAGAAAACGGATTTTCCGTTTAATCTGATCGTTGTCGACAATCACTCGACCGATAAAACTACGGAAATACTTCAGAAAACGGCATCGGGCGACAAGCGCTTGATTCATGTTATTCCCGATAGAAATGATTTGGGCATCGGCGGATGTTGGAACGAAGCCGTCATGCACCCCCTATGCGGAAAGTTTGCCGTTCAGCTCGACAGCGACGACCTGTATATTGATGAAAATGTTGTTCAAACGGTTGTGAACGCCTTCTACGAACAAAACTGCGCCATGATGGTGGGAACATATAAAATGGTAAACTTCGATCTGGAGGAAATTCCTCCGGGAATCATCGATCACAAGGAATGGACTCCCGATAACGGACGAAACAATGCCCTTCGCATCAATGGGCTGGGGGCGCCCCGCGCATTCTATACGCCTGTACTGCGCGAAATAAAAATTCCGAATACAAGTTACGGCGAAGATTATGCGGTTGGCTTGGCTATCTCGCGGAACTACAGAATAGGACGCATCTATCAACCGCTCTATTTATGCCGCCGCTGGGACGATAATTCCGATGCTTCGTTGGATATAAATAAGTTGAATGCAAATAACCGCTACAAAGACGCCATCCGGACCATCGAATTAAAAGCGAGGAAAAATAAAAACCGGCTCGAAAACGAATAGATATGAACAAAACGAAAAACACATCACAAAAAGACCGGTCGCCCTGGGCATGGATTCCGTCATTGTATTTAGCCGAAGGATTGCCCTATGTCGCCGTGATGACGATTTCTGTCATTATGTATAAGAGAATGGGCATATCGAATACCGATCTCGCGCTATATACCGGTTGGCTCTATTTACCGTGGGCAATTAAACCGTTCTGGAGTCCGTTTGTGGATTTGCTCAAAACCAAGCGATGGTGGATTGTCGTCATGCAGATACTGATAGGAGCCGGATTTGCGGGAATCGCATTCACTGTTCCGGCGCCGTTCTTTTTTAAGGCTACATTGGCTTTCTTTTGGTTGTTGGCTTTCAGTTCCGCGACTCACGATATAGCTGCCGACGGATTTTACATGCTGGCGCTCGACACCAACAAACAAGCGATGTATGTCGGCATCAGAAGCACTTTCTACCGGATTGCAACGATTATGGGACAAGGGGTTTTGATTATTTTAGCCGGTTTTCTGGAAACTGCTTCCGGAGCCGAACCGCTTAAAATACAAATAGAAGCTTCTCCCGAGTATGCGCAAAACGCTTTGTTCATTCCTCAAACGCCGGACATATCCCGGCAAGCCGGCGATATCGTCTTCCTTACGGATAATAATATTCTTAAAATCGGAACTCGAAAAATTAATAAAAACACATTAAACACTTTCATAAATGAAATAGATAGTTTGAATGAAAAAAACGGATTTATTTTGAAAGAGAATAAGACAAACGAGAAAACGGCAAATTCGCTTTCAAAATTATGGTCCGAACATGTTTCAAAACCGTTAGGGCTTTGGATAAAAAATAAATTCGGAGAGCAAAAAGACACCCTCAAATCCCATGAAGTGGGTAATATCGGCGTTCTGGCAATTCATTTATCAAAGAAACCCGATGCGAAGAGAGATATGGTGCTGAGCACTTCTTTGAACACCGGAGACAAAAGTATTTCTTTAATTCATGGCGAACGTTTGGTTTTCAACGAAAATAACTGGAATAAGCCGGCTTATATGATTTTTCAGGCTGACCCGAAGCTGACCGGTCCGACAAAAGCCGAATACAAAGGATTATCGGGGAATATTCCGTTTGCATGGTCTGTCTCATTTTTTGTTTTAGCCGGTCTTTTTATTGCTTTCAGTTTTTATCATCGGTTTGCTTTACCTGAACCCGACGCCGATAAGCGCCGGTTAGATCTGACTATGAATCAAATCATCTCCGAGTTTTTAGCTACTTTCGTGTCTTTTTTCCGCAAGCCGCAAGTGGTTGCGGGATTATTTTTTATGTTGACTTATCGTTTTGCTGAAGCGCAAATAGTTAAAATGATAACTCCTTTTTTGTTGGATACAAAGGATGTCGGCGGATTAGGACTTACTACGGGGCAAATAGGCCTTGTTTACGGTACGGTTGGAATTATCGGACTTACTTTGGGCGGAATTATCGGAGGAATTGCAGCCTCGCGGGGAGGTCTGAAAAAATGGCTTTGGCCCATGACGCTGAGTTTGCTGCTGCCTTCGATAGTATATGTGTACATGGCATATACCCAAACTGCAAACTTATGGGTGATTAACAGTTGCGTGTTTTTTGAACAATTAGGTTACGGATTCGGTTTCACAGCCTACATGCTGTTCCTGATGTACTATTCCGAAGGCAAGCATAAAACCGCTCATTACGCAATATGCACCGGTTTTATGGCGTTTGGGATGATGGTGCCCGGAATGTTTGCCGGCTGGCTGCAGGAGCAGTTGGGTTACAGTCATTTCTTTGTCTGGATAATGATTTGCAGCATAATCCCGGCTATTGCCGTTGCATTGCTGAAAATTGATCCGGAATACGGGAGGAAAAAAAAGAACTAAATACGAATAACTGTCTTTTCCTGTTTGCCCATAGGGCATTCATATCAATAGAAGAATAGGCGCCGACACACTTCATTCTACCGGACTGACAAATAAGATACAACAAGGATTAAAGAATCCGGAACGGATTCGATATGGGTAGCCCGACGTGAAACGTCGGTTTAATGGAATAAGCAATCTACCCACAAGCGGCGAAGCTCCGATATATTTTTGTTTCATGCCGTATTAAACAAACAAACATTTTTCATCAAATATGTTATTTT